>Ga0268276_1000328_pt1 | contig 57029 bp, 76 predicted proteins | sample saktaG_4_FD_190145 | JGI IMG/M metagenome (GOLD analysis project Ga0268276, IMG submission 190145) | Saline water microbial communities from Sakinaw Lake, British Columbia, Canada - sak_2010_1_5_45m | ecosystem: Environmental > Aquatic > Non-marine Saline and Alkaline > Saline ...
TTTATGATTGGTCAATTATTTTTGGAATAGGAATAATAAACTTAATTCTTATTGAAACAACCAAACATCACTTTATTATCCGCCACCAAACCGAAAATTAACAAACTTTCAACGACGGATGTATTTTTATGAATAAAAAGAAAATAGTAAGAATAGCTTGGTGGGGTTTGCATTTTGGTGAAGAACCACCATTTGTTGGTAATAAAGGGGCAGGAACCATTTTTTTTACTGGTTGCAATTTACAATGTGTTTATTGTCAAAATTATCAAATTTCTCAGCAGGGTATTGGTAAAAATTATAATTTAGAAGAATTAGTAGGAATAATGCTTAAGCTCCAGGAGATGGGCGCTTTAAATGTTGATTTAGTTAGTCCCACAATTTGGTCAGATCAAATAAAAGAATCAATTATTGAAGCTAAAAGACAAGGATTGCACATTCCTATTATTTGGAATTCTAATGCTTATGAAGATGTTTCCATGTTTAAAAAACTTGAGGGATTAGTAGATATTTATCTTCCAGATTTTAAATATGGAGATAATGAATTAGGATTTAAATATTCTGGAATAAAGAATTATGTTGAAAAAGCGAAAGCAGCTATTAAAGAAATGTTAAAACAGGTTGGTAATTTGAAATTATCAAAAGATGAAATAGCTCAAAAAGGTGTTTTAGTAAGGCATTTAATTTTGCCAAATAACATTGAAAACAGTTTAAAAGTATTAAAGTATCTCAAAGCAATTGATATCAACCTTTCCATTAGTTTAATGAGTCAATACGAACCAATTAATAAAGCTAAAGATTTTCCAGAAATAAACAGAAATATAACTCAAGAAGAGTTTAAAAAAGTTTTTGATTACTTCAAAGAATTAGGTTTTGAAAATGGCTGGGTTCAAGAAATTGGAAGCAATGCCATATTAATTCCTAATTTCATAAAAAATAACCCATTTAATTAAGTTGCTTTTTTGTTATTTATCATAAATTGATAATTAATATATTTTTCTGTTATCCTTAGTAAAGTACGTCTCAATTTATTTGAGGAAGCCAATATTAGATGCTTGACGATTAGGCATTAATATGTTAATGTTTATATATACTAGAATGTTCTTTTATAATTTTATATATTCCCAAAAGCCCTGAGCAGTAATGACAGGCAAGGGAATAAAGGGGAAAGAAGATGGAAATTATAAAAACAGTATGGGGGCAAGTTAAACTTATTTCTATGAATTTGGATAAGTTGTGCATCAATGGATTTATTATTCCACTAGACAAAACAAAGGAATACATTGAAGAGGTTCCTGTTCCTAATGAAGGTGTTATGAGAAGAATAATAGGAAAAATATTAGAGGAGAAGGATTTTATTGAACGAGAAGAAGCAGAATTTGATATTGATTGCGGAAAAGAAATAAAGGCTTTTTGGAAAATTCACTTTGAAGTAGTTAAATATTATGGACCACAACGTTGCGATGGATTCAGGGAAATCGGGCAAAAAATTGGTAAAGAGAATCGCATGGATTGGACTAATGGATCTTTTGAGATTATGTATCCTCGTCTTCCTTTAAAAGAGGAGTTGGAATATTTGATGAAGAATGAGTTGTTTTTCATGGATATTAATGGGGATTCTGTAATGGATGATTCTTATTCTTCGTATTTTTATGAACGAATTAAGCAGATTTCAAATAAGTTAAAGATTCCTAATCCGAAGTGGAGACCAAAACTAAAAAGAAGAGATTTAAAACTTGTAAAACTGAAATTTGCTTGCACTCATAGAAATATTCCCTTTAAAATTGAAAATGCGATAGTTTGGATAAAAGTTGGTAAAAAGAAAGTGAGGATTTTAATTCCCGCATATTTAAGTACAGTAAGCGAAAATCTCTCGGTTAATATTAAAGTTTTAGGCTGTTGTCTAGAGGGAATATATAGAGAAGATTAAGACTTGTTTTTGTAAAAATAAAAAGTTAGAATTTATAAAAAATAGAAGGAGCAGGCAATAAATTACTTGCTCCTTCCCAAAAATTTTAAGATTTAGCCCAATTAAGGGCTTTTTTTATTATTTAAAAATCCCAATTTTATATGTTTGACAGATAAATACTAACATGTTATTTTAATACTAATCGTACCTTAACAAAGACCTCGTAAGACCTGATTTAATGATGGCAGGTGAGGTAATAGGAGTAAAAAAATGAAGGTGTCGCGAAATGAACAGATTCTGAAGGAACTTTTACAAGAAGAAAAAGATATACAAAAGAAAAGGGAGAAACTTACGAATAAACTTGTTTTATCAGGCACACTTAAGCTTTGGAAACATCCAATAAGTTACAGTGAGATTTTAGGTATTCTTGAGGTTTTTCTCAATAGAAATAGTCACAGATGGGTTGATATAGAATTTTGTTCTTTAAATACAGATAATTATATAACAGGTCTGCATAATAATTATAACTACACAATTTATCTATTTGGAAGACGGAAGTTCATTCTTAAGAATATCGAAGAAATTGTAGGAAGAATAGCTAATCAAAAGACGGAGATAATGGATGAAGCAGGAATTAGTTGGAGTAGAGACTTAAGCATCCCAAGTTTTATTTAGTTTATTTTTGTAAAATTATAAAAAAGAAATTAGGAGGGAACGAAGATGTTAAAGGAGTTAAATGAATTTAAAGATCTTCTAAAAAAAATAGAAGATACAAAGAAAGAGATGGAAGAATTTTTGGTTCGGACTGTATCTGTACAAAAGATTATCTGTTACAGAATACCAAAGAGTCATAAAGCTATTGCGAAGAGAATTATGAAAGCTTTAAATCTAGATGAATGCTTATGGATAAGATTAAGCATTTGTGATTCTACTCTTGATAGCACCAATGTTTTTGGTAGGAAAGAGGAGATTCTTTCTCAGATACAAGCAATTTCTAAAATGATGGTTCTTAGACGGAAAATGATAATTGGAAATATTGGCATTGGCTGGGATCCAAATACATTCGGTCTAGACAATTTTATTTATTTTTAGTAAATGAAAAGGAAAGGAGAAAAAATGGAGGGAGTAGGTAATAACTGCTCCTTCCAAACATTTCAAAATTTAAAACCCAATTATGGGCTTTTTTTTATCATTTGCTATTAATTTAAAGGATTAGCATAATGTGGAAAAAGGAGTAAAATATATAGTGAAAACGGTGGGAAAAACGGTGGGATAATTTTAAAAGAAATTTATGTTTAAAAAATCTATTTTACCTCTTTTAATCTCTATTCTTATTGTTTTTTCTTTTGGATTTATTGGTTCTTTCTTTACTACTCCCAGTATTGCCACTTGGTATGCTTTTATTAATAAACCTTTGTTTAGTCCTCCTAATTGGATTTTTGCTCCTGTTTGGACCTTGCTTTATATCCTTATGGGTATTTCTGCCTTTTTGATTTGGAAAAAACGAGATAATTTGAAAACAAAACAAGCGTTAATATTTTATGGAATTCAGCTTATTTTAAATGCTCTTTGGTCAATAATCTTTTTTGGAATGCATAATCCAGGTTTAGCTTTTCTTGAGATTATAATTTTGTGGTTATTTATTCTTATTACCTTAATTAAATTTTATAAAATTAACAAAACTGCAGGAATACTTTTTATCCCTTATCTTCTTTGGGTTAGTTTTGCTTCGATCCTAAATTATGCAATTTGGATGTTAAATTAAAAATTTTAAATCAATTTTAGAATGTAATAAATTATAAAAATATGGTGGGGATAGATAAAAATAATTCAAAATGGTGGGTTATTGTTGGTGATAAAGAAAATTGGGGTTATGCAATCCAAGGAACTAAAGGTATTTGGGGCGTAAGAGATAATTTACTAAAAAAAAGATGGGATAAACTCTCTAAAGGAGATTATGTTTTGTTTTATGTAAAATCTCCAATTAAAGGTATTGTCGGATATGGAAGGGTTGAAGCAAAAAATAAGCAAGATAAACCATTATGGCCAGATGAAGTTAAAGAAAATAAGGTGATTTATCCATGGAGATTCTATTTTGATATTATTTATATTTTACCTCTAGAATCGTGGGAGAAAGAAAAATTACAGATAAAGAGTATTCCTATTTTGGCAGGATTAGGACATATTTCAAAAAGCGAGACGATAGAAAAAGTTACAGAAATTATTTCTAATAAATGGATCGAGAAAATAGATTTTGATTTTCCTATAACAAAGCCTGAAAGAGGATCATTAAGTCTCCATGATCAGATAAAAGAATTACTTTATAAGATTGGCAGAGAGGAAAGTTTTATTTCAGAGAAAGAAGTTCAATTAAATGGAGAAAGATTGGATGTAGGATGGAGACGTGTTGTTAGGGGAGTGCCTGTAAAAGTTTTTGAAGTTCAAATCTCAGGTAATATCCATCAAGCTTTGGCTAAATTAAAACATTCTTATGATATGTGGAATAGCGAGCCTTATATTATAATAGAAGAAAGTTCTAGGAAAAAAGTTGAAGAATTAATGAGCGGTACTTTTCATGAAATAAAGGATAAATTAACAATAATTACAACGAATCAAGTTGAGGATTTTTATTCAATTTTACGAAGAAGCACAGAGGCGAGAGCAAAATTAGGATTATGAATAGTAAAAGTTTAAAAATTAATTGAAAAATAAAAGTATATCAAATTATAAAGAGTCGCTTGATTGCTTTGTAAAATAATATGAACTTGAAAACTCTAAAAAAGGAACTTCAAGACATAAAAAAACAGGGCTTTGTTAAAAGCCATCGTGTTGGCGATACTGGAATTGGCAAAACATTAGAGGATTATCTTGATATTTCGGAAAATAATATCGCCCTGCCTGATTTTGGAGTGATGGAATTGAAATCACAAAGAATTGATACTTCATCGATGATGACTCTTTTTACTAAAAGTCCCGACGGAATTACTAACACTGAAATCCGACGACGTTTTGGGTATCCCGATCCTGAATTTCCAAATATAAAAATTCTTCATCAAACTATTGATAGTGGAAGAAAAAATGCTATGGGTTTTCACCTAAAGATCAATGAGAAACAGGGGAAACTTTTCATTCTAAAAAACAAAGACGTATTAGGGCATTACAGTTTAGAATTTCTACGACAAAAAGCTGTAGAAAAAATAGGTAATGGTTTAATTTTAGTTTTTGCTGATTCCAAAAAAGAACGCGGGCATGAATATTTTCATTTCAAAGAAGCATGGATACTTAAAAACATAGATCCGACAAAATTTCTTGCACTCTCTAAATACGATATTCGTCTCGGCGTTTATCATAGTGGAGGTAAAGCTGGACAACTTCACGATCACGGTTCCGCTTTTCGACTTACTCGTCTCACGGAGAAGACATTTCCCTTACTATTCAAGACTCACAAAAAAATTCTCTAATTTTTTCGAAGTATCACTATACTCTCTTTTGTCATTGTCTCCTCTAATTCTCCAACAATGTTCGTAGGAGATGTTTTTATTGGCATCCTTTTTCCGGGGATATTTCTAACGAATATATCTTCGCAAGTGAATCCGATTTTTTGAGCCAATTCGGCAATAATAAAATCAGTTGGTATTCTAACTTGCTTTACAAGACGATTACCTATAACAATACATAAATATTTTTTAGGTTTAAGTATTTTGTAGGCTCGTGTCAAGCAATCGTTTAGACCAATATAAAAACTTAAAACATCTTTTGCTCGCTTTTCATCTTTTTTCGCAATTTTATTTAAAGATTCCGAGAGATAATCCGAGAGTAAAGAATGGATGAGATTTTTTACTGCTTTGCCGCCAAGTAATTCGTTATCTACCCTTGAAGCATCATCTGGATTATCAAAAATATCTATCCATTGTGCAGAAAGTCTAGAAAATTGACCGTAAGCCACGGTTGTCCTACTATCGCCGTAAGGCGGAGAAGTAACAATGCAGTCTATGGAGTTTTCTTTGATGCCATTATTTTTTGAAGAATCTCCAAGTATAATTTTAGCCCAAGTATTTTTATCTACATCTTGATAAAATTCTTCCATTGCTTTTATATTTGATTCTGCCTTTTGTTTAAAAATCTCTAATACATTTGGATTATATTTTTCTAAATCTTCTTTCTTTATTCTTACTAATTTGAATTCTCCTCTTTTTGTATTTGACGACTTTCTAGCAATTTCGCTGAAAGTAACCAAGAAAAAATTTTGAATTTTTCTGTTTTTTATTTCTTTGATAGCTTTCTTAATTTTGGCTAATTCTATAATGATCTTGTCTTTAAACCAGAATTCAAGATTTTTGAACTGAGGTTTTTCTACTTCAGTGTTTTTAATTTTATTAACTCTTGTTAGAAGCTTAATATATTCTCTTGAAAGCAATCGTGGATTTATTGGCGTTGTCTTAACTTTTGCCAAGAAAATAGCTAATGGGTTTAAATCAATTCCGTAGGAATTGCGACCCAATAATCTACTTTCAATTAAGGCAGTACCGGAGCCGCAAAAAATATCACAAATTGTATTTCCTTTTTTGCTGTAATTTAAAAGCAGCCTTCGCGCTACTTGTGGAATAAACATTGCTGGATAAGTATGGAGACCATGAGTATAAGATTTTGTCTTGGCTCCATTAAAATCCCATGAATAATCAATTCTCCTTTGAAGTTTATGATCTGAGGATTTTTTTCTTTCAATTTGTCTCTCAAAATTTCTAATAATTTTTACTACAACCCCTCTTACTTCTAGCTCTTTTGTATAAATAGGAAATAGCGAAGGGTTAGCAGGTTGTAGTCTAAATCTGTCTTTTTCTCGATATATTTTTTTCAATGTTGCTTCGTTATCATTAATAATTGCCACCACTGTTTGTCCATTATCTGCTACGGGTTGTTGTCTAATTACAACAATATCCCCATCAAAGATTCCTTCATCAATCATGCTATTTCCTTGAACGCGCAAGGCATAATGATTACCAGACCTACCAACCTCATTTTTAGTTACTGCGATTGTTTCATCTGATACTTCTATTGCTTCAATTGGCTGGCCAGCAGCAATAGTCCCAAGTAATGGAATTGCTACTAAATCGGAGTTCTTTTTTTCTTCAATTAGTTCAATAGATCTTGGTTGATTTTCTATCTTTTTTAAATATCCTTTTCCTCTTAATGTTTCCACATGCTCGTGAGCAGTAGATTTAGCTAATTTAAAGTGTCTTCCTATTTCTTCTAGAGAAGGAGAGCAATCATTTTCTTTTATGCATTTCTTTATATATTCGAAGATTCGTTTTTGTTTTGGGGTTAACATATTGACATTTTTACATTACTTGGTATCATTATATTATACCGAACATTAACCGAACCTGTAAAGGCGTTGATTGTGGATAACTTTTAAAGGTCGAAAAATTAATAAATTTTTTTAAAACATGCTAAAAATTATTCAAGCAAAGCCTAATCCATTAGGTAAAGACAAATTTGGAAGAAATATAATACCTGAGTTACAATTGGCTGGTGAATGGATTGATATTAAAAACGAAGGTGATTCGGGGGTTCATCTTAATGGTTTAAAAATCTACCATTTGGCATATAAGGTAGATAATCCTGAATGGGATAAAGTTTTTGAATTTGATTTTGGTGATGAAGATGTTTTACTAAGTAAGCAAGTTCTTAGGCTTCATTCGGGAGGATTTATACAAGAAGATCAACTTTTAGAAATTGATCGGATCGGTGCCGATCATCATGTTTTTACTGGTAAAAATTATATTTGGAATAATGATAAAATAGATAAGCCTGGAATCTGGAATCCGAGATTAGAAAAATGGGTAGATCAAACTTGGTATGATTCGTATCCGCCGGATGGGGTTATTCTTAAAAGAAATAATGGCAAACTGGTACCGTAATAAAAAAGCAAAAGAATTATTAGAAATCGCAAACCAAAAAGTTGAAAATTTAATTGAGAAAAATTAAGTAATTTATGGAAAATAAAATAAATGTGGGAAAAATAAAAAGGGTTCCTTTAAGAGATGTTTGGAAAAACGAAGCTAAAGATTTTACCTCTTGGCTTTTTCATAACATTGAAATATTAGGTGAAGAACTTGATATGGATATTACTTCTATAGAAAAAGAGGGGAAAGCAGGGTCTTTCTCTGTAGATATTATTGCAGAAGATGGGACTGGTCAGAAGGTAGTAATAGAAAATCAATTAGAAAGAACTGATCATGACCATTTAGGAAAAATTATAACTTATTTGGCAAATTTAGACGCAAAGATCGCAATTTGGATATCAAGTAATCCTAAACAAGAGCACGAAAGAGCAATTGATTGGCTAAATGAGTTTAGTCCGGGAGTAGCTTTTTATTTAATCAAAGTTGAGGCATATAAGATAGGAAATTCTAATCCTGCACCTAAGTTTTCAATTATAGCTGGGCCAAGTGAAGAATCCGAAACTATTGGTAAAGAAAAAAAAGAATATGCAAAGAGACATATATTGAGAAAAGAATTTTGGACACATCTTTTAGAGAAATCTAAAGGGAAGACGAATTTATATTCAAATGTTTCACCGAGTATATATTCGTGGATTGGTACTGGTGCGGGTAAAGCTGGAATTGGATATAACTATTCAATAACGAATAAATTCGCTAGTTGCGAAGTTTATTTTGATAGAGGAAAAGAGTTTGAGGAACCTAATATTAATAAAATTCGTTTTGATCAATTATATAACTATAAAGATAAAATTGAGAAAGAGTTTGGAGGGAGTTTAAAATGGGAAAGGCTTGACAATAGAAGGGCTTGTAGAATTTCTGTTAAATTTGATGAAGCAGGATTAAAAGATGAAGAAAATTGGGATAAATTACAAGATAAAATGATTGATGTAATGGTCCGTTTAGAAAAAACTTTGAAAAACTATATCAAAAATTTAAAATAATTGAATGGAGTATTGTATTTATCATGATGAGTCTCAAGAAGTAGGATATTGGCATGGCATTCTTTTTATTCCAAAATGTTTTAATGATGAAGTTATAGATCTTTTAAAACAGATTAGAACAGATTGTGGATACCATGATTATCAACGGTTAAATTTTAAAGGTTTAAAAGATAGAGGTAATAAATTTAAAGCAATCTCAATGTCACTACAGTTATTTGTTTTATTAATAAGAAGATTTATTAAGCCTCATATCGATGGCAATAGTGGTAATACTATTTATCGGCAAGCATCAAAAGGTTCAGGGATTAGTTGCGCATCTTTTTTAGTACTAAATAAAGTATATGGTGTTAAATTTATGTTGCTGAAAGAAAAAGACGCACATAACAAAATGGATTGTTATCCAGATTTTGCCTCTAAAATAGAAACAACATTTAGATTTGCACTTAAGGGAGGTTGTCATTTTATATTTGACAATGATAATCCAATCTGTATAAAGAAGATATTTTTTGATGGCCATCAACATTATCACAGACATATTGATAAAAATAGAGTTATTAAAAACTTACAATCCGAATTTAGGGATTATTGCACAATTGATACTAATTTTGATATAGATGATAGACAGTTAATAGATCGTAAGGATGAATCTTTTGTTGTGATGAATTTTATAGATAATATTATTAGTGCTTGGCGCTGTCTCATTTCGATGACTTATTCAAATCAGTGTCAGAAAGACGAAACGCAGATTTTGTATAATCTATTTAAAAGGTGGCAAGATGGGAAAATTCATAAGAACAGTGAAGGCAGATGGTTTAAATCTTTTTGTTTATCCGAGTGTTGGCTTGAGGATGATCAGTGGAATTTTGATAATTTTATGGTTAAAAATAGTATACAACCGAAGTTGTTTTAGGGTATATAAATAATATAACCAAAATCTTTTTTATAAACCTAAAAAGTAGAAAAATTAATCATTCGGTAAACCCTTCGGCAGTGAGCTCAGGGCCGAACTGCTCAGGACAAGTTGAAAAATAATTCAAAATATTATGAACTTAAACACTACTTTAAAAATGCCAAATAAAGTAAAGCTTTATTATTTAATAAAACTTGTTCTTTTGACGCTTTTCGCAATTTTGCTTTTTTCTTTACCAGGCAGTCGAACATTTAGACTATTTATGACATGGTTTATTGTACTTTTTATTGATACTCCTGTCTTTATTCATCTTCTTTTAGACTATAGAAATTTTTCATTTATTGTTAAAGATAATGACATTATTATTAATTCTGGTATTTTAACTAAAAGATCAAAATTAATACCTTTTAATAAGATTCAAAATATTGATTTGAAATCAGGTTTATTAATGCGTCTTTTGGGATTAACGAGAGTAAATATTTGGACATCATCTCCAGCCCAAATTAAAATCCGTAACAGGCAATCAGAGCATACTCCGGACAGTTTTATAACTCTTGATGCCGAAGATGCGATTTGGTTGCAGAATTTTATATCACATGAAGTTCATTAAAGAATATTTTTCGGATATATCTATTAAAACAAAAATTGTAACGATTCAAATAAGCATATAAACTAATAAAATGGCGAAAATTTTAGGGAAAATCTTATGAAAATAAAGGAAATAAAAATAGAAAATTTTAGATCTATCGTTGAATGTGAATTTAAATTTCCAGACCTACTGGCTCTAATTGGAGAAAATAATGTAGGAAAATCAAATATTATTTGTGCTCTTGAGCTTTTCTTTAATAAAAACAAACCAGACGGTGAAGAAGATTATTTTGATTCTAGTAAACCAATAGAAATTACAATAACATTTACCAATTTAACAGATTTTGAGAAAGAAAAAATTACCGAGATCCATAGAGAAAAAGATGACTTATTCATATTGAAAAAAATTTATCCATTTGGCGAAGACACTAAGATAACTTCTGTAAAAGACGATCAAGAAACTAATATAGCACCACGAGGTCGCCAAAATGTTTTAGCAGATACCATTCCAGAGTTATATTTATTGCCCGCTATTTGTGATGTAGCTGATGAAATTAAATTAACTTCATCTACTAATTTTGGGAAATTTTTATCAATGATATTAGAAAGTAATGAAACAGGATTTGAAGAAATTGATGAATTTTTAACTCAGATTAAAAATAAATTAGAAAGTAAAGAAGACGATGCACCTTTAAATAAAGCCGGAATCGAAATTAGTAAAATTTTAGAACAACAATTTCAGATAGCCGCGGTAACTTTCAAACCAAAGATTATAAACAGAAAAGATATTTTAAAATCGCTTGAAGTATTTGTTCACGATGGTCACGATGATTTAATCTATCAAAAAGGGCACGGTCTTCAAAGAGCTTTTATTTTTGCAATTATGCGATTGTGGGCAGATAAGTTAAACGCTAAAAGACCTCAAGAAGAAAAAGATAAAAAAGATATTATTATTGCTATAGAAGAACCAGAACTTTACTTACATCCACATCAACAAAAAATAGTTTATAAAATATTAGGAAACCTTGCTATTCAAACAAAAGAACAAGTTCAAGTAATATACACAACTCATTCAAGTTTTTTGATTCACGTAGAAGATTATAGAAATATTGGTTTAGTAAAAAAACCCACTATTGAAGTTGGCACAAAACTGACTCAATATATAGAGGAAATATTTTCACCGGATTCAAAAAAAGAATTTTCCTTATTATGCCAATTTGATCCAGAAAGAAACGAAATGTTTTTTGCACGAAAAATAATTTTTGTTGAAGGTGATACTGAAAAGATGAGTCTCCCTTTGCTTTTAGAGAAATTTAAAATCGATGTTATAGGACAAAGCATATCAATTGTAGAATGTGGAAGTAAAGGAGAAATTAAGCTTTTCATAAATGTTTTAAGTAAATTCAATGAGAAGGAGAAGCTTTTAGATTATATTGTGATACACGATAAGGATATACCGTGGAAAAATAAAGATGATCCCAAGAAAAAAGAAAAAGAAAAACAAGCAGAGTGGGAAAACAATGAAATAAAAGGACTTTGCGAAAATTCAGGTATCCCAAGTTATGTTTTTGATCCAGATTTTGAACGAGAACTTAAATTAGAAATCGGTGACGAAAATAAACCATATAGAGCAAGAAAAGCAATGCAGGAAATGGATATTAATAATATTTCTCAAAAATTAAAAGATTTTCTTATTGATAATCTATACCCTGGTCAACAAAAAAGTTAGGAGAATAAATTTATGAAAAAAGAAGAAAAACAAATAAGTGATTCCGGCCAAGGTTTTGAGGGTATTAAAATTAAAAAATACGATAAAGGAGTAAACCCCGGTGGGAAAAGAGCATATGAAGACAGTATAGATAGGAATAAAATCAGCAAAAAGGGAAAATTAGCAAAAGAGGTTCTTATAATAAAACGGTGCAAGGGAAAGAAAATACATAAAGTATGGGAAAAAGACAAAAATGAAGATTGGAAATTAGTTCATAACGAAGAGAAAAATCTTTAATTTTCCACGAAGCCCGCAAAGAAGCAAAAGAATTATTAGAACAAGCCAACTCAAAAAGTCGAAAAATTAATTGAGAAATAAAATTATGAGTAATTTTGAGAAGAAACTAGAAGATGCATCGGAGGAAGATTTAAGGCGCTGGATAAACGAACAGGATTTTCGTGTTGTTCCTTTGGCCTCAGATGAGCTAACGAGACGCATCCTTAAAAAACTACAGAAAACGATACAAGATCTAGATAAAAATACAATGCGTTATTCAAGAAGATTAATCGATCTGACTCTTTTGTTGTTTTTCGTAGCATTTTGTCAGGTTCTTCTTTCTATCATGACTGTTCCTTTGACATGGTTTGGGCGGATTTTATTATGGTTGATTGTATTATATGGCATATATTTTATAACTAGACTTATAACAGAAAAAAAAGGAAGTTAAAAACTCAAAAAATTAATTAATGAATAGAATATGAAAAAAATGAAATCCCCTCATGTAGAATTTGTTATTAATCAAAGATTAGATATAGAAAATCACTTAATCGGAATGCATTCTTATAAAGAAAAGCTTCATTCTGGTCACAAAAAACGAAATAAGCGTTACGAAAAACTTCTTAAACTTTCTATACGAGAAAGAAGAAATTTTATTAAAAAAGAGATTTCTGATTTTTATTCTTCTAAAAACAAGAGTAAATTAGAAGAAATTAAAAACGATTCCCAAAAATATTGGGATAAAATAGAAAAGGAATTTTTTAAGAGAATTAAGGATGTTTTTGGAAGGCCTTTTCCATATAGCTCAATAAAAGGCGTATTTTCCACTGCCGGTAGATTCGGTTATAGTATAAAGAGCAAATGGTTTGCGGCTAATACAAATTCAAATAGATTTGTGGTAGCAGAAACGGCAATGCATGAATTATTTCATTTTGTTTTTCATTTTTATTTTTGGAAAGAATGTGAAAAATATAAATTAAATTGGAAACAAATATGGGATATTAAGGAGGCAACAACGGTCTTATTAAACTCTGATTTTTCAGATTTAAGATTAAAACCAGATAATGGTTATCCAGAGCATAAGAAAATAAGGAATTTTATGTTAAAAGAATGGAAAAAAGACAAAGATTTCAGGAAGATTTTGGATAAAACCTGTAAATTTGTTGTTAAACAACAATAGATTCAAAATTCGAAAAATTAATTTGAGGATAAAAATTTTAAAATATGAGAGAAAATATAAAAATCTGGTTAAAAGAAGGAAAACAAAGCAAGATTACTAAATCAATCAAAAAATTAACTGCTAAATTTTCAGGAAATGATTTTGAAAAAATAGAAAATATTCTTAAATGGATGGATAAAAATCTTAAACGATGTAAAGATTATAAAAAGGTAATAAAAATATTTGCCACAAGAAATGTTGTTAAGGTTTTGAAAGATGGTTTTACTACAGGGTGTCATGATAATGCTTTAGTATTTGCAACGTTATGTAGGGCAGTAGGAATTCCTGCGAAGTATATAATGGGTATAGATAAATTAAATCCTAAAAACAAGGGTCATTGTGTTGTTGAGGTATATATTAATAAAGGATGGATTATAGTTGATCAGAATAGGGAAACTATCAGTTTAGATATAAAAAGAAGCGATTTTTATAAAAAGAATTATATAGTCGGAAAAGGACTTGATTCGTGGGATATTGGAATAAAAGCTTTTAAAAATTGGAAAGAAAAATCAAATAAGGTGATTAAAATAATTTCAAAAATTAATTGAGAAATAGATTTATGGATGATTTTTCCAAATATAAAATTAAAGAATATAAATATTGGGAAGTTTTTATTCACAAAAATCAAAGTTATTTGGGGAGGTGCGTTGTTTGGTGCAAAAGAGGAAATGCTTTAGATTTGACTGATGCGACAAAAGAGGAAAGAGAAGAGCTGTTCTTAATATTGCAAGAATTAAGGGAAGCTTTGATTAAAACTTTTCAGTCCGACTGGTTTAATTACTCTTTTTTAGGAAACAACATACGGCATTTGCATTGCCATTTTATACCTCGTTACGCTAAGTCAAAGATTTTTGAAGGGATAAAATTTGAAGATAAGTTATTTGGTCATAATTGGAAAACTGATCATCACTTTATAATACCAAGAGCAGTTTTGGATAAGATTAAATTAATCTTATTTAACTCTTTAAAATAAAATAATTAGAATTTAGGTCAAAAATTAATTCTTCAACACGGCTCAGGATAAATTAAAAAATAATAAATATGTCTAAAATAACCATAAAAGAAGCTCAAGAAATTGTAGATAAGTGGATTAATACAACTGGGGTGCGGTATTTTTCTGAACTTACAAATTTAGCTCAATTAGTTGAGGAAGTAGGTGAGGTTGCCAGGGTTATGTCCAGAACTTATGGTGATCAGAGTTTTAAGAAATCAGAAGAGGGCAAAAAATTAGCTGATGAATTGGCTGATGTGCTTTTTGTACTTATATGTCTTGCCAACCAAACGGGGGTTGATCTAACAGAAGCATTTCAGAAGAATATGGAGAAAAAGGAAAAGAGAGACAAAGATCGACATCAAAATAATCCAAAATTAAAAGATTAAAAGGTAAAAATTAATTGAAAAATCAAAAATATGTCTAAAAAAGGATTTACCCCCATAATTATTGTATTAATCATTGCTCTTTTAGCCGCAGGAGGTATTACGAGTTATCTCTTTATTAAAAATAGACAACCTAAAATTATTGGAGGGGAAAAAGATTCTCACGGCTGTTTGATAGCTGCTGGTTATTCCTGGTGTGAGGCTAAACAGAAATGCTTAAGAACCTGGGAAGAACCATGTGATGAAACAACGATAACTACTTCAACTACGACTACTACCGAAATGTTTAAATGTGGAGATTCTGTAACCTTTACTTACAAAGGCAGTATTGTTACCTATGGAACGGTTAAAAATATAACTACCGGCGAATGCTGGCTGGACCGCAACCTCGGCGCATTGCAAGTAGCCACGTCTTATAGCGATTCTCTTGCCTACGGTGATTTATTCCAATGGGGAAGGTTAGATGATGGCCATCAAACTCGCACCAGCGGAACAACAACCGTTCTCTCTAACTCTGATAATCCCGGACATAGTAATTTTATTTATGGTATGGCTAGTCCTTATGATTGGCGTAGCCCCCAAAATAATAATTTGTGGCAAGGTGTGAGCGGTATTAATAATCTTTGTCCCAGTGGTTGGCGATTACCGACTTCTGCGGAATTGGACGCTGAGCGGGCGAGTTGGAGTCAACAAAACTATAACGGCGCTTACTCCAGTCCCCTGAAGCTAACAGCAACTGGCGGCCGGCATTATAGTAATGCTTCGCTCTACGATGTGGGCGACGCCGGCTACTATTGGAGTAGTACTGTTAATGGCACGCCCGCCTCCACCTTGGCCTTCGGTGCCAGCCGTGTGTTCATGTACGATTACTACCGTGTCCACGGCTTTTCCGTCCGCTGCCTCGAGGACTGATTTGATTTGATAATTGTTTGGAAGTTCGACTTCCAAACATTAAAATCAAAACCTCGAAAAATTAACAGGTGATTCTGATTTTTTAGCTTTAGTGACTTATTTAAAAAATAGAGATAAAAAAGTTTATATCTTTTCATCCAAAAATAATATATCTGAAGAATTAAGAACAGGTGGTAATGGATATTTTGATGTGTTGGAAATCAAAGAAGATATTTGGGGCAGGGAATTAAAGCATAGGGCAGAAAAGGAATAAAAAAAACAACCCTCCGCTAGGAAGGTTGCCCTTGGATGTAATACCCTTTCAGTTTATGACTAAACCGAAAGATATTATCAGTATAATCCATTGCAGAATTTTGTCAATACTATACTTGGAATGAATAAAAATGTTCAAAAGGTCAAAAATTAATTGAGAAATAAAAATTTAGCTTAAGAAATTAAGATTATTAGACTTATCCTTAATGATTTGACATCCTTAGTGTAATATATTACACTAAATGGTGTAAAAGGAGACACTATAATTATTAATATTATGATTAATTTTCGTTCAAAAATTTCTCAAAAAGTCTTAAGTTATTTTTTATTAAATTCAGAAGAGGAAATGTATGTGAATGAAATGGCAAGAAAGTTCGCAGTTAATCGAGGTAATTTGGTTAGAAAATTGGCAGAATGGGAAAAAGAAGGAATTTTAACAAAAACTGAACGTGGTAATTTGAGTTTGTATAAAATTAACAAGGAGTATTCTTTATTAGAAGAAATGAAGAAAATTGCACAAAAAAAGTTTGGCTTAGAAGAACAACTAAGAAAAAGCTTTATAAAAATGAAAGGTCTTAAAATGGCCTTTATTTTTGGTTCCTATGCAAAAGACAAATTAGAGTCAGAAAGTGATATTGATTTACTATTAGTTGGTTCCCATAGTGCTTTAAAGGCTCAGAAAGAAATAATAAAATTGCAAGAAGAATTTGACCGAGATATTAACACTATAGATATGACAGAAACAGAGTTTAAAGAAAAAAGGCAAAAAGATGAATTTTTGAAAAATATTTTTAATGATAAATATATTCAAATTATATGATTGGGTTTGAGGATAAATATTTTAAGAAGTTTAATTTTAGTAAAAAACAAGTTCAGAAACATTTGGATTCTGCGTTGAAGGATCTAAAGATTGCTAAAGAATCTGAAATTGCTGAAGTTAAATTCCAATTTGCTTATAATTCTCTTATAAAATTAGGCATTGCTTTAGTTGCTTGTCGTGGTTATAAAGTCAGTAGCAGGATGGGGCATCATACAAAAATTCTAGAGAAAATGTCTAAGATATTAGGTGATAAAAACATTTGGATGTATGGAAATGAAATGAGGAAAACTCGTAATAAAGAATTGTATGATGGCGGCGTTATTATTACTAACAAGCAGACAGAAGAATATTTTGATTTTATTTTAAAGGTATATAAATCGTCGCAAAAGTTTTTTAAAGGATATTTTAATACTTTGTTATAAATTTACGAAGTTCAATTTTTTAAATGATCAAAAATTAATTGAGAAATAAGATTTAATCAATTTTATCCAAAGCATTTAAGGAAAAATTGGTGAAACAAAAAAGTAAGAAAAAAGAAAAGCTCCCCAGACGAATCTAGAGAGCTTGCACTGTGAGGACTTATGAGCCAGACTGTTACTTTTTTTTTATCTCAAACAGATGACCGATGAAACTACCTCTTCTTAGCTGGAATGTCCCAACAAAATTCAGGATTTTTTCTGTTTCTTTAATTGGATGACCAGTTCCAGCTAAACGGAAGTTTCGAGTTTCTACTAGACCCTCGGGGTTTACAAGAGCCCAAATTTGTGGCTTGTCATACTGCTCTTGTACTGTTAGGATTTTTGCTCCCCGAGGCAAATCGAGAGAAAAATAATCCATTACTGGCACAGTGTATTTGTAAATCATTAACATGACTTACCTCCTTTCAAAATAGATTATCAATTTTCAACTTCAATTGTATAATAGCATATTTATATAATTTGTCAAGGGTTTGAGGTGAATTTCTTGTATTGGATTGAAAAGATTCTGTAAATTCTGTCGGAAGTATACTATTCATAAAGAAATGAAAAAATAAAAAAAGTCGCTAAAATTTAAATTATATTTTTGAAATTATGAAAAAAATCATTATAATACATTGCTGGGATGGGTATCCAGATTATTGTTGGTATCCGAATACCAAGAAAGAATTAGAAAACAAAGGATATGAAGTAATTGTTCCAGAAATGCCAGAAACCAATTTACCTAAATTTAATGATTGGCTTTCTGAGTTACGAAAAGTTGCTGGCAAACCAAATGAAGACCTTTATTTAATTGGACATAGCTTGGGGTGTATCACAATTTTAAGATACCTGGAAAGTTTAAAAGAAGGAGAAAAAATTGGCGGAGTAATTTTAGTAGCTGGTTTTACCGATAATTTAGGTTTTAAAGAAATCAAAAGTTTTTTTGAAACTCCAATTGACCTTCAAAAGATAAAAAGCCATTCTTCAAATTTTGTTGCTATTCATTCTGATAATGATCCATACGTTTCTTTAAGGGAGGGGGATATCTTTAAAGAAAAACTTGGGGCTAAATTGATTGTTAAACACAATATGGGTCATTTTTCAGGGGAAATAGAAAAGGAGGATAGTTGTACTCAATTACCAGATGTTATAGAGAGTTTATTAGAAATTAGTAAATAAATTACCAAAAAGTTAAAAATTAATTAATGAATAGAATATGAAAAAAATTGAATCTCCTCATATAAAATTTGTTATTGATCAAAGATTGGATATAGAAAATCACTTAATCAGAGTGCAGTCTTATAAAGTAAAGCTTCATTCTGGTCACAAAAGACAGAACGAGCGTTATGAAAAACTTTTAAAGCTTTCTGTAAGAGAAAGAAGAAATCTTATTAAAAAAGAAATTTCTGGTTTCTACTCGTCTAAAAATAGGAGTAAATTAGAAGAAATTAAAAATGATTCTCAAAAATATTGGGACAAGATAGAAAGAAAGTTCTTTTTAAGGATTAAGAATGTTTTTGGTTATTTTTTTCCATATAATTCAATAAAAGGCGTATTTTCTACTGCTAATGGATTTGGTTATAATACAAAGGATAAATGGTTCGCGACTAATATAAATTCAAACAAATTTGTAGTAGCAGAAACTGCAATGCATGAACTATTTCATTTTGTCTTTCACTTTTATTTTTGGAAAGAATGTGAAAAATACAAATTAAATTGGAAACAAATATGGGGCATTAAAGAGGCAACAACGGTCTTATTGAATTCTAATTTTTTAGATTTAAGGTTAAAGCCTGATAATGGTTATCCGGAGCACAAGAAAATAAGGAATTTTATGTTAAAAGAATAGGAGAAAAATAAAGATTTTAAGAAAATTTTGGACAAAACCTGTAAATTTGTTGTTAAACAGCAATAGATTCAAAATTCGAAAAATTAATTAAAAAATAAAATGCCCGGGGTTAAGTTAGGTCCGGGCATTAAAAACTAAATTTATTATTTCTTTTCATGATAAACCATCATGAAAATGATAAATATTGCGATGGACAAAGGTATAGTAAAATCCGAACTCGCTATACCAATGCTTTCTACTGCCATTGTTTTCACTGGGGAAACCATGGTGATAATCAAACAGACGAAAGATGTTAGGAATGAAATTATTAGTAGAATTCCCAACAACGCTAGCATACAAGAAAGAATTGCTTCAATACTAGAAAGAATTTCTGTGATTTTATCAGAAAAAAAGATTTTCATTTATTTTTTCTCCTTTTTATCTATCAAATTTTAAACAAATTTTAAAAATCAAGGTGCTATTTATATAAAATAATACAATAAACCATTGGTTAGAAAACTTATAAGCATTTGGGATTTCTGGGTTACGAGAGTAAGGACAAGGAGATCTGGAGAACTAACTACCAGCTTCCTTGTCGCTTTTGAATTGTTGAAAGAAATTTTCTTTGTTCTTCAATCTCTCTTTCAATTAGTCCACCGTGGGCACTCTCTGCATAACCTTTGCCGGATCCGCAAATAGGGCAGGCTTCATCTTTCCATAACATACGGTGGGTTTTATTTCCACAATGGCTACATCTACGAATCCTTTGAGGGACATTTTGCATTTCCTTTCACCGCCTCTTTTTTATAAAATTTCAAGATGTCAATATGCTACTTGTATAAGATAATACCATAAACTATAATGTAAGACAAGTTCGTAAAATATCAAAAATTAATTGAAAATAAAAATAAGGTATTATTATTCAGATAGATGTCCATGATATGGAGTTCACTATTGACTATTATTTACTTTAGTTATATAATATGAATGCCCTGTAATAGGGTATTTTTAGTACTTTGAAAAAATACCTTCTGTAGACACAAGGAAAGTGGTTATTAATCTATCTTAGTAGTTACTTTTTTTGTGTCTATTATTTTTAATATAAAAATCTGATAAGGAGGTAATAAAAATGAGAAAAATTATAATTTTAGTCATTGGGTTTTTGATTCTGTTTCTTCTCGCGATACTTTTTTTGCCATTTTTGACTCCCCAAGCGAAAGCCGAAGATACCAAATTTCCAGAAATTGATGAATATAGGATTAGTTTTTCGTTTCAGGCGAATACAAATGTCTGTATTATCAGGACAAAAGATGTATTTGGAGAATCACTTGGAATATCGAAATTGAGCGTAGCTCCTATACTAGTAAATACCATACTTTTTCTCCCGGCTCGAGATTTTACAGAATTAATGGGAGGCACTACTAGTTGGGATGCTAAAGAAAGAAAGGTTACGCTTTCTTTTCAGGGGGGAATAATGAGATTTGAACTTTGGCCCGGTAAAAATGAAGCCAAAATAACGGATAAAGATGGGAGTAAGTATGTTTATAGTAACTCAGCTATTGTCAAAAATGGAAGAATTATGCTTTCTCTCAGATTTATCATTGAACAATTTGTTCCCTGTAGCGTAGAATGGGATAAAGAATTAAAGATGGTAACAATCGCTTGGCCTCTTGCCCTTTGAGCATTCAGAAGTAATGCATAAATTAAGAAACTTTGACCGCCCTGATATTATATAATTAATGTCAGGGCTTTTATTTTAATAAATATAGTGAGTAGGAATATGGGGCAATAATTTTCATTGTCCCATAGAGTCAGCAAACTTAAAAAGCCTTTTGAATAAAGGCTTTTTAAGTTAAGGCTAAATGATGTTCGAACCCGTGGTATAATATAATCAAGAAAAACTATAAAAATAAAAATAATTATAATAAAAGAAATATTAAACCAGAGGTCAAACATTATAAATTCAACCAAAACGTCAAAAATTAATAACAAAAAATATGTATAAAAAGATTATATTAATTGGAATAATACTTGTCTTGTTTGCAGGTATAACTACTGCAGCAGTGTTGTTCCTTTTCCCTTATGAGCCAGATCAGCCACCTCAAGCAGATAATACTGGTTCAACAGAGCAAGGAATACAAGGTGTAGTTAATGCAAACAATCAATTTGCTTTTGACCTTTATTCTGAATTAGATAAAAATGAAGATGGAAATATGTTTTATTCTCCGTATAGCATCTCTGCTGCTTTAGCAATGACTTATGAAGGCGCAGAAGGGCAGACAGCTGATGAAATAAAATCTGTTTTTCATTTTCCAGAAGATAATACTCTAAGACCTAACTTTGCTGCTATTTATAATGATATTAATAAAGAAAATGAAAATTATGAGTTGAAAACCGGAAATGCTTTGTGGATTCAACAAGACTTTCCTTTTTTACAAGAATATATAAGCGGAGTTGAGAATTATTATGGTGGAAAAGCGGCAATGTTAGATTTTGTAAAAGAAACTGAGAAATCAAGGAAAACTATCAATAACTTCATAGAAGAACAGACCAATGATAAAATTAAGGATTTAATTCCTGCAGGTTTTCTTGATCAGACGACAAGGCTCGTTTTAACGAATGCAATCTATTTTAAAGGCATTTGGGAATGGGAATTTGATAAAGCTGATACTCGTGATGGAATTTTTAGAATAACTCCTGATGATACTGTAGAAACTCCTATAATGCATATGAATCCTGAAGAGGCAAAATTTAATTATGCTGAAACAGAAGATTTGCAGATATTGGAATTATCATACAAGGGTGACAAAATCTCAATGCTGATACTTTTGCCAACTGAAAATCTTGATGCAATAGAACCTATCTTAACAGTAGAAAAATTAAATGAATACAAATCTCAGATGAAAGAAACAAAGATAGATTCAATATCACTTCCTAAATTTGAGTTTGATACAAAGTATTTTATGAAAGATATTTTAATTTCTTTAGGTATGCCGACAGCTTTTTCAAGTATTGCTGACTTTTCTGGGATGACAGGTGAAAAAGATTTATACATTAGCAATGTGATTCATCAAGCGTATGTTGGAGTTGACGAAGAGGGAACAGAAGCAGCTGCTGCAACAGCTGTGGTAATGAAATTAACGGCCATGATGCCAACAAATGTTTTTAGAGCAGATCATCCTTTCATATTTATAATTCAAGAGAAAGAAACTGGTAATATTCTATTTTTTGGCAGGGTAGTTGATCCAACGAAATAAAGATGGCGTTTTAATTGGAAAGGCCAAAAATTAATTATTTGGTAAGATTAGGAGAAATTGAAAAACAAAATTTAGAAATGAAAATTAAAGAAATTCAAGCAAAGGGCATTCTTTCAAAGTCGAAAGTCTATGACTGGACAATCAATCCTTATGTTGGTTGTCAGCATGGTTGTGTTTATTGCTACGCGAAGTTTATGAAAAGATTCAGCGGTCATAAAGAAAACTGGGGAGAGTTTGTTGACGTAAAGATTAATGCGCCAGAATTGCTTGAACAGGAAATAAAGAAAAAGAGAAAAGGAAAGGTTTGGATGAGCGGAGTATGCGATCCCTATCAGCCAGTTGAAAGAAAATATGAATTAACCAAGAAATGCCTGGAGATTTTGCAAAAAAATAATTGGCCAGTTGTTATTCAAACTAAATCGCCATTGGTTTTACGGGATTTAGATTTATTAAAACGATTTCAGCAAATAGAAGTCGGTTTTACCATTACAACTGGTGATGATAAGATTAGAAAGATTTTTGAACCAAAGGCTGCTTCTATAAACGAAAGAATTGAAGTTTTAGATAAATTACACCAAGAAGGTGTTAAAACTTATGTTATGATAGCTCCTATTTTACCCAAGGCAGAAAGTTTAGCATCTAAGCTAAAAAGTAAGGTGGATTATGTTATAATTGATAAAATGAATTATCACTATGCTGATTGGGTTTATAAGAAATATCAATTGAAAAAAATAGAAACGGCAGATGAATTAGCCAGTCTTTTTAAAAAAGAAGATATTCCTTGTAGAATCGTATTTTAGAAAATAGCTTTAGGTCAAAAATTAATTAAAAAATAAAAATATGTCAAAATTAATCAAGATCATAATTTTAATTGTTTTTTCCCTTATAATATGCGGTATTGTTTGGAAATTCTTTGTTTTGCCAAAAGATGAATACATTGCTTGTACAATGGACGCTAAGCTTTGCCATGATGGTTCTTATGTTTCAAGAATTGCCCCTGATTGCAAATTTGATTTTTGTCCGGGAGAAAAAGAAGGTATTTTAATATCTTTGCCAAAACCTGATGAAAAAATTAAAAGTCCGTTAAAAATAGAAGGAGAAGCAAGCGGTTCTTGGTTTTTTGAAGCTGAATTTTTAGCTGAACTTTATGATTCTGATGATAATCTTTTAGGGAAAGCAATTTTAACGGCTAAAGAAGATTGGATGACAGAAGATTTTGTGCCATTTGAAGGAGAACTTAATTTTGTTCAATCATCGGTTACTTCCGGAGTTTTAAAGTTTTTAAGCGCTAATCCGTCTGGCTTGCCAGAAAACCAGAAAGTTTTTGAGATATCAGTTAAATTTGATGAGTCTTCTTATGAGAAGATTTTGCTTTATTATTATAATTCAGAGCAAGACAAAGACGAGCAAGATAACGTTAAATGTTCACGTGATGGTTTGGTGCCTATAGAAAGAGAAATTCCATTAACAAAAACTCCAATCCAAGATACAATTAACCTTTTGTTAAAGGGAAAAGAAAATTTAACGCAAGAAGAAATTAATCAAGGAATAACTACAGAATATCCTTTGGCTGGTTTTTCTTTAATGGAAGTGAATTTAAAAGAAAACGGAACTTTGATTTTGAAATTTAACGATTCACTTAATAAAACATTTGGTGGTTCATGCAGGGTAGGGATTTTATGGTTTCAAATTGAAAAAACAGCAAAACAATTTTCTGACGTCAAAGAAGTCCAATTTTTACCAGAAGAATTGTTCCAGCCTTAACTATAATTTTTATTAAAAGGTCAAAAATTAATTGAAAAATTTTTACGAGGTTAAATCTCGTAATATTCTTTTTAAAATGGTAATCTAAATATATGAAATTAATTTTAAAAAACAAATATTTTTTATTAAGGCACGGAAAAACTATTCATCAAGCAGAAAAGAAGGATATTATTTACAATTATCCTGACGATAATCCTGCTTGTGTTTTATTAGAGCAAGGAATAAAAGAAGTTCAATTAGCTGGGGAAATACTTAAAGGAAAAAATATTGATTTAATATTTTCATCAAATATTTTAAGAACAAGACAGACAGTTAAAATTGTTGCTGAATTAATTAACTATGATATAGAGAAGATTGTTTATGATAAAAGGTTAAGAGATATTAATTGGGGAATATTTGGGGGAGAATCTAAAGAAAAGGCTTGGGCTTATTATGACAATGATATGATGGAGAAATTTGAACAAGGTGTTCCTCAAGGAGAGAGTTGGAACCAGTGCAAAGAAAGAATGGTTGAAGTTTTAGAGGAAATTGAAGATAATTTTGAAAACAAGAATGTTTTAATAGTTTCTCATGGAGATCCTTTATGGCTTTTAGAAGGATATATGAGAGGAAAAAATAATGAAGAATTAATTCTTGAAGAAAACAAAAAAGAAAGTATTAAAACTGGGGAGATAAGAGAAATTAATAATTAAACAAAAAAGGCAGAAATCATATGAAATATGACGTTGCGGTAATTGGAGGAGGTCCTGCTGGAATGATTGCAGCAGGGAGAGCGGGGGAAGTTGGCTCCCGTGTTGTTTTAATTGAAAAGAACGATAGTTTAGGAATTAAACTTTTAATGACTGGAAAAGGGAGATGTAATATTACAAATAAAAGGGATACATTAAAGGAAATGATAAATAGATTTGGAAAGAATGGAAAATTTCTTTTTTCAGCATTTTCTAGATTTAGCGCAGATAAGACAATAAAGTTTTTTGAAAGCAAAGGTTTAAAAACAAAGATTGAAAGAGGAGGCAGAGTATTTCCTGTAAGTAATAAATCGCAAGATGTACTTAGTATACTTATTAAATATCTAAAAAGATCTCATGTTGATATAGCAACAAATTTTGGAGTAAAGAAAATCATAAAGAAGGGGAATAGGATTGAAAAGGTTATTCTCACAAATAATGAAGAAATTATTGCTGATAATTTTATAATCTGCACAGGGGGAAAATCTCATCCAATAACTGGTTCTACTGGTGATGGATATAAGTGGGCGAGGAATTTTGGACATACAGTTACAGATCTTTCTCCATCAATCGTACCTGTTATTATTAAAGAGAAATATGTAAAAGATCTTGAAGGTTTAAGCTTAAAAAATGTTGAAATTAGTATATATAAAGATAACAAAAAAATTAATTCAAGATTTGGAGAAGCAATATTTACAAATAATGGGATGAGTGGACCAATAATTCTTGATATGAGCAAAGAGATTGGCAAAGAATTACCCGGTGATATTAGAATACAAATTGATTTTAAACCTACGTTGGATTTTGTAAAACTTGATAAAAGAATTCAAAGAGATTTTGAGAAAAGTCCTAAGAAATTATTTAAAAACGGTCTTAGTGAATTATTACCTAAAAAACTTATTCCTGTTATCGTAAGATTGTCTGAAATTGATCCTGATAAAAAAGTTAATTCTATTACCAAAGAAGAAAGAAGAAAGTTAGTGCATCTTTTAAAGGAATTTAATTTGGAAGTAAAAGAATTAGAAAGCTTTAAGAGAGCAATTATTACTGCTGGTGGAATTAATTTAAATGAAATTGATCAAAAAACAATGAAATCAAAATTAATTGATAATTTGTATTTTGCAGGGGAGATACTTAATCTTGATGGTCCAACAGGAGGATATAATTTACAAGTTTGTTGGGCTACAGGATATATTGCAGGGGAAAGCGCTGGGGCGCGTAAATAAAATGTTATTTTTGACAGACAGTGATCAATATGGTATATTTATTTAATTAAAGAAGTATTAATGCGGCTTGGCAAGGAGAGAAAGCCATAATAATTATTTGTGGTTTTGCTGATTTGCGGAACTGTCGTAATCTCCTTATGTTGTCAAGGGGATTTTTTATTAGAAATTTGTTAATATGGAAATTCGAAATATAGCTATTATAGCCCATGTAGATCATGGGAAAACCGCTCTTACTGACGCTATTCTACGACAAACTGGATTTGAGGATAGTGGAGTAAGCATGGATTCAAACATACTCGAAAAGGAGCGTGGAATTACTATTTATTCAAAGAATGCTGCTGTGCTATATAAAAATACAAAAATTAACATTGTAGATACACCAGGACATGCAGATTTTGGTTCTGAGGTAGAAAGAGTGTTACGTTCTATTGATTCAGTTTTATTGGTTGTAGATGCGCAAGAAGGGCCAATGCCGCAAACTCGTTTTGTATTAAAGAAGTCTTTGGAGCTTGGATTACTCCCTATATTAATAATTAATAAAATAGATAAATTAGCAGCAAATCCAGATTATGTGCATGATCAGGTATTTGAATTGTTTGCAGAGCTTGGAGCGACTGATGAACAACTTGATTTTCCAGTGGTATATGCCATTGCTAAAGATGGGGTTGCAAAACGTAATCTTGCTGATGAGGAAAAAGATATTACTCCTGTGCTGGATATGATTTTAGAGTATGTGCCAATAGCTTCAAAAGATATTAATGGTCCTTTTCGCGCCCAGCCTTTTAATTTAATGTATGATAATTTTTTAGGACGACTTGCAATTGTTCGTGTTCATAGTGGCAGTCTTAAAGTTAGAGATACTGTATATGTAAAAAAGCATTCTGGACAAACTACAAGCCATACTGTGACAAAGCTATTTACATTCGAAGGAATAGCTAGAAAAGATGTACCAATAATTGGGGCTGGGGACATTGCCGTAATAGCCGGACTTCCAGATGTATATATTGGAGATACATTAGTAAAATCTGAAAATGAAAAATTATTAGAAAGTATTTTAGTAGATAAACCTACCATTGAACTTACATTTTTAGTAAACAATTCTCCGTTCGCTGGACGTGAGGGAAAGTTTGTAACAAGTATGCAACTTAAAGAACGTTTAAAAAAAGAACTTGAAGTAAATGTAGGGCTAAAGATAGATTTTGATACACAATCGGCCGAACAATTTATTGTGTATGGAAGAGGGGAGTTACATATAGCTATTCTTCTTGAGAATATGCGTAGAGAAGGATATGAACTTCAGGTTTCTCGCCCTAAGGTTATTATAAAAAAAATTAATGGAAAGGATCATGAACCCTTTGAAGAAATTATAGTAGATGTTCCAGAAGAATTTAAGGGAACAGTTATTGAAAAATTGAGTTCTCGCGGAGCACAACTGATTCATATGAAAATGAAAGAGGGGCATTCTTTCATGCAGTTTGAAGGTCCAACCCGTGGCTTATTAGGATATCGAAACCAATTTATTATGGATACGAAAGGAAATGGGATCTTAGCAAGTCGGGTTGTTGGATATCGTCCACATATTGGCGAAATCGCGCATAGGAAAGTTGGATCTATGATTTCTGGATTAACAGGCAAGGTATTGGCTTATGCGCTTGATAATTTGCAAACTAGAGGCGCTTTATATATTAAAGCAAATACTCAAGTATATGAGGGGATGGTAATTGGTAATACATCAAAAGGAAATCAAATGACGGTAAATCCAATTAAAGGAAAACATCTTACTAACATGCGTGCTGCTCGTAACGACGATGCGATTTATCTTTCAACTCCTAGAATAATAACTATTGAAACAGGATTAGAGATAATGGATGAAGATGAGTATTTAGAGATAACACCTAAAAGTGTTAGGTTGCGAAAGAAATATCTTACAGAATTAGATCGCGCAAGAGCGAAACGAGAAAATAAAGAATAAAAGATTTTTAGAATTTAGATTTTATTCAGTATTTAAAATAAAAAGATCGTCTTTTCTAAAGGACGGTTTTTTTAATATAATTAACATATAAAACTTTTTTTCAAAATCTGGTATAATTAAAGAGTGTAGCAAAGGTCGCTAACATTAATAAATAATTCTTAATAAATCATGACAGAAGTTGTTAAAAAAGATGGGACAAAAGAACCATTCAATCCTGAAAAAATTAAAAAATCAATTGCTGGCGCTGCTCAACAAGCTGATATTCCAGAAGAGAGAAAAGAAGAAGTAGTATATCAAGTAGCAGGAATAGTGATTCCTCTGCTGGAAGGCAGAGAGGAAATTGATGCAAGTGATATTAAGCAAGCTATTCTTAGTGAGTTAGATAGGGTTGAACCAGCTGTGGCTAGTGCTTGGAGAAAATATGAAGAAGGTAAGAGTAAAGTTGGATAAAGAAGAATGAAGGGCGCCTCAATTGGGACGCCTTTCATTTTAATTAATTTTTCAGATAATGAAAGAATTACAGATATTTTTTATAATATTGATCATTCTGGGAGGTATTTTTTTTATTTTTCAATTATCATCTAAATGGTCATTTGAAAATATTCAGCCAGAAGAAAAACTTAGTAGAGAAATAACAATTAATGAAGATTTAACAACAACAACCATTACTACGACTACAACTATTACAACGACTACAACTGTTACAACAGAATTTATAGAACCTTCTTTTGGGGTTTCATTATCAGCTACTGAACTTTATCAAGGAGATACTTTAATGATTACGGCAAAGAATGTTCCTGAGGGAGAAAAGATTATAGGAAAATTTAATGGAAAATCATTTAATTTTTTTCCAACTGAATCAAAAGGAAAATGGATAGCTCTTCTGGGAATTGATGCAAAAAAAGCTCCGGGAGAATATTCTTTATCAGTTTTTCTTTCTGATAAATTAAAAACTGAAGAAACAATAACAGTAAAAAAAAGTGACTTTTTTGTAACCAAAATTGTAATAACGCCAGAATTGGAAGAAAAAGATTTAACTTCATCAAATATATCAAACACTATTGCTACCAAAGACGGAGTTATTATTTATGAGGTTTTAGTAAAATATAGTCCAGAGGCATATTTTAATCAGAGTTTTGTTTATCCGTTAGATGAAATAATAAATGTTGGGGCTTTTGGAAATATTAGAAAAGATGGGGATATCACAATTCAGCATTTAGGAGTGGATTTGGATGCTATTGAAGGAATGCCAATATATGCGATTAATAATGGTAAAGTAGCCCTTGTTAAAGAATTGACAGTTTATGGGAATACAATAATTATAGATCATGGATTAGGAATTTATTCTTTATATCTACATCTTTCTGAGTTTAAAGTTTCAGAAGGGGAGATGATAGAAAAAGGGCAATTAATTGGGCTTGTTGGAAATACTGGTTGGTCATTAGGGCCTCATTTACATCTTTCCATAAAAGTAGACGGAGCAAGTGTTGATCCTTTGAAATTTATTGAAACAATAGCTAGTTTTTGAAATAAAAAAATAGCTGAACTGCTTGATTTTGGTAGTGTAATATATTACACTAAACAGTGTAAGGATTAACACTATAATTATTAAAATAATAATAAATTTTCGTGCAAAAATTGCTCAAAAAGTTTTAAGTTATTTTTTTTATGATTAATTTAAGAAAAAAGCTTGAGTATAAAGAAAAACACCGCTAAGGGACAAAACCCATAGAGGTGTTTTTCATGTGTATTCTGATTAAATTTTAGCAAATATACACCCATTGTCAAGCTTATTTATACACAGATTAAATATTAACAAAAAGTCGAAAATTAATAAAAAATAATAAAAACATGAATAATAAAATATTGAAATTATTAAGAGAGGATCTAATTGGGGAATTAGGAGCTATTAATCAATATCAGGAGCATATTGATGATATAAACGATGATGAAGTTAAAAAAACATTAGGGCATATTAGAGATAATGAAAAAGAGCACGTTGCTGAGTTAATTAAGATAATTAGAAAATTAGATGCTACAGAGGAGGAAAAGTTTCAAAAAGAAGAGCTTTAATGTTAAAAAGTTTAGTTTTTAAAGATTAGTAAAGATCATATAAAATCCCCAAAAATCTGGGGATTTTGTTATATATGAATATTTTGTTAAAATGTTACTGATTGAGTAGAATTTGAAAAATATTAGTTATGGCTAATATAAAAAAGAAAACAAGAAAAAAATCTACAGAATATTGGTCCAAAGAAGTTACTTTGAAGAGCAGAGCTTTGGTTCTAGAAGAAGGTGTTTTTACTTGGAAGGGTCCAAAACGTATTGCCATGTCTTTAAAGAAATCAGCTGAAGAGAGTATTGAGCGAAAAGGAACGCCATTTCAATCAGCAATGTCAATGCTTGATTTTTATATTAATCGTGCTGGTAAAAACCTTAATTCAAAACAACGTCAGATTTTAGAACAAACTAAAAAGGAATTAAGAATAGTCTTTGGAAAGAATAAAAAAATATGAAAAAGAAAAACAATATTAATAAAGGTGAGATCGTTATTTATCGTACCAAGAGCGGTGAAGTTGAGATAAAAGTTAAATTGGAAAAAGAAACAATTTGGTTAACACAGGCACAAATTGCTTCGCTTTTTAATATTGAAAGAAGCGTAATAACAAAACATCTACGCAATGTTTTTAATTCCAAAGAACTGAATAAAAATTCAGTATGTGCAAAAATTGCACATACTGCTGTTGACGGAAAAATGTATAAAACACAATTCTATAATTTAGATGTTGTTATTTCTGTTGGCTATAGAGTGAATTCTAAAAGAGCGACACAGTTTAGAATTTGGGCAACAAGAGTTTTAAAAGAACATATTGTTCAGGGTTATACTATTAATCAGAGACGTTTATTAGAAACCCAGTCCAAGTTTAAAGAGCTACAGAGCGCCATTGCTTTTTTGCGTGAAAAATCAAGTAAGAAAACACTTGAAGGTCAAGAAAAAGAGATATTAGATTTACTCGGTAATTATGCCAAAACCTTTAGTATTTTAACTCAATATGATAAAGGAAAGGTAAAAAAGCTAAAAGGTGAAAAAGCAAAATTTGTTTTGGAATATAACCATTGCGAGAATGTTGTTGTTATACTAAAGAAAGATTTAGCGGAAAGAATGGAAGCCAGTAATCTTTTTGGTATTGAAACTGGAAACAAATTTGAGAGTATAATTAAGAATTTATACCAGACATTTGATAGAAAAGAATTATATAAAACTATTGAAGAAAAAGCAGCTCATTTACTTTATCTCGTTATTAAAGGACACCCATTTGTTGATGGTAACAAACGAATTGCTTCATTTTTGTTTGTTTATTTTTTAGATAAAAATGATTATCTTTATCGTAAGAACGGGGGGAGGAAAATAAATGATAATGCTTTAGTTGCTTTAGCTCTTTTAGTTGCAGTAAGTGATTCTGAAGAAAAAGATATCTTAATTAAGATAATTATCAACTTAATAAATACTTAATTTTTAATTAAAACATAAAAAATATGAAATTAAATAAAAAAGTAGCTTTAATAACTGGAGGTTCAAATGGTATTGGAAAAGCTATTGCTCAGAGATTTTTAGATGAAGGAGCAAAGGTTATAATTTTTGATATTGTGAAGCCAGATTATGATGTGGATTTTTATCAGGTTGATGTAAGTAATGAAGAACAAATTAAAAAAGCGTTTCAAAAAATTGAACATTTAGATATTGTTGTTAATAATGCTGGAATTTATTTTCAAGCATCTGTTGAAGAAACATCGCAAGAACAATTAGATAAAATTATTGATGTTAATTTTAAAGGAGCATATTTAATTTCTAAATATGCTCTTCCTTTAATTAAAGAAAGTAAAGGTAATATCATTAACATTTCTTCAGTTGCTGGAATTATTCCTGACCCAACGTCTCCAGCATATTCTTCAACGAAAGCAGCATTGATAATGCTTACTAAATGTATGGCCCGAGAATATGGAATAAAAGGCGTAAGAGTAAATGCTATATTGCCAGGTCCTATAGATACTCCATTATTAAGAAGAGTTTTATCTTCTGAAGAATTGATTCAAAAATATGCTGCATTAAATCCTATGGGAAGAATTGGAAAACCTGAAGAAGTTGCAAATGTGGCAGCTTTCTTAGCTTCAGATGAAGCAAGCTATGTAACTGGCGGAATATATTCAGTGGACGGAGGGCAATCTTGTTAAAAATTAATTGAAAATAATATGTTTAAATTAACAATTTTGGAAGCATTATTAATCACGCATCTTGTTGTGGATTGGATATTTCAATGGAAATGGGAGGCGGAAAATAAATCTAAAAAATGGCTGCCTTTATTTTTCCATTGTACAGTTTATACAGTAGGTTTTATTCCAGTATTTTTAATATATAAAATTAATTTAATTTGGTTAATTTTATTGTTTGCCTCTCATGTTATTTTTGACAGGCGGAAATTTGAGATATGGTTGTTAGAAAATTTTAAGAAGATCACTAGAAAAGACACAACCGAATCTGTTTGGACAATACTATTAACTACAATCGATCAGATCTTACATATTGTAATTTTAGCATTGATTGTTATATTTAATTAACAAAAAAATATGGAAAATGATTTTGTAAAATATTTATTTTTGTTCATTGTGGGAATGTTAGGAGTTTTTATTGGCAGAAGGATGGCGATTAAGAGGATGATAAAAAAGGAATTAAAAGACAAGAAATAAATTTACGGAGGACAGACCTCCGTAAAATAATCCGTAGGCTACACTTGACAAACATAGGATAATATGATACCATAATAGTGGTATTGATAATAGTGATATTGTAAGAGTGTCGTTGCACATTGAAAATAGTCAAAATATATTTAAAAATATAATATAATAAAGAAAGGAGAATTAGAAAAATGAAAATGGAGAAAATTTTATTGGTTCTTAAGTATGCTTGGATAAGCGTTGTTGTAGTGGGTGCAGTTTATGGACTGATCAGTTTGTTTATCTATATTGGGCAAGAGGTAAAACCAGACCCTCTTCCTCTTCAACGTTTTTTCATCTTGTATGTATGTGCAGTCGTATGGATTGGTTGTGTCGGTTTTCATGTTGAACATCTCGTGCATCTTAGAAATCTTAATCTTAGAAAAAAAAGATAGATTCTTCTTTAATAAGATAAAGAAATAAATCTTTCTTTATAAATTAGAGGGCTAACTAGGGTCCTCTTTTAATTTACGAAATTAAACATTTTATGGTAAAATATCAATAAATTTATAGTAAAGTAATTTTCAAAAATCTTATATATGTCTCAATATTATAATTCACAAAGAGCAAAATATTTATACGATTCTAGTTTAAAAGAACCGTTTAGAATTTCACGATCAAAAATTGATTTGTTTTTAGCATGTCCACGATGTTTTTATTTAGATAGAAAATTAGGAGTTGGGCGACCTCCTGGTTTTCCGTTTAATTTAAACAATGCTGTTGATACTTTACTTAAACAAGAGTTTGATGTTTATCGCGCTAAAGGTACAAAGCATCCTTTTATGAAAACTTATAAAATTGATGCTGTTCCTTTCCAACATGAAAAGCTTGAAGAATGGCGTGATGCCAGGACAAGAGGGATAACTTATCTTCACAAACCAACAAATTTATTAATTACTGGTGGTATTGATGATGTTTGGGTAAATCCTAAAGGAGAATTAATTATTGTTGATTACAAGGCAACATCAAAGAACGGACAGGTGAGTTTAGATGCTGATTGGCAGATTAGTTACAAAAGACAAATGGAAATATATCAGTGGTTGTTTAGACAAAACGGATTTAAAGTTTCTAATACTGGATATTTTGTTTATTGTAATGGAAAAACAGATGTTGAAGCTTTTGATGGTAAATTAGAATTTGATGTTACTTTAATACCATATGAAGGTGATGATTCTTGGATAGAAAAAACTATTCTTGATATTCATAAATGCTTAAATAGCGATCAAATTCCAAAAGCAGATTCTGATTGCGATTATTGTAGTTATATTGAATCAATAAAATCTAAAACAATTAGACCTGAAAACGGAAGGTTGTTTTAAAAAACATGGATAAAAGAATCTTTTTGATTGGTTTAATAATTACTTTGGTTTTAGCGGGGGCTGCTGGATATTTTTTTATTACTGGGCAAGAAAAAACTACAATGGTAAAGATATTTTTTGGGAATATCAAGGAAGATCCAGAAGTTTTAAATTGTGAGAAAGTTTATTCTGTGGAAAGGCAGGTTTTTAAAAAGAAAGCAATGGTTCAAGCATTGGAGGAACTTCTAAAAGGACCAACTTTAGAAGAACAAGAAAAAGAATATTTAACTAATATTAATCCTGGTGTGAATATTAATAGTTTGATTGTAGAAGATGATATAGTTAAAGTTGATTTTGATGAGCAATTAGGATTTCAAGTAGGAGGGTCTTGTCGAGTATTGGCTATTCGTTCTCAAATTACTGAAACTCTAGTACAATTTTCTGAAATTAATGATGTTATAATTTCTATTAATGGTCGCATTGAAGATATTTTACAACCTTAAATATATTAATGTTAATCAAGGTCAAAGTTTTTTCTCATTCAAATAAGCAAGGGATGATTAAAAAATCTGAGGATGGTTTTGAAGTAAAAGTGAAAGGGAAACCATTACAGGGTCAGGCAAATAAAGAAGCAATTAAAGTATTAGCAGAATATTTTAAAATTCCAGAGTCAAAAGTGAGATTGATTAAAGGGTTTAGGCATACTAATAAAGTTTTTGCAATATCAGAAATAAAATAAATTTATGAAAAAAGCAATCAAAATTAAAAGAAAAGTACATACTCCACTGCGTCGTCCACCTCGTTTAAGTGGGGAAAGGCATAAATTTGGAATAAAACCAATTAAGAAAACAAAAGGTCGGAAATAAATTAATTTAAATTTTAATAAAAATATGACACAATCTTTATTAGCAGGTTCTTTGTCAGCAAATTCATGGATTATTTGGTTAATTCTTCTTTGGACTTTACCTTGAAAAGGCGTAGCTCTTTGGAAAGCAGCTAGAAACGAGCATAAATGGTGGTTTATTGCTTTGTTAGTATTAAATACGATGGCTATTCTGGAAATTATTTATATTTTCTTTTTTAGTAAAAAGAAAGGATTAATAGAGAAGAAAGAAGAAATAACAGAAACACAGGAGCAGGAGAAAATAGAAGAGTAGAAATAAATTAAAGGGCACTCTTTGCAGGGTGTCTTTTTTATTATCAATATTGTTTGTGTGATATAATTAAAATATGGATTTTATAGATAAAAACAAACCATTAGCTGATAGAATGAGGCCAGATTGCCTGGATGATTTTTTAGGTCAGGAAGAAATTATCGGTAAAGGGAAATTATTAAAACAGGCAATTGAGTCTGATAAATTACCCTCAATCATTTTTTGGGGACCACCAGGAAGTGGTAAGACTACTTTAGCTTATATCATTGCTAAACAAACCAAATCTGAATTTAAACGAATGAGCGCTGTTTCCAGCGGGATAAAAGATTTAAGAGAAACTGTAAAACAAGCAGAAGCAAATAAAAGATTAGGAAAAAGAACAATTTTATTTATTGATGAAATTCATCGTTGGAATAAAGCTCAACAAGATGCATTACTTCCTCATGTTGAACAAGGATTAATAACACTTATTGGGGCTACAACAGAAAATCCAAGTTTTGAAGTTATAGGAGCTTTACTTTCTCGTTGCAGGGTTTTTGTTTTAAAACAACTTAATAAATCTCAAATTTCAGAAATTATTAAAAGAGCGTTAAAAGATAAGAAAAAAGGATTAGGTAAATTAAATATAAAAATAGATAATAAAATAATTGATACAATTTCAGATATGAGCAATGGAGACGCTCGTATTGCGCTTAATGTTTTAGAGTATGCTTCTTCAATTTCAAATAAAATAACTTTTGATATTGTAAAAGACGCTTTTCAGAAATCTAATTTGTTTTATGATAAAAATGGCGAGGAACATTATAATATAATTTCAGCATTGCACAAATCAATGCGTGGTTCTGATGCTAATGCTGCTTTGTATTGGCTAGCCAGAATGCTGGAAGCAGGCGAAGATCCTTTGTATGTTGCTCGCAGAATAGTTCGTTTTGCTTCTGAAGATATAGGTTTGTCTAATTCTCAAGCTTTAGAGCAAGCTGTAACCGCTTATCAGGCATGTCATTTTATAGGGATGCCTGAATGTAATGTTATATTAGCTCAGGCAGTTGTTTATATGGCTAAATGTAAAAAATCAAATAATTTATATGTGGCTTATGAAAAAGCTGCTGAAGATGTGAGAAAATATGGAAATTTACCAGTACCTTTACATATTCGCAATGCTCCAACAAAATTAATGGAGGATTTAGAATATGGTAAAGGATATAAATATAGCCCGGATTTTGATTACAAAGAAAATCAAGAATATTTACCAAAAGAGTTAAAAGATAAAAAGTATTTAAAATAAAAATCCTCCTATTTCTTTTTTTAGAAATAAGAGGATTTTAAATTTTGTCAGCTAAGTTTAAAAGTTCTTCAATTAGGGCTTTTCTTTTTTCCTTTTTGTTTTCTTTATTATCAAGTATTTTCTCTAAATCCTTAATAGAAACAGGCTTACCAATTTTCAAATCAATTTTTGCTCCACCAATCAAATAGTAAAGCCAATTCCCATTCGGTTTTCCATAAGCGCAAGGTCCTTGTGGATCAATCTTGATAGGGAAAATAGTGACTTTTTGGTTAGTCATTTTTTCTACGCGTTCGATAATCAGACTAACCAATCCTCCGATTCTCTTATATTTTGGAACGACTGTTCCCTCAGGGAAGATAACTATACTAACACCTTTCCTCAAAAGATCGATTATTTGTTTGATTGTACTCATCTTGGTATTTTTCTGATTGATAAGGATAACATAAGGGCTTAAACAAAGGCATTTAAAAAGCGTTCTTAAGTTATCTTTAGCCACATATCTTGTTGTGCTATACAGAAAGATATGTCGAAACTGAAGTTTCCAAAAAGCAGCTGCAAGAAGCACTGGGTCCCAACAACTGAAATGGCGGGCTACAAAAACACAACCGAGATTATCAAGATTATTCTGTTTTTGCCAAAGAGAGAGTTTTTTCTTGCCAAATACCCTTACTCGGAAAAAAATTTGAGCCAGTAGATAAAATACCAAACCATAAACTTGAAAAACCATAGAGTAGACAATTTTCAAAGAACTCATTTTCATCACCTCCTAAAGTGATTAGTAATTATTTATAAAACTATACAATTAACCAAGATTAATGTCAATTGGAGGGGCTAGTGAGTGTTTATAATAGTCTATGGACAATTTTTAGAATGTTTTAGGCAAGGACTTTTAATTGGCAGGTGAATTATCTGATAAGCCAGATAATTCACCTTTTTTCTTTGCTGGAAAACTGATAAGATATAATAAAGGTAAAGGAATTAATGAAATGGATAAAATAAAAATTAGAGCTTATGCAAAAATTAATCTTACTTTAGATATTTTAGATAAGCTGCCTAATGGTTATCATAAAATTAATTCAATATTTCAAGCAATTAATCTTTATGATACGCTTTTAATTTTTAAAACAAAAGATGGTTTTTGTTTGGATAGTTCAGTTAATTGCCATGATGAAGATAATTTGATAACAAAGGCGTGGGAAAAAATGGAGGATTTTATTTCGAGCAAAGCGAGAAACAAAGTTCTCTTGAGTGAAGCGAAAGAGGTTCTTATAAAGAGAAGTTTGCCATGTAGAATTCATTTATCTAAAAATATTCCAGAAGGCGCTGGATTAGGTGGTGGTTCAAGTGATGCAGCAGCAACTTTGATTGGATTAAATAATCTTTTTAAATTAAATTTGAATATTAAGCAACTTAGTAAAATAGGCGCGTCTATCGGAAGTGATGTGCCCTTCTTTATGTATAATATAGGGACAGCTTTGGTTAATGGTATGGGTGAAAAGATAAAGATATCAAATAGAAAACCTTCTAATTTTTATGTTTTAGCAAAACCAAATAAGGGGATTAGTACATCTGAAATCTATTCATTATTTGATCAACACAATAAAAGTAAAAGTTTTTTTGAGTTAGCGCAAAAGATTTGTCCAAGTATAAAAACTATTTATTCATATTTTTCTTTAATATCAAATGATTATGCTATGTCAGGTACTGGCCCAACAATATTTGCAGGTTTTAATTCTTACGAGGAAGCTTTAAAAGCAAAGAATAATTTTAAAGACGAAACATTTAAAGGAAATTTTTATATTTGCAAACCATCCAAAGAAACTTATAAAATTGTTTTTTAAAAACTGATAAGATATAATAGATTTTAAAATATTAAATATGTTTATATTATATAGTTCAATCTTTATAATTTCTTGTATCGTACTTTATTTTTCAGGCAACTGGCTAATCGATGGATTAAAAAGAATGGGTAGATTTTTGCGTTGGCGGGAATTTATCATTGCTTTTTTTGTAATGGCTTTCGCAAGTTCTTTGCCAAATCTTTTTGTAGGAATTAGCTCAGCTCTTCATAAAGTTCCACAACTTTCTTTTGGAGATGTTGTTGGAGGTAATTTAGTTGATTTAACCTTAGTTGTAGCTTTAGCTGTATTAATTGGTGGTAATGTTATTCCTACCAAGGGTAAGATTTTAGAGAGAAGTGCTCTTTTTACAACTTTTGTTGCTATCTTGCCATTACTTTTGATATGGGACGGTGTATTAGGAAGAGGCGATGGGTTAATACTGCTTTCTGTTTTTGTTTTTTATATTCTTTGGCTTGCTTTAAATAAAGAAAGATTTAAAGAATTTTCTGGAAATGGAGAAAAACAAATGCCAAGCATTTTAAAGGAATTCAGGGTTTTTATAAAAGATTTGGGATTAATAATTTTATCTGTAATTTTTCTTTTATTAGCAGCAGAAGGTATAGTACAAAGCGCTAAATTTTTTGCTGTGGCTTTAAATATTTCTTTGCCTATTATTGGGATTTTGATTGTAGGGTTAGGTAATACCTTACCTGAAATTCGTTTTGCTATTGCGTCAGCTAAAGCCGGAAAAACAGAAATGATTTTAGGAAATTTAATGGGCGCTGTTATTATGCCTGCTACTTTGGTTTTAGGTACAGTTGCTTTGATTTGTCCAATAATAGTTCCTAATTTTACACCTTTTGCTATTGCAAGGATTTTTTTAATAATCTCAGCAATAATTTTTTATATCTTTACAAGGAGACATGGGAAGATTACCAAGAAAGAGGCAATAATCTTACTTTTGCTTTATATTACCTTTGTTGTAATTGAAATTCTGATAAAATAAAAACCAAAAAGATTTTTGATTAAACATTGACAAGATGAGGAAAAGGAGATATAATTAAGGTAGTTATGAAGAAGATTGAGTTGCACCTTTACAATTTTAAAGATAAATTAAAATATATAAAAAGGAGGACTAGAAATGAAAAGTCGGATTTTCTTTGGCGTGTTAATATTTCTTGTTTTATTTTTGCTTTATTTTCTGCCGAGTTTTGCTTATTATAATTTTTTGTCTCCAGGAGCTAATATTGCTTTAGAAGAGTTGAAAGAAAAATATGGAGTAAAGGAAATTGTTTTAGAGAAAGAAGGGGGAATAATTTGGACTGTAATTTTGCCTAAGAATGACGGAGTGAAAACAGAGGAAATAAAAGAAGCAGTTTACAGTGACGAGACAGGAGAGTTTAAAGCAATTTATAATTTTACTTATATTACAATACTTAATGCTCGAGGATGGACTAGTGTAATTTGGGGATCAGCTGCTGACACATATCCATATGATGTACCAAAATTATGTTTTCCACTTGATAGGTAATAAATTTAAAGGAGGTTGAGTTGATAATGAAGAAGATTATGTTAGTTTTAGTAATTTTTTTCTTTTTAAGTACTTTCTTATGTTTATCTGCTAATAGCATTGTAACTTATGAGGATTTTCTTGTTATGTGTAAACGAGCTCAATCCAATATTGAGATTAACAATCCAGGCGGGCACTCTAATATTTATACAGATACTGAAGTGATACCAGAAGACGTAGAATTAAATTTTGGTTGGATTGAAAGTGTTGGTGTTTGGGGTGTAGAAGGATTTAATTGGTTCGGACCAGGTATTATACCAGTGATACAAATGGGTTATTATGATAATATTGGTATTTACCATCCTACTGGTTTGCACGAGGAAACCCCACGCGTGGAGGATGAGAATTATACATACTATACTATCATTGCGCCTCCAGATTTTGCCAATTTTTCACCTGGAACTAATTTCCCTAGTATTGGATTCTATGTGCTAGATGATTAGTTAGGGGATAGAAGAAATAAGGGAACAGGGATTTTTAAAAAATTTCTCTGTTCCTTTTTATTTTCCTTATTTGGTATGGGACTTGACAAATCATTTTTCTTTGCTATACTAAAGATGCCGTTGTTTTGAGGAGCTTGCTCCAATGAACAGCGGCATTTTTTTTTGTACTTTTTGGTGGTATAATAAAATATAGAAATAATAAAAAATAAAGTATTAATTATTATGATTAGTTCAAGTGAAATAAAAAAGAATCCGCAGGTATTAGAATTTATTAAACAGTCAGATGAATCTTTAATAGCAGCAGGATATACAGAGCATAGTTTATCTCATGCCAAGGTTGTTTCTGCCAGGGCAATGGCAATTGCTAAGGAAATTGGTTTTTTAGAAGAAGAACAGGAATTGTCAGCTATCGCCGGTTTTTGTCATGATATGGGGAATTTCTTGAGTAGAAGCCACCATCATTATTTTGGAGCTTTATTATTCTATCAGATTTTTAATCAGAATTTTACTCCAAAAAAATTAGCAATAATAATGAATGCTATTTCTAATCATGATAAAGATGAAATGAATTTTTCCAATATTATTGCAGCAATAGTTGTTTTGGCTGATAAAACAGATGTGCGTCGTTCAAGGGTAGTTAATAAAAAACCTAAGAAAATAAAAGAGGACATGCATGATAGGGTTAATTTTGCAACAAGAGTATCAAGAGTAAAAATAAACAAGAAAAAGAAAGTCATTACTTTAATTCTTAAAATTGATACTGGTTTTGTGCCAATAATTGAGTATTTTGAAATCTTTACAGACAGGATGGTTTATTGTAGAAAAGCGGCAAAATTTTTAGGTTATAAATTTGGTTTGATAATTAATAATTTTAAATTACTTTAAGATTAAAACAAAATGGCAGATTTATTTATTGTTGCCACCCCAATAGGAAATTTAGAAGATATTTCCTTACGAGCGCTTCGTATTTTAAAAGAAGTTGATATAATATTGTGTGAAGATACTAGAGTAACAAGAAAGTTATTATTGCGTTATGATATTAAAACTCCAGTTTTAAGTTATCATCAGCATTCACAATTGAAAAAGATAAACTATATTGCGAATTTATTAGAAGAAGGAAAAGATTTAGCACTGGTTTCTGATTCAGGTACTCCTGGAATTTCTGATCCAGGAAATAAATTAATAGATTTTCTTGTTAAAAAAGATATTGATTTAATTATTATTCCAATACCTGGTTGCTCAGCTTTGGTAAGTGCTGCTTCTATTTCTGGTTTTCCAATGGATAGATTCACTTTTTTAGGGTTTCCTCCACATAAGAAAAAAAGAAATAAATTTTTTGAAGAATTATTAAAAATAAAACATCCAGTTATTTTCTATGAATCACCTCATAGAATTATTAAAACTTTAAATGAGATTAATGATAAATCTCAAGAGATCAATCTTAATCCACAAGTAGTTGTTTGTCGGGAATTAACTAAAAAATTTGAGACAATTTACAGGGGAACAATAGAAGAAGTGATAAAAAAGATAAAAGATGATAAAATAAAAGGAGAATTCACAGTAATAATAAATTAAAATCATGTATAATTTGAAACAATTATATAAACTTAAGGAAAAAATAAGAACATTAGAAGACGAAAAAAACAGAGTAGAAAGAGATTTGAGAAAGATAACAGTGGGCTATATTATTGCAGCCTTTGGTTTTGTAGCTGGTTTAGCTTGGAGGGACTTATCTATGGCCTTGGTAGAATATTTATTTCCGATGAGTAAAGACACTATTTTAGCTAAATTTATTTACGCAATTGTAATAAGTATTGTATTAGCTTTTATTAGTATCTATGTGCTGAGATTTATAGGTAAAACAAACAAGAAAAGAGGCATTGAAAATATACAATAAATTATTTTAAGAATTTTTCAATATTTATGGAAAATTTGGTAATAGGGAATGAGTTAGCTAAAAAATTAGCTCAGCAACTTAATTTGGATTTTGTTTTAATAGAGGATAGAGTTTTTCCTGATGGAGAAGTGCAGCCTCGCTTGGAAAAAGAAGAAAAAGCTAATAAAGCTATTTTAATTCTTCAGAAAAAACAAAACGAAGATATTAATGCTTATTTAATTAAGTATTTTTTATTATTAAGAAAGGTAAAAGAGCTTGCGCAAGAAATCATATGTATCATGCCTTATTTTTCTTATGCTCGACAAGATTCTATTTTTCAAGAAGGAGAACCACTTTCTTCGTTATATATTGCTGAATTAATAGAAAAGAATGCAGATGTTTTTATTACTTGTAATATGCATGAGCATAGAAAAAAGATTGGGGATCTGTTTAAAATTCCAGCATATAATGTTTTTCTTTTTCAGGACTTAGCAGAAAAGTTTGAAGATTTTTCTTCTTCTAATTCAATAGTCATAGGCCCAGACAAAGAATCCAAAGCGTTTGTTGATGATTTTTGTAAAAAATTCCCTGCTGAAAAAATAGTTCTTGAAAAAACAAGAGATGTTAAAACAGGAAAAATAAGTTTTTTGTTTGATAAGAATTATGACTTTACAGGTAAAGACGTTATTATTGTTGACGATATTGTTTCAACTGGTAGAACTATTTTACAAACCGCTGAAATTGCTAAGGGACTTAAAGCTAAAACGATTAGTTTTGCTTTTATTCATTCTATTTTTGGAGATAAGGCAGTAGAAGAGTTAAATAAAATAAATCCTAAAAAAATTGTATTTACAAATACTTTAGAAAATTTTCAATCTTCGGTTGATATTACTAAAGAATTGGCGAAGTGTATTTTAGAAAATAAATTGATTTAAAAAAAATGAAAAACAATTCTAAGACAAAAGGCATTTTCTTTCTTAAGGTTAAATACTTGGATATTAAAACAGGTTATCCTTGGATTGTTATCATTAATGAAGAAGACGGGAAAAGGATTGGAATTAGGGCAGGAGATGAATTAGTTGTTAGCTGGAAAGAAAAGCGAACAGAGATAGCAGTAGATATTACGAAATCTTTAGTAAAAAGAGGAGAAGTCGGGCTTTTTAGAGACATTACTAATACATACAAAATTAAGGCAGGTGATTTATTAGAATTAAAACTTGCTGGTCATGCGCCTTCTCTTAAGTTTATTCATAAAAAATTAAATAGAAAGAAATTATCTTATAAAGAAATGTGTATTTTGGTTTCTGATATAACCAAATATAGAATTAATGATTTAGAATTAGCTTTTTTTATTGCTTCTGCATTTGATGAAAAGAATTTTTCTAAAGAAGAAATTTATTATTTAACCAAAGCAATTAGTGAGACAGGGGATATGATAAAGTTTGGGAAAGTTGTAGCTGATAAACATTCAATTGGAGGAATTCCTGGTAATCGTGTAAGTCTTATAATAGTTCCAATTGTGGCAAGTTGTGGTGTTACAATTCCAAAAACTTCTTCTCGGGCGATAACATCTGCTGCTGGAACTGCAGATACTATGGAAGTATTAGCGCCAGTAAGTTTGTCTTTAGAAAAAATAAAGGAAGTTGTTAAAAAAACAAACGCTTGTTTAATCTGGGGGGGAGCTCTAAGATTAGCTCCTGCTGATGATAGGTTTATTAAAATTACTCGTCGATTAGAATTAGAACCTTATTCTAAAATGGTTGCTAGCATTATGTCTAAACAAGTAGCTACTGGAATTAATCATTTGGTTATAGATATGCCAATTGGCCCTACTGCAAAAATTTCAAATAAAAAAGACATTCAGTTTGTTAAAGATTTATTTCTGTACTTATCAAAAAGATTTAATATTAAAATTAAAATTGTTTCTCAGAAAACAATGGGTCCTATAGGAAAAGGCATTGGTCCTTGCTTGGAAGCGAGAGATGTATTGAGGGTTTTGCAGCAAAAAGAAAACAGGTCAAAAGATTTAGAGAAAAAAGCTATATTATTATCAGGGTATTTACTAGAATTAGTTGGAAAAGCAAAAAAAGGAAATGGAAAAAGATTAGCTCAAGAAAGTTTGCGATCAAAAAATGCTTTTAAAAAAATGAAGGAAATTATAAAAGAACAAGGGGGAAATTCAAATATTGATTCTGAAGAAATTCTTTTGGGTAAAGTTACTTATAAATTAAAATCTGTTAAAAATGGATTAATTCAATCTATTCATAACAAGAATTTGAATAAAATCTGTGGATTGTTAGGCACTCCTTCAACTAAAGAAGCAGGAATTTATTTAAATAAATCTATTGGAGAAAAAGTAAAAAAGAATGATCTTCTTTGTACTTTTTATACTGATAGTGAACAAAGATTGATTTTAGCTAAGCATGCCTTGCAAAAATTGGAATTGTATAAAATATCATAAAGCAGTATAATATATACAAGGTCGATAATTTTAAAAAAATAAAAATATGAATTGGATACTCTATCTTCTTATAGTGTTGTGGGGGATTTTCGGGATTCTCGCGCTTTTTATTCCTAAAAAAGCAAAAGATTTAGCTTTAAAGTTTAGCCACAGTGGTCCTTATTGGGTGTGGGGGATAATAGCTCTAATAATTGCTGTTTTGTTTTGGCAATCCGCGAATTCACTAAGTACTCCTTTACTTATTCAGGTTTTAGCAGTTTGGGTAGGTATTAAAGGATTGTTTCTGTTGTTTCTGCCAAAAAGCAAAATGGATGGTATGTTAAATTATTGGACTGGTATTTCTGATGTTTTTTTCAGAGTATTTGGTGTAGTATTGTTGATTTTTGCTTATTACATCTTCCAGATGTTGCTTTAGGAGATTAGTTATTAATGAAATAAAGATAGCAGGTATGTTTATCATGCCTGCTATTGTTTTTAAAAAAGATAAAAAAATGATACAATAAATTAAATATAATTATAATTTATGTTTACAGAAATTCCTTTAATTTTTCAACTTATAATTCTTTTATTTTCTGTTGTTGTTCATGAAGTTTCTCATGGGTTGGCCGCTTTATATTTAGGTGATGATACAGCAGAAAAAATGGGAAGATTAACTTTGAATCCATTAAAACATTTAGATCCAATTGGATCTGTTCTTGTACCATTGATGTTGATTATAATGCACTCAGGATTTATATTTGGTTGGGCTAAACCTGTTCCTTATAATCCTTTGAATCTTAAAATGCCACGACGTGATTCAGCTATATTAGCTTTTGCTGGACCATTGTCTAATTTTTCTTTAGCACTTGTTTTTGGATTAATTATTAGAATAATAATTATAACCTCTTCGTTTGTATCACTTTTACCTTTTTTGATGTTTATAGTATGGATTAATTTGGTTTTAGGTGTATTTAATTTATTACCAATTCCTCCATTAGATGGTTCAAAGATATTATTTTATTTTTTCCAGTCTCGTGAATTAGAAATTTTTCTTCATCGATACGGCATTATTTTTTTATTCCTTTTTATTATGCTTGGAGGAGGTATTATTCTACCGCTCATATATTTATTATTTTCAACTTTAACTGGAATTCCGTTTAGTTGATTGACATAAAATGCCTTATTTGCTAAACTATTCTCTGTTATGCCTACTTTACATCAATTAATTAAAAAAGAGAGAAAGCCGATTATAAAAAAGAGCAAATCTGTTGCTCTGTCTTTTTCTTTTGATACTATAAAAAATAGGCCAAGTCGTCACCCATCTTCTTTTAAAAAAGGAGTTTGTTTGAAAGTTTTTACTGCTACTCCTAAAAAACCAAACTCTGCTTTGCGAAAAGTAGCTAGAGTTAAATTAAGCAATGGCATGGAGGTTACTGCATATATTCCTGGCGAAGGACATAATCTCCAAGAACATTCAATCGTTTTAGTAAGAGGTGGAAGAGTAAAAGATTTACCAGGAGTACGTTATCATGTAGTTCGTGGTAAACATGATATTGCTGGAGTAGAGGGAAGAAAACAGCAAAGGAGTAAATATGGAACGAAAAAATCAAAAGAGTAATATTTATTATGAGAAGGAAACATAGACAAGAAAAAAATTACGAACCAGATTTAATTTATAAAAGTGTTTTAGCAACACGTTTTATTAATTATTTAATGAAAGATGGTAAAAAATCAGTTGCTCAGAAAGTTTTTTATAACACAATGGAAAGTATAAAAAAACAAACAAAGCAAGAACCATTGAGTGTTTTTGATTTAGCTGTTGAAAATATTTCTCCAGAAATAGAAGTTAAAAGCAGAAGAATTGGAGGAGCTAATTATCAAGTTCCGCAAGCTGTTCCTGAATACAGAAAAACTACTTTAGCTTGTCGTTGGATTATTAATGCTTCACGAGCTAAAAAAGGAAAAGCAATGGCAGAAAGATTGGCTGAAGAATTAATTTTAGGTTCTAAGGGTGAAGGAGCTGCAATGAGAAAGAAACAAGAAACACATCGTATGGCTGAAGCAAATCGCGCTTTTGCTCGTTTTCGTTTTTAAATTAATATTATGAATAAAACATATCCTATTGATAAAATAAGGGACATTGGTTTTATAGCTCACATTGACGCAGGTAAGACAACTACTACCGAGCGTGTTTTATTTTATACAGGAATATCTCATAAGATAGGAAACATAGATGATGGAGATACTGTAATGGATTGGATGGATCAGGAAAGAGAAAGGGGAATTACGATTACTTCTGCTGCTACTGCTTGTTCTTGGACCCCTTCTTATAGAGATAAAAATCCTGATAATCAATATCGTATAAACATTATTGATACTCCAGGACATATTGATTTTACAGCTGAAGTGCAGAGATCTTTAAGAGTACTTGACGGTGCTGTGGTTATTTTTGACGGAGTAGCTGGTGTAGAATCTCAATCAGAAACAGTTTGGCATCAAGCTGATAAATACAATATTCCTAGAATGTGTTTTATTAACAAGATGGATAGAATAGGCGCTGATTTCTATAAAGGGCTAGAATCTATTTATGAAAGATTAACTCCAAATGCACAACCGATTAATATACCTATTGGAGCTGAAGATAAGTTTGAAGGAATTATTGATTTGATTACAATGAAAGCAGTTTATTTTAAAGGAGATAAAGGTGAAACAATGGAGTCAGGAGAAATTCCAGCAGATTTATTAGATAAAGCCAAAGAATATAGAAAATTATTAATAGAAAAAATTGTAGAACAAGACGAAGAATTATTAAATCAATATTTAGAAGGCCAAGAGCCAGGTGAAGAAAAAATAAGGGGAATATTAAGAAAATGCACTATTAATGAAAAGATAGTTCCAGTTCTTTGCGGTTCTTCTTTTAAAAACAAAGGAGTGCAGCCTCTTATTGATGCGATTATAGAATTTCTTCCTTCTCCTATGGACGTTCCACCAGTTGAAGGAATTCATCCTAAAACAGGGGAAAAGGTTCTTTGTCCTCCTGATGATAAAAAACCTTTTGCAGCGCTTGTATTTAAAGTAGCAAATGATCCTTATGTTGGCGCGTTAACTTTTTTTAGAGTTTATTCCGGAACATTTAAAAAAGGTAATTATATTCTTAATTCTAATAAATCAAATCAAGAAAGGATCGGGAGATTATTACAAATGCATTCTAACCGCCGTGAAGAATTAGATGAAATACGCGCAGGTGATATAGCAGCTACTGTTGGTTTGAAAGATACTGGAACAGGAGATACTTTATGCGATATTAATAATCCAGTCATTTTAGAAAAGATTTTTTTTCCAGATCCTGTTATTTCTATAAAAGTAGAACCGCAGACAAAATCTGATCAAGAAAAGATGTCTTTGGTATTAAAAAAATTAACTGAAGAAGATCCAACTTTTAGAGTAAAAACTGATGAAGAAACTTCAGAAACAATTATTTCAGGAATGGGTGAACTTCATTTAGAAATTTTAGTTGATAGAATGAGGAGAGAATTTAATCTTAAGGTGGAGACTGGCAAACCCCAAGTAGCTTTTAGAGAAACTATTAAGAAAAGTGTTGAAAGTGAAGGTAAATATATTAGACAATCAGGTGGACGTGGTCAATATGGTCATGTTTTACTGAAATTAGAGCCATTAGAAAGAGGAAAAGGATTTGAATTTGTTGATGCTATTAAAGGTGGAGCAATCCCTAAAGAATTTATTCCAGCAGTGAAAAAAGGAATAATAGAAGCTTTAGACAAGGGTGTTTTAGCTGGTTATCCATTATCTGATATAAAGGTTACGCTTTATGATGGATCTTTTCATGATGTAGATTCTTCAGATTTTGCTTTTAAGATTGCTGGTTCTATGGCTTTTCAAGATGGTGCAAAAAAAGCTAATCCGGTTCTTTTGGAGCCAATAATGAAATTAGAAGTTGTTGTTCCTGAAAAATTCTTGGGTGATGTTGTGGGTGATTTGAGTTCCAAAAGAGGAATTGTTGAAAGCATGCATGACAGAGGAATGATGAAAGTAATTGATGCTAAAGTTCCTTTATCAGAAATGTTTGGTTTTGCTACAGGATTACGTTCTATGACTGAAGGTAGAGGCACGTTTACAATGGAATTCAATTGTTATAAAGAAGTTCCTACTAATATAACCGAAGAAATAATGGGTAAACAGTCTTCAGCTTGACAATGAATTAGATATGCCTTAATATTGTAAATACAAAGGTAATTCGTTAGTTGGCGAGAAAAAAAATAAAAATTCGCCCTGTACATAGTCGAGGGGCAAAAAATTAAAAAATTAAAATTAAAAAATATGGCAGAAAAAGAGAAATTTGTTCGCGGTAAAGTACATATGAATGTAGGAACCATTGGTCACATTGACCATGGTAAAACTACTTTAACAGCGGCTATTTCACATGCGCTTCATCTAAAAGGTTTAGCAAAAAAATCTCTTAGGGTAGATGAGATTGATAATGCTCCTGAAGAAAAAAGTCGTGGAATTACTATCAATGTTCATCACTCTGAGTATGAAACTGAAAAGAGACATTATGCTCATATTGATTGCCCAGGACATAGTGATTATATCAAAAACATGATTACTGGATCAGCTCAAATGGACGGTGCTATCTTAGTAGTTTCTGCTCCTGATGGTCCTATGCCACAAACTTTTGAGCACATTCTTTTAGCTCGTCAAGTAGGAGTTCCTGCAATGATTGTTTTCTTAAATAAAATAGATATGGTTCAGGATAAAGAATTGATAGATTTAGTGGAAACAGAAATAAGAGAACTCTTAACTAAGAATGGTTATCCTGGAGATAAAGTTCCTGTAATAAAAGGTTCAGCTTTGAAAGCATTAGAGGCCAAAACTGCCGATGACGAAGAAATAAAACCAATACTTGAATTATTAGATTCTCTTGATTCTTATTTCTCTGATCCTGTAAGAGACACAGATAAGCCATTTTTGATGCCTATTGAAGATATATTCTCTATAGAAGGACGAGGCACTGTAGCTACTGGAAGAGTTGAAAGAGGGATCATTAAGATCAATGAAGAGATAGAAATTGTTGGTTATCATCCAACAATGAAAACTGTTGTTACTGGACTTGAAATGTTTAATAAATCACTTGATGAAAGTCAAGCTGGAGATAATGTCGGTGTATTATTGAGAGGAATTAAAAAAGAAGAGATAAGAAGAGGTCAAGTATTAGCTAAACCAGGTTCAATAACTCCTCATACAGAATTTGAATCTGAAGTTTATATCTTAGCTAAAGAAGAAGGCGGAAGACATACACCATTCTTTACTGGTTACAAACCGCAGTTCTTTATTCGTACTGCTGATATAACTGGAGAAGTTACTCTTCCTGAAGGAGTAGAAATGGTTATGCCTGGTGATAATGTAAAGTTTCAAGTTAAGTTAATTGCTCCAATCGCCTTAGATGATACTTCTCGTTTTGCTATAAGAGAAGGTGGACGAACTGTAGGTGCTGGAGCTGTTACTAAAGTTGTAAAATAAAGAATTTATTGTGCCAACCTCTAATACTGAGATTCAACAAAAGATTAGGATTAAAATAAAGGGCTATGATCATCGGATCCTTGACAACTCTTGTCAGCAAATTATTGAGACTGTAATGAGATATGGAAGTGAAACAATAGGCCCGATTCCTTTACCAACAGAAATTCATCGCTATACGGTGAATAGGTCTACTTTTGTTAAAAAAGATGCTCGTGAACAATTTGAGATTAGGATTCATAAAAGAATAATAGAAATTTCTAATCCTAATCAAAAAATCATTGAAGCACTTACAAGCTTAGATTTGCCAGCGGGAGTAGATATAGAAATAAAGATGTAAACCAGAATGACTAGTCTAGAGCAGTAATCTTAAGAGGAACTGGGCTAGTGCCCAGTTTTTCAATGTTAAATTTATGAAATTTATACTAGCTAAAAAATTAAAAATGTCGCAGGTTTTTGATAGCGAAGAAAAAGTTATTCCAGTAACTATTTTAGAAGCTGGACCTGTTAAAATCACGCAAATAAAAACCGAAGATAAAGATGGTTATGAAGCTATTCAGGTTGGTTATGGGTATAAAAAAAATCAAACAAAAGCTTTAGTTGGACATTTAAAAGATTTAGGAAAGTTTTCTTGGTTAGCAGAAATGTATGGGAAGGTTTCTGATTGTAAAATTGGTGATGAAATTAAGGTAGATATTTTTAAAGAAGGCGATAGGGTAATAGCTGTGGGAAAAAGTAAAGGAAAGGGCTTTCAAGGCGTAGTTAAAAGGCATGGATTTAAAGGTTCTCCTGCAAGCCATGGAACAAAAGACAGATTAAGAGCGCCTGGATCAATTGGGTCTACTGGGCTTCATCGGGTGGTAAAAGGTAAAAAGATGGCTGGAAGAATGGGTAATGATCAACTAACATTAAAAAAGATAGAAGTTATAAAAGTTGATTTAGAAAAAAACCTTCTTTATTTAAAAGGAGCTATTCCCGGTAGAAGAGGTTCATTAATAAAGATTATTGGATAAAAATTATGAAAGCACCGATTTATAATCAAAAAGGAGAAGAATTAAAAAAGATTGAATTATCTGATGATATTTTTGATAAAAAAATTAACAAAAATCTTGTACATCAAGTGTATACAAGCCTTTTGAGTAATCGACGTAAGCCATTGGCTTTTAGTAAAGATAGATCAGAAGTTAGGGGTGGAGGAAAGAAACCTTGGAGACAAAAAGGTACAGGAAGAGCCAGGCATGGTTCAAATCGTTCTCCTATATGGGCAGGAGGTGGTGTGACATTTGGCCCAAGGGCAAAAGAAAGAAATTTTAAAAAGAAAATAAATAAAAAAGTAAGACAAGAAGCTATTAAAATGGTTCTTTCAGAAAAATTTAGAGATGGAGAGATTAAGATAATTGAAAGTATTAATCTGAAAGAACAGAAAACAAGCCAGATGGATAAATTCTTTAAAAGTCTTTTGAAGATAGAAAAGAAATTTCCTAAAGTTTTGTTTTTGATTAATTCAACAGATAAAGAATTACAAAGAGGTACAAAAAATTTATCTTATGTTAAAATTATGAATGCAGAGAATATTGATTTGATTGAAATATTAAATAATAAATATCTAGTGATATCGAAAGACGTTTTATCAACATTAGAGAATAAATAAATTAATGAGTGTTTTAAATATTTTTAAAAAAAAGGAAATCAAAGAAAAGAATGCGAAAGAAATAGAAGAAAAGAAAGTTGAAAAAAAGAAAGTTGGAGAAAAGAAGGTTGAGAAAAAGGTTGTAGAAGAAAAGAAGGTTGAGAAAAAGGTTGTAGAAGAAAAGAAGGCTGAAATAAAAAGCAAGATCGTTTTAGAGGGATCTTCTTCTGCTTTATTATTGCATCCTTATTTAAGCGAGAAATCTACTATTTTAAGAGATGGACAAAATAAATATATTTTTGAAGTTAGTCCTAGAGCGACAAAGAATGAAATAAAAAAACTTTTAGAAAATATTTATCATGTTGAGGTCACTAAAATTAATACGATAAATACCCCTGCTAAGGTTAAAAGATGGAGACAGAAAAAGAGTTATTTTAGTAGAAATAAAAAGATGATCGTTACTATAAAAGAAGGTCAAAAAATAGAATTAGGAATATGATAAAAAGATATAAACCAACAACATCATCTCTTCGTCATCTTACTGTTTCTGATTATTCTGTTTTGACTGGCGATAAACCTTTTAAGAAATTAACTTCTTCTAAAAAAAGGAGTGTCGGAAGGTCTAAAGGGAGAATAACAGTTAGGCACAAAGGCGGTGGTAATAAAAAACTGTATAGGGAGATTACTTTTGGTGAGCAGAAGAAAGGAATTCCAGGTATAGTAAGGACTATTGAATATGATCCTTATCGTTCTTCATTCATTTCTTTGATTTCATATAAAGATGGTGATTGGTGTTATATATTAGCTCCAAAGAATTTGAAAGTTGGGGATGAAATTATTTGTAATGGAAAAACACCTTTAAGGAAAGGTAATAGATTAGAATTAAAGAATGTTCCAGTTGGAAGTTTAGTGCATAACATTGAAGTGAAAGTAGGAGGTGGTGGTAAATTAGCCAAATCGGCAGGATCATCTGCCCAGATAATAACTCAAGATGGAAAATATACTCATCTTAAAATGCCTTCTTCAGAGATAAGAAAAGTATTAGATATTTGTTATGCGTCATTGGGGCAACTTTCTAATATTGAACATGGAATGATAAATATTGGAAAAGCAGGAAGGTCTCGTCATTTAGGTAGAAGACCAAAGGTAAGAGGAACAGCAATGAATCCAATTGATCATCCTTATGGAGGTGGAGAAGGAAAAACACAGAGAGGAACTAAACGACCAAAAAGTATTTATGGTAAAGTTACTGGTGGTGTAAAGACAAGAAAGAAAAAGAAATATTCTAATAAGTTGATTATAAACAAACGAAAGAAAAAACGTAAAAAATAATAATATGTCTCGATCATTAAAAAAAGGTCCATATATTCATCCAAAATTATTGAAGAAACTCTCTAAGATAAAAATAGGGGACAAAACTCCTATTAAAACTTGGTCTAGAGATTCAGTTATTACTCCAGCAATGGTCGGTTTTGTTTTTGCTGTACATAATGGTAAAGATTTTATTAATGTAGAGACAAGAGAAGAAATGGTAGGGCATCACTTAGGAGAGTTTTCGATTACCAAAAAGTTTATTAAACATGGTGGTAAAATGCAAAAAGAATTGGAAGCAAAAGCAAGGACTGTAGTTAAAACACCTGCTCCTGTAAAAAAATAAGAAAAATTTAGAATAAAACATGGAAGTTAAAGCCTCTTTAAAATATTTAAAAATTAGTCCCCGGAAAGTTCGATTAGTTGCTGATTTGACGAGAGGGCTATCTGTCAAAGTTGCAGAAGCTAATTTGCTTCATATTCCCAAGAGAAGCTGTAAGCCTTTATTAAAATTATTAAAATCTGCTATAGCTAATGCTGAACATAACTTCGGACTAGACAAGAGCAATCTCTTTATTAAGGCTATTAGAGTAGACGAAGGGCCAGCTTTAAAAAGATGGCGTCCTAGAGCGCGCGGTGCAGCTTTTCCTATAAGGAAAAGAACTTCTCATATTTTTCTTACATTAAATGAAATAAAAGAAACTAAAGCAAAGAAGGGAAAAGTTAAAAAAGAAGAAGAAATTAAGGAGGTAAAGAAGATAATAAAGACAAAAGGTCCTACAAATATTAAAAAGCCTGAATTAAGAAAAGAAGAAAAAAGAGCAAAGACATCTGTTCCAAAACAAAAAATATTTCGTCGTAAATCAATTTAAATATTTATATGGGTCAAAAAATTAATCCAAAATCTTTTAGAATCGGTATTAACAAGGGATGGCAATCTCGTTGGTTTAATTTAAAAGAATTTCCAGCATTGCTAGAACAAGATCATAAAATTCGTGAATTTATTAATGAAAAAACTAAAACATGTAGGGTAGAAAATATAGGTATTGAAAGAAAAGCTGGTGATATTAAAGTTATTATTAAAACTGCTCGTCCTGGATTATTAATTGGTCGCCAAGGACAAGGGATAGAGGTTCTTCAGAAAGGTTTAGCAAAATTATTAAAAGATAAAACGCATATTAATATTTCAATTGAAGAAGTTAAGCATCCTGAAATATCTGCTGAAATTGTAGCCCAAAGTATTGCTGAAGATTTAGAAAAAAGAATGCCATACAGAAGAGTCCTTAAGCAATATATAACTAAAGTTATACAACGTAAGGAAGTTTTAGGAGTTAAAGTTTTAACTTCTGGTAGATTAGATGGGCTAGAAATTGCTCGTAGTGAATGGTTAAAAGAAGGTAAATTACCCTTATCAACAATTAGGGCAGATATTGATTATGGTTTTACTGAAGCGCATTGTACTTATGGAATAATTGGAATAAAAGTATGGATATATAAAGGAGAAAAGTTTTCAGATATTAACGAAAATTAATTATTGTTATGTTGTTACCAAAGAAAGTAAAACACAGAAAAATGCAAAAAGGCCGAAGGAGATTTCGCCAAGTGGAGACTAGGGGGGTAAAACTTTCTTTTGGTAGTTTTGGATTGAAAGCACTAGAAGAAGTTTGGTTGACATCACAACAGATAGAATCAGCTTATCGGGCAATAGCTCGGTCTTTGCAAAAAGAAGGAAAAATTTGGATGAGGATATTTCCTGATAAACCTATTACTAAAACGGCAGCGGAAACTACTATGGGAGGAGGAAAAGGGTCTGTAGATCATTATGTTTTTCCAGTAAAGCCAGGGAGAATACTCTTTGAACTAGATGGGGTTTCTTATAAAAAAGTAAAGGAAGCTTTTCGTTTAGCTAGTTCTAAATTACCGATTAAAACTTTAATTGTGAGGAAATAGAAATAATAAAAATCATGGTAAAAACAGAAGAATTAAGATTAAAACATGAAGAAGAATTAAACCAATTATTATCTGAATCTCAAAAAAAATTGCGTGAGCTGAGATTTAATTTAGCAGGCGGTAAGGTTAAAAACGTACGAACCATTCGTGTTTTAAAAAAAGACATTGCTAGAATTCTAACTATTTTAAATGAAAAATCTAAGAAAATTATTTAACTATTTTTTGTTTTGCCAATAGGCAAATAGAAATAAATTTTAATATGGAAAAACAAATTAAAAAACAAAAGAGAATATTAAAAGGAGAAGTTGTATCAGATAAAATGGATAAGACCGTTGTGGTTAAAGTTTCTAGATTGAAAGTACATCCTAAATATAAAAGACACTACCAAGTTTCTAGCAGTTTTAAGGCTCATGATGAAAAAGACGAATATCATACAGGGGATAAAGTTATTATTGAGGAAACAAGGCCTTTATCTAAGGGAAAAAGATGGAGAGTAAAAAGTAAAGAACAAGTAATAAATAACAAAAAGAAAGAAGCATGATTCAACCACAGACAATCTTAAGGGTAGTTGATAATAGCGGGGCAAAAGTAATTCGTTGTTTTAGAGTATTAGGAGGAACACGAAGGAGATATGCAGAACTTGGTGACATAATTGTTGCTTCTGTTCAGATAGCTGAACCTCGTAGGGAAATAAAGAAAAAAGCAGTTGTAAAGGCTATCGTTGTCAGACAGAAAAAAGCATTTAGAAGAAAAGATGGAAGTTATATTCGTTTTAATGAAAATGCTGCCATTCTTGTAAATGAAAAGAAAGAACCTATAGGAAACCGTATTTTTGGTCCTATACCAAGGGAAATAAGGGAAAGAGGGTATAGTAAAGCAGCAGGTTTAGCTCCAGAATTAGTTTAGATTTAAAATTATGAATATTAAAAAAGGAGATTTAGTCTTAATAAAAAAAGGCAAAGACAAAGGAAAGTCAGGAAAAGTAGTAAAGATTTTGCCAAAAGACGATAAAGTAGTTGTTGAAGCTTTAAATTTGGTAAAGAAAATTCAAAAACCTAAAAAGGCAGGTGAAAAAGGGCAAATGATTTCTATCCCTAGGCCTGTTTTTAGAGCGAATGTTATGTTAATCTGTCCTAACTGTAAAAAGTCTACACGAATTAGTTATAGTGAAGATAATAAGAGCAAGTATAGAATTTGTAAAAAATGTGGTTCTAAGATTTCTTAAATTTATGAAATTTCCTTATAAAGAACAAATTAAAAAAATAGTAATTCCTGAAATGAAAAAAGAATACCATGTTGGTAATGATTTTGGAATTCCAAAAATTACAAAGGTAGTGATTAATGTAGGCATAGGTCGATTATCTGCAAGTTCTAAGAATAATACGGAATTGGTTAAGAAAATTTCTGATGTTTTAGCAGCGATTACAGGTCAAAAAGCATCTGTGAGGCCGGCAAAAAAATCTATTGCAAGTTTTAAAACAAGAGAAGGAATGCCGGTTGGTTTAAAAGTTACTTTGAGAGGCAAGAGAATGGAAGATTTTATTTATAAATTTATTAGTATAGTCCTCCCAAGAGTTAGAGATTTTTGGGGTATTCCTTTAAAAAATATTGACGAGACTGGAAATTTAAATTATGGTATTAAGGAATACAATATTTTCCCAGAAACAGAAAACATACAGAATATTCCCTCCTTTGGATTAGAAGTTACTTTTGTTACGAATACAAAAAACAGAGAGCAGTCAATGAAATTATATCAATTATTAGATTTTCCTTTAT
>Ga0268276_1000329_pt1 | contig 56766 bp, 55 predicted proteins | sample saktaG_4_FD_190145 | JGI IMG/M metagenome (GOLD analysis project Ga0268276, IMG submission 190145) | Saline water microbial communities from Sakinaw Lake, British Columbia, Canada - sak_2010_1_5_45m | ecosystem: Environmental > Aquatic > Non-marine Saline and Alkaline > Saline ...
AAAATACTCGTTGTACGTCTCATGAAACTGTGACTCCTTTCATTTATTTTTTTCTGAGGTGCTAATATTTCACCTATAAATTGGGGAGTCACCTTTTTCAAATATTATTTAGGACAGATGTGATATTTATTACAAAAATCATAGTTACATACGGCAACTTATTTCCCAAATGATATATGTCGATCATGAAGCACTATTGGTGTCCTAAACGAAAAATATGTTCTTTTTTAATTCTCATAAAAAATTCATACCTCAAATCCATGTTTAAAACAAAAAGAATGCAATTAAAATTTATCTGTCAATGAAAAATTATACTTCTATTCTCATTCCCAAGTGTACAAACTGCGTTAAAAATGTCTTTCTGTGATTTCCTGCTTCATTTAATAAGTAACGCAAGATTCCAATCTTGCGAACTCAACATCGGAATGTTGAGTTACAATAATCCCAATCCCTAGCCCTTCCACCTATCAAATGGGAAGGGAAGTGCTTACTTAAAAGAAGATAAATTTAGGGGATTGAGAAAATATAGAGTATTCATTCTATTTTCAACCAGACTCTCATCTTGGGAACGAGGTGTGAAAGGACTCTCTCTCTGCACATTTTTTGATTATTCCAGCAGAAGAAGCTATATTTAGATATTAGTATATGAAAATGATAAAGAAAGGGCGTTTGAGCTTATCGAACCGATACTTATGACGTTGTGAATAATCTATACATTCACTCATGTATACAAATATCTTTTGGGGATGGTGTTTCATTGATTTCCCCAAGGTTTTTTAGAACATCCAGATAACCTTTCAGGTTATTGTAATCAATTTGCGTAGAGAGTGAAAGAGGCATTATATTCATTTCGTTTGCGATATTTTCATCCAGGTCTGTTGCCTTTGTTAAGATCCTTCTCGCTTCTAATGGATTGTTCTCAATAAACTCGACTGCACTGTCAATCGCTTTAAAAAATGCTTTCGCAGTTTCGTGATTTTCTGTCAACCATTTGTCATTAACTGCTCCCACACCGATTGGATTGGGTGAATATTGGATTGCGTAAATAGAATTGGATATTTTATTAAAGCCATTATTCACGATACCCAAAGTCAAGGTCGGTTCATAAGCAAAGAGTGCATCGATATCACCGTTTTCTAAAGATTGTATATGAACTATCGGGTCCATTTCAACAAAAATAGGGAGTTCAAGATTTGGAAATTGTGTTTTGAAAATATCTGAAAGGGAATTTTTAGCAGTAGTACCAGGGAATACGCCAATTTTCTTTCCTGCAATGTCTTCAAGCTTCATAAGCTGCGAATTTGATCTTACCAAAACTCCGTCAAAACCATTTTCACTCGTAATGCTGCTGATGGAAAAGATCTTTGCAGCATTTGGTGATTTTTCCAGTTGCTTGAGAAGTGGAATTATTGAAAGTTCAATTGCCACATCAATATGTCCTGCAACAAGGTCTTGTGCAATAAGATTGCTTGTTATTATCTGCTGAGCTTGAACTTCGAGCCCTTCATCTTTGTAATATCCGTTCTTAACAGCAACAAAATGGGTCAAACTGGAAACCATAGGTAAATAACCCACCTTTATTACGTTCTTATGAGGTGTCGTAGTGCAACTCGACAGAACAATTGCGAAGAGTGTCAGAGCGAGTAATGAAATTTTGGTTTTCATATTGAATCTCCTAACGTTTTATGGTATGGTGTCGTGCGGGATTACGAGGCCATTTCCTATCAGTTTACACCGACCTTTTTACGAGCCACAAACTTTCGAAAACCTCTGAAACCCGCATGCACTATACCATGTGTTGGGCTTAGTTTATATTCATATTAACAAATAAATGATATAATCTCATGTCTTTTTCATTTCTAATTATTTGATTATATCCAATTTTTAAATCTGATTTTGAAATTTCCTTGTATTCAATTTCTTGAAATTTTGAATTACCCTCAAAAACTATCTTTTCAATATAATCAATATATTTAGACCAAAGAGAATTAAAAGAATCAGTCGTCGAAAAAATAATTATATAATTTTCCTCATTGCCAGCAGTATCATATCGCTCAAGCAATTTTATTATATGTTCCTTCACAATTTTATTCTTAGGACCACATGAATCTAACTTAAATGTCTCAATAATAGTTTTAATGATACCATTATTTTCACTATCACGAATTGAGATATCAAGTTCCCCACTTCTATATTTTCTTGTAACGTTAGATCCAGACCTTCCACTTCTCGATTGATCAGCTACATAATATTGTTTAACCCTCAGCAAGTCACTCAAATAATCATTCCACTCATCCTCTTCAAGTTTTAAATGTTTTCTAGATTGGAGAACTAATAATAATGAAATCAAGTCCTTTAAAATATTCTGTGTAAGAGGTAATAAACCAGAAATATTAATAATCTCTTTAAGTAAATTTATTTCTAATTGAATTTTGTTGAAAAATTCGGTTCTTCTTAATGCTTTGGTTTCTATGGATTCACTCTTAATATTAAATTCTGTTAAAGTTTTAATTAGCTTCTCATATTTTTCTATAATTCCTATTTCATTAGTTTCTATTTCCAATTTTTCAAGGTAGTAGTCAGATAAAATATTTCCTAATTCGTTTTCATAGAGTTTTTCTAATTCAATATCATGGCGTGTTACTCCATATTTTGACCGTGAATCTATTTTGATTTTCTCAGTCTGGTTCTTAAGCTTATTTGTGAAAAAAGCAATTTGTTCTCTTTTAGCTGAATTTTCTCCAATTTGTTTATAAAGTCTCGAAATATGCATTTTATTAAAATCTTCACTCATGACTCTAATTCTTGACATCATTAATGAATGTTCATACTCGAATAATTCATCTTCTAGTTCATTTTCTTTTTGAACTTTAAGGTCTATAATCGGTGAGCAAAGTTCCTGTATCTTTAAAAGCGAATATATTAGATGTTTCTTTAGAACATAAACAATATATGTGTTTGGATTGTCAAAAATATCTTCCTTTTCCTTTTTGAGTTTTTTCCCTAAAAGGTATGCTTCACGGGCAGTGTTTTTCGCAAATTGGATGTTTTTTAAAGTATATAATTTAAGTTCATCAATATTTGTTGACTTTTCAATCTTCATTTTAAAAGAGGCGGTAATCCTATTATATTCATCTTCGATTATTCTAAGAAATATATCAGATTTTTCATCAGGAGGTGGAGGAATATCTAAATTAATTAATTCATCTTCATTGGGATTTGGAATCTTTCGAATGCTTATTCTTTTCGGTTCAGTCTCATCATCTATTTCTAATTCAAATCTATCGCCATCATTAAAACCATGAAAATCCTTATCGAAAGCCTGATCAATTGTATTAAAAAAGTCACTTCCGATCAAAATTTCTTTGGTATAAAAATTATCCTTTAATTCATTGAGTCCTTCCTGTGAATCAAATCTTTCGAGATGGGGTCTTAAATCCCCATTTGTAATTCGCTCATATAGTTTGAATTCGTTCATTTTAAATTAAGCCCAACTACTTCATAAACGACATATTACGTTTAGCATGCCATATTAGGGTTATATGCGAATAGATCATTCGTTTATTTTTTCCTTATCCGAAAAAATGAGATCTGCAGGTGAGATGATATTTTGCAGATTTTTTGTGGAAACATGAGTATAAATTTCCATTGTTTTACTTATTCCTTTTCTGCTTCTCTTAAATAATCCATACATCAAATCCTTATTTATTGCAAAAAAAATGCAATCAAAATTTACCTGTCAATGAAAGAACTTACCTTTAACTCGTACCCAAGTTCAACTTGGGTATGAGATGAGAAAAATATTTTTTTGGAAATTTCTATTTTCTCATATAATTTCGTGGATGATTTCTATGAAGTTTTAGATTAATCGTAATTTTAAAATAAGGAAGTGTCTCTATTAGTATTACCAATCCTTTTTTTTGCGATATTAAAAAATTCTTCATCAATTTCAATGCCTACAAAGTTCCTGTTGAGTTTTTTTGAAACTACACCGGTAGTACCTGATCCCATAAATGGATCTAATATTTTATCATCTTCATTACTGCCTAATAAAATAATTCTTTCAAGTAGTGTTTCCGGCTTTTCTGTAGGATGTTTTGTCTTATGTCGTTCAGCATTTATTATCCATAGATTCCTCATTTGTTTTCCTTTATTCATCTCTTTAGCTAGCTCATAATTAAAAAAGTACTTTTTATTCTTACTTGCTAACCATATCAGCTCGATCGATGGCGCCAAACGATTCTTAGACAACAAAGGTGGAGCATTAGGTTTAAACCATACTATATCGTTAATTATCCACATATTTAGTTTTTTTAAAACGACACCTACGGACGGATGATTGTGTAACGTACCGGATATCCATATGGTTCCATTATGTTTTAGAACTCTAATACACTCTTTAATCCATAAATAATTATATTCATGAATATTATCAATTTTATCCCATTTTCCTTTATAGCACTGGACGTATTTACCATTATGGACAGTTAATGAATTTTCACCAGACAAGTTATAAGGGGGATCTGCAAAGATTAAATTGAAACTGTGCTAATGATTAATGCCTCCACATTTTTCACACTGATAATACTTTTTTCCGTAAACAGTAGAATAATATCTAAAAGTTTTATTCCTACAATATAGACAACCCTCAGCCGGGTTATAAGTAAAACATCTTGATCTATTTACTAAATGTGGAAAATAATAAGTAAAACCATTAATTACACGCTTTTGGGTGACCTTTTTTTGATCATTTTTATAAAAGCTGTTTTCCTCAATGTTTTTTCTATTTATATTTCTATCTACCTTCATAGTTTTCCCCCCTATAAGTCAATGAGTAATGCCCTTTTGAGGAACGAATAAATAATGACTTATTATCTGGATGTTTGCTATTTTGTTCATGTTTATTTAGTTCTCCACGTACCGAATTTCTAAAAGTATCCATTTTAAAATTCAATTTGTTTTCTTTTACAATTCTCTCAGCATCTTCATAAATGATTTTTAATGGTACTGATTTAAAACCTTCCCCTCGTTTTTTATTAATTATTTCAATTATTGTTTTTTTAAGTGTAGGGCCAGGGCCTGGCAATCGTTCTTCATCTTTTTTTAACTCCTCTATACGTTGTTTTACTGAATATCCTATTTTTTCTCCTGCTCTATCTATATCTTTTCTCACTATTGCGTATTTTTCTAAATAATCTATAGTTGGAATAAAAACCGAATCTGTAAATTTTATTTCATTATAAATTGCTTTCAATTGAGAATAGTATACAGGTTTTATTTCCTTGAAAATAGCATTAACTTCGAAATTTGAAGATAGACCACCACGCGTTAAATTTGAGGACCCTACAATTGAAGTATATTTTATATTGTCAGGATAATTATTACTAAATAAATAAATTTTGGGATGAAACATCAACTCATTAAAATTGTCTCTTTTATCACCAAAACAATAATAATTAAATTCTGAATATTTGGACTTTATTTTCTCTAAAGCTAGCAATGCATTATAATCCGTGGTTTTAAAATCTAATCCAACTATTATCTCTATTTTTGAATCATTTTTAGTTAAGGAATAATCCAAAGCATTAAGAATTTGATCAATGCCGGTTTTTCGCAAGAAAGCTACAGCAATATTTACGTTAGTACTTTCAAAAAGTTCACTTTTAATTACTTCTGCAAGTGCATAGTTTGTGTTTGATAGTATCTGTATTTGTGTTCTTATCATGCAGCCACCCCCGGAATTATTTCTTTTAATTTTTTAGATATGCAATAAAATTCTCTAGAATAATTATGAATGGATTCTTTCCTATTTTTTTCTTCTATAAACTCTAAAAGACTAAATTCTTCTTTAGATATTCCTACTGATTTGTTCCCTAATTTCTTCCATTCTTTATTAACATTATTAATGATATGTAATGTAGCGATAAATGGTCTAATATTAAAACCATTTTTTGCAGAAAAATTCTTATTATCTGGATTTGGTAAAGTCCATTTAAAGAAATATTCTAAAAATATATTACCAATATCGAAATGATCATCGAGAAAATTTTTTCCAAATTTAGTAATATATAACTTACTTATAGTCTTTTTTGAAACGACAAGCCCCATTTTACTTAATGGTGCAATTGAAGTCCTTCCTCTAAGGCCTGGATCATCATCCAGTACAGTGGATTTTTGTTTCATATGCCCAAAAATCTCTATTGCTTGTTTATGAGTCATGTTTTCTATAGAATTATAATAGTCTTCTAAATTTGATGGCAAGCATGTCGGTTTATATAGCTTATTTTGAATAAGAGCAATTTGATATTTAATTTGTTGTTCTTCATCAAATTTGACTCCCTCAAATTTCTCTAATGCTTTTAGAAAACCCCTTATTCTATCTGGATTTCTTACAGTAGTTGAAATTGACCATGGTTTTTTCATTTTCTCTTACCTAAGAATTTATTTACTTTCTGTATTCATTTATTAGCATATTTAATATGTGCTATGTCATTACATTTTATTTTGGTAAAAAAAATATATTATCTTTTATCTGTCAATAAGCGTATTTCTCTGCTTACAAAATGTGAATGGACATTTTTACCCACGAGCTTTGAAAATAAATCACGATACGGAATTTATCTCTCGATCGTATGCACCACCCAGACATTGTGCTCGATATATTCTCCGAAATCGGATTCCCTATCAATACTCACTGGCGTCAAAGCTCCTTCGATGATATACTGACCTGATTGAAAGAATGTCAGACCAGTCCATTCTTCCCATTCTTTGATTGTACCCGGAATATACACCGCTTTGTGCGAGGAATGAACAACTACATATAGCGCATAAAATGAACCAAACAGACTTGGTGTGGCACATCAGGTAAGATCTTCTTCACAACACCAAGAAAGCATTTACCTCTACCAAAATCACTGGTGATCCCTCGTATCTCTCGTGGATAAAGTTCTTTAAGGTTCTTTAAAAACTGTTCTGCCGTGCATTTGTTCTCTCCATCACATACCATAAACGATAGTGGCTGTTTCGTCTTGGCATCTATGGAAAGAAACACCGTCTTCTTCCTGCCTTTGATCTTTAGCTCTTTACCGTCAATCTGTATGACTCCACTACATCGTGTAGAATCGATTCTTATCCGTAAGGTTGTAGATGAGATACTATAAAGCCAGTTCAGTATTGTTGATCTCGATACGCCATAACGTCTTCTTATGTCTTGTAGTGAACTCTTGCTAATGACATAATCAAAGACTACTTTCTTCTTGAGACCATCGCTTGTTTTCTTGCGTTTGTCCTTTCCAAAATGATTGAAACTTGTCCCGCAATGATTACAAAAATATCTCTGTGTTCTCCGTTTTACCGAACCTCGTAGCGTGAATATCCGACTATAGATGAAGCCGTTCTTTTTTGTGTCTAAACTGCTACATTCCTGACACCGTTTTTTTTCGTTATACTCATGACACAAGTATAATCTATTGTAACTTCCTATGTCAACCAACTTTATGTGCCTTTCCAGACACAGTTAAGTTAACACTCCCGTTTTTCATTTTTACTTTTTGATATTTTTCTTCTTACGATTGCTGACCTTATCCTTCACTTTGTCGATCAGACGCTGATGAAGGGCTTTTTTAATCTCATCGATCTTACCGTAGGAAATGATATTATCTCCAAGCAGAATTCTTGTTTCATCAGTGAGATTTGTAATGATATTTCTGCCACGCTCAATAGCGAGGACCTTCATTTCAGGATGCTTTTTCACAACATCAAATAAATTCATGTGATAGAGTTCGCTGTGCTTTGTTACTTCTATGTTAATAATACCGAATCCTCCAGAAGAGATAACAAGGTCCTGCACGTATGTTCGGCTGATGAAGTTTTTCTTTATAAAGAAATTTTGTATGACTTTTGTGATTTTTTTTGAAAATTTATTGCGAAAAAAGAGAGTAAAAACCGCCCAGCAAAAAATTGTAATGATCAAGATATTTATTAGAACGGACAATGTCGGCAAATTATCCAGGTGAATAATTGGTTCAAAAACCTTATGAACAAGCTGAGAGGGGCGCAGGGAATTCACAAAAGTTGCGATCAGTGTAACAAGACCTGCATGCCCTATGATCATGAGTATTGTAGCGATCTTCCGCCGCTGCTGGCTTTTTACGATTAGTTCGGATTCCTTAGTGGTAAAGCCCGTACTCGTAAAGCAGGAAAGCGCCTGGAATTTCGCAACTGTCCATTCCAGTCCGGTGAGCTCGAATGCAACAGCACCTATACGAACCACAGTAATAGAAATAATTACGATCACAACGAAAAGAATTAAATTCATAGTGTCCTCTTATAAGTAGCGTTTTAATTTATGGGTAAGATCCTTACTGAGTATAAGATGAAATTTGTTATAAAGGTTTGGATAGGTTTCTTTCAGACGTTTTAACTTAGCGTGTTTCCAGACAATAATGCGCACATCCGTTTCTGCGATCACATCTGCAGAAGGATTTTCCTCCATAAGATACTGCATTTCTGCAACAAAATAACCGCGTGACAAATGGGCAACGACCTTGTCATTCTTCTTCACAACAGCAGTGCCGTCAATGATCTGGATGATCTCATCGATCTTCACGTTGTCATGACAGATGTATTGATCTTTACGAAGTTTTCTCTCTTCCCCCATCTTCCAGAAAAGCATGAACTCCTTTGATGTCATATCGGAAAATAATTTGTTATAGAGATCGAGAATTTCTTCATCGATATGCACTTCTTTATTCTCAAGAAGAATGCGTATGACCTGAACAAGGTTGATCACTGCAAAGAGAGACATCCAGAAAACGATCACATAGTCCTGCAGAATGATACCGCGTGCGATCATACACAGTCCTGCAATAATGAGCACAATACGCAGCCAGAATATCTCTTTGATGATAAAACCGATAGCTGTGCCGATGTAGTACAAATTCTGCAAAATTATAACTGATATTGGTTTCATTATTCCTACCTCACAATGATAATCTTTTCAGTTGCACTCACAGTATTGTCACTCATCCTGATAAAGTACAGTCCCGAAGAAAGGGTAGTTGAAATATTAAGAGTAAACTCATTTTCACCAGCTATTGCCTGAATTTCCTGTTGATAAATTTTTCTTCCCCTCACATTATAAATAGAACACATAACATTCCTTGCTTTTTTTGAGAAATATGCAATATTGATCTCGTTTTGGGCAGGATAAGGAAAAACTTCTATAATACAAAGTTCTCCATTTTGGTCAAATGCAGGATCATCCACACTTACATACTCAAACAGTTCATCTGTTGTAAAGGCAGTTGGTGCAAGCAAATATGCCGGAACACTACCTGTTCTTGCCGACCATAAGATCGCACCGGTTGAGGGAATATATTGAATTACCTGAATATTCGAAGATATACCTGCGGCACCGGAAAGCAGTGTCCAGCTTCTCTCAGGATCAATGAAAGTGCTTATGTCCAGTGAATCTACAATGCCCTCATATCTGTAGCAATAGACCGGCGCATATAATTTCCTGAAATGATTGGTGGCAGCAAGATTATCGCCGGGAATTTCTGTATTATCCGACTTAGTGCGGACTGCAACACCATTCATATTATTATACTCTATCACGAGCGAAAAGCTGTCCTTTATAGTTGAGCTTATCACATTCATGATCGAGCCGGTCCGCTGCACATTATCGCTTACTGCCCTTACCACATCAATTGGATCGCACTGTCCGGAGCCGTCATAATCCACTGCTTCAATGCCGTTTCTTATAGAAAGAAATATTGGTTGAAAGTTATCCTGTGGATCGTAGGAATTATTGTTTCCGACATTATAAAAAGAGCCGACACCGTTCTCATTTATCGCAGAAAGGCAGCCGAACAAACCTGGAAAAGTAAAAGAAATCCAATTCTGCTCATCGGATTCTGTGGGAAAGGAAACCATAAGAATATGATTGTCCAAAAGTGATTGATGAGGAGTCCAATCAAGAAAGCGGGTCATGATGCTCTCGCCCAAAAGTTCCGGTGCATTTATTGTGCTGGATCCCCAGCTTGTAAGAGAAGAACAAAATGAATTATCAGAAAAGGGATTTTTGTCATCGGCAAAATCTACAATGGAATTGCACATCATCAGATCGGTAACATCAATATTCCGTTCCAATACATCATTATATAAGGACTGCCCACCTGCTACAATGCCATCGAGAACCCCATCTCCTTCAGTGATATACTTATCATCAACTACAAAACTCTGCTCAAAATTCGCACGAGTAACTCCGTAAAAATAGGCATTATTACCGAAAAGATACCCAAGAAAATAATTGCAGAATATATCTATTATCTCATTGCAAAGCATATATCCATGCCCATAGCCGCGCTCATAATGAGTTCCACACACTCTGACGATCTTCTTGCTATCCTTGTATTCAATATATCCCTGCGGCTCCTGAGCACTTAGTAATGCTGTTGAGAAAGCAAGTATTAATAAAATCGCAATAATTTTTTTCATCAATCAATATCCTTCCAGCGTTCATCGTCAGGAGCGTTTTTTTCAAGCTTCTTTTTTAGCTGCTCATAATTATTATGCCTATCATTTACCTTGAGCAATCTCAAATACAGAAACTGAACATCGAGGTCTGAAACCTCTTCATCGGGGTCCTCGATATCCTCACCTTTGTAGGTAAATCCAGTTTCCAAAGTTGCAAGCGCTTCAGCATTTTTACCCATTGCATCCTGCACTTCTGCAAGCATAACATAAGCATCATAATGCTCAACACGTGTTTCAATTGCTTTTTGGAGGGCAATTTCCGCCTGTACAAGCTCATCGGATTTGAAATACGCTTCTCCCTTATGACGCCATGAACAGGACCAGTCGGGATAATCGGCATTCAACATCTCATAAATCTCAATCGCTTCATCATATTTTCTGAGTTCGAGAAGCAGGTTTGCATACTGGAATTGATATTTCGGAGCCAGCGAATCAACACGAGTTTCAAACTGCTCGAGCATTCTCTCCAGTTCGATCAAATATAAATAGGACAGCATCAAACGGGCGCTGTCGCTTTCTTCATCCTCTGCAAGTTGTGCGGAATAATGCTTAAACGCATTCTCAAAACTCGAAATATTCGGATCGGCATAATAATCCTGAAATGGATTGGCTTCTGAATCCTGAGCGTGCAGGATCGTGAAGGTAGCACATATCAGCATTACACATAAAATAATCTTTTTCATACATACTCTCTTTCGGGTTTTTGGGATATTATTGAAATGTGTATTTTTAAGTCAAAAAAAATAGAAAGATATTGCATAGTGACTTACTCAATTCCAGTTTGATGCTCTCATTACCAAGCCTTTAGGACGTGAAATCTTTTTATTTATTTCACTGGGGTGCTCTTCTGAGCTCGAGTCTATGCAAAAGTTTTGAAGAGAAAATTTGCCATAAAAAATTATGTGAAACAAATAAAGGAAATCGAAAAACAAAAAAGAGGTCATGATGGATAGACTCGCATTATTAAAAGAACTCACCCTTTTGCCGGGCATTTCCGGATTTGAATATTTCATCAAAGATTTTATGATAGAGCAGCTCGGGGAACTCGCTCCCTATGAGCAGGACAGACTCGGACAGATCACATTCACTATGAAGGGGCAAGCGGACAATCCGAAAATTCTTTTTATTGCTCATCAGGATGAGATCGGCTTCATGGTAGCTGATGTCATGGATTCCGGCTTGATACAATTCCACCCTATCGGCGGTTGGAATAAGTACACACTCATGTCCAGTCCGGTTGAGATCATTACACAAAGTGGGGAAAAGCATGCTGGCGTTTTCGGCTCTATGCCTGTACATTTCATTCGAAATAAAAAAGACACACCTCCGGAAATGTCTGACATGTTCATTGAGATCGGAGCAAAATCCCGCAAAGATGCCTTTGAGAACTTCAGCATCAATATCGGTGATCCGATCATTCCCATTCCCTATTTCTATTATGAAGAGCGCAACCGCAGGATCATATCAAAAGCGTTTGATGACCGTGCTGGTATTGCAGCACTTATTGAACTGGGAAAAGCACTAAAAGATACACCTCATCCGAACACAGTATATTTGAGCGGAAGCGTACAGGAAGAAGTGGGCGGTTCCGGCTCTCGAACCCTTGCACGAACTATAGATGCGGATATTTGCGTGGTGCTGGAAGGAGCTCCTGCAGACGACATTCCCGGCATTCCATTCCGTGCACAAACCTGCGTGGGCAAAGGCGCACACCTACGTGTATACGATCCTTCCATGATCGGTGACCCGAAATTGAAAGATACCTTTATAAAACTGGCAAAAAAACACGACATTCCCTTGCAGGTAACGCTTCGTCGCGGTGGCGGCACAGACGGTAGACATATTCAAACCTCAGCACATGGCATTCCATCGATCGTGTGCGGTGTGCCGGTTCGGTATGCTCATTCCCACAACAGCATGATCAGTTTGGATGATTTTGATGCGCTGATAGATTTGCTGGTTGAATTCGTGAAGGTGTATAAATTGGATCACTCACCACAGAGAACACAGAGAAAATAAAACAAATAATATGATATAATCCGAAGGTGAGAATGGTCATTCTCACCTTCATTTGAATATAAAAAAAATGTGATTATATTTTTTGGAGTTGACGACTCTGTCGTCTTTGAATATTCGGTATATGCATCGAGAGACTCGATGAACTCCAAAATTATCATTTCAGTGCAGGATGAACCTGCACCTACCCGATTTAAAAAAATATAATTAAATGAACACGAAAGTTTTTGAATTTGTTTAAATAATATCAATTAAAATCAGCTCAATCAGCGTGGAACTTTTTCGCCAACTGACGAATCAGTATTCTATTTCCACCCCGACTTACCTTTGTAAAATAGGCTGTGTTTAATTCAGACGAATCAGTTTCCTTACTTCCTCTTTACTCCCCTGTACAAACCTACAAAAATAAATTCCCGATCTCATTCCCTCAGAATTCCATTTTACTTCATAGTTGCCGGTGCTTTTGTTCTCATTGAGAAGCCGCTTAACTAATTTCCCACGCAGATCATACACATCAATTTTTACATCGCTGCAATTCTTCACATAATATTGTATTGAGACCGAGTTTTTAAACGGATTTGGAAATGCGCTTAAGAACACATTATCTGCAGGTTCTTCATCAATGGCAAAGGATGACCACACAAGTTCATTATTTACCCAGATATTTTCACTATCAGTTTCAACAAGGACATCATCATCCAAACTGACATCATCAGAACCATTCCCACCGTTGATCCACCACGTATTCCAATCATCAGCAGTTGAGTATATCAAAGTGCTGATGTCTTCCAACAATCCAATAACTGTTTGAGAAGGATGCCCGTAGGAATTATTGCCCGAACTTATAACTGATACTATTGGAGTTACTTCCGCAAGAAATGCTTCACTGGTACCGTTAAGACCACCATGGTGCGACACTTTCAAGACTTCAACATCGATATCATAGGTATCGAGAAGGTACTGATTATTATCTTCGACACTATCGCCTGTGAACAAAAAATCCACCTCACCCAGACTCATCTTTATCACAATCGAATTATCATTATCTCCTGAAAATCCATTGTCATAATTTGGCGAAAGAATATCAGTTGTCATGCTCCAATTCAGATCGTCCTCATAATCAACTGAGTCAACTGAAATATTTTCAGTCAGCAAAAGATTCAGAAGTCTGATATATGATGAATTTGTTGAGGAAGTTTTATTAATAATGAATTTCTCAATGGTAAATAAACCGCTCTCAACTAGATCTTCGAACTCGCCATAGTGGTCATAATCAGGATGAGTGATCAGGCATGCATTCAAGGTATTTACACCAACAGAATCGATATAATGAATGAGTTTGTTCGAGCTGAGATTTTTCCCGGAATCGATAATGTAGTTCTCTCCCCCATACTGGATCAGCATTGCATCACCCTGACGTACATCGATGAAATGTACTTTCAGGTTACCGGCATGGAGTTCTCCAAAACTGAGAATTATGATGCCCAAGAAAATCAGACTAAAATATAGTTTTTTCATATATTTTATTTTAATATTTAAAGAAGAACGGGAAAAGTTTTTTATTAATCCTTTTTAAACGGATTGAAAATGAAAAATATGATTATGAAAATGAAACCTACAATAAAAAAGAAATGATGTTTCTTTATGAATTCTGCTGCAGGCGATTCCTTCATTTTATGAATCATTTCATCAAATTCACGGTCACCTAATTTTAGATCATCTTGAGAGATTTCTTTTTTGATTTCCTTTTTTACTTTTTCCACTGGTTTTTCAGACAGATTTTCTTCTTTCATTTCTCTTGTATATTGAATTTTATATTTAGAAAGAATTTTTCTATCTTCATTTGGAAAGGCATCCCTTAATGCAGCATTTGAGCCGTATCCTTCTTTTTTCAGATCTTCAGGATTTTCATCAAACCAGGCAAAAACTTCTTCGCGTAAGCTCATCGGTCCTCCAAAGGACTATTTGATAGTGAACGTACAGGTGACCGTTACTCGTATTGATTTTTTCCTTGTTGAGGTTTGATACATTCCATAATCAGAAACCTCTGTCGAGTAGGGCTCGGTTATCTGAAATACACCCGTGCGTGCTGAGGTTATTTCTTTTACTTTGTTTCCTGTTGATTTAGCGATTTCATTTGCTCTTTCAATTGCATTTTCTGTAGCAGCGCCTAGTAACTTCATTTTGATATCCGGCAGATAGGTCGAGAAATACTGCATATTGGAATATTCAAATGCCAGTCCTTCTTTTGTGAAATCTACAGGATTTATTGCGAGATTTTCTATAGCATCAAGTTCTTTTGAGATGATAAAAATATTCTGCTCGAGAATGTCGCCTTCAATCTTTCCATATTGTCCATACATCTTCCGAACAGTAATGGGTTGTATATTGAAATCTTCATAAGATATTGCAAGATCATTCCAAATTTTTTTGAGCGTCTGAAGCTTGTCATTCATATTCTGATATCCAGTTGTGATGTTACCGGTTTGAACTGTTTCAGAAAAAGTAAAACTCCATTTCACAATATTCGCTTCAAAATCCTGGGTTGAATATCCCACTACTCTGATCGTTTGGTCTTCTGCCGTGCTCCATAAAAGAACAGACCGAAAACAAGTGCTGCAACGATTAGACCTAAACTTAGTATCCATGCAGATTTGTGGTTCATTTCTGTCTCCACTTATTTCTTTTTTCGTCTGAAGAGACTCTTTATGCCAGAGACAACGACCATAAAGATGAGAACTTTAAGAGTATTTAGGATTACCTTCGTCTTGTCGATTATCTCAACATATTCTGCAATGCCATCTTTGATTTTGATATAGCCAACAGGTTTGACATCAACAGTTAAGCCAAGACCACCGCCTTTGCCGGATTTTGCACTGGCCTCATCGCTTTTGATTTCCTCTTCTGATTCAGCTTCAGTTTTAAGTCTCATAGAACCGAAGCCACCACCTCCGCCACCCTTCATTGTAAAAGAGCCGACAGGAATGATCGAAATATCCTCGACTTTAATGACGTCGCCGAATATTGATTTTGTGTTTGCAGATTTTTCGAGATTTTCTTTAATCTCTTTGATAAGCTGTTTAACTTCCATTGTACCCCCTGATATTTATTTTGTTACGATGTTGACTATATTTTTTATTATTCGTCAACTATTTTATTTTTTATATATGATAAAAGTCCACCTTCGTTAATAATATCCTGCATCTGCCGAGGAAGAGGGGGAAAGGAAAATTCCTTGTCGCCCACCTTAATCAATCCCTTCTTCTCATCAACTTCAACTTTTTCACCTTTCGAATAATATTCAACTGCATCGGGACTCTCGATCAGTAGAAGTCCCTGATTTGTTGCACTACGGTAAAATATTCTTGAGAAAGATTTGGCGACAATTGCTTTTATCCCAAGAGCTTTTAATCCGACAGAGGGTTGTTCTCTTGATGAACCACATCCAAAATTCTTTCCAACAAAAATAATGTCACTCGGCTTTACATTTTTCGAAAATTCAACATCCAGATCTTCAAATAAATGCTCTTTAATGAACTCAATATCTGAAGATTCGTAGGTATATTTTCCGGGGAACATCAGGTCTGTATTGATGTTATCTTGAGCATAGAAAAAGACAACCATGTCAAACTCCTTTATTTTTCGGGACGTCCAATACAATAATAGATGTATCCCAATTTTTTCATTTGGTCGGGTTCATACTGATTTCTTCCGTCAAAAATTATTTTTTCTTTGAGCAATGAATTCATTTTTTCAAAATCGGGCATGCGGAACTGCCTCCATTCTGTAACGAGAAGGAGTGCATTTGCATCTTTCAAAGCTGAGTATTGATCGTCGAAATATTTTATATTGGGATTGTCCACAAAGATCCTTTTTGCTTCTTTCATTGCCTCAGGATCGTAAGCTTGTATCTTTGCCCCCCTCTGAATAAGCTCGTTAATTATTATTTGAGATGGCGATTCTCTCATATCGTCTGTCATCGGCTTGAAGGAAAGTCCCCACAGTGCAAACACCTTGCTGGTGAGATCTTCTCCGAAATGGTTCACGATTTTTTTAACCATAACTAATTTCTGTTCTTCGTTTACTTCTTCGACAGCTTCAAGAATTTTGGCAGTAGAATTATGCTTATGAGCAATTTTGATAAGTGCCTTCACATCTTTTGGAAAGCATGAACCACCATAGCCGATCCCGGGATATATAAAACTGTAACCAATCCTATGGTCAGAACCGATTCCTATTCGTACATCTTCTACATCTGCATTGACCTCTTCACAAAGACGGGAAATTTCGTTCATAAAGGATATCTTGGTTGCAAGCATTGCATTTGCAGCGTATTTGGTCATTTCTGCTGAACATATCCCCATAAAAATAATTCTATCATGCTGGAATGTAAAAGCTGAATATACCTCATGCATGAGTTTTTTTGCTCTATCACTTTCCGCACCGATAACGACTCTATCCGGTTTCATGAAATCATCAATTGCAACACCTTCTTTGAGGAATTCAGGATTTGAAACCACATCAAACGCATAGTCTGCATTTCGATCTTTAAGGACGTCAGAGATAGTTGATTTAACATAATCAGCAGTACCAACTGGAACAGTTGACTTATCAACCACAACTTTGTAGTCATTCATATAAGTGCCGATATCCTTAGCCACTGCGAGAACATATTGAAGGTCAGCAGAACCATCCTCATCTGGAGGAGTTCCTACAGCAATGAAAATAACCTGAGCATTTTCTGTTGCTTTTTTAATATCAGTTGTGAAGAATAATCTATCATCCTCAACATTGTTTATAACAAGCTCTTTTAAGCCCTTTTCAAAAATTGGCATCTCACCACGATTGAGCATATCAATTTTGTCTTTATTATTATCAATACAGGTCACAATATGCCCTACATCAGCAAGACATACGCCGGTTACGAGTCCAACATAGCCAGAGCCAACAACAGAAATTTTCATATTATATCTCCTGATTTATAAATTTAAAATCCGTTTGGATTTTTTGATTGCCATCTCCATGCATCAACACACATATCCAGAATGCCCTTTTCGGCACTCCATCCCAGTTCCTTTTTAGCCAGAGCAGGATCAGCAAAACATACCGCAATATCTCCGGAACGGCGTTCGATAATCTTGTATGGGACCTTCTTATCAGAAGCATTTTCAAAAGCATGTACGATTTCGAGGACACTAAATCCTCTGCCTGTTCCCAGATTATAAATTTTTAGACCTGCCTTTTGATTAATCTTTTTAAGTGCTTTAATATGACCTTTGGCAAGATCAACAACATGAATATAATCTCTCACTCCTGTTCCGTCATCAGTGGGATAGTCATCACCAAATACAAATAACTCATCAAGTTTGCCCACTGCAACTTGCGAAATAAAGGGGAATAAATTATTCGGAATTCCATTTGGATATTCACCAATTTTTCCGCTTGAATGTGCGCCTACCGGATTAAAATAACGAAGCAGCACAATATTCCATGAATTATCAGATACATATAGGTCTTTTAAAATCTGCTCAATATCAAGTTTAGTTCGCCCATATGGATTTGCCGGATAAAGTGGGAAATCTTCTTTAATTGGCACTGTATGCGGGTCTCCATACACAGTTGCAGACGAGCTGAATACAATATTCTTCACATTGTATTCCTTCATGACTTCAAACAAAGATATAGAGCCGCTTACATTATTGTGATAGTAAAGCAGAGGTTTCTCTACAGACTCCCCTACTGCCTTAAGTCCTGCAAAGTGAATGACTGTATCAAAGCTGTGTTGGGAAAAAACTTCCCTTAATCCCTCTTTATCAAGAATATCGACTTTATAAAATATTAAATTCTTACCCGTGATCTCCTTGACCCGTTCCAACGCTTCCAGTTTGCTGTTTGAGAGATTGTCTATAACAACGATCTCATGCCCTGCTTCGAGAAGTTCCACGCAGGTATGACTTCCAATATAACCTGCTCCTCCTGTGACTAATACTTTCATGGCTTCCACCTTTTTTTAAGAAAATGAATAGTTAAACTTATCCATCACTTGCACGACACGCTCCGCAGTATGACCGTCCCATAATGGAGGAATGCTTCCCATTTTGCAATTCCCTTCCAGTATCTCATTTACTTTCTGAACGATAGCATCTTTATTCAGCTCAACTAATTGATTTGTTCCAAGCTCAATAGTGATCGGACGTTCAGTGTTTTCCCGTAATGTCAAACACGATACTTTGAAAACTGTAGTTTCTTCCTGGATGCCTCCTGAATCAGTAAGCACGAACTTTGCATACTTTTCGAGTTTGAGAAAATCCAGATATCCAATTGGTTCGATGAGTTTCAGATTGGCAATGGCATTGGCTTTTTCTTCCAATCCGAACACTGCAAGCTGCTTTCTGGTTCGAGGATGTATTGGAAATACAAGTGGAATCTTCTCAGCTATCTCAGAAAAGGCATCGAGAATTATTTCAAGATTTTCTTTGTCGTCAACATTGCTTGGTCTATGTAGGGTAATCAAAGCATAAGAATGTTTTTTAATCCCAATATCCTTTATTATAGAAGTTCGCTCGGCTTTTTTTTCATACTGCATCAGAGAATCGATCATTGCATTGCCGACGAGAAAGATCTTATCTTTTGAGATTCCTTCACGAAGAAGATTCTCATCAGCATCTTCTGAGGGAGTGAGTAACATGCTTGAAATGCAATCCGTTTCAATTCGATTGATCTCTTCCGGCATTCTTCTATCAAATGAACGCAGACCAGCTTCCAGATGTGCCACAGGAATGTGAAGTTTGACCGCATCAATGGCACAAGCCACAGTGGAGTTTACATCTCCTGCCACAAGTACGAGATCCGGCATTTCATGCAGAAGGAACTGTTCGAAAGCGATCATTATTTTTGCAGTCTGCACGCCGTGAGTTCCTGAGCCCACACCGAGATATACATCAGGTTTGGGAAATCCAAGTTGTTCAAAAAATATTTCTGAAAGGTTCTTGTCGTAGTGCTGCCCTGTATGTATAAGTAAAGGTGTGTATCTTGAATGCTTTTTTAGCTCAAAATATACGGGACCCACCTTCATAAAATTAGGACGAGCCCCTACGACTAAGGCAATTTTCACTGTATTTTAATAATTCTTTTTATTCGGACTATGACGTCTTGGTCGATCTTTATGTTCAACAGCTCCTTCGATATCTTTCATGCTTAATTGAACTTTTCCATCACGATCGATTCCAATGACTTTGACCTTTACTTTATCGCCAAATCTTACTACATCAGAGACATTCTCGGTTCGTTTGTTTTCCAGATTAGAGACATGAACAAGACCTTCCTTACGAGGAAGAAATTCTACAAAACAACCAAAATCACGTACGTTTTTTACAACACCGTTATATATTTTCCCGATTTCAGGTTCTTCAACGATGCTGGCAATTTTTTCCCGGGCTTTTTGAATCGAATCTCTATCAGGGGAAGCAATCCGAACAGTACCGTCATCATCAATATCAATAGCCACACCTGTTTCTTCAATAATGGATTTGATCATTTTACCCTGAGGTCCGATAATATCGCCAATTCTGTCCGTTTTCACCTTCATAATCTCAATATGAGGAGCTATCGGCGAAATATCAGGACGTGGTTCCTGTATAGTTTCCTTTATTTTACCAAGAATAAAGAAACGAGCTTTATGAGCTTTTTCCAGGGCAACGGACATGATCTCGTGAGTAATTCCTTCCACTTTGATATCCATCTGCAGCGCAGTAATACCTTTATCGGTTCCTGCAACCTTGAAATCCATATCGCCGTAATGATCTTCCATACCCATGATATCTGTCAGCACGGTAAATTTATCACCCTCAAGAATGAGTCCGTTTGCCACACCCGCAACAGGTCCTGAAATTGGCACACCGGCAGCCATCAGGGATAATGTTCCGCTACACACTGTTGCCATTGATGAAGAACCGTTTGATTCCAGAATTTCTGATACGATTCTGATAGTGTATGGAAATTTCTCTTCATTTTCGGGAATAACCGGTAATAATGAGCGTTCTGCAAGATTTCCATGTCCGAGCTCTCTTCTGCCGGGTCCTCTCATAAAGCCGGTTTCTCCCACACTGAATGGCGGGAAATTGTAATGGAGATAGAATTTCTTTTTATACTCTTCACCGAGTTCATCGATCACCTTCTCATCAGAGCTTGTACCGAGAGTTACCACTCCAAGTGCCTGAGTTTCACCGCGTGTAAAAAGCGCTGAGCCGTGAGTAAAAGGAAGAATGTCAATTTCACATGTAATATCACGTATGTCGTCCAAACCTCTGCCGTCAACGCGTGTATTGGTTTCGATGATCTTTTTTCTCAACAGTTTTTTTAAAGTTCCGTCAAAAGCTTCTTTGATCTGCCCTTTTTTCTCTTCAAACTCCTCTTCGGATAATTTCTCCTCAAAAGATCCAATAATTTCATCCTTGATAGTATCAAGAAGTGCATTTCGTTCCAGTTTATCAGGAATATTTAAAGCTTTCTGTACTTTCTTAGTAGCTGCTTTTTCTACTTCCTGAACGAGATTCTCATCAATAACATCAATCTCAAACTCAGCTTTTGGTTTGGCAGCTTTTGCAATGAACTCTTTTTCAAAAGCGATCAACTCACGAATGCTTTCATGAGCTTTGTTGAGAGCTTCAAGCATCTGCTCTTCGCTAATTTCATTAGCACCAGCTTCGACCATCATGATCGCATTATCTTTCCCAGCAACTGCGAGATCCAATCGGGATGACTCAAGCTGTTCAACTGTGGGATTGATCATAAATTCATTATCAATAAATCCAACATTCACGCCGGCAATAGGTCCATGAAATGGGATATCTGAAATGCTTAATGCGGCAGACGCACCGATCATTCCCAACATTTCGGGAAAGGTCTTTTTATCATAGGAAAGCACTGTTATCACAACGTGAACATCATTTCTGAAACCATCTGGGAAAAGAGGTCGCAAGGATCTATCAATTAATCTTGCTGCAAGTGTTGCGGTAGTCGAGGGTCTTGCCTCGCGTTTGAAAAAACCACCGGGAATTTTACCTGCAGCATACATTTTTTCAACAAAATCGACCATCAAAGGGAAGAAATCAATTCCCTCTCTTTTTACTTTGGAAGCTGTGGCAGTAACAAGAACAACCGTACCTCCATATTGCACTAGTACTGAGCCATTCGCTTGTTTCGCCATTCTGCCAGTCTCAAGTATCAGCTTTCTGCCGGCAAATTCTGTTTCCATTCTGATTATGTTACTATCCATGTAGCTCCTGTCTGAACAAAGGAATCAAATTTTCTTTGCTCAATCTGCTCTTACTTTCTAATTTTAAGAGCTTTAATTAACTTTCTGTAGCGAGTAATATCTTTATTTTTGATATAATCCAAAAGTCTTCGTCTCTGCCCGACAAGCATGAGAAGCCCGCGTCGGGTATGATGATCTTTTTTATGAACTTTCAGATGGTCTGTAATACTCGCAATTCTCTGAGTGAGGAGTGCAATCTGTACTTCAGGTGATCCTGTATCAGATTCGTGTAAACCAAACTCTTCGATTATTGTACGTTTTGCGTCTTTTTCCAAAGCCACTCGTCCTCCTAAATAAGACTATTTAACAAAATTTTCAAGCACTTCTGTAAGTGTAGGTTGTCCAATTTCCTGCAATTCATAAGACACTCGTACTGCAGGTTTATTTATTGTTATTATTCTTCGTAAATCAATAGGAGTTCCAATTACGACAACATCACAATCAACTGCATTTATTGTTTTCTCGAGATCTTTCATCTGCTGCTCGCCATAACCCATGGCAGGAAGGAGAATTCCGATCTCAGGATATTTTTTATAAGTAGCTTCAATTGTACCAACAGCCCAGGGGCGTGGATCGACCAGTTCTGCTGCACCGCAACGCTCTGCTGCAACAACGCCTGCGCCGTATTTCATTCCACCATGAGTGAGTGTTGGACCGTCTTCTACTACGAGTACGCGAGCTCCCTCGATAGCTTTCGCATCATCAACAAATACTGGTGATGCACAATCAATAATGATCGCATTTCTATTCACAGAACGGATATTATCACGAACTTCAAGCACATCTTCAGGATTTGCAGAATCGATCTTATTGATAACAACCACATCAGCAAGACGGAGATTTGTTTCACCCGGATAATAATACAATTCATGACCCGGACGGTGAGGATCGGCAACCACAATGTTCAATACTTTATCGGAAGTATAGAAAGAAGTATCATTATTTCCGCCGTCCCAGACGATGACATCAGCTTCTTTTTCTGCTTCTTCAAGGATCGCTCCATAATCGACACCGGCATAAATGATGCTGCCCATCGCAATATGAGGTTCGTATTCCTCCATCTCCTCAATGGTACATTCATGCTTTTTCAGATCTTCGATCTCGGCAAATCGCTGTACTTTCTGCTTTACCAGGTCTCCGTAAGGCATAGGGTGACGGATCGAAGCAACTTTCAAACCTTTTTCCTTAAGAAATCGAACAACTGCACGGGTGGTCTGGCTTTTCCCGCAACCTGTTCGCACGGCACAGACTGTTATCAAAGGTTTTGTAGTTTTGATCATTGTATCAGTTGCACTCAGGAGCACAAAATCGGCACCTGCTGCATTCACGATTGAAGCTTTATGCATAATATATTCGTAATTTACATCACTGTAAGCAAATACAACCAGGTCAATGTTATGTTCTTTGATGAGATTCACAAGCTCGGATTCAGCAACTATTGGGATGCCTTCAGGGTAGAGTTTGCCTGCTAATTCTGCAGGATATTTTCTTCCATCAATATCAGGAATTTGTGTTGCGGTGAAGGCAACTATTTCATAGTCAGGATTATCACGATAGATAACATTGAAATTATGAAAATCTCTGCCGGCAGCGCCCATAATAACGACTTTTCGCTTCATATGCTTAGTCCTTTCAAGTTTCAATTTTTGATGACATAACTTTAGGGGTAGAATGATGTGTCAAGTTTCATGATCCTATCCCAAATTGGATAAACCGGAATAAATGTAACCACGAATTTACCCTGTTAAATAAAATCTCCGATTTTCCCGGAGGGATTTAACAGGGTTAACACGAAAACACACGAATGAAAAAGTTAAGCAAGATCGGACTTGACTTAACAGCCGACCTGTCACGGCGCAATGAAATGAAGACGGATGTTGAGGACGTAAGATGCACAAGATTGGAATCTTGCGTTACTTTATTCCCCTCCTCTTGACCAATTCATACACTCCATACTCTTTACCAATTCTCCCCCGCTACACTCTTTACCAATTCTTTAGGACGTGAAATCAGTTCATTTAACTGTCCCTAAATTGGTAAAGCAATAACGTAAGAAGCCCCCGCTTCTGAAAAGGTTGGCTTTACCAAGCAAAGGGCTTGGTAAAGAGAGAATAGTGTGACAATTGTATTTTTTTCTGTAAAGAAGCGCTCTTAAAAGGTTATCTACGTTTGACATGGAAAGAGTACCATTTCAAAAAGAAATACCACAACCGAAATAAGTACACTCGCAATTGCGGATGATAGGCAGCCCTTTGTTTGAACATTCTTGAAGAATGCTGCTGCGATCATGATCATCAAACCATTGATAAAAATCAAGAATATCCCGAAGGTCAGTGCGATGAGAGGTAGCGATATAAATAAAAAGATCGGTCTTATAAGCACATTGACGATACCAAGAACAAAAGCAAACAATAGTGCTGTGATAAAATTTTTGATCTCGATCAATTTTGTGAGCCGGCTCACGATGAGTATTGCAAGCGAATAAATTATCAATCTTATTATATAATCCATTCTATTCCGATGTATCCTTTATATATTGTCTGCGTATTTCATCCATAGAGTACTCGTTATTTTTCGGTGCAAGGAGCTCAGATTGCTTTATCCTTGCCATTATTACTTCAAGTTCTTTCTGCCTATCTTCAGCTGTTTGCTTTTCCAATTCAGGTAAAGAAATATCTATTTCTTTTCTGTCTGTGGTAAGCATTCCTGTGGCTATAATAGCTACTGATATGACATCCTTCAGATCTTTATCAAAAACCAGTCCATGTATAATATTTGTGTTCTCGTTTGTTTTTTCATAGATGATCTTAGTTACTTCCTCATACTCTTTTGTGATAAAATCAAAGCCAACGGTTATATTCACAAGGATTGCTTTGGATTCCTCCAGAGAAATATCCTGTATCAGCGGGTTTTCAAGCGCCTGATGGGTGGCTTTGGCAGCGCGGTCTTCACCGGTTGCAGAGCCAAATCCGATAAGTGCATATCCCATTTCTGAAAGTACGGTCTTCACATCTGCAAGATCAACATTCATATATCCTTCTTTATTGATGATCTCGGTGAAGGTTTTTGCAGCATTATACAGAACGAAATTGGACTTTTCAAACGCCTGGTACAATTCAATATCATCATATGTTTGAAGGACTTTATCATTATCGATAATAATAAGAGAGTTCACACATTGCTTTAGTTCTGCGATACCTTTTTCTGCATTTTCTTTGCGGTATTTCCCTTCAAAGCTGAAAGGATAAGTTACGAATGCGATAGTGAGGATATCCATTTCCTTTGCGATCTTAGCAAAGATAGGAGCTGCGCCTGTTCCGGTTCCACCGCCCATTCCGGCAGTAAGAAATACTACGTCAGTATGTACAAGGGTCTTTTTAATGTCATCCTTGCTCTCTTCTGCACACATTTTCCCGACTTCGGGTTTTCCACCTGCTCCGAACCCTTTCACAAGAGTCTTGCCAATCTGTAATTTATCTTCCGCAGCAGAAACGTTGAGAACCTGCAGATCGGTGTTCACAGCTACATAATCGACACCGCCAAGATTATTTGTGATCATAGTATTGACCGCATTGTTTCCTGCTCCGCCGATGCCTATGATCTTGATCTTAGAAATTTTGTTCGCTGAATGATTAAATTTTAGCATATATGCTCCCTATTTGACCTTGGTTAGGGATTATGATTTACGTAAAGCTTTGTATTTCAAACCATTTTTTTATTCGTTTGAAAAGACGGTCTATGATCGAACCTTTGCCCGGGGCAAGGGGTTCGTTCTTATAATTTTTCACACCCCAGTACAGCAAACCTACAGCAGTTGCATATTTTGGATTGGAAAGAGTTTCTGTGTCGCCATAGATTCCCTTGAATGAAGGATAACCGGTTTTTGTGGGAATTTCATTAAATACCTGCGAGAAAAGCTGGTTCGTACTTTTCAGGTTTGCAGTTCCTCCACAAATAGAGATCCCCGCAGTGATCATCTCAAGATATTTGCTTTTTACCACATTATTATAAACTAAGTTGGCAATTTCCTGCATTCTTGGATTGATAATTTCCGCAATGAGCTTTTTTGTGCGGAAGGTTGAAGGATAGCCCCCAATTCCAGGTACCTCGATCTTTGAGTCATCATCAACATTTTCTGCAATAGCATATCCAAAATCTATCTTTATCTTTTCTGCTTCTGCATTTGGAGTACGTAATCCCACAGACAGATCAGAGGTGATGTTCTCTCCTCCAAAAGGAATAATGCAAGTAAAACGGAGACTGTTTTTATAATAAATGGATACATCGGTCGTACCGCCACCTATGTCAACGAGTACAGCCCCGAGCTCTACTTCATCATCATTTAGAACTGCCATTGCAGAAGCGATTGGCTGAAGCACCACATCTTTCACATTCAAGCCCAAAAGTTGCACACTGCGGTAAATACTGTTTAAATAGCTCAAGTCGGCAGTCACAAAATGCACATCTGCCTCAAGACGGTGCCCTGTCATCCCGATCGGGTCAATAATTCCTGTGATGCTGTCAATCATAAAATACTGAGGTTCAACATGAATGAGTTTGTGGTCGCTCGTCAAAGGTGTATTTTTGATTGCATCCTTCTTCACGTTCTCGATCTCTGTTTCAGTTACCTCGTATTCGTTGATTTCTTCAGTATATTTGCTTTTGCTGATAATATTGGCGATGCCATGACGAACAAAACTGCGGATCATTTCTCCCGCCACACCGACAATGATATTCTCTGCATCAAGTCCTGCCATTTTTTCAGCAGCACGCACTGCGCCGTCAATGGATTCTGATGCAGCCCGAATATTTCTGATTATTCCCCGTGTAAGTCCCTGTGATTTTGTTTCTCCAATGCCTGAAATCTTCAACTGATTGTTTTTATCAATAACTGCAATGATACAACATATCTTCGTTGTGCCGATATCCAAAGCCGTTACTATCTGTTGTTTTGCCATTATCTTAATATCACCAATTCATGTACTGGATCGGAAAATCGCACATCGATCTCTGAATAACTTGCCACACCAAAATTCCAGTATGCAAAGACAAGCTTTTCCAGACGACCATCAAAGTAACGATCACCGATAATGAATCTAACACCTCTCTCATGTTCTAAGAGGATAACATCTCCATCATCAATATATAACTCCTTCACACATGCGAGAAAATCAGGATATTTCATTTTCAAGATTCTATACACATCAAGGAGTATCTGAAAGTTTGTATCTGATACTTCCTGTCCCAGTGTCAAATTATTTATTTCAATTTCACAAAAGACAGGTAAATCCAACTCATTTGTATTAGCAATTTTTTCCAGCATAACTCCCTGATTATCGATAAGAAAATGCTCGTTTTGAGTGGTTTGAAGAAACGCGACAGGAAGCCGTTCTTCAATAACAACCTTCAGTGTGCTCGGGAAAATTCTTAGTATTCGCACATGCTTTACCCGCGGATCTTGCAGTAATCTTTGTTGAACTATTTCATCTTCAAGAAGATAAATATTTTCTCCCTTGAATTCCGAAAGAGCAATATGAATAATATTAGGATTTATATGAATCGTACCAGCCACTTCACTATCCTTCATTTCGAGATATTTCCATCTTGTCACGCCGAATCTCAGCAAGTATGCACTTGCACCGGTAATACTCACACACAGCACAAGCATGATGAGTGCCTTCTTAAAAACAGGTTCTTTTATTCTCGTTCTATTTTCTCGCATAAGAAAAATCTCCCCACAGTTTAACTTCTAATTCGAGGTTTGTTCCAAATTTTTTCATCACTTCATCTTTCATCTTTTTTATGAGAAGATACACGTCTTTTGATGAAGCATTCCCATTATTTATGATGAAATTTGCATGAGTTTTAGAAATTTGAGCATCACCAATAGCATATCCCTTTAATCCGCATTTCTCAATAAGCTCACCAGCATAATAATCTGTGCCATTCTTGAATGTCGAACCAAAGGTCGGGGCATGTCGGAGATTATTCGATTTCCTTTGTGAAATATAGGAATCACAGATTTCTTTCACTTCCAGCATGTTCTTTTTATGAACATTAAAAGTTCCTTCTGTGATAATATAATTCTCAAAAGGTAGTTTTGTTTTTCTATATGAAAAATCTATATTCTCAGCTTGAATGCTTACAATTTTTCCTTCATGGGTAACTGCTTTTATCGAATCCAGGACACCATCCACTTCATGACCAAAAGCCCCTGCGTTCATTGCAATAATTCCACCCACAGTTCCTGGAATGCCACTCAAGAATTCCAGTCCGCTCAGACCTTCAAGGATACACTTTTTTTGAAGATGAGCCAGTTCTATGTGTGTTGCAACAGAAAGTTTTCCTTGATGGAGTTCAATAAAGTAAGGAAGATTTTTCAGAGAGATTACGATCCCACGGAATCCGTTATCAGACACTAAAATATTTGAGCCGTTCCCAAGTATTTTATAAGGAATATTGTTTTCGCAGATGAATTTGAATATTTTTGAAAGCTCATCATAACTATCAGGTTCTGCAAGATAATCAGCTTCTCCGCCGCATTTTATGGTTGTGAATAATTTTAAAGAAACCTCTTTCGCCACACATGACATGTGGTGTTTTTCAATAAATATTTCAAATTTTTCTATCATTATTTTTATTTGCCACCAAGGCACAAAGTCACCAAGAATGCAACTTCAACTACTACATCAAGCAACTTTGTGTCTTCGAGTCCTTGTGGCATATTTAAACTTTTCTTTCTATCATTATTTTTTCTTGGATTGAGCTGCGTTTTGCTTTTCTAATAGTTGAACAAATTTTTCAGATACTTCAAAGATATTTCCAGCTCCCATAGTTATTACAAAATCTCCACTTTTAGTCATCTTCATAAGTTCCGCAGGAATATCTTCTCTGTTTTTGATGAAATATACTTTTTTATGCCCAAGCTCACGAGCTACATCGGAAATAAGTTTGCCAGTCACGCCTTTGATCGGTTCTTCACGAGCTGGATAAATATCATTGACAATGAGCACATCAGACATCATAAGAGCTTCTGCAAATTTTTTATAAAACATATTTGTTCGGGTAAATAAATGAGGTTGAAACACAGCAATTATTCTTCGAACCGAACCTTCCTTAATGCCCTGAAGTGTTTTTCTAACCTCAGTTGGATGATGAGCATAATCATCATAAACGAGAATGTCATTCACAAAACCTTTGCGTTCAAACCTGCGATATACGCCGGTGAATTTTTGTAAGCCATTCCTAATATCTATGAAAGGAATCTCAAGCTCAAGAGCTATGGAAGCAGCAAGGAGCGAGTTTTGAACGTTATATTCGCATGGTAAAGCAAGGTTGATGGTTCCTAGTTTTTTGTTAGCATATATGAGATCATACTCGGATTCAAAATTAGAATATTTAATATTTTCTGAGCGAACTGTTGCATTCTTATTAAGACCAAAAGTACATAAACGCTTGTCAAATCTTGGCAATAGTCGTTTGATTGCGGGATCATCAATGCACGCTACGATCAAACCGAAGAAAGGTACTGAGTTAGAAAACTGAAGGAATGCATTTTCCAGTTCTTCCACAGTTGGATAGCAGTCAACATGCTCCTCTTCAATATTGCATATACCTGCTATTATGGGAGTTAATGATAAAAAAGAGTGGTCGTATTCGTCGGCTTCGACAACAATGTATTTTGATTTTCCCAAAACTGCATTACTATCAAAATTCTTCACCACTCCTCCGATCACGAGTGTGGGCAGCAGTCCAGCTTCTGTGAGTATCATACCTGTCATCGAAGTCGTGGTGGTCTTACCATGAGTGCCTGCAATGCAAATTCCCATTTTCATTCTCATAAGCTCGGAAAGCATTTCGGCACGTCTGATGACCGGAATATTCTTCTTTACAGCAGTTTTTATCTCAATATTTGAGTTTGTTACAGCAGAGGATTTCACAACCACATCGACATCTTTATGAACATTTGATGCTTTATGTGAATAATTTATCTCTGCACCCATTTTTTCAAGACGTTCGGTAACGTGCGATCTTAATAAGTCAGAGCCGGATATGTTATAACCGTAATTGATGAGCAGTTCGGCAATTCCGCTCATGCCAATGCCGCCAATACCGACAAAATGCAACTTCTTCGTTTTTCCTAACATGCTTTTCCTAATATGTTCAATATATCGCTGACAATATCTTGTGTTGCCTGCGGTTTCGCAAGAGACTTCATCGCATTTGCCATTTTTTCGTACTTCTCCAGATTATTCAAGATATTCACGATATCATGAAATAAAATTTCTGGCGATAAGTTCTTTTCCTCGATAACAATTGCTGCATTTTTAGCTCCAAAACTCTCCGCATTTTTTACCTGATGGTTCCCTGCAGCCCATGGAAATGGAATAATAATAGCAGGGATTCCAAAATTGGCAACTTCAGAGAGTGAGATCGCTCCAGCTCTGCACACAACCAGATCGCTTGCAGAATAGGCAATGCCGATATCATCAAAAAATGGTTTTATCACAAGATTGTCATTTTTTCCATATAGTTGAAAAATTCTTGTATGATCGCGTTTCCCAGTCTGAAAGATCACCTGAAGATCGTCTTGTAATAATTTCTCAAGAATTGAGAGCACTGCATTATTTATTGGAGTGGAGCCCAAGCTGCCTCCGTAAATGAAAACTGTCTTTTTGTTTCTCAATCCCAGTATTTCCAGTGCTTTCTCATGTGAAGTCTTTTCTAATGTGCGAATTGGATTTCCTGTGTAGCAGATTTGTTTGTTACAACATTTCAAATATTCAGTTGCTTTCTGATCTCCAAGGTAAATTCTTCTGGCATAGGATGCGATGAAACGTGTGCTCAGTCCGGGATAACTATTCTGTTCCTGCAAAAATATTGGAATCCTTTGTAGTTTTGCTGCGTAACCCGCAGTTCCGCTGACAAATCCACCACATCCTATAAAAATTGATATATTAAATTTCTTATAAATATCCTGTGTCTCGGCAATACTTTTCAGCATATAATACGGGAACAAAATATTTTTCAGTGTGAAAAATCTGTATAATTTCTGCACATTTGTCGGAATGCAATCATAGCCATTTTCTTTCACTATCTTATTTTCAATGCCATCTTTTGATCCGATAAATATAATTTCGCATTCACCCAGTTGTTTTTGCAGCTCACGTGCAATTGCAATTCCGGGAAAAATGTGTCCGCCCGTTCCACCTGCTGCGATTGCTATTCTATGCATATTGAAATTCCCTTTCGAGCCGTTCATACCTGTCACGCTTACTCGCATTGATGATCACCGCAATCGCTATAGAATCGATCAAAAGCGCTGAACCGCCGTAACTTATGAAAGGCAAGGTTACTCCTGTCGAAGGGATCAAACTCACTGCAACAGCGACATTTACAATAATATTATAGGCAATGCCAAAACCTAAACCTGCGATAAGAAATGAGTAAAAGGGATCGTGTGCACGTTGTGCTAATGTGAAACAGCTTAATAATAAAAGCAGATAGATCAATAGAAGAACAACGCTTCCCACAAATCCATATTCCTCTCCAAGTATGGAAAAAATATAATCCGAATGGGCAAAAGGCAGGTAATACAATTTTGCTTTCCCTTTTTCGGAACCCCTGCCGGTTAACTTGCCGTTTGATAGTGCGATTAGTGATTCTCTTGGTTGAAAAAAAGTATCATCATGATTCTCGATCTTCACCTCTTCTCCTGTGAGGAATTTCACGAATGAGACATATCGTGCTCTACGGTAGGATGGACCGACAGATATAAGTATCACAAGCAAAACAAGGACACTAACAGATATCAATGTGATCGTAGATAGTTTCACTTTCGCGATAAAAAGCATGCTCAAAAAAATAAGAAAGAGAATACCCGCTGTGCTGAGATCCGGTTCAAAGTAGATCAATCCAACATAAAGAACAAGAGCAAAAATGACTGGGAAAAAATTTTTGAAAAAATATCTCGGTTCCGATCTCTCAAGAATATCCTGATTTTTTGCAAAGAAGTGAGCAATGTAGAATATGAGAATAATTTTTGCGAGATTACTCGACTGAAAGGTAAATTTCCCAAGATTTATCCAACGCGATGAACTGTTCACAGTTTTACCGATCCCTGGAACGAAGACTGCCACCAGAGCGATCAATCCGAGTAATAAAAGCGGAAAAGCCAGTCTTCTCAAGCGCTGAAGATGTATCTGAAAAAAGATAATAAAGAAAACAATAGACACAAAGATCCAGGTGGTTTGCATTACAATATTCCGCGATTTGAACTGAAAGGAATCAATACTACCGATGAGCAGCAATCCGATCAGAATCAGAATAAGACAGATGTAAATAAGCGAATCTTCCAGAAATTTTGTTGAGATCTTCATTTTTTCAACCCACCTGCAAGCTGCTTGAAGTGCTTTCCCCGCTCTTCAAAATTATTATACATATCATAACTTGCACATCCGGGTGATAGCAGAATATATTCATCGGGATTTGAAATTTTGTATGCCATCCAGACTGCTTCTTGTAAATCGGAAACCTCTATTGTGTTCACAAATTTTTCGAACGTTTTAATAATTTTGGTTTTGGTTTCACCAAGAACAATCAGGTTTCTCACATTTTTTTGTATGAGCGGTATCAAAGATGAAAAATCTTCAGCTTTATCCGAACCACCCATAATAAGATTTATCGGCTTATCAAATGATGTTAATGCTTTCTCGACAGAAACACAATTTGTTGCTTTTGAATCATTTATAAAAATTCTTTCATTGATCTCAGACACCCATTCAAGACGATGTTCTAAACCCTTGAAACTTTTCAAAGCTGCGATTATTTGATTAGATTCCAATCTGCATAATACACCAACGAGGGAAGAAGCAACAGCATTGCTAACATTATGTAATCCACTTATTGGAAGCTCATTAGAGTATAAATATGAAGTTTTTTCTCCAGATTTTATCACAATTTTATCATCTTCAAACCATACATTTTCATTCACTTTTTCATTCACGCTGTAGAATATTTTCTTAGATAAACCGATTTTGTTTAGCTGTTTACATTCTTCATCATCATAATTTAATACTGTGAAATCTTTTTCAGTCTGATTTTCAAAAATTCGTAATTTAGAGCTTCTGTATGCATCTAAGGTATGATACCGATTCAAGTGATCAGGGGTGATGTTCAACAAAACAGCAATGTCGGGTCTGAATTGCTCAATTGCATCGAGCTGAAAGCTGCTTACTTCCAGAACAATGTACTCATATTCTCCTTTTTCAATCGGAAACGAGGTAAAAGGCAATCCAATATTACCTGCAAGGAGCGCATTTTTGCCACTCTCTTTCAGTATATGATGAATCAATGAAGTGGTTGTGCTTTTTCCATTTGAGCCGGTAATTGCAATGATCTTTGAGGAAGTGTCTTTTGCAAGCTCAAACCCGAATTCCAGTTCGCTCCAGATCGGGATTCCCTTCTCGCGAGCTTTTTTAAGAATCAGAATATCAAGCGGCACACCAGGACTAATAATGATAAGCTCATTTTTAAGAACTTTCACAGTATGACCGCTGATTTCATATTCGAAATCTGATATGCTCGGAATCGTATTTATTAATTCCCTGCTTGATCGTGCTTCTGATAAAAAAGGTTCTGCACCAATTTCCCGGAGTTTTTTTGCAGCAGCTAACCCGCTTCTGGCAAGTCCGATAACAGCGACTCTCTTATCTTTCCAATCCATGTTATCTCAACTTAAGCGTAGCAAGTCCGATAGCAGTTAAAAGCATTGTTATGATCCAAAAACGTATCACGATCTGGCTTTCTGACCAACCCTTTAATTCGTAATGATGATGAAGTGGCGCACAGAGAAAAACCCGTTTGCCCTCACCATATTTTATGCGTGTATGCCTAAAATAATATTTTTGCAAAAGAGATGAAATTGCTTCCACCACGAACACAAGACTTATCATGACGAAGAAAATCTCTTCTTTAAGAAGGATTGCCGTCACAGCAAGAATTCCACCCATAGAGAGCGCTCCGGTATCCCCCATGAATACCTGCGCGGGCTTTATATTAAACCAAAGAAATCCAAGGATCGCACCAATAATTGCGGTCGTGAAAACTGTCAATTCCCCTGCCTCGCTGATAAATTCGAGCTTAAGATAATCAGCGATCACAATATGCCCTTTTACATATGACATAACCCCCAATCCGAAAGCGACCAACGCAATTGTGCCTGCTGCCAAACCGTCCAAGCCGTCGGTAAGATTAACTGCATTTGAATAAAACGTGATAAAAAGTGCAACAAAGGGTATGAAAAATACACCAAGTGATATTGAAGTGTCTTTGAGAAATGGTATGCTTATATATGTAATCGAATTACTTGCCTGATAGCCGAAATACAGAGTAACTGCTATAAGAATTCCCAGAACAAGCTGTCCTGCGATCTTATATTTCTCGACCAAACCCTGCTCCACATGCCGAACATTTTTCAGATAATCATCCAGAAAACCAAGTCCTCCCAGCCATAAAGTAACAAGCAAAGCAATAAGCACATAGGGATTTGTCAGATTATTCCACAGCAAACTTGAGAGGATCAAGCCAAGTCCGATTATGATACCTCCCATCGTGGGAGTTCCCTTTTTCCCCTGATGTGTAGCCGGAAGTAGATCATTAATATTCTCTGTAACTTGATGCTTTTTCAAAGATTTGATGATCTTCGGACCAAAGAAAAAGCATAAAAGAAGAGCAGTCACAAATGCACCAATTGCCCGAAATGTGATGTATTGAAAAACATTAAAAACAATATGTACCTTTACGAGAGGATACAAAATATGATAAAACATTAATTTGCCAGCCTTTCTACGATTTTTTCTAACGCGATACCCCGCGATGCTTTGACCAGTATTACAGCATCTTGGGGAAACATCTTATCTGAAAAACGGAATAAAAAATCCTCTGCAGATGAGTAATGTGTGATAAATTTATAATATTTTGAATGATCTCCAATAGAGATCGCTCTCCTCACATCCATTTCCCGAACTAATAATCCAATATCTTCGTGGTATTTTTGACTATCCACTCCAAGCTCGAGCATATCGCCGAGGATCACTATCTTATTTTTATGAGGAAGAGCTTGCAAATATTCCAGTGCAGAGATCATAGAAACAGGATTTGCATTGTAGCAGTCAGCGATAATAGTCCACTTTTTCAATGTGTTCTCCCTTATCTCCATTCTCAAACCAACTTCAGGTGTGATCGCTAAACCATTCTGGATATATTCATGGGACAGTTCAAATCTCTTACCTATGATAATTGCAGGAATGGCATTCAATACATTATGATACACATCATTGAAAATGTAATATTTTTCATTATTCACATAAAATGAATATTTATGATCTTCATGCCTGATATCCCTCACAACAAGATCATTATCCTCGTCAAATCCGTAGGAATAATAATCCCTTTTCCCTTTAAAATCCTGCAGAAATGCAATATTCCCATTAAATATTTTGAATGTATCTTTTGCTGAAAACTTAAAAATATCATTCTTCTCTTTGAAAACTCCTTCAAGACTTTCTAAGAATTCCAAATGTGATTCGCCGATATTTGTAATGACTGCGACATCGGGTTCTACCATTTCTGTAAGGACTTGTATTTCTCCGAAATGATTTGTTCCAAGCTCAAGCACAGCAATTTCATGCTCGTCTTCAATATCAAAAATTGTAATGGGAAGTCCAATGATCGTGTTAAAATTTCCCTTGCTACGATGAACCCTGTAGTTTTGAGCTAATACATTTGCAACGAATTCTTTTGTGATTGTTTTCCCGACAGAGCCGGTAACCGCTATTTTAGGAATATCAAACCGGTTTAGATAAAATTTTCCCAATTTGTCCAAAGCATGTAACGTATCCTCGACAAATATGAGCTTCTGAGTATCAACCTGACCTTTCGGTTTATGATCCACCACTGCAAAGGATGCACCTTTTGAAAGTGCTTCCCGGACAAAGTCATGTCCGTCAACCTTTTCACCATGGATCGCAAAGAAGAGAATTTGCCTATCAGGATGCAATTCACACTCGCATGAATCATGTATAATACAGTCTATTTCTGCATTTTCAAGAGCGGTAGTAGTTGCGTTCATCGCTGTAATGATCTGTTCGATATTCAACTTTTTCATAGAAAACCTTAGACTTTGATTCTCATTTATTGCGTCAAGTTTGCATTCTGATAATTTTGTGTGAGTATCTGAAAACCTGCCTGAAGAATTATCGAAGACCCTTCAAGCATGGTAATACCCGGCTTCGGGAATTGGTCAACCACGAGATCGCCGTCCCCAAAACTAGTGAAGTCAATATTGTGTTCGACTAACAGTAGGCAAGCATCTTTTACGGATTTACCAATACACTCAGGAACGATCACATATTCCCTGTTTGCTTCATTTGCAATGTATAAAATATCATTATGAGGAAGAACAATCATTTGTTCAACGATTTTTCGGAAGGTCGGAACGGCAGAGATGCTTCCGTAGCGATGATCATAATCAGGTTCATCATATATAATAACCATAACAATTTGGGGATCTTCGACAGGGAAAAAGCCCACAAAACTCGTGATATAAGCACCCTTAAGATAGCCATGCCCTTCGGGATCGAGTTTTTCGGCAGTTCCGGTTTTGCCTGCTACGGAGATATAGCCGAGCTTGGTGCCAATCCCATGCCCTTCATCGACAACTGCTTTTAGATAGGTTTTCAGAGTGTCCAAAGCCCATTGATTTGAGACCTGCCTGACAACCGTTGTTTTCGGTTCAAAGAGCGTGTTTTGTTTTTCGTCCGCCAGCTGGCGGATGATCTTCGGCTGAAGCATTCGTCCGCCATTTGCGAGTGCAGTAAAAGCATAAGCAAGTTGAAGTGCGGTCACAGTCAACTCCTGCCCAAAAGAGAGCGAATGCATAGAGTATTTTGACCACTTGCTCGGATGCCGAACTACACCAGCACTTTCACCATTCAAAATTATACCTGTTTTATGTCCAAATCCAAGTTCGGTTAGTGTTTTGTATAATTGATAGGGTTCGATATTGTCCACCACACGTGTTATTCCGCAATTGCTCGATCTCGTGAGCACCTGTTTGAAGGTTAAATATTGCAAAGGTTTCACATCGGAGATCGTTCTTCCGCCGATCTTTCTGGTTCTGCAATCGATCACGTCATTTGCATGATAGATATTATCTTCGATTGCAATGAGTGCAATGACAGGTTTCAATGTTGATCCCGGCTCGTATTGCCAGCTGATTGGATAAATTTGAAGAGTATGACTGGCTCGCACAGAACTATCAATATAATCCCGATTGATGCCTCTCATTGCTAATATCTCGCCATTTCGTGGAGAAATTATTACTCCAATCGCACCTTTCGCATTATATTCCTCGATTCCGTGGGTCAGATTTTTTTCAAGAATTGCCTGAAGATGAGCATCAATTGTGAGGTAAACCGATTTACCTGCAATGGGATTCTGTAAGGGCATATCATCAAAATGATAATCATCACCGGTTCCGTACTGGATCACTTCAGACCAGCCATCCTGACCGGTCAGTTCATTATTACATACAAGTTCAACACCGCAAAGAGCAAGATCGTTATCGTATTCATAATATCCTATCCAGGGTCCTGCAAGATTTCCTTTTGGATATACTCTCTCGGATTTCTGCTTATAATCGAGCACTCCGTGAATACCCTGATCCGCAAGAGCTTTGAGAATCCTATCCTTTTGAGCCACATCTATCTGAGTGACAAGCTCGAAGCCATAGGGAAAGTCATTTTCAAACTTAGTGATCCTATCTTGCAATTCCTCATCGGTTTTGCCGGTATTCTTAGCGATAATATGAGTAATCTCATCATACACAATTCCCCTATCAACTACAGAAAGTGAGTCTTTCTTATCCCATTTAATGAGTTTTGTGCAGAATTCCAGCTTATATAATTTTTTATTCCCTGCCAGTACGATACCGTGTCTATCATAGATGAAGCCCCGTTCTGCCGGAATAATGTTCTTCTTATTTTTATAACGTTGGTAATTATTGTAAAATCCGTAAATGTCTAATAATTGTATGGAAAATAATCGGAATATAAAAACAAGAAAAATAAGAATGAAGATAACTTTTATTGAAGAAATTCTACCCTTATTTTCTTGCATGGATCTGAGTAAATTCTTTACTTATTCGCAGCAATTGCTTCCGGAGAAATAAAGTTCAATAAAGAATAATTAACCTGATCTGATGAAACCTGATTCTGTTTCACGCTAATTATGCTTTTGGGCTCGGGAAAATCCATGTGAAGCGTGTTGCCTGCAATTTCTATAATACGTGTATCCAATGAGAGCTGGCTGATATCATTTTTCAGATCTGTAGTAATATCCTGATAATTCTGAATTTTTTGTTCTAATATAGATAGTTCCCTTTGCTGTTCAAGAAAAATAGAACGAAGCAAACTGGAAATCACAATAAAGCAAAAAAATGAAATAAAAATAATAAAAAGTAAGGATGGTTTTTTATTCATTAGCACCTCTCTGCGACTCTTAATTTTGCGCTTCTCGCACGTGAATTTTTTTCTATCTCTTCTTTGGAAGGTATGATAGGTTTTTTTGTAATGATCTTCAGTCTTACTTGTTTTTCACATACACAGCGGGGCAAATATGCAGGGCATATACATTCGAGATTTTCATATTTGAAAAACTGTTTTACGATCCGATCTTCTAGGGAGTGATAGGAAATGACTGCGATCCTTCCACCGGTTCTTAGCACCTCTACCGATGATTTAAGTCCCTTCTCAAGAGCATCAAGCTCTTTATTCACTTCTATTCGTAGAGCCTGGAAAACTCGTGATAATGTTTTGAATGCCTTATCTTTGGGAATTACACTCTCAATAATTTCTCTCAATTCTTTGGTCGTTTCGATCTTCTTTACTTTTCTCGCTTGCAAGATAGCATTGCTGATACGCTTCCAGAATCTGTCTTCGCTATAATTGTGTAGAACCTGTTCAAGCTGATCTTTCATATAAAAATTCACGATTTCAAAGGCAGTGAGTTTTCCATTGTTACGATTCATTCTCATATCGAGAACATCATCCTGAGTATAACTGAATCCACGCTTATCCTGGTTGATTTGATGGGATGAAAAGCCGAGATCAAAGAGGATCCCATCAATTTTATTTATCCTGTTAAGCGCCAGTGCAGATGAAAGATATGAGAAATTTTTGTTTACATAGATTATCCGATCCGAATATTTGGATAAGCGTTTCTGTGCGAAATCGATAGCATCTTTATCATGATCGAAAGCCATGACGTGAATGTCCTTTTCCTGTTCAAACATTGCCTCTGTGTGCCCCCCACCACCGCAAGTGGCGTCAACATAGATCCCTCCTTTTTTTATTTGAAGGAATTCAATTGATCGGTCTTTAAGAACTGGAATATGGAAGATTTTCATTGCACATATTGGGGTGTTTGATTTGAATGCAGATTATAATTGAGATATTTCTCGAAATGTTTGAAATTATCTCCATCCCAAATCGAGAAGTAGCGATTTCCACAATGCAGCAGAATATGATCATTCACTTCTTCGATATCAATAATATATTTGGGATGCATGAGGTGAGGAAGGGCTTCGACAGAAAGCAGAGATGAATACATTTTGAATTTTTGAAGCAGTTCTTTTTCTTCTTCGGAACCGTTTTTGAGTTGCTCAACATCAATATAGTGAGCAACATTCCCGTTGATCTCATAGGCAAAGAGACCAAATTCCATATCCGATGGCACATCATCAAAGTTGTCGATCTTATAAGGACCTTCCGGAAGCTTCACTCCTTTGATCTTCTTGAATTGCATGATCTGTCCGATGGATACTTTCATTGTTCCTCCTGTGGATTTAAAAAAGAAGTCCATTCTCTTGCAGTTTTTCATCATATTGCTGAGATATCTCATCTTCATATTGTTTAAAATTAACAGGATTCCAGATTGAAAAGAATTTCCCTTCGCCTAAAAAGACTATCGTATTTTCTATCTCAGCGATTTCCAATAAATTTTTTGGTAACAGGATACGTCCCGGTCCCTCTATTTTAAGCACTGCAGCGTAGAACCGGAACATTTTTAAAATTTCTTTATCTTTGTCGGTACCATTCTCAAGTTCTTCTTCCAGTTTCTTCCAGGTATCCATTGGAAAGATGTAAATCGTTTTATTTTTCCCGCGAACTGCAACGACCAGCATCTTTGCAGAGGACGCAATAAGATTTCTGAAGGATTGAGGTATACTCACTCGCCTATTGGTCATCGAACCTTCGATCGATCCCATAAATTTGCCTGACACGGTACCTCCACAAATGCCAAGTTTTGAATTATTTTGAATAATTATGACATCTGATGCCAATATGGAATATTTTCTAAAAGGTTGTCAAATATTTCTTTATATTTTTTTGGCATACCCCCAAAATTTTTCATATTCATGACACTTTAAGGAAAACTTATTGAATATCATCCGTATAAATAGTAAAAGAAAAAAATAACCATAATAGTTAAAAGCACTGTTACACTGAGGTTCTCGAAGTGGGACAGACCCTTCGACTGGTCTTCATTTCATTACGCCCAAGCAGGCAAGCTCAGGGTTACAACAGCAAGGATAGATACAAATTAACAGTTTTTCTAAAAGTAATTCTCCGCGAAGAATTCTCCGCCCCTTGGTGCGAAAAATAAAATAAATTATCCATCATGATACCCCGCTGATTGCGGCGGGGAGATTCATTAAATCATATATGCTTTACCATCCGCCAGTTGGCGGATGGTAAAAAGTAGTGTGTGGTTCTCTTTACCAATTCTCCCGACCTGCCGGGAGTAAAGCAATAACTAAAGAAGCCCCATACTTCTACATTCATTACTATTACCTTCTATAGTCTCTATACCTTCTGCAGGTGTGGTTTTAAACAGTGAAGTTAAAAAATTTCTCATTACAACTGCGAAACTTCAGTAATATAATTCTCATGGTTGTGTAATATTCTATTTACAAATTATTGAACTTGATATCTCCACCCACGATCGTCATGTAGGGTTTTGCTTCCAGCCAGAATTCGTTTGGTTCATTCTCAAAATTGTCAATTACGATGAGATCAGCACGTTTGCCCTGTGAAATTGAACCAATAAGATCATCACTTTGCATTCCTTTTGCTGCATTTATTGTATATGCTTTTATTGCTTCTTGAACAGATATCTTTTGCTCAGGAATCCAGCTTTTCTCATCGGGATCGCAATGGTATTTTCTTTCTAATGCAGAATATATTCCGAGGAATGGGTTATGTGTTTCGACCGGCACATCAGAACCGAATCCAAGGGTGGCTCCCTTATCGAGCAGAGATCTAAATGGATAGGAATTTTTTCCATATTTTCCCCACAATCGCTCTGTAGTTTTCACATCCAAACTGATATGGATCGGCTGCATCGAGCAATATATTCCCTCTCGTGCAACCCGCTGCTGATCTTCCGGCAGGCAACACTGAAGATGTTCAATGCGATACAACAGGTCTTTCGATTTTATATCAGGAAGATTTTTAACTTTTATCAAAGTATTGATAACAAAATTATTTGCTTTATCCCCTATCGCATGGATCGTTGGTGAAATATCGTGTTTCGCTGCAAAGTAAACCATTTCAAACAGTTCCTTTTCGCTATGAAAAAGAGTGCCGCAATTATCCGGATCATAAATGTACGGATGAAACATATACGCAGTATGTGAGCCGATCGAGCCATCCATAAAGAGTTTTAATCCGCCATATTTGAACCACTCATCGCCGGTATAAGATTCCACTCCCTTTTCTATCATTTCCTCAAGCAAATCGGACCGAAAATGCCAGCAGGTTCGCAGGTCTAGTTGATTCTTCTCATTTAAATATGTGAATAATTCAAGGGCTTCTTTACCTTCCATACTGTTGATGCCGGTTAGCCCGAGATGATGAGCTTCATCGATTGTGGCTTTCACAAGTGAGATCTGTTCGGGAAAAGTTGGATTTGGTCGAGCTTCATCAATAAATTTCCATGCTTTTTCATAAAGAAAACCATTCAAGGAGCCATCTGGATTTCGACCAAAACTCCCCCCTTTTGGAGTTGGAGTATTTTCATTGATATTCATTTTTCGAAGGGCTTTTGAATTGCACAGAAATGAGTGAAGGTCTTTGCTGGACAGGGAAACAGGAATATCGGGAAAGATCGTATCCAAAAATTCTTTATTGAAAAAAGATGGATCATCCCACAAATTTTTATCCCAGCCGAAACCATTTATCCATTCGGGTTTTATGGTAAGTTTTTCCCTGAAATCAAGTAATCGTTTTTTTATCTCAGCAGCAGAATCAATTTCAGACAGATTTATGTAATGCTTTGAGAATGCATAATTAACAAAATGAGTATGGCAGTCGATAAATCCAGGCAGCAACATTTTTTTCTTCAGATCGATCTTTATCATATCATCAAATATTGTTTCATTAAAATCAGTTTTCCTGCCTACAAATGCAATCGATTTATCTTTGATAAAGACAGTATCTGCAAAGGGGTTTTGCTGATCTTGCGTGAGCACTTTTCCGTTGTATAATAAGATATTCATAGGAGGACTAAGTGTGTGTGTAATAAATCGTCAAATTTTATAAAAATGGAGCGGGTAACGAGATTCGAACTCGCGACTATTAGCTTGGGAAGCTAGCACTCTACCACTGAGTTATACCCGCTCTTTCACCCTTCATACACCACAGAAATAAACCCAACAACCCGGTCATGTTCATCTAGCTTGTAATTCCATGCGATGGAAATATGCATTTCTTCCCCATCCTTCTTCTTTAGCAAGCCATTCCATGAAGAAGGTTTGGGCTGTCTATGAAGTATTTCTGCAAAATAACTGTTTATGCTGAACGAGTCCTTTTTTTCAGAATTAAACAATTTTCCAATATTTATATCTAATAGCTCTTCTTTTGTATATCCAAATAACGAAGCTGCTTGATCGTTTACGTAAGTTATGTTTCCTGCTTTATCAAACTCCTGAATCGCAACGGGAAGATTGTTGATAAGCCCTTTATACCTTTCACTCTTTTTTATTAGATTTTTTTCCTCTTCAATTCGCTCGGAGACTTCAGTCATTGTATCCATTATTTGTATCGGATTTCCCTCATCATCATGTATGATCAATGCTCGAAAATATGCTGGAAAGATAGAACCGTCCTGTCTCATTAAATTCAACTCAAAATGTATAATATCACTATCCGATTCAAGTAAATTCCTCAACTTTCTTGCTGCCCTGTCTCTGTCATCAGGTGCCACAAGCTCGATTCCCGATTTGCCAACTAACTCTTTCGGATCTTCGTAACCGAACATCTTAGCTTTATACTTGTTGCAAAATACAATGTTTCCTTCCAGATCAAGAATTGAAAATCCACTTTGAGCAGTTTCTATAAGAGTTCTGTAGAGCTCTTCTTTGAGTTTCAGTTCCTTTTCTCTTTCCTGTGATTCGGTAATATCAATGGAATTACCCACACTTCCAATCTGATTGCCCTTCGCATCCTGCATAAGCGCTGACGAGAGATAACTGACAAATTCTTCACCATCCTTCCTCTTGTTTCTGACTATTCCATAAAACGTCCCATTCTTTTGAAGCAACTTTCCGATTCGAACACATTCATCAGCATCTGCATAGAGCAATTTTACATGCTCTCCGATAACCTCTTTCTTCTTATATCCAAAATTTGTCTCAGCCGCACTGTTGAACTCGATGATCTTCCGGTCATTATCTACTGATATGAACATAGTGAGAGAACTTTCTATGAGATTTCTTACATATTCGTGCATTTGCTGCAGTTTGGCCTCATTCTGTTTTCTGAGAGTTATATCAGCGATCGAACCAAGTATCCTGATCACATCCCCATTGCCATCAACAAGGCATACACCGTTGACTTCTGCACATAAATACTCCCCATCCCTTTTTTGCAGTCGGCATTCAATCTGAAAACGTCTGCTGGTTTTCATTGCTTTTCTTATAGCATTCAAAGCATCATCTTTATCCCCGGGATGGATAAGCAAAACTCCATTATTAAAGGAAAGAAATTCTGAAATGTCGTCAGAAGAATATCCAAACAGCTCATTAACAGCACCAACTACTTCAATGGTTTGTGTAGAATAATCAGCATCAAACACAACCTGACCTGTTTGTTCTACTGCCAATCTATAACGTTCTTCACTTTCTTCAAGAGCATGTTGAACGCGCTGTCTGTCCGTAATATCTCTGCATATTATTCTGATTTCAGAGGGAATTCCTTTGTCATCAAAAATGAGCTGTGTGCGCTCGTGCACCTGCAGAATTGAGCCATCTTTTCTTACTTTTTGAAATTCGAGTTCACTGAATTCTTCTTTCTTCTTGAATATCTCTGAAAACAGCTTTTTCACTTCTTGAAGATCATCCTCATGAACAACCTTCCAAACTGATTTCCCAATAATTTCCTCTTTGGTATATCCAAGATAAACAGCCCCAAATTGATTTACATTTGTGACAGTACCGTCAGGTGAAACTGAAAAATACATATCCGGTGCATTATCATATAGGTCCTGATATTTCTGTTCACTTTTGGCAAGCTCCAGTTCTACCACTTGACGAGATGTCTTCTCTTTTTCCACTCTTCTCTCAAGTATCTTTGTGGAATGCAGTTCATTTATAATTCCGAGCAACTGATCATAGTTCAGTGGTTTTGGTAAAAAGCGGTCAACACCAATATTTATTGCTTCGAGAAGGTTTTCTTTCTCATCAAATGCAGTGAGAACTATAATGATTGTAGAAGGATCAATTGCTTTGATCTTTCGAGCCATCATCAATCCATCCATCTTGGGCATGATGATATCTACAATGACCACATCTGGACGAAATTTTTCAAAGAGCTGCAGACCCTCCTCACCATCCTGAGCTTTATACACTTTCTTTACTCTCTTTTCCAAGATCATACTAACCGAATCGAGGATGAGCACTTCATCTTCTACATATAAAATCGTAATATCTAATGTTCCCATAAAACATCCTAACGAAAATTTTTGTATGCTGTGATATGTATTTTCTTCATTTTTCCCGGTGCAATTTCCGATTGAAAAGCCGGAATGTTATATTTAATTATACCAGCTATAGTAAGAATTACAAAAAGTTTTGCAATTATCGTTCCGAGCAAGATATTTTTTTCCATATTATTTGATTACCACAGTTCTACCTTAAAATCCGAAGTTAAATATTATGTTTAATGATTGTTGTCAATATTCTTGAAAGAGAACTCAAAAATATGTTCTGCAACTTTCACTTATAGGGTCGAATCGATTGATTTGCTTCGCTGGGATAGTTGTTTGGTGTTTGGGTAAATAAAAAATTCTCCTATATTGATGTTTTACTTAATCTTGTATCTTAATTTAGTTCAGTTCCATGCGCTAATACTGTTTTAAAATTCTGTTAAGATAAGATAAAGAGTTCCATATTTCAGGAACCCTTTTCTCGCATTTCAAAGCTGATTAATCTTTCTTTGCGGGAACATCTTCTTTAGTCGGTTTTTCTTTTTCCTCTTTTTTGATGACTTGAATAGTGAACTGGGACGCGAGAGCTGCGAGTGCGCCGATCGCTGCCCAGACAGGAGCCAAAACCAAACCGACTACACCGATTGTTACAGGGATCTCAAGATAGGTTTTGCCGCTGTCATTTTTGATGATGATCTTGCGGATATTGCCTTCATGAATGATCTCTTTGACTTTTTTAAGAAGTTCTTCTCCTTTAACTTTGAATTCATCCATTTTTTTCTTATCCATATTTACTCCTTATAAAGGATTAATTTACTTTTTCTTCGTTTTTTTCATTGTTATGTCAATAAAGAATGGAATATTTATGAATTTCTTGCAGGTAGTACGGAAAAGCATCATATCGACAGATCGTAATTACGCTGTGCATGGAAAGACAGAAGTTGGACAAACATTTTTTATTTTACACAACCCATCCCGATGAATCTGGATATTATTATATGTTTTTTATTTTCTCAAATAAATTCACAGTATATTTGACATGATATAACATGATATAAAAAAGTTTGCTCTCAGTCGGGGCGTAGCGCAGACCGGTTAGCGCGCCTGGTTTGGGACCAGGAGGTCGGAAGTTCGAATCTTCTCGCCCCGACCATTTATAAAATTAGGAAAATTATGTTTTACATGTACATTTTACGGAATAAAAAGGATTCATTCTATATTGGAACGACAAAGAATCTGGTAAGAAGATTGAAACAACATAACAACAATCAATCAAAATACACTAAAGGAAAAGGTTTTTGGGAACTATCCTACTGCGAAATATTTGAGACAAGATCAGAAGCAATGAAACGTGAATATTTCTTAAAATCTCAAAAAAGTAAAAAGTATTTGCTGTCACTGATAAATTTAAAATAATGAAGAAATATAGTACACATGCTGGATTAGCGCGTCCCGATTGATCGGGAAGGTCGGAAGTTCGAATCTTCTCGCCCCGACCACTTACAGATTTATTGATCATGTCTTTACACCGATTAAAATGGAATTATATTGTGATTGACGCATAAATTTTATTAAAATATATCAGTGTTCATCTGCATGATCTGCGTTTATCTGTGTCCCATTTTCCCTACTTGCCTAATCCCCTCATACAACACGATCGCTACACTGTTACTTAAATTTATTGAGCGAAGCTCTTTTGTCATGGGTATTGTGTAAGAATTTTCCCAATGTTCATGCAAAATAATTTCCGGTAATCCTCGCGTTTCCGGTCCGAAGATCAGGAAATCTTCATCATGAAATGATATATCGGTATAGGATTTCTGTGCTTTTGTGGAGAAATAATACTTTCGCGCATTCTCATATTTCTTCAGGAAATCTGCCCAGGAGTTATGAATTTCAAGATCGAGTTTATCCCAATAATCTAGTCCTGCCCGTTTGAGATATTTGTCTTTGAGCAGAAATTTCATTGGTTTGATAAGGTGCAGTTTTGAATGTGTTCCCACACATAATCTGCCAATATTTCCTGTATTCGAAGGTATTTCAGGTTCGTAAAGAACGATATGAAAGGACATTATCCGAATATCACTGCTGCAACGATAAAATCGGTCACTAATATCAAAATTGATGAGATCACCACAGCACGAGTAGTTACTCTTCCCACGCCTTCTGCGCCGCCACGAGCAAAAAATCCCTGGAAACAACCCACGGATGTGATTATCATGCCAAACGCAACTGCCTTTACGATGCCGCTCCAAAAATCAACAGGAACAAAAAATGATCTAATACCGCTTAGAAATTCCGTAGTTGTCACATGATATAATGAAACAGATACAAGATACCCGGAAAGAATACCGAATAAATTTGCAAAAATTGTGAGCACAGGGAGCATGATTATACCTGCTATGATACGCGGCACAACAAGATAGTCATAGGGATTTATCGCAAGAACTTCCAAAGCATCGATCTGATCGGTTACCCGCATTGTGCCAAGTTCAGCAGCAAGCGAAGCGCCGATCTTTCCTGCCATTACAAGCGCAGTGAGCACAGGTGCAAGCTCGATCATTGTAGATTTCGTGATCATCGCACCAAGATAACGGTACGGAAGAATACCACCGGTTTGGTAGGTTGCCTGTACTGCAGTAACCATACCGGTAAATGCTGAAGTTATTGCGACCAAAGGAATGGATTCCACTCCGATCTTCTGCATCTGTATAAAGGTCAAATGAGTCCTCTTCCCTACTTTGCCGAGACTTTTAGCGGTCAGTCCTAAAAAGATGAAATATCTACCAATATCCCGTACATTTCGGATGAAGATCCTTCCAATTGAGGAAATTGGATATGTGATAATACGTATCATGCGAAGGACTGATTATCAATATTTTCAAAACGAGTATACTGTCCAATAAATTTAAGATTCAGCCTTCCTTGAGGACCATTTCTATTCTTTGCTACATCGATAACTGCGATACCAGGATTTTCTGCTTCTTCTTTCTTATAATACTCCTCACGGTAAATGAGCAGAACAAGGTCGGCATCCTGTTCGATGGCGCCGGATTCTCGAAGATCAGCCAGCACAGGCATCTTATCCTGTCGCATTTCTGGTGCCCGGCTAAGCTGGGAAACTGTAATGATAGGAACTTCCAATTCTTTAGCGAGAATTTTTATTGCTCGTGAGATCTCGGATATCTCCTGCTGACGTGATTGCCTTGATGCAACTGGTAATAAAAGCTGCATATAGTCAATGATAAGAAGGTCGAGTCCCTCTTCGAATTTCAGCCGGCGTGCTTTTGAGCGTATATCATTCATGGTGTTGCTTCCGCGATCATCAATAAAGATAGGTGCTTCTGCGATCTTATCGGCGTGTCGTGTCAGGTTCATGATCTTATCCTTATCCATTCCATATCCATGAAGCATAGAATGCAAAGAAACATCAGAACCGGAACTAAGCATTCGCATGATCAGGGTTTCTTTATCCATTTCCAGACTGAAAATCCCAACTGTTTTATCCTGAAAAACAGCAGCATGATGAGCTATGTTGAGGGCGAGTGCAGTTTTTCCCATACTTGGACGCCCTGCAATAACAATGAATTGCCCTGATTGAAAGCCACCTGTAATTCTATCCAACTCATTAAAACCTGTTGCTACACCCACAATCTTCGTCTTGCGTTTTGCGATCTCATCGATCTTCTTAATGGTTGGAGAGACAATATCAAAAGCTCTCTCAAATCCTTCTTTCATTAAATTCTGAGTGACATTGAAGATCTTTTTCTCTGCGTGCTCGACAATTTCCTTACTATCCTGTCCTGTACCGTAGCACTCTTCTATGATCGAAGATGCTGTATGTATCAAACTTCGCAGCGTTGCTTTTTCTATAACCAGTTGTGCATGTGTTTCTATATTTGCACTGGATGAGACAATGTCTTGAATTTCTGTGAGATATGCTGTGCCACCGACTTTTTCAAACAGGTCTTTTTTCTTGAGTTCATCAATAATAGTAATAAGATCGATCTCAATATTTTTATTGAAAAGTTCCAGAATTGCTCTGAAAATATACTTATGTGCGCTTTTGTAAAAATAATCCTCTCGCAGTAGCTCAAGACCACGAGCAGTTGCCCATTCTTCCAGAAGCATAGCACTCAGTACTGCTCCTTCTGCATTCAGATCGTGTGGTGGAACTCGAACCGAATCCTGATTAATCGTTGTTCTATCAGTTGTATTATCAGCCATAATTTATCTCAATTCAGCATATTCTCGCTTGAGCATTTTCAGATCTTGCCAAGATGGTCGTTTCCAATCCGGATTATGCAGCAGCGCCGAAGGATGGTAGGTCACCATCAATTTTGAAGAAGAAAAAGGAAAAAACTTCTGTCTCATTCTTGTTAAGGTGTCATCGTTCTTCAGGAGCGTATTGCCTGCTACTTTGCCGAGTGCACATATTATTTTTGGTTGAATGATCGACAATTGGAATTCCAGATACGGCATGCACGCCTGGATCTCATCTTCTTTTGGATTTCTGTTTCCAGGGGGTCTGCATTTCACGATATTTGTAATATACACATCTTCTCTTGAGAGGTCAATGGCAGCAAGCATTTTGGTAAGAAGTTGACCCGCCTTACCTACAAAAGGTTCACCCTGCAGATCTTCCTGCTCGCCCGGTCCTTCTCCGACAAAAACAATATCGGCATCGGCACTTCCTCCACCCCAGACTAACTTATTACGTGTTTGAGCTAATTTGCACTTTTTACAATCCTTGTACTCAGCTTCAAATTGTCGCAGGTACTCTTCCTTTGATACTGGTTCCGTTTCCTGTATAAAAATTTCATTTATTCCTGAAAGTTTGAGTAATTCAATTTTCCTTAGCTGAGCTTCCGAAATCGTTTTCAATGCATAGATCCTATTCGTCAATAATATCCTGCATCTTACCTTCGCGTTTCTCTTCTTCCGGAACAAAATAGTCTGGAATTTCTTCAGCTGCGACATGTTCCAAAGCAATGGTTGTAAGCTTCTTGTCGAACTTCTTCTGTATCAGATAAGGAAGTGTGGAGATTCGCTTCAATTCTTCATTTGCAAGAATTAAATAAAGAAAAGTGCAGTTGTTTTCTTCAACGAATTTTTGCATTAATTTACTATCCATATATATCTTTTCCTTCGCTTTTTTTATATATTATCTCGATTATTTTATCCGAGACTTTCTCGATATCATCATTAATAAAAAATCTATCATAATGCCAAGAATCAGCAATTTCATTTCTGGCATTTTTCATGCGGGTTTCAATGACTTCAGGAGCATCGGTTTTGCGGGAGCGGAGTCTTCTTTCAAGTTCTTTCATGCTGGGAGGAAACAGGAAAATCGAGAGCGCTTCCGGCATCTTTCTCATAAATTTGAGCGCACCCTTTGTTTCTATGTCAAGAATTACAAATTTATTTCTTGAGAGCTTTTCCTGAATGGTTTTTCTGCTTGTGCCATAAGAATAACCAAGATATTCTGCCCACTCAAGAAACTCGTCCTGCTCGATCATATTCTTAAATTCATCTTCACTTACAAAATGATAATCCACACCATCCTCTTCCGAACCTCGTATTGGTCTTGTAGTATAGGATACGGAATATTCCACATCCTCGCACTTCCTGAGAACGGCGTCGCAAACACTGCTTTTACCGGCTCCGGAAGGAGAAGAAATGATTATCGGGAAGTATTTTTTTAGCGTCATTATTTGTAATACCAAATTTTGATTGGGAATTTGTTGTCAATTTTTCTGACTTAGATTCTGAATTAATGGATTACCTTATCAACAACATCTTTTTTGCTACATAATATCCACCACAACTTAATTTATAAAAATACACACCACTCGGAACTTTATTTCCCCTCATATCAGTCCCATCCCAGACTATATCTATTTTTTCACAGAAACTGTCGCCCTCGTTATTGTACTTTTTGATAAGTTGTCCTTTTATATTATAGATAGATAATGAGTAATCCTTAATTCTCTCATTGTCCAATGGCATGAATGTTATTGCAGTAAATGAACAAAAGGGATTTGGTTTATTTTGGAAAAGGTATAAATCACTATTAAATTCATCCAGCTCATCCACACCATATCCCTGCCACTCATATGCACCTCTATCTATTATATCATTATATATTCGTGTATTACCTGACAGATCAAACTCAGGTAAGTTGAGGCCTGTTGTATCCTGAGTACCGGTGTCTATGCACGGAGAGTTATTGTTTAAACGAAAATCCCTGCTTATTTCATTTAAAAATAAGGGATCTTCTGAGAAAATATTATTCCCACCATCTTGTACCCATGAAGGTAAAGATGAACCTTGAATTAAAGAATATGAGATTATCGGATTTGCAACGGTTCCACTATAATCAAAATCAGCGCTATTTTCCCATAGTATTGTATTATATATTATTGGATCAGAATTATCTGCACAAAAAATACCGGCACAATTTGAAAATGAAAGTCCATTATAAACAATTGTGTTGTTTGTAATTATCGGGTTTGCATTATCACAACAAATACCGTCATTGGGGCTATCTATAATTAGATTTCCGATGATGAGCGGTGCTCCCTGATCAAGACAATAGATCCCCCATTCATTTTCTTTTATTATATTGTTAATTATGAATGGATTATTTTCGAATTCGCAGTATACACCGCCCCACTGATTTCCAATAATAGTATTATTTTCAATATGAGGACTCGAATTATATCCACAATAAATGCCCGAATATCCATTATCGTCAATTGTGTTATTTTTTATTAACGGACTACTATATTCTGGTAAATGAATTCCATTGCCACCATTACCCTGGATGATATTATTTTCAATTATTCCATTTGAACCCGAACAAATAATTCCAGAATAGTCCGTAAGCAAACCGTTATCTTTAATAATGTTATTCATTATTGTAGGATTTGAATCAACTATATAAATACCACATTCATTATTATTAATAATACTATTATTATTGATAACTGGGCAAGAATTACTAGCACATATTATCACACTATATAAATTATTCTTAAAAAGGCAATTTTCTATTGTTACCGATGAACGATACATCCCGATTCCACACCCGTATTCAAATTTGCAATAACTCACGCTGCTTAATGAGTCATCAAAACCAAGATTGAGAGTTATCCAATTACCATTATTGCCGTAACGAGTAAATACTATTGTGTCATTAATAGCTCCCTGAGCAATGATAGTTCCGTCAATTACCAAACGTCCGGCAGTCGCATTAGATCCCGTATATAGTTGTATTAATGTTCCCGGCTCAATGGTGAGTGTTTGACCTTCGGGAACTGTTGCTCTGCCCTGCACAAGATATGGAGAATTCTCCGAGAACCATGTCCCTGATGATATGATTGCGCTATCTTCAATAACCGTATAAACAGTAATATAATCTTCCTTTGTTTCAGTTTCGGAGTTACCATTATCACCTTCTACAGTTAAACACACCGTGTAAAATCCTCCACTATTATAGTCATGTATAGGATTTTGATCAATAGATGTTTCTCCATCTCCAAAATCCCAGTCCCATGAAGTAATTTCACAATTAAAAGCTGCAGAAATATCAGTGAACTGTAATATCAATTGAGAAAATCCCACAGTCGAATCTGCACAAAATTCAGCCACAATTTCAGAAGCATCGTTATAATAATAGAATGCCCCCATGTCAGGTCGTGTACCATCCGGGTCTGGGGGGAAAAACGGATTCCCAGTATTAATACATGGCGAATTCTCTGTTAAGTTGAAATTTCCGATAGCCGTATTTACAAACTGCGGATCTTCATCAATATTACCCTCACCTATCCATCCTCCTTGAATATTTGAATAATTTACAGAAAGTGTGCCTGAATAAAAGATAATCTCTCCAGGGCTATCATTCCATAGAATACAATTATCCAAACTAATATTAGAACTATTGCACGCAACACCGCTACCGGAATTACCATAAATAGTTAAATTTTTCATAGATGTATTTGATTGAATGCAGATAATTCCACCACCTACATCAGCTGTATTTTCAGTAACCACAAGATATTCTAATTTTGGGCTCGATGCATTACAGAAGATTCCACCTCCGACTGCATAACTCCCATTAATTAAAGTAAAGCCCATTAAAACAGCGGTAGAATCTTCACCATTTGCAAATCTTACCACACTCCCGTTTTGGTTGCCGTCGATTAATGTTTGAGAAATATAACTTGTGTCTTCAGATAACAAATACAATGAAGCAACCACGATATTCTTTCCGAAAAAGTCGATGTTTTCTGTGTAGGTTGCGGGTTGGACTAAAACCGTGTCCCCTTCAGTAGCTGCATTGATGCCCCCCTGGATTGTTGTATAATCTCCGGTGCCAGTTGTATCGACAATAATAGTATTTGCAGATAGAGTTGAGATATTTAAAATTGAAATGAATGAATATGCTAATAATATAATAAGAAAAAATTTTCCCTTTAACATGATACTATACCTCCGTTTATTTTTCATAATAAATGAATGCTTTACAGTAATATTTTTTTGTCAACTTTGGATATCATTACAGTTTCTAAGAAAAAGCATGCGAAGGTGATCAACCCTCACATGCTTAAATTTTATTCGCAATATTTTATGAAACAAAGAATTTCTACTGAAGAAATATCATCTTCTTTACAACTGATTTATTATTGCAGGTCAGTTTGTAGAAATAAATACCATTAGCAACAATCAAACCCTTATTGTTTTTACCATCCCATGTAATTGAAGATTCTTCACTATCCAATTTGTATGTTTTAACCAATTGTCCTTTGAGATTATATATCTTCAATTGAGCTTTTTCAACATTTTTTGGTAAAGTGAATGATATTGTTGTAGAAGTGCTGAAAGGATTTGGATAGTGTGACATCTCAAGACTATTAATCGGTTCTTCTTCAATATGCTTATACCTGCCATTGGCAATTATAACATAATCTACTTCATCTGATCCGAAAGACGGCATCTCGAAAAAGAATCTTACGCCGTCGTCTTTAGCAAACTCAAAATAAAAATCATCATCTCTTAATATTTCTACAGCAACATTTCTTTGGTTCTGTAAAGATAAAGCTTCTTTAATAGAAATATTAACTATTTCTAACTCCTCTTTACCACCAGTAGGAAGTATAATTGAAATTTCCGAAATTTGTACATCTCTCGATGGTTTTAGAAATATAACACCATTTGAAAAATCGACTTCATTAGAATATATATCAGTGAAGGATGTATAATATTCTTCATGTAATCCGACTACATCCAATGTATCGATACTGGTTGTATCTTTACAATTTATTGTACCTTCAACAATGTCACCTTTTCCGGAAGCTGAAGCTTTACTTGGAATAAGAGAACTCGTTACCTTAAGGTATATCAGGTCAACCGGTGGTATATTAAAATCATCGAGATATAGTAGTAGAGAGTCATCAGCTGTAAGTGTAATTATACTATCCTTGCCTGTAGAATATTTGATTTACGATTTGGTGCTGTAGGGGAATATATAACCATTTGCATTATTAACACCAATCTCTACTTCCTTAGAATGTCCGATACCGACCAATTGAATCATGTCGAGATAATTTTGGTTATTTTGGTCTTCTTTGATTTGAAGATCTGACTTTCCCGGATTGATTGTTGATTTGTCCAAAAGGATATAGTCAAATTGATCAATATCCTGGTTTTCAGCTAAAGGTAATATATTATTAAAATATTCGTCATCAATATAAATTGAAGGGCATCCCCCTGTACCTGGGGTATATTGTTTTATAAGATACCAAATAATGCCGGGATAACTAATTGTCGAAATTAACCCATTAAATGCATCAGAAGTACATACAACATGATGATTGTATCATCCCTCTACATCATTGATCTTAAGTCTTACATTTCCAGCAGTAACTCCAGGAGCGATTATAGCATCCTTGGGAGGTATATGTAAATCAACAGTTCCGTCATCATTGAATTGTGCATATGAAGTATTATTAAGGGGATAGGTATGTTCACCATCGTCTTCATCCCATTCTATCATGATCTTATACCATGTGTCGATGTCTCCTTGGTAAGGTGCATTAAGTTTCAGAGTATAAGAATGGTTATAATAGAGCTGGCTGCAATAGGAACCTGATTGATTAACTGGATATATACCTTTTGGTTCGGTATCATTATTATATAAAATTGGTATTGGGGGCTTATTTGATGGGTCGTACTCTACTGTAGATTCTTTTGTTAAAACACCGTCTTCATAAATTTTTATTGTAAGCGGACCTGTATAATTGTCTTGAATAATTATTCTTTTATAGAAAGTTCCAAAAGGTATTGAAGACTGGTTGAAATTACTCGTATGCTTAGAAATAGATTGATTATCTATTAAAAGAGTTCCATCTTCTTTTTCTAAAGAAAATGTAACATTAGGTGACTGAGTGCTACAATTATGTAAAAAGAACAATAACTCATTATTACTGCCATTAGTATTTGTAGGATTATCATAACTATAAAAATAGGATTCTAGAAAAATGTAATTTGGATCGGTAATATCATATTGACTCCATCCAGAGTTAACTGTTAGTATATCACCTGAGTCCCAACGCTGTTTTGCTGGATTTTCTGTATTTGGATCATAAGGCCAATTTTGTATAAAGTCAGGTTGAGAATCATAATAAAAAGATGCATCAGTATTTGATAATTCACTAAAAGGTTCTTTGTTATATATACTGTAATAGTAACAATCGTAATTATTATAATTATAAAAACATTGAGTGATCATAATTAGGTCGTAAATTGGATCAATAATAGTATATAGATTTCCAATAATATTTTGTTCAGTTTGAGTTGTCCCTTCAATGGGATCAATAATAAACCCTGTTTGTAACTCATTATTCCTAAAGAAAGTATTATATGGTCCGTTTTCGTCCCATATATCATCCACTCTAATCAAATCAACTATATTGCCTTCATATAGATTATAGGATGAGCCGTTATTGTAACCTGAGTGATGTCCATGTAATGCAATATCTCCCATAGCACTGGATATATCCACAAAACCCCACATACCATGTTTTTCTCTCGCATAATTATAACCAAATACATTATTGAAAACTCCTTTCTGTACTAACATCGCATGTCTTAAATGCCTAAAAATATTGTTTTCAATAAGACATGAATTTGATTGATCACCCCAAAATGCCACACCATATGACTGACCACCTTGGTGAGAAAAACCATCTTCGAAATAATTACCTATTATTGATATATGTGAACTAGAACCATCAATATGAATATGCCATCTTGGTGTATTATAAATACGGACACCACTAACTCAACAATTTTCTGAATTTCTAAAATGTATATTACTTGATTCTGTATGAGATAGCGGCATTGGAATAGGTTCAGGTATAAAAAAATCCCCTCTGTGAATAAAAATATCTTCAATACCAACATTACTTTTCCCAAGAATGTATATACATTGCTTGTTTTCATAATTTAAGTTGAATTCTATAGATGATTTATAATCTGTCTCAGCATTAAATCCCTTAATAATTACATTACTTGGTAACAATAATGTTTCACTAATTAAGTAATTTCCAGTAGGGAAATATATAATAGTATTTCCTTGAATATCTCGATTGTCTATTGCAGAACTTATCTGAAGATAATCATCAACTCCATCATCAGGTATCGCACCATATGTTGTAACTATGGAGGTATCATATTTTTGGACAGAGCAATAAGTGTGATTTTAGATGGTCAAATGGAAACAGAGATATCAGATATTAGGAGACAAAGATGAAGAAACGGAACAGGTATAGTGGAGTATATAAGGC
>Ga0268276_1000330_pt1 | contig 56764 bp, 45 predicted proteins | sample saktaG_4_FD_190145 | JGI IMG/M metagenome (GOLD analysis project Ga0268276, IMG submission 190145) | Saline water microbial communities from Sakinaw Lake, British Columbia, Canada - sak_2010_1_5_45m | ecosystem: Environmental > Aquatic > Non-marine Saline and Alkaline > Saline ...
GAACGCTCGTTTGGTGGCGGCAGCATGCCTTCACGCCCGAGCGGCTTTAATGAACAACGCGGTTTCAATCAAAACCGCGGCGGGTTCTCCGGCAATATGGACCGGTCACCACGCGCGGAACAATATCGCCCGTCGGGCATGCAGCAGGGAGGCTTCTCGCGGCCACAGAATTCTACGCGGCCGTCGGACTCGCAATTGCACAATTTTCTTGGATTGCCGGCGGATGGCGGCATGGCGCATCCCGGCGGTATGCGTCCCGGCCAGGGTGGGCAGGGCATTAATCCCAATATGCGTCCCGGGCAAGGAGGGCATGGCGTTAATCCCAATGTTCGTCCCGGCCCCGGCCCAAGCCCAGGCCCGCGTCCAGGCCCAGGCCCAGGCCCGCGTCCAGGCCCAGGCCCACGTCCAGGCCCAGGCCCACGTCCAGGCCCAGGCCCGCGTCCAGGCCCGGGCCCGCATCCCGGCCCGGGCCCGCATCCCGGCCCGTGGAACAACAATCACATCAATAACACACAGATCAACAATATTCAGAACAACTTTTATGGCTATGGCGGCTACCACGGCTACTGGCCGTACACGCCTGGCTGGTGGGGCGCGAATCCCGGCATGGCGTGGACGTGTTTTGGCCTGACGGTTGGCACGTACGCCTTGTGTTCCTTCGCTACGCTATCGCAATGGTTTGATAACACGCCGGTGGTGGTGCAGCAGCCGATCCCGTACGACTACGGCACCCAAATCTACTATGGCGGCGACACGGTGTATGTCAACAATCAACCGACCGCGACGGTGACGCAGTATTATCAACAAACGTCGGCGCTGGCAGCCGATGGTGCGGCCAATGCAAAAGCGAACGTCGACGCCGAATGGCTGCCCTTGGGCGTTTTTGCGATCATGGCTGCTAACGCGACCAATACCTCCTTGACCGTCCAACTGGCAGTCAACAAGCAGGGCATCCTGCGCGGCAATCAGTTCAACTTGGCGACCGGCACGAATGAGATCATCAAAGGCGCGGTTGACCGGACCACCCAACGGGTGGCGTGGACGGCAGGCGCGGACACGACCACAGTTTACGAAACAGGTCTGGACAATTTGACGAAAGACCAGTCCACCTTGATGATTCAATACGGCACGGATGCGGCGGAAATCTGCCATCTGGTGCATATCAAAGAACCGCCGCCATCTGAGGGCGGCAGCACGCAACAAAGCCCGATGAGCACGCCCACGCGGCGGTCTGCCGCGCGTGCGGGAACGGGCCCGCGCGGGAAGGTTGCCGCGAACGTCTTCAGCATGCCGCGCGGGCTACTGTTGAAGCCATGCCGCGTGCTCTAACGGCACGCCGTCGGTAGCTGCTGCCGTTGTCTCGCGGCGGTGGCAACGATAGTTTCGATGTACATTGGAAGGCCGAGTGTCGCCGTGTTGCCGGCATTGGCGTGGCACTGCGGTTTGTCGCCGCGCCGCCAGATATGCTACAATTATTTAATGATGAGCACACCTGCACCCCCCACGCCGGGATTGTTGGCGCGCCTGCACCGCCGGATTGAGCGCGCGGTGCTGCGCCTGTTTGTCAGCCGGCGCCTGTTTAACCCGTGGTTTCCGACGCGGGACGGCATTACCTTTATAATCGATCTGGTGCGGCGCAATCTGCATGGGGCGCACTTTTCGCGCGCCACGCGCAAAGCCACCTTCCGCTTTCTTATCACCCAGCCAGTGCTGTATATTCCGTTCAAACGCTGGCAGTTCAAACGCCGGCACGGTTTCTACCCGCCGTCATTTCTGGCAATCAGTCCAACCCGCCGCTGTAACTTGTCTTGCCCCGGCTGTTTCGAGGGCGGGCATTCGAGCGAGGAACTTTCGTATGCAACGGTGGATCGGATTGTGCGCGAAGCGAATGCCATGGGTGTGTGCTTCTTCATTCTCATTGGTGGTGAACCGTTTTGCTGGCCGCACTTGTTCCAGCTGCTGGAGCAGCATCCCACCAGCATGTTCGGCATTTATACCAACGGCACGCTGGTGACGCCGGCGGTGGCAGAACGGCTGGCCCGCTGCGGCAATGTGCAACTGGGGTTCAGCCTCGAGGGCTTCGAAGCACAGACGGATGCGCGGCGCGGCGCGGGCGTTTTTCAGGCCGTGCTGCAGGCGATGCAGGCCAGCCGCGCGGCCGGCGTAAATTTCAGTTATTCTGTCACCGTAACGCGCGCGAACAGCGCCGTCGTGGTCTCGGACGAATTTGTGGATTTTATGATTGCGCAGGGCTGCGTGACGGGCTGGTATTATCAATACATGCCGGTCGGGTGCATGCCGGACATCGCGTTGCTGCCGACCGCGGAGCAACGCATGCAGCGCCGCCAGCGCATCACGGAATTGCGCCGCACGCGCGAGATTGGCTTGTGTGATTTTGTCAATGCCGGCACGCTGATGGACGGCTGCATTTGCGCCGGCAGGGTGTATCTGCACATCAATGCTGCGGGCGGCGCCGAGCCGTGTGCGTTTTATCCGTTTGCCGCGGACAGTATTTTGGAGCGGTCGCTGGTCGAGGTGCTCCATTCGCCGTTTTTCACGACCATTCGGCAGCAACAAACCGCCACCAAAAACTTGCTGGCGCAATGCCCGATTGTGGATAATCCGGCCTGGTTGCGCCAGGCGGTGGCAACCGGCGGCGCGCAACCGACACAGGCGACGGCGGCGCCACTGCTGGACGAGACCAATCCGCCGCTCGACGCCCACGCCGCCGCCTATCGCGCCATCGCCGACCCGGCTTGGCAGGCGGAGCACGTCGGCCGTGGCTGACACGCTCAGGCTTGTGCCGGTCACTACGCCGCGCGAGCGTGAACGGTTCATTGCCCTGCCGTGGTTGCTGCACCGCGGCCGGCCGCACTGGACCGCGCCGCCGCGTTTCATCACCCGCCACCTCCTCGATCTGCAGCGCAATCCGTTCTGGCGCCATGCCGAGGGCGCCCTGTTCCTGGTCCTGCGCAACAATCGCCCCGTCGGCCGCATCAGCGCGCAGATTGACCAGGCGGGCAATGACCATTGGCATGACCGGATTGGCTCGTTCGGCTTCTTTGAATGTCATGACGACCGGACCACCGCCGCAGCCCTGTTTGACGCCGCGGCCACCTGGCTGGGCGCGCGCGGCATGCGCGTCATGCGCGGGCCGATGAGTCCTTCGTTGAATGCGGAATGCGGCTTTTTGACGGAAGGCTTTGCGCATCCGCCGGCGTTCATGATGGCGTATTCACCGGCCTACTATGCCGGTCTGGCGGATGCCTGCGGCTTTGCCCGGGTACACGACATTGTGAGTTACAGCAAGCCGGCGGAGGTAGCGATCCCGGCCAAGGTCGCTCGCGTCATCGGGTGGCTCGCGCGCAATCCGCGCATTCGCATTCGGCGCCTGACGCGCCGCAGTGTTGACGCGCATGCCAAATTGTTGTGCGCGTTGTTCAATGACTGTTGGGCGGAAAACTGGGGTTCCGCGCCGGTTTCGCTTGAAGAAGTGCGCGCACTCGTGGACACGCTCAAACAGGTGGGGCACGAAGAGGCATCGCTGGTGGTGTATGTGGATGAACAGCCGGTCGGGCTGTGTATTACCCTGCCGGATCTCAGTCAGGTCTTGACGACCCGCACCGGCCGCGTGACCCCAGCGCTGTGCTGGCGCTGGCTGCTGCGCCGCTGGTGTGTCACCCGCAGCCGCACTTTCATGTTTGGGTTGCGCGCCCCGTATCGCAACCAGGGGCTGGCCGCATTACTGTATTGCACTGCCGACGAGTTTCTGCGCCGGCGCTATCGCCTGCATGAATTTGGTTGGGTGCTCGACAGCAATACGCCGGCCCATCTGATGATGCGCCTGGTCGGCGCGCAGATCAGCGCCCGCTACACGCTGGTGGAGCGCACCCTGTGATCACGGAACCCAACGCGCCCGCCGGCATGACTGCCCCGCTGTGCATTGACCGTGTGGAGAAGCACTACGGCGCGATCAAGGCCGTGCGCGCCCTGAGCCTTGCTGTGCCCGCCGGCGCAATTGTCGGCCTGCTGGGGCCCAACGGTGCGGGCAAGACAACCTTGATCCGCATGTGCGCCGGCTGGCTTGACGCCGATGCCGGCGGCGTGTTCGTCGGCGGGGTGCGGCAAGACACCGGCGCGCTCGCGCCGCGCCGGCTGCTCGGCGTTGTGTCGCGCGACGCACCCTTGCTGGATGAATTGTCGGTGACCGAAACCTTGCGGCTGCACGCGCTGCTGCATGGCATGCACGGCGCGCACGCGGCGGCGGCGTGCGCGCAGGCGCTTGAAGAGTACCGCTTGCAGGCTTTTGCCCGGCGCCGCATCGGCGTGCTCTCGACCGGTATGCGCCAACGCGTGGCGATTGCGTGCGCCTTGCTGCACCGCCCCGCCGTCCTGCTGCTGGACGAACCCACGCTCGGGCTCGATCCGGATGTCCGCCGGCATATCTGGGATTGTCTGCAGGCGGCCGCGCGGCGCGGCGTGGCGATGCTGCTTGCCACGCACTATTTCGATGAAGCCGCCACGCTCTGTCAGACCGTCCATGTCCTGCGCGATGGCGCCATCACCCTCTCGCTCGCGCCCGGCGCCAATCCCGACACCGCCCGCCAGCTCGAGCGCGCGTACCTCGACGCCCTCAGCACCGGGCCGAGCGCCACGCCTGAGGCACTTCGTCCGAGGAACGAGTTTGTGGTTGAGCACCGATGCATCGACGCACCGGTCGCGCCCGCACCGGCCATCACTCCATCACTCCGTCACTCCACCACTCCGTCATCTGCCGCGCCCCCCTGCGGTTCGACAGCCGCGCTGCGCCAAGTTCTGGCCCTGGCTTGGCTGCAGATCAAGCTCTGGCTGCGCATGCCCAAACATATTGTGGTCAGCATCGCGCTCGGGGTCTCCTTTCTGGTGCTGGCCAATCGCGTCATGGTTGTCCGGCTTGGCCCGCATGTGAGCGTCGGCGTGCACACCTTGAGCGACAACGTTGCCATTAATGCCGAGCGCGAATTCAACGCCTTTCACCTGACCATGGTTCGGTATCCCTCGCTGGCACAGGGCACGCGCGATCTGAAGGCCGACCGGATTATCGGGTTGATGTCGGTCCCCGACGACGACCCGCGCGCCATTCGCCTGCTCTTCGGCGGCCGTAATCCACTGATGGACCGCGAGCTGGCCGCCACCCTCCTGCAAGTCGCCTCGCAAGTCAACTCCAATGCCCATCGCCACGCGCGCATCATCATGGAGAACAACCGCTACACGCCGGATGTGATGACCACCTTCATGACGGCCGGCCTGCTCCCGTTTCTCCTGCTCGCGCTGGCATCCGTGAATCACGGCTTGTTCTGGTTGTGCGACTATGAGCGCGGCACGTTGTACACCATGCTGGCGACGCCGGTGCGGCGCGGCGTGTTGGTGGCGGGTCGCACGTTGGGCAGTCTGGTGGTTATGCTCGTCACCTTCGCGGTAACCATTGCCGTCTGCCGCCAGTTTGTCTATTGGGACATTGGCACGCAGCCGCTGCTGTGGTGGCTGGTGGTGGCCGGCCAAATGCTGGTCATGTGCGGCGTGTTCTTCGCCATTGCGACCTTGTGCCGACGTTTCGCGTTGTACACCGATGCCGGGTTGATTCTCGTCCTAGTCCTGATGTTTCTGAGCGGGACCTTGATGCCGGTCCAGACCATGCCGGTCTGGGCGCGCATCACCAGTTTTATGACGCCCACCTTTTATGCCGTGCGCATGATGCGCGCTGTCATGCTGGGCGCGGAAGCAGTGCTGCCCAGAGACGTGCTGGCGCTCGCCTGCTGGGCAGCAATTGGCTTTGCTTTTGGCTACTGGCGGCTGCGGACGGCGACACTCGATCGGCGCGCCTGACGCCGCGGGCCGCGCGGTTACTTCAACAATTTGGCTTTGCTAGCGCCTTTGCCCATTTTGACCCGGCAATTCTGCTCACCATACGATATCTCCTCGCCGGCCACAAACGTGAGCTGGGCCGCGCCTTCCACTTTCTCGCGCGTGTACTCACGGAACCACGCCGACGTGCGACAGTTTTGAATCCATGCATACGCGCCGGTCTCGACCATCATCCCGCTCTCGTTGCCTTTCGGAATCTGATACAGGAATTTCATCTGGCCGTTCTTGATCGAGGCCGAGAATTGCCCGTATTTCTTGGGCTTGGCATGACCCGAACTCTTGGATACCGGCTGATAGAATTTCTGCGAGTACTTGGTGCCGCGGCCTTTCACCGCTGCAGGATCCCGGGCAAAGGTATGGTTGAAGCCCTCAAATGCGCCCGTGTAGCCCGGCGCATAGGCATGCGTCGCCGAGCTGCGAACCGCAAAGTTAGGGATGTCGCTGAAGCTGCTGTAGGTGGTCGGCACAACCCCGCCCAACGTGCACATCTGTTGCGAATTTTCAACGTCTTGTTTCTTGTATTTCCAGCCGGCATTGATCTTGGTGAAGGCCAACTGCTGCACGCCGTCGCCCAGCATGTCTTTGAGGGTCGGCACCGCTTGGCCGGTGTAGCGTTGGGCGCGCAGTTCCGTGATCGCCATCACGATCAGCGGCACGGCACAGGCCACTGTCAAAATGATCGGGAGTGTTTTCTTGGTGTTCATCGGTCAAGCTCCATGCGAGTTACAACGTTAGGTGAATATCGGTGCATTCAGCTTCAATTAGTATAGCACATTCTTGTGCGTGCTGCAAGTTATTTGGTTGCCTGCTGAATTTCCGTTATCAGGCAAAGCCCTGTTAAGGGCGGTGACAATCCGCATTGTAGCCGCCCGCGCTGAGGGCGGCTGCTGTTCTGCCGCGGCTATCCGCGCCGATGGCGGGATCCACGCCGATGGCGGGACTAGCCAGGCCAGCTCCAAGCCAGCAGGGCGGCGACAATCCGCATTGTAGCCGCCCGCGGTGAGGGCGGCTTCTGCAGCCGCGGTCATCCGCGCCGTTGACGGGATCCACGCCGTTGGCGGGACTCCAAGCAGCTCCAAGCAGGCGCCCGCGGCCACAATCGGCATGACACCAAGTAAGCGCATTCATTAGTAAGAACGGAATTTCAGGGTTGCCTGCGCTGCCCAGCGATACCCAGCACCTTGAGCAAGGCGGGCAGTTGCGCGTAATCGGGAATGATCATGTCCGCCCCGGCGCGGATGAGGCGGCTGCGCTTGGCGGCGTTCAAGCCGAAGCGCCGGACTTCATCGCTGGCGATGCCGATGCAGTAGCCGCCGCGCTTGTGTGTCTCGCGCATTTCGACCGGGCCGTCTCCAATGGCCAGCAGATGCTGCGCGTGCGCGCGGCCGACGTCATGCAGAATGCGTTCGAGCACCATTTTCTTGGCATCCTGGCCGGCGGCCGCGCGCGCGCCGTACATGCGGCCGTCAAAGAACTGCGCATAACCGAGCGCCGTGGCTTCATTGATCACCGCCGCATCGTCCGTGCCGCTGGCCAGATAGAGCGTCAAGCCCGCCACACGCAGTGCTGCGAGGAACGGCACGGCGTTCTTCAGCGTATAGTCTTCGACCGCGAGTTCGCCGCGCGTGAACTTGGCAATGCGCTGGTTGACCATCTCCATCAGCGCGTCATTGTAGATGCGCTTGTAGCTGGCGGCGTCCAGCACTTGCTCCGGCGGCACGCAACTGAAGTCGCGCACCATCTCGGCCAGGCCTTCCATTTGAACGATCGTTTGCATGCCCGTGGTCTTGTCAATGAACTCGCGCACGCGGTGGACAACCTTCTGATAGAGCGACTCATCGGCGTCGGCGTAGCGCTCACCAAGCACGGCGCGGACCATCACGGGCTCCATGATCTGTTCCCAGCCCTGGCGCAGCGATGAGATCGTGCCGTCGTGGTCGAAGATCACATGCGTGAAGCGGATGCCGCGCGGCAGCTCGGTAACTATCTCAATCTCCGTGCCATCGAGGTAGCGGGCCTGCCGCGCGTCCTCGGCCAGTTCGGGCCGGTAGACGTAGTCGGCATCCGCGCCGATGGCTATGATTTCATCAGGTGCCGCCGTGCCGGTCTGGAAGAGTTTCTGCACAGTAACGCCCGCGACAAAATTGCCAAGCGTGGCGGCCGTCCGCGGGTCGCGCCCGGCGGCCAGCGCCGCGGTGATGCCTGCGAGCATGCTGTCGCCTGCGCCGACGGGATCAGTGCGGCCGAGGAGCTGCAGGCCGGGAATTTCCTGCAGGCCCTGCGCGTCATGCACCAGGCAGCCGCGCGCGCCACGCGTGACAAACACCGGCGTGCCCCAGCGCCGCCATAAGCTTTCCGCGGCGGTCCGCGCCTCTGTGCACAGCACCAGTTCATCGTTGCCACGCGGGATGCCGCAGAGTCGCGCGGCTTCATGATCGTTCAATTTGCGGATCGTGCCGGCGTAGCGTTCGCTGTCGTGCCGGCTGTCAAGCACGAAGAGTGTCTTCGGATGGGCGGCGATCAGCGCGTGCAGTAGTTGCTGAAACTGCGGCGCATGATGAATGCCCGCGGCAACCTGCTCGTTGATGATCACCGCATCCACAGCGGCAATCCGTGCGCGCAGGGCTTGCACGAGCGCCGCCGCCGTCTCAGCGCTGAGCGCATTGAAATTGCCGAAGTCAATCCGGTTCTGCTCGGCATCGTGAAGATACGGTTTGGTGTAGACGTGCGTGGCCCACGTGTCGCGCTGCAGCACCATGCCGTCGCCATTCACCGCGTGGTCTTTGAGCAGCCGCAGCATGTGCTGGCCATAGGGGTCGTCGCCGATCACGCCAAAGGCAGAAACGTGCCGCACGCCCATGGCGCGCAAGTTCATCACCACATTGCCCGCGCCGCCAAGCGCGTAGCGCTGCGTGCGCACGGCGCGTGTGGCCAAGCCGGTTTCGATGGACACTTCTGCGCCGGCCGGATCAATGAACCAGTAGGCATCGAGGCAGTAGTCGCCGATGACCGCAATGCGCGTACCGGCGATGTCGTTCAGCAGCCGCTCAAGGTCTGATTTGTTCATATATGTAGCTGGCCTCTGTGAGGCCGGTCTGTGAAAAACTCTGCGGGGGCAGAGCCCCCATCCACATTATACAAGTTGTCGCAGACGGCGCACGGTCTGGATCATCGAGCGCACGGTGTGGTAGCTGATTTTCCACGCGTGACCGAGGGCGTCGTCAAGCGGCCTTCCCTGCCGATTGACGCGCTCATACCATTCGCCGCCGGCGTCCATGGCAACGAAGTGCCCGAAGACAAAATCGTACACCAGGCGGAACGCCTGCCAGTACTTTTCGTCGCGCAGCAGCGCGGAGGCGTCGAGCAGGCCGATCAGCGCCTCGGCCTGTTGCCAGAACTGCTTGTCTGTCTGCTGCGTCGGCCGGGTCATGGGCACATCGGCGTAGATGCCGCCGAACTTGTGGTCAAGGCCGTACGCCACGCAATGATCGCAGTTGTTCCGCACAATGTCGTGGTACGTGCCGCGCTGCATGCCAAGCACATCCGCCGCGTGCAGCAGCAACCAGACGAACTCGACGTTGTGGCCGGGCGAGGTGGTGTCGAGCGGCCCGCGCGCGCCGTCACCGGTGCGGGCGTCACGGCCCCACTCAGTCGCGAAGATGATCGGCGCAAGCGGCGTCCAGTCGAGCGCGAATTGCATGTAGCCCAGGCCGGTCTCGGGATGCAGCATGCGTGCGATGATCAGTTCCATCACTTCGCACAGGCGCCGGCGATGGGAAGGCGCGTGCGTCATTTCATACAACGTCGTCAATGCCTCCATCATGTGCAGGTGGACATCGAGCGACTTGCGGTCGCCGCCGCAACGTCCGGGCGGTTTCAGCTGCCAGTCGCGCTCCATCAGTTCATAGAAGCCGCCGAAGCGCGTATCCGCCATGTGCCGCATGACCGCGTCGTAACTGCGCAGCGCGGCGTCGCGGCCGCGCGCATCGCCCGTCGCCAGAAAATACTCGCTGAAGGCGTAGATGGCAAAGCACTGGCCGTAGCCCACCTTGTCCATGACGAGCGGCGTGCCCGCGCGGTCGGCAATCCAGAACCAGCCGTCGTGCTGCGCGTCCCAGTAGTGGTCGAGGATGAAGTCCGCACCATGTTCGGCCAGTTCGGCGCAGCGGCCATTGCCATAGCCCGCACGGTGCGCGCTGGACATGGTGTAGAGCATGCGAATCTGCATCAGAAACGTCTTGACCGTTTCGCCGGTGGGCTGGCCCTGGCGATTGAAATACGTGAGGAATCCGCCGTGCTCATGGTCGGGTGAACGCTCGATCCAGAAGGGCAGCAGCGCGCTGGTGAGATACGCTTCGGTACGGTCCAGCAACGCCTGTGTTTCAGACCGTGTCGGCATCGCACTACCGTGCAGCGGATCAGGCTGTCTGGCCGCGCTGACTGGCCGCTTCGCATCCGCCCGTTTTCCACGCGCGCGCGTTTTGCTGTCACTCGTCAATGTGCGACCCCAATCTGTGCGCGGCTTGTCGCCCTATGAGGAACAGGTTCGTCAGCCACTTGAGCAATCAAGCGGCGCGCGTATTCGACCGCCTCCAGTTCGAGGTCCGCAATGCAACTCGCCAGAAAGACCAGGCCTGCCACGCGCCCGGTCCTCAACCACTCCAGGCCCAGGCGGCATTGATGTTCCATGGCGGCCATGGGCATCGGGGCGCACGCACCAAAATCCCACATGTACAAACCAAGCAGTTTGCGCGGCTGCGGCGCGACTTCTTCGAGCCGGCCGAAGTTGCGCGCAAGGGCATCCAGATCCTTGGCGTGCCATGTCCAAAACGTGATAGCGTCCACCGCGTCGAGATGTTTCCGGATCGGCAGTTCAAGGTCGTGGGAGTACACCACGACATAGAGTTCCAGTGGCCGCCGGGCAGCGTGCAGTTGGCGGCGGAAGCCTGCGACCTGTTCCGCCGTGAAGCGTCCAGGCGCAATAGGGTCTTTGCGGAAAAAGTCATCCATGATCCCGCCGGTCAGATTGGGGAAGTCCGCGCTCAGGGCGATAATCTCCTGCAGATCCGGCTGACGATCATTGTCCGTCGAACCGGCATCCCCGATAATGGACCACACTATGCGTTGCAAGGGGCGCAACGGCAGCGCGTACTGCCGGAATGGCGGCGCCGGTTGGTTGCCGAAGCGCACCACCATAATGTTGGGGATGCCCATGTAGTAGGCGCCTTCGGCCGGCGTCATGCGGGACAGCCCCGGCAGTTTCCAACCATTGTTGGCATGCCGATGAAAGCAGCCGGCTTCCTGTCCCCAGAGCCATAACGCATCGCGAATCGTCCCGGTCATTGCGTTGACCTTCGTCATTTCCCTTTTGTCTCCTCGGTTGAACAAGCCGGCTCAGTAGCGGTGTCTATCCGTCCGCTGCAGCCGATGGCACAAATGGCCTACCCCATTTCTACCGCGACCTGCTGAAGATTGAAGGCATAGTAGGGACATTGGTCGCCCACCTGCTGGAAATCGGTCCACACGAGCCAAAACGACTTCCCGTCCGCAGCGATCCATTTTGGCGCGATCTGCGGTTGATAGGCCCGCGCATTGGCGTCTCTGTCCGGTGTCCACGCCGTTTCTTCGTGGATTTGCTTCCAAGGCCCCCATGGTTTTGGCGCGGTCCAGAAGCCTAGGTAACTCGGTTTCTTGAACCACTCGTTGCCTTGCGCGTCACAGCCCATACCCCAATTCGCCATGAGGTATTCGTCGGTCGGCGCATAATACACGACGCTGGGATGCCATGCGTAGGGATGTATCCTGCGGTTGACCCACCCCGCGGGGAAGGTGCACACGACACGGCGATCTTCGATGCGTGGCGACCATTCGGCGGAGGCACCCCGCCGGCGCACGAAAAACTCATAGGCGCGGCGATCGAGGATCCGGTCTTGGGGAACCCGGCACATGACCAATTGGTTCATCGTGCCTTCCACATTGCCGTTCGGCGCATAGATGTAGACAAAGCCATCCGTGTTGTCCTGATAGTTCCTGCCCATCTGGAGCATGGTCAGCAACGCGAACGTATCACCGGGCTCCTCGAAGAAGACCATGTTCTCGCGCGACCGTTCCTCCCACGCTTCCCAGCGCACCGGCGTGGAACCATCGCCGTTGTGCCAGGTCTTGCCTTTGTCCGGCGAGTAGATCAGTTTCGCGCCCACAAAACGAGGTGCGGCTTCAGAGAAGGGCCGGTTCGGCGTGCTGAGAAACTGATAGATGCTGTCGCCCAACGCCAAAATGCCGAAATTGTAATAGCGGCTGCATTCCGTTGTTTTCCAGTTGTTCACCAATGCCGGATAGCCAGCAAGGTACTCGAAGGTCACGTCGGGAGGGGTGCCCTGAACCGCATAGGCGCGACTATTATACGCGGCCTGTGGCATGCCGCGCCAGCCGCTGCCGTCACACAGGCTGACGTACATCGTGTCGGCGGCGGCCCAGGTCATGTGCCAGTTGTCGCCCGATCCACCCAGGCGCAGCGTGGTCTCCTCCATACGTCTGATCTTTTTGATCCTTGGCATAAGTCTGTTTTCTTTGATCCAAATTAATCGCTATTTTTCTTTGCTCAACGTGCAAATTATACCAACAGGCGCCACCTGCGTCAAATTCATCCGGCGGCAGCTCTGAAATGCCGCTATAGGGAAATGCGTTTTTGAGAGAGGTACTGTCGCCGCGGTTACAGAGCCCGGCGTCCCGACCCGCCGCCCTGCTGCCGCAGGCGACCCCCACGCCCTTGCGGCGTGGGTGAAGAAGATTGACCACCCGGCGTGCCGCCGGCCTGGTGGTCCACTCTCCGCTCCCACCGTCCCGTCAACGGAGTGGACCGGCGGGGAGCGCGCGCACCATGCCCACAACCCTAATAGCGGAATTTCAGGGCAGTGGCTGAAATGCAGATATACGGAAAACCGCGCGGCGTGGACTACAGAATTATCCATGGCGAACGCCGTGATTACAGCTGTAGCATTTGCAGAATCCGCGCCGATCCACGCCGCTGGCGGAACTAGCCAAGCCAGCTGTAGCTACATCGGCGGCATCACCGCCGCCAGGAATAAGTAACCACTATCCTGAATTGTCTTCTTCGGGCCTTGGCGCCTTTGTGAAATAAAGAATTGCAGGCAATCTGTGGTGCATCTGCGTAATCTGCGGATAATCAGGCGGCAGGCCGGCGCGGCCGCACGACCGGCCTCAGTTGAAGTCCGACTTCCGCATTTCAATGGACAAATTCCGCACGGCGATCTTCTGCTTGGCGTCCGGGTTGAGCGACGACAGAAGGGCTGTGGCAACCACGTTTTTGTTGGGCCGCTTGCCAATCTGCCCATAAAACCGCACCGTCACCTGCGCCGCTTGGGTCGTGTCCAATGGCACATTGCTGCAGGCAAACGCCACCACGATTTTGCACGAATCCTTGTTGCTAAGCGTGAGGCGGCACGGCGCGCTGGCCACCTTCGTCAGCACGATACGCCGCCGCGTATCATACACTGCCACCTCAATCGTACCGCTGCCGTTGAAGCCCATGCTGCCCTTGTCGGGAACCTTGCAAATCACCGTCCCTTCCAGCGTATAGCGTGGCAACTGCGCGAGCCACACTGCCGTCAGGCGCGCGTGGTCCTGGGTGGCCAGGTCGGCAAACGCCAGTGTCATTTGGCGCCCGTTGTTGCAGAACGTTGCCGTTTGCTCCTGCATGTTGACCCGCGCCACCTCGGCGTGGAACGCGCCGCGCTTGACGTGGGTCCATGCATTGCTCGCGGCGGCGGCGCCGACGACCGATGCACCGAGCAGCGCAGCGCCGAGGATACCTTTGAACATTCTTCTCATAAGGTTGTCGCCCTGAATAAGCATGTTTTCATTGTCCGGATCGCCGCAGGACAGCGCCGGATCATGCTCCAGCAGGCGAAACGGCGCGCGCGGCGCCACCCGCACCGCCACTTCTCGATTAACCCATTCCAGTGTCGGCATAGGTCAGATGTTTCGCAGATGGCGGAATGGGATTATGGGCATCGGTGTCTTCTTATGGGCCAGCATACTGCTGCCATAAGGGGTCCGCTGATACGAGTAGTCGGGTTTTGGACTCAAAGGCTGTCCGCAATGAAGCGTTTGACGCCAGACAGCATGTCTTGAACATCTGCGGCGTTGTATGCCGTCCAGTCACCATGGGCTGCCTTGTTTCTTAGATCAGCCCAAGCAGTAATCTGCTTTTGCTTGGCAACGTTGTAAACGCCTGCTTTGCATAGATCAGCATTAATCTTGTCTAGTTTGGCTAACGCGACTCCTTGGCGCGTCGCAATTGCCTTAATCGCGAGTTCAAGTGAGACACCAACCACAACACAAGCAGGATCTTTATATCCTGAATCAAGAAGTTCTTGTGCCTGCTCTGTTGCATCGTCCAACACATCTGCCTTGATCAACATCTTCCAATTGAAAAGGTATCCGCCTTGGTAATCATCCTTGGCTGCAGAAATTATCGCCATAAGCTCTTTGAATGAATACTCCCAAGAGTCATAGCCATTGAATTGCTTGTCGAACTCTCTGTAGTGGGCACTGGATTCACCAAAAGCGCACTGGAGTAGACTGATAACGCTCGTACCCCAGCCTTTGATTTCTGGCGAAGAGACTACAAAGTACTCTTTGCGATCAATTGTATCAGAATATTCACGCGTCTGAAGAATCTCTTCACCTTTAGCTAAAAGTTCGTCCAATCGTTTGATAACTAGTGCGTCAATTTTCATCTGAGACTCACAAATACCTAACTATCTAATTCTGTGACTACTGGACATCATAATCAAAATACTATACACAAAAGCTGGCAGTTTGTCAAGAAAATCAAGCGTACAAGATCCGGCGACGCGTAGAGCGGAAGCATGCTTGGCGGAAAAAAGGCTGCGTCTGTGACAAGCAGCCCGCGCGAACCCGTCAGCGGTGGGATGGAGATCGTCCAGAAGAGTGGCCGGATCTGGCCGTTTGTTCTGAAATCTGACATTGTCGTTGATCAAGCGCAATCGTCCCTGAATGGCAATTATTCACGCATGATACTATTCCAACCAGCCGAATGTTTTGAACGATTGCGACGGCTGGAAAACAAGGGGTGTTTCAGTTGCTCTCATGGTTCGGGTATCTATTCTTTTCTCTATCCCATGTCTGCCTTACACATATTAGTTTGCCAGTTACGTCTTGTCCCACCTTGTCAATGTGCCCATGAAAAAGAAGGTTCCGAAACTTGTTAATCTCAAGGAGTTGGTCTCGCAACTCGGGGGTTATCTTCTCGTTTTGATAAAGAGCATTCACCATTTGGCGAAAGGAATAAGATATCATAGGTTCGCCTTGGTTAGGCACGTAGAGATTCTCGCGTTTCACATAATCTCTTATGTCTTGCTCCAACGCTATGAAATGATGGAAAAATATGCTGGATGGCTGCGTATGTGCTGGGGGTGGTGTTGTAGTTGTAGTGGTAGTGGTCGCCGCAGCGTAGGCGCGCCGGGCTGCTCTCATATATCGACGCGGTGACACGATACGGATGACGTAATATACAGCAGCAAGCACCGCGGCCACATCCATAAATGTCGCGAAAATCATCACGCCATCGCGCAGTCGGCCGGGATGAGGGTTGAGATATGTTGCGAATAGACTAGAGAGGATAGCAAGTCCCGTGATTGTGACCAGCGCCGCCATCTCGCTATGAAGGGAAACCTTAAAGGCTTCTATTACATCATAAAGGGTCGCATCTTGATCGGCTACTCGATCCATCATTGTGAATGCGAGGGCAACTCCAGCTAGTAGAAAAGCTATGACTGCCGATATGGATTGTGCAGCCGAGCTAAATGCCCAGTAGTAATTGTCGATATTCATGTTTGTTTTCCATGCCGAGGTATCGTCATGTTTCTCTAGTTCTTATTCTGTCTCCGCAGGCTGTGTCGTGCCTTCTGATATGTTTTGGACCGCCGATGGCTCCTTTTTTCGGTTCCAAGTGTGTTATATTTCGTACGCCCTGCATCATGGTTAGGAGCGCAGCGATCATACCATGCATGCGGTTGTTCGGCGGCCCCTCACACCCATGGCTTCGTGTAGATTGTTCTCCGAAGTGCCAGTGCGCAACGTTTTGCCATCTCTTCCAACGCGGCTTCCTCTTCTTCGGGTGAAGCCAGCAGGGCTTCGTCTTCCCATGGTTCAGCGACATGGACCCATTTGTTCCGGTATCTTCTAAGGGCCTGAAGTTCCTGCTTCAAGTCCTGATCCATTTCTGACTTCGCAATCAAGTCTTCGAGACGCTGCTTGCTGGAGCCGCTTTCTGCCCGGAGGTGGGTCTCGACCCCTGCAAGGCCAGTCATTATGCTGGCGAGGTGAGCACCGCCTACAAACGCGAGATCGGCGTCTTTGACGAGAAACGTAGCCCACTCGGAAAGGATGACACCGCCCAACATGAGTGTTTCATCCAGTTCGGCTAAGTAGTCCCATTTCTCTTTTTCTGTCATGAGTTTCTCGTCAAACTTCAACTTCTGATATTGTAAATATTCATTTGTCCTTGATCAGCTGCGCTGGTTAACTTTCGTCTTTCTTTTCCCAGCGCTCCTTGACCTTCTTGAAATGCTCGATCCTTTTATTGATCTTGCTGATCTCGTGCGGATAGAACTTGAACAGTGTATCACAGAGTTCCAGCATCCACTTCTTGCGCGTATAGTTCGGCTGCACCTCGATCGTGTCTGCATTGGCAATCTGAATCTGCCCCCATCCAAGCGCCCCAATTGTCAGGCACTTCCACGACAGGAACTCAATCGGCACGAAGTGGACGTCCGCTGCTGTCACCTTCGTGCCGTCTATCCGGTAACTGACCGAGAGCACCACAAAGCAATTCATATCGTCTTCGTAAAAGCGCGCCAGACGCTCAACAGAGGTTAGATTGGGCATGTGGAAGCCTTCCTCCTTCCGATGGGTCTTTACGTCTACGACGTAGTAGATATCGTCTGTATCCTTGAATGCCAAGTCCGCCATGGCACGCCGTGCGAAGTCGGCCGAATACTCCTTGCATAAGTTACCAAGCAAGGCCTTGAACTTATCAGCCAATATGTCTTGGATCGCGTCGCCCGTCGCCCGCGGGCTTGATGCCGTACGTGCGCTCATGAACTCCGGTTGTGCGTTCAGCAGTTTCTTGATCTTAGCCTCTATCCGGCGGTAGGCGCCGCCATGGAACAGTTTACTTCGCATACTTGGTCCTTCCCTCGCGCAAGGAGAGGGCTAATTGGTTTGTGGCGCTATTGCCGTTGCGTGTGTTTCCGTTCTGATACGCCAGCGTGTTCCGTTCCCAAAACACGCCATCCGAGTATCCCTGAATCGTGTTTTCAAACGCGGCCATGGCCAACCTCTTCTCGGTCAAGCAGCAGTATTCAGTGTCGATTTCAATTCCACAATACAGTCGTCCCAGCTTCTTTGCGACAACAGAGGTCGTTCCAGAACCAAGGAACGGATCAAACACGAGATCGCCTTCGTGAGAACTTGCCAGGATCACCTTTGCCAGTAACTTCTCCGGTTTCTGCGTGGGATGATCCGTATTCTCGGGCATTGACCAAAAGGGAACGCTCAAGTCGGTCCACATATTGGATGGGCAGGTCAAACGGAAATCACCGCTTTCTGTCTGATCCCAGTCCTTCGGCTTGCCGTTCTCATCCTTGTACGGCGCAATGACCCGGCGTTTCAGTTTCACGGCATCGGCGTTAAAGCAGAAGTCCTTTGAGACCGTGCAGAACCAGATGTCCTCAGAGCAGTTCTTCCAGTTGCGCTTTGCACCGCGGCCCTTCTCTCTCTCCCATGTGATCCGGTTCTGAATGACAAGATGCTTGTCAACCGCGGACTGAATGACGCCTGATGACCGCCAGTCTCCGCAGATGTAAACGGAGGCGCTGGGTTTGAGAACGGGCAGAAGTCGAGCGAACCAAGCGGAAAACCACACGGCATATTCTTCGCTAGTCATCTCCTTAAAAGATGTCGCCCCAAAATCTTTGGTGAGATTGTAAGGTGGGTCAATGAAAAGAAGGTCAACAAATCGGCGCGGCAGATAGTCAAGGATCAGAAAAAGATCTTGGTTGATTGTCGTGTTTCGTAGTTTCGCAACATCAACCTGGTCAGAAAGCCGGCAAAGCCTTGCGGTGTATCTCGCCCGCTCTTCGTCCGACAGCATGATTGTCCGATTTCTCGGCGCTCGTTCTTTGTCGCGCGGTTCATCCATGTATATCACGGGTCAGCATTGTATGCCAGACGCTGTTATATTCACATAATGATGAAGCGAACGCCAACTTCTATTATTGTAGATAGCTTTTTTCATTGCTGCATTATTGTAGCAGGAGCGTTTTATGGCGTCAAGTCAGTTTCTAGGTTAGAATTCCCTCGATCGTCCCCAAATGTTAATTATTCACGCCTGATACCAATCTGCCCCGCTGTATGCGGCCATTGTCTCAGATCATAAAGCAGAATCCACACAGGCCGGCGCGGCGACAATACTAACGGCGGGCAGGGCCTGCTCGCCCTACCTGCAAAAGGAATCCGCCGCGCATACCTTATGCCGTTTACAATCGACAAAAAATGTCGTTTGAACTGGTAAATTCTTTCGCGGCGAAAAACTATAAAGCGGCCAAGCCGTATGCCGCTGGCGGGAAAGGACCGCGGGTCACCTGACCCGCTGAAGGTCTATCCGAACGCCCGTTCGGCTATCTGCCGGCGGGATAGGGCAATCCCGCCCTGGTCACGCCGCTGGCGGGACGGCACGGGTGAGCCACGTTCCTCTCGCGCGCAGCGCGTGGCATGTGTGAGATCCGTGGTCAAATCAGTCGCCGGGGCCAGCGACCCTCCCGCAGAACAGCACGGGGCGTCGCCAATCGACAAAAAATGTCGTTTGAAGTCGTAAATTCTTTCGCAACGAACGAATTTGGAGATGGGTCATGCAACTGACGTGCTTTCTTGCTTTTTTGTGAGTCTCGTGTGTTTTTGTGGCAAAAACTCGCAGGCAATCCGTGGTGTATCTGGTGCAGCCAATCCGTGGCATCCGTGAAATCCGTGGTCAAATTGCTGCTGTGCAGATCAGTCGCTGGGGCCAGCGACTCTCCCACAGAACAGCACGGATCGGCGGCGGTAATTTGTTTTGCAACGAAATAAATTAAGGTACAGCGCTTGTGCTTCTTCGTGGCTTTGTGCCTTTGTGAGGAAAAATGCAGGCACATTCTACAACTCGGTCGCTGGGGCCAGCGACCCTCCCACTTCAGCGCGGCGGCGGTGGCGGCGGCGACGGTGGCGGTGCCTGCGGATAGCCCGGTGGCATCGGTTGTTGTGGATATGCTTGCGGCGGTACCGGCGGATAGCCCGGCGGCAGCGGCTGGTACTGCGGCATTTGCTGGGCCGCAGCCGCGGCCGCGCGATATTCGTAGCGCTGGCGCGCGACGCCTTCGCCGGTGAACAGCTCCAGCAGCTCATTCAGCGTAACATTAATCTGCGCCAGGCGCGCATTGAAGATGCCGCGAAACAAGAAAAACGCCAGCATCGCCGGGATGCCGATGCACAGCCCGTAAAAAGTGGTGATCAAGGCAATGCCGATATCGCCGGCCAGCAGCTCGGGCTTGCCCATGCCGCCCTTGCCAATCGTGTCAAACGCGCCGATCATGCCTTGCACCGTGCCGAGCAAGCCCAGCATCGGGCTGAGCGCCGCAATGACCGAAATCAAATTCAGCCAGAAGCTCATGCGCGTTTCCTGCTGATCGACACTTTCGATAACGGCTGTCTCGGCCGCCGTCTTGTTGAAATCGGCCGCGTCCCGATTTAGCTTGGCGGCACCGGCGCCCAGTGCATGCGCCAAAAAGCTCTCGTGCTGCTCGCAATAGGCATGCGCGCCGAGCGCATCCCGTTGGTACATCAGCGCGCGCAAGGCCTCGATATCGGCCGCCGGCGCCAGGCGGCCGCGCCGCAACACCAGAATGTGATAGAGCGTCAACCACACCACGCCGAACAGACCGAGCGACATGGGATGCATCAACACGCCGCCGCTCATGTAGTAGCCGAGCAGCGTCTTGTTTTCGCTCTTGGCCGGCGCGGCATTTGTGGCGGCCAGCGCGCGATTCACCACCAGCAACAATCCCAGTAGGACAACTACCTGCATCAATCGTTTCATTTGCGTAACTCCACAGGATACAGTGACAAGGACGCGCAAGCGTGTACATTCGTGCCGGCGGCCAGCCGCACCAGCATATTCGAGGCAACCGCGGCATACGGTGTTGCAGGGAAGCGGCGCACCAGCGTCGCGCAGGTGGTGCGAAATTCGTCGCCGCGCTCGAGCGCGGCGTAGTTGGGCAGCGCGGCCACCAGACTGCGCGGCTCCCAGTCCGGTTCCAAACTGTACAGCACCACATTCCTCAGCAGGGCAAACAAGCTGGCCACCGGCTGGCCGAGCTGCGCGTAACACATGCCGGTGTAATACGCCACGGCGGCGCGCTCGCCATCGTTGGTGACTACGGCGGTGATAGCCAGCAGGCCTTGCAGCGCATTACTCGGCGTTGCGCTGTAATACGCGCACAGTGCGCTGCGCAGGGCCGCGCTGCGGCGCAGTTCGGCATCACCGCCCGCGCGGTTGACGCGGTCATATATTCTGCGTGCGCTCGAAAACCGGCGGGCTTGCTCGAGCAGCCGCGCATACTCAAAGCCGACATGATATGCCCACGTGCCTTTGACATCCGCAAAAGCGCGCGTGGCGGCGTAGGCCTGCTCGGCGGTTTTGATGCACGCGCGCAGCGCCGCTGTGTCCGGCAGCGCTTGGGTGGCCACCACACTCAAGAAGGCCGGACGTGGAAACAAGATGCTCTCGATTTGTGCCACCGGATATTGTTCACGCGCAACGCCGGCGCCAAACACGCGCTGAATAAAGACGACATCATTTGAGCGCGCCAGAATTTCGCAATCCAGCTGCCTGCCGTTTTGCAGCCGCACGCGCGCCGGGCCAAAACTGTTGGCCGCGCCCGCCGCGATCGCACACCATGCCAGGCAGCAAAATCCGATTATCCGCAGCCCGCGCCCGGATTCCACGACGCGAAGCATCTGTTCAATAAAAGCCCAATGAATTCCTTCACAGTGGCTGGGCGAAATGTGCCGGCCAAGAGTGGGAGCCAGTTCAGCTGGCGATGTAGAATCGCGACCTGAAGTCGCTCCCACTTTGAAAGCGCTCCCGCTTTGCAGCCAGGCGCAAGGGTTCATGCCCCGGCCAGCGGGGGAATCGGCGTGTTGCGCATTACCGGTTTTGGACGCGCGCGTCATGGCGTGGGCTCCGGCAGGTCTGCTGTAAGCTGCTTCAGCCGTTCGCGCGCATAGTCGGCCACGTCATAGTTTTGATAGCGCGTGTCGGCCAGCAACTCGCGATATGAATTGACGGCTTCGCTGAATTGCTGCAAACGCTCGAAGCAGCGCGCGCTGTGATAGTAAGCTTGCGCGGTCAGTTCGGGATACCCGGCGTACAACACATAGATGCGCTGAAAGTACGGGACCGCCTTGGCGTAGTTGCCCAATTCCTCATAGGCGCTGCCGAGGCCGAACAGGGCTTGCGGCCAGAGCGGCCCGCGTGCGGCGCGATTCGCCAGGATTTCCTCGTATTTCTGAATCGCTGCCTGCGTCTGCCCATCGGCCAACAGTTGCGCCGCTTGTTCAGCGGAAATTTCAAGCATGATTTTCATGTCTTGCGCCAACTGCTCGGCTTGGGCCAGCCAGCGCCGCGCGGCGTCGGCCTGGCCGCGCTGCTGCGCGTCTTGCGCCAGGCGCAGGGCTGCTTCGGCCGCAAAACTGCTCTGCGGGAATTCCACCAAAATCTGGCGGTAGAAGGGCAGCGCCGTTTGATTGGTTGGCACGTTGCGCGCCAGAAACGCCAGGCCGTCGGCGCCCAGCACATTGGTTGGAAAACGCGCGGCCAGGTCGCGCGCGGTGGCACGCGCCATGGCCGCGTCGCCAGCGCGCAGATAAGCGTTGTGCAGCGCGATGCGCAGGCGGGATGCCAGGGTCAACTTGCCGCGCGAGCGCGCCAGCCCGTCTTCTTCGCGCAAGCGCAGGACGAGCGCTGCCAGGCCGTTGCTACCGCTGTACATTCGCGCGACATCCCGCAGCAGGTCGTCAAAGCCCCACCAGTCGCGGCGATTGCCATAGCGCGTCAGCGCGTCCCAATACGCCTCGCGCGCGCCGGCGATATCGCCCAGCTGCCCTTGCGCCCAGCCCAGCCAGTACAGGCCCTCGACCACATTCGGCGAGTCCGGCACGGCGCGCACGTATGCTTCATAGATGTTCACCATGTTGGTGTAGTCTTCGAGCAGTTTGTAACACTTGCCCATTTGCGCCACGGCATAGTGATAATACGGCCCGCTGTTCGTGCCGGCCTCGCCATACACGGCGACGGCGCGTTCGAGTTCGCCCATCGCCGCGAGCGCATCGCCGCGCAGCATGCGCGCTTCCCAAATCATGGCGTGCTCCGGATACTGCTGCACCCATTGCGCCAGCGCGATGGCCGCCTCGCGATAGCGCTCCTGCATGTAGTGCACCACGGCGATGCGATAGCGCACATCAGGCAGGTAGCGACTCTCCGGCCACTGCGTGAGATAGGCGGTCATGCGCGGCAAGGCATTCGAGTAGTCGCCGCTGAAAAAGAGCGTCATAGCATCCCAATAAAAAGCATCCGGCGCGACCGCACTGGTCTTGTAGGCCGGCGTGGCCGTCCAGCGGGCAAAACCGACCAGTGCCTCCTCGAATTTTTCCTGCATGGCCTGCGCCAGGTGCAAATAAAACTCGGCCCGGTCTTTGCTCGGATGCTCAGGATAGGCCGCCAACAGCTCGATCAACAAGCGCTCGGCCTCGGCGAATTGTTCTTCATTGATCAGGCTTTCGCATTTGAGAAAGCGCATGACTGGCACGCTGTCGGCTTGTGGAAAGGTCTGCACAAACCCATCAATTTCAGTGCGGGCGCGCGCAAACAGCCGCATCTGCACCAGGCAATAAATCAAACTGGACTGCGCGGTCTGGGCCGCCGCGCTGCCGGGATACCCGCGCGTAGCTTCCTGAAACGCGAGACAGGCCTCCCATGGCATGCCCATGTCGTAGAGACAGCGCCCGACCCGCAACAACCAGACCGTGTCGAAATCGGCGCGCTGTTCGAGCAGATGCAATTGGGCCTCGTTCTGCGCAATCAGCGCCGCCAGTCGTTCGCGGGCGGCGACGGCATAGAGGTTGGTAATGGGCTGTGCGTCGCGCAGCGCGCGCGCGGCGTGCAGCTCGCGCAACCGGCGGGTCTGGCGCTGCAGCATTTCATCGCGCCGCAACGCGCACCGATAGGCATCGAGCGCATTGTCATAGTCGTAGGCATCATAGAAATGATCGCCCAATTGCAGCGCCAGAATGCTGAGCGCGATCATGTGATCAACCGGCACGTCGGCGCGCACCAGCCGCACCAGGTTGCTCAACGCCATTGCATACTGGCCGGCGTCATACCAGGTTTGCAGCAGCAGTGCGCGCGCGGTCGTGCGGAGTTGTTCATCTTTTGTCAGCGCCGCCAGCGTCTGCAGCACGGTCACGGCATTGCTGGACTGCTGCTGAGCCAGCAGGCACAGGGCCCATTGAAAGCGCGCGTCATCCGCCTGCGCGAAATTCGGCACGGTCTGCAATAATGCCGCAAAGCCGGCGGCGGCGGCATCATAATGGCCAAGAAACTGCTCGGCGGCCGCCATCCGAAATTGAATATCCGTGCGAAAGGCCGACTGCGGGTCAAGCTCCAAATGTTGGTTGAACGCCGCGATGGCCGGCTCCATCTGGCGCAGATTGAACTGGGCGCAGCCAAGCGCATAATAGACGCGCGGCATGGCGCCGGTCATCTGCGGCTCGTTGGCATAGCGGCTGGTGAATTCCTGCAACAGGCGCGCGGCCTCGCTGAACTGCCCGATGGAAAAGGCGCGCAGGGCCGCGGCATACAAGGTCGGCGCGTCCATGCGTTCGTCTGTGCAGACACCCGCCGCGGCGGTTAGCAAAATGACTAGCGCTACTTTGCAGACTGCCATCCTATGGCTCCGAATCACCGATTAAACGATCGTAGCATAATTATAGGGAAAGGTCGCGCATGGGTCAAGCCAGATCCGGCGCCACGGCATGGCAGACACAGTATCCAGTTGCGTTACTAATGAATGCGCTTACTAGGTGTCATGCCAATTGTAGCCGCGGGCGCCTGCTTGGAGCTGCTTGGAGTCCCGCCAACGGCGTGGATCCCGTCAACGGCGCGGATGACCGCGGCTGCAGAAGCCGCCCTCACCGCGGGCGGCTACAAGTACACTGCAACGTAGAAAGCGCTCTCATTAGTATCTGCGCGTGCGGGAGCGCCGTGCCGCTATCTGCCGCATCTGCTCCTCCAGCGAATACTGAGCAATGGCGCGACCTCCGTGTCGAGAGTCTGCATCTGCAAAGTGGGAGCGGCCTCCGCGCCGCGAATCTGCCGCTGCACATCCAAATGTCATCCGCAGATGACGCAGATTGCCAAGCGGCACGCGCGCTGTCGCCTAATTTATTTTGCTGCAAAAGAAATTACCGCCAAGGGAACGCCGATCATCTCGCCGATGGCGGGACTGAAGGTAGGTGCGATCACCTGATCGCATCTTTTGGTGGAAGGCACCGTACACGGAACCGCCGACAACTTCTACAACTCTGCAACCTTACATTGCCGTGCCGCGCGAGAATCCAGCGGGATTTGGAAATCCCGCCTATCCACGCCGCTGGCGGGACGGCACTGGCGTGCCGCGTTCCCCTCGGCGCGGCCGCCGGCCTGTCGCAGCGACCACGGCCGCGCACACGACAAAAAATGTCGATTGAAATGGACTGTGAAAGTCGATCCACGTTGAGCGCAGACGCGCCGCATAGGGAGATGCACCGGCATGTGCAACACCGCCGTGAGAAGCGGCGCTCCATTAATAATTTCTTCGCCGCGAAGAAATTACTTAGACCTGGAACTCGAACGCGGCGTTGGCTTTCAGCGCGAGCGTCAGCACGGTGCCGCTGCTGGTGCGCGCCGTGATCGTGCGTGGCACGCCGAGCGCTTCACGCCCATAGACGGCATGGCCCGCCAAATCGCGCTGGACCCGCTCGATCACCACCCCGTTGATGCCGAAGGCCATGCCGCGCTGGGTGTCCACATACACATCCGCATAGGCGCGCCACAGCAGCTCGCGGCCGCATAACACCAACGCGGCCGGTTCATACGCGACCGGCGCGTGCGTCAGGGTGGTCATCGGCGCGTGCGGCTGCGTGAGCTGCGCCGCGGCCGGCGTCCAGCCGCGTGGCTGGTCGGCCGCCAGTGGCGTGATGATCGTATTTTCGAGACAATTCACCATGCCGCACGCGGCGCGCAGCGCGGCAATGCCGCGCGCAAAATATTCTGCCACGCCAGTCGCGTCGTAGTAGGCGCACAAGGTTACGGCGAACAATGCTTGCGGCGCGGTATTCCAGAGCGTATCGCAGGTGGCCGCGCCAAACCCGCCGAAGCAGGGCATCGGCACAAAGGGCGGATCCCAGACTTGTTGCAGGGTCAACAATTCATCGAGGGCGCGGGTGCCATAGGAGAGAAAGCGCGCCGTCTTGGTGCGCTGATACAATTCGAGCAAGGCCTGCGCCGCCCACCACATGGCCAGCGCGTTGGCCGGGCGATCGACAGTGCGCGGCATGCGCGCGGCAAGCCGGCGCAGTTGCAGCGGCAGGTCGTGCACCTGCCAGGCGCGGGCCCGCACCACATCGCGAATCAAGGCATTGCCCGCCCGGCGCGCGGCATGCACTGCGCGCGCATCGCCGGTGATGGCGTGATACTGACACAGCAGCAGCACATGCACTGCGGTCGCGGCGCCCTTGGCGCGATGACGCGCCGCATGATTGGTGGCCGGGTCAATCAAAGCCGGTATGTGTCCGCCGTGCTTTTGGGTTTGCAGCAAGCGCTGCACATACTGTTCAACAAATGCCAGTGCGGCGGGATGCGGCTCGATGGCGGCATGCCAGCGGCAGAGCCAGTAGGCCTGCCATGACAGGTCTGCCAGATCCGCGGCGGCGGCCACCGGCGGCGCGGCCGCGCCTGCGCTGCGCCACAAGCCTTGCTGTTGCGGCTGACGCACGAGGGCATCCACCGCCGCGCGCGCCGCACCCAACATGTGTTTGTGCCGCAGCCGTTGGGCGGCCATGCCCAGCGCGACGGCAGCCACGGGCTGCAACGGCGCCGCAGCACCTGCCGGCGCGGGCGTCACGCCGAACAAATCATCGTCGACCGCGTTGGCCACCGGTTGCGCACAGCTTTGCAGATATTGCGCCAGATGCTCGCTGTACTGTTCGAGCACGATGCGTTGCGGCGCGACGCTGCCGGCCGCCGCCTCGGCGCACAGACGCCACAGGCGATGCACGACGCGCCGCACGCCGTCGCGCCGCCGCGGCTGATCGTCGTAATACAAATAATACGAATAGCGCACGACGCCGAGCGCGTCGCAACTGTCCGTTTCGTAGTGGCTGGCCAGCGCGTCATGCTCCAGCCGGTGGGCCATGAAGCCAAATGACATCTCCGCAGTAGCATATCGGCAGGCAAAGGCCAGCGGCATGCGCCGGTGCGTGGTCATCATGCGCGGATTGGCGATCAGCGCCAGCGTGCAACTGCCGGCATCGATAATGGCGGCCGGCATGCGCATGCACAGGTCGCTCGCCACGGAATGCTCGTCGGGCGCGAGCTGCGGCAGCCAGATGCGCGCGGGGGTCAAGCCTTGCAGGCAGAGCCGGTCGCAGATGCGCGTGATCCGCATTGGTCGGCGCAGCGTGACGCGCGTCTCGACCCGCAGCATGTCATGTGAATGGGTCGTGATCGTTGTGACAATCCGCGCAATGCCGTCGCCGCCGCTGAGCGTGACGCGCCGCTTGCTGGCCTTGGCCGACTGCCACTGCAACGTCGGCGTGAACACATCCAAGGCCAAGGTATCCGCGGCACACAGCGCGGCCTGCGGCTCAAGTGTCAAGACCGGCTGCCATTTGCCATGCGGCGCCGCCGCCTCGACTTGCACGTGCACGTGCTGCGCGTTTTTCTTGACGACCGCTCGCAGGGCTTGGCGTACCATGGCTATACCGGCACCGGCGCGTGTTGGCGTTCCAAGAGATACGCGACCTCGACGTCCTTGGTCAGCGGGATGATCCACTCGCGATACATGTCGGCAATCAAGCGCGGCGGGATTTTGTATGCGGGCGTCGGACCATCCGCATCAATTTCCTGGCCGTAGGTCGCGGCTTTGCGCTCGACGCGCCGGAGCAGCCGTGCTTCGACGGCGGCATCCGTGATCAGCGCCAGCACGCCGGCCGCATCGCCGGCGCGCAGCAGTGGCGCAAATGCGGCGCGTTGGCTGCAATATTTGCTTTCCGCGATAAATTTGCCATAATGAATGCGCTTCGACAAGGCCTGCAAGCAGGCCACATCACACACTGCGCTCGACCCGTATTGCTCATCGTCGCCGGCCGCGCACACGGCCGGAATGATGTGCTGTTCGTACACCTGCTGAATGCGGGCATTGATGTTCACGGTGGTGGCCGCAATCGGCGACGGCGCGGTCAAGGCCGGCAGGATCGGCGCGGGCAGCGCATTGAAAAAGGGATGCTCGTCCGGGCTGGTGTACCGGCGGACCGTGGCATGCAGCGCTTCGGTGCCGTGCAGCAAATACTCGACAAAACTGCCGGCGAAGTTGGGAATGGCGATGCCGCCGCGCTGATAGATGCGCGCGTTGACTTTAAACTGCGCGCGCTCGACCAAGGCGAAGATCAGGGTCTCCTCCTGGCGGATCAGCGCGGAGCGAATGGTGTCAAGGTCAAGCTGCGCATGCATGCGCTAATTGTAGCAAGAATCGGCGCGCCAGGCAACCGGCCGCGGTTTTCAGTTCCGGCGACTCAAAACAAAGTGGGAGCGGCTTCAGGCCGCGATGCTGCCCAGATCGCCAGCTGAACTGGCTCCCACCTTGTCTGGCAGTCAGTATCCTATTTCAGCGAACAAACACTATATTTGCTTCCCGGTGACTTGCTGAGTCGCCGGAACCGGGCGGTTGTGGATAAAAACCATTTGTGGCAAATAGCTTTGCAGTAATTTGTTGGCGGCAGACAAATTGTCAGGTGAAGCGCGCGTCGGCCTGCCGCCGGTCCGTGACCTGTGCGTCAAACCAGCCCGCGCGCGCCGTCGGAAAGGCGTCGAAAGCCGGCACATACGGTTTGATGTCCAGCACCGGCGTGTTGTCCAACATGTCCACTTCGGCAATCTCGAGATGGGTCGCGTGTACGGCCAGCAAGCGCACACAGGACAGGCCGATCGGATTCGGCCGGCAGGGTGAGCGCGTGGCGAAAATGCCGCGCGGCTGCGTGTCGCGAAAAGGCGTGACCACCAGCTTGGCGTCTTTCACTGCGTGCAACACATAGATCAGCCAGATGCGCTCAAACCCGGCCAGGTCACGCAAACCGGCCTGATACGCCGGTACTACCTCGACCACGCCGCGCGCGTCCTCGGCATAGGCCGGTTGGATCGGCATGCCGACCACGTCGGTGAACGGCGTGCGCACGACGCCGATTTCCTGAAAAAGAGGAGTGGTCATGGCATCACGGGGTGCCCTGCGTCCAGGCCCGCAGTTGGTCAAGCGATTGGTAGCCGGTCGTGCGCGCCAGGAGCGCACCATTGCGCAGCAGCAGCAGGGTCGGCACCGCCTGCACCTCATACTGCCGGCTCAGTTCCGCACTGGCGCCGGCATTGATTTTTATCAGCATGAGTGCCGCGCCGCGCTCGCGCGCCAGCTGATGCAGCACGGGCATCAGGCGCCGGCACGGCGGGCAGGTGGTGGCATAGAAGTCGACCAGCACGGTGCGCGCGCCGGCCTCGGCCACTGCCGCATCAAACGCTGCGCGCGTGGTGATATCCTTGACATTGGTGAGGTCCGGCGGGGTTTTCATGGACTTGCCGAGGGGCAGCGATTGCGCCAGAAACATGCCGACCACGCCGCCAAACAGAGCGCCGCCCCACCAGGTGCTGGTGAAGGGACAGGTGCCCGTGCTGCAACTGCCGAAGTAGCCCAGGGCGCCGCCGGCCGCAGCGCCAATCAGAATGCCGATAAGAATTCGAATCATTGTGTCTCCTTGGGTGGCTCGGTGAGCGCGATCTGCGCACGGGTGATGTTTTCAATAACGCGGGTCGCACAGGCCAGCATTTTCGGAATGCAGCGCTGGGCGATGGCATACTGCACCTGCAACCCGCGCTTGGTGTCGGAGACCAGCCCGGCGCCGCGCAGCACGCGCAGATGTTGTGAGGCGGTGGCCATGCCAACGTCGGCGTGCGCGGCCAGCTCGCCGACATGACGCGGGCCTTCGGCCAGGGCCGCCAGCATGCAGACCCGGCACGGATGCGCCAGGGCCTTGAAAATCCGGGCGCAGGCGGCGCAACGCGCGCGTTGCGCCGCGGGCGCGCGGGGTGAGGTGCGCGGCATGCGGTGCTCCATTAGTTTAGTTATTTCTAATATAGCATAATTGCATAATAATGTCAACCACGGCAGCGGGCTTCTGACACCGGAGACGCGCGCTGAAAACCACGTTGGGTTGGCCGCCTGTGACGGTCGCTGCCGCGCCCTTGCTCGGGATGCGGTAATCGCTATTCAGCTGCTTGGAGTGCCGCTACTAATGAATGCGCTTACTATGTGCCATGCCAATTGTAGCCGCGGGCGCCTGCTTGGAGCTGGCTTGGCTAGTCCCGCCAGCGGCGGCGATCCCGTCAACGGCGCGGATGACCGCGGCTGTAGAAGCCGCCCTCACCGCGGGCGGCTACAAGGACACTGCAATGTAGAAAAAGGTTTCATTAGTAAGAGCGGTATTCGATATTCGTCTTTCATTCCCCCCGCCCCGACAGGGCGGGAATGAATGGGCTGTGCCGCTGCCCAGGGCGTTGCCCTGGGCTGGTATGCCCTGCCCCGTTGGGGCATCGCTGCACCCGGCGCGCACCCAGTTACTGTCACGGTGGCATTGTAGCCGCCCGCGCGGAGGGCGGTCTCTTTTTCTGCCGCGGTCATCCGCGCCGTTGGCGGGACTCCAAGCAGACGCCCGCGGCTACATCAGACGCCTGCGGCGACAGCTGCATTGTAGCCGCCCGCGCCGAGGGCGGTCTCTTTTTCTGCCGCGGTCAGCGCCCGCGGCTACATCAGACGCCCGCAGCGACAACTGCATTGTAGCCGCCCGCGCCGAGGGCGGTCTCTTTTTCTGCCGCGGTCATCCGCGCCGTTGGCGGGACTCCAAGCAGACGCCCGCGGCGACAGGTGCATTGTAGCCGCCCGCGCCGAGGGCGGTTTCTTTTTCTGCCGCGGTCAGCGCCCGCGGCTACATCAGACGCCCGCGGCGACAGGTGCATTGTAGCCGCCCGCGGCGACAGCTGCATTGTAGCCGCCCGCACGGAGGGCGGTCTCTTTTTCTGCCGCGGTCAGCGCCCGCGGCTACATTAGGCACGCGTTGTTCACTGGCGCGCCAGGGTACGGAAAGTCATGTCCGGCGCGGCGGTGCGCGCGGTCTCGCGCCAGGCGCGTGGGTCCCACGTCGGAAAGCGCACGTCGCCGTCCGCATCCTCGGCGAGTTCAGTCAAATACATGATTGTGACATGCGGCAGGGCTTGCGCATAAATCTGCGCGCCGCCGGCGACAAACGGCAACGGGTCGCGTGCCCAGGCGCGATCGAGCGCATCGTCGAATGTGCGCGCTGTCTCGACTTCCGGCCCGGAACACGCGGCCGTGCGCGACATGACAATCACATGCCGGCCCGGCAGCGCGCCCGGCAGGGATTGATACGTGACGCGGCCCATGATCAGGCAATGGCCCCGCGTCAGCGTTTTGAAGCGCTGCAGGTCGTCCGGCAACTGCCACGGCAGCGAGCCGGCGCGGCCGATCACGCCATTGCGCGCGATGCAGGCGATAAGGGCAAGAGGTTGCAGATGGATTCAGGGGTCAGGGTTCAGGGTGTGCTGGAGGAAAAACCTTCGCAACGAAAGTTTTTTAGTGCAGCGCTGATCTTTTCCGTGTGTTCCGTGTGTCAATGTTCAGAATTCGGTGGTCTCTTGCTGCGCTTGGCCAATGGTCGTTGCTGCGATTTCTTGGTGTCTTCGTGCCTTCATGGCCATATTCTCTTAGGTGCGGCGGTGTTCAGGGTTCAGGGTTCAGGAGGAAGAGGCAGCGGAATATCCAATAACGAACAAGGAATGTCCAACATCCAAGGAGGAGATAAAGAAATATCCAAATATTAACCGCGAATACTCGCCAATACTCGCCAATATCTTTTCCTGTTTGGCGTTCATTCGCGTTCATTCGCGGTTTCTCATTCTTTTCTGTGGTCTTCCCTTCATCATTGGATATTGAGTGTTCGATATTGGATATTCATCAGGGGTCAGGCTGCCTTTGCGCTGCGCCATTGCGCTGGCGCAGTTGCCGATAGGCAGCGGCGCGCAGCGTGTACTCGAACGGCCGCCCGGGTATCTCGGCCAGGCCCATCGTCAGCAGTGACATCACATGCGTCAGCAAGGTGATCAATAACAACAGGAACACGCGCCAGAAATTGCCCTCGGTCATGCGCCAGCTTTGCGCCATTGCGCGCAGCGGATTGGCCGAGGTTTCCGTGATAATAAAATCGCTGAAGTACAATTTGGTGTAGACGAACAAGCCCGGCACAAAGCAGCAACAAAACGGCAGCATTTTCACCAGGGCCATGACCGCGTAGCTGAGCGTCAGCAACACGGTGCGGCGCGCATCGCGGCGCAAGGTGCGCTCCTGCGGCGTGTGCACGGAAGCCTTGGCCATGATCACCAGCAGGACGTGCAAGGCGCTGACGATGATGAACAGGACGCCCAATGCCCGCCAAACTTTGCGGCGGACTTGTCGCCACGCCTGCGTGACTTCCGGCTTTTCGGAGATGTCGGTGATACTCATCAGCATGCGGTCGGCGGCGGCAAAGGCATTGCCCGGATCGCTCACCACTTCGCTGAAGTAGGTCTGCCAGGCCTTTTGATAGGGCTGAAGCGCCGGCAACTCTTCGTGAAAATACCATTTCACCGCCCAGACGCTGTTCAACGACAGCAGCACCGTGGCGACCAGGCAGAGCGGAATCCACCAGGCTTTGAAGCCGCGCCACGCCTCGCGAAAACACGCGCCGATGTCAAGGGCTGAAGACATGTGCGACCAGGATTTTAAGGCCGATGCCGATCAGAATGATACCGCCGAAAACTTCGATGCGGCGCTCGAAAAAATGCCCGAAGCGCTGGCCGAGATACACACCGCCGAGCGACATGCCAAAGGTGACCACGCCGATCACCAATGCCGGCAGCGCAATCCCGGTGTGCACCATGGACAAGCTCATGCCGACGATCAGCGCGTCAATACTGGTGGCCACCGACAGCACCAAGAGCATGTACAAACTGTACGGATTGCCGACCGTCATGGTTGCCGCAGGATCGGCGCCCGCCCACGCCTCGCTGGCCGGCACGACCCGTTCAATAGCGCGCCCGGTTTTCTCGATGACGCCGGCTTCATAAATCATTTTCACGCCGAGCGCAGCCAGCAGTCCGAATGCGATCCAATGATCGAAGCGCGCAATGTATTGCCGCACGGTCAAGCCGGCCAGCCAGCCGATCACCGGCATTACGCCTTGAAACGCGCCGAAGAAGAGGGCCATCGTCAGGGCATGGCGCAGGTGCAGTTTTTTGATGGCAAAGCCGCTCGACACGGCCACGGCGAAGGCATCCATCGCCAAGCCGACCGCAATCAGCGTGATGGTGAGCAACTCCGCCGCAAAAGCGTTCATGAGTGTGGCTGACCTCCTGGCGCGGTGTCCGTGCACGCCAGCGTCGGCAGCGCGGCCGGCACGGCAATGTACTCTTTATTCTGCGGCGCATCCGGGTCAAGCGTGTCCACCGTCTCACAGCCGGCCAGCAGCGCCAGCAGTGCTAGCGCCGCCAGCACCATCATGCCCACTTGCCATCGTTGTTGCATCGGATTTCTCCTGTGGTCAATGAGTAAGCGGCAGGCCAAAGCGTGCCGTCAAAAATGCCAGTTTGCGGCGCAGATGCGCCGTGCCGCCGCCGCCGTGTTCGCCGAAAGGATACGGCACCATTTCCTTCTCGGCCGTGATCTTGTTGTAGGCCGCAAAGATGGTGTCGGGCGGGCAAACCGGGTCTTTCAAGCCGCACGAGACCAGGACGGGGCAACGAATGCGCGCCGCCAGATTAAGATTGTCAAAGTAGCTGAGCGTAGTGCACACTTGCTCGACAAATTCAGGATGGTCGCGCAACACTTCGGCGATGTGTTTGGCGCCGCCGCTGCGGTCAAACACGCGCTTTTCCAGCCGGCACATGCTGGGCACATCCGCCATGCACAGCGCCACACGCGGTTCGAGCGCGGCCATGGCCAAGGCCGCGCCGCCGCCCTGGCTGCCGCCCTCGACGGCGACCCGCGCGGGGTCGAGTTCGGGCCGTTGAAACGCCACTTGCAGCAGGCGCAGCGCGTCGGTCCAGGTATGGTAAAAATAAAAATCACGTTTGTCCAGCAGGCCCATGTTCATCCAGCCCGGCGACTGATGGCTGGCAAAGCCGGTGTGGGAACCCGTCAGCCCGTTCTGCATCCGGAAATCCATGGTCAGCACGGCGCAGCCGGCCAGCAGCCAATGAGCAAAATGGGCCGGCTCGCCGCGCGAGCCGCCTGCGCCGTGATAGCACACCACGACCGGCACTGGCCCGCACGCCGCCGTCGGCAGTAAGAGCCAGCCGAGGATCGGCGTGCCGTCCAGCCCGGCAAAGCTCAAGTCCAGCACGTGCATGCCGGGCAGAGGATAGGCCAGGGGCTGGAGCGCCGCCTGCAACGGCGTTGCTGTTGCCTGTGCCACGGTCTCGGCCCAGAAGGCATCGAAATCCGGCTGCTTCGTTTCTCGCACCTGCAAGGCGCGCAACGGCGCCAGTTGTTCATCGACCAGCAACATACCAATACACCTGTAAGTTAGTTGTGCTTTCTTATTGTAGCGACCTGGCGGGAAAAGCGCCAGTGGTGGGGAAACCCAGTCCCGGCGACTCAGCAAGTCACAGGGAAGCAGATCCAGTGTTTGTTCGCTGAAATCAGATACTGACTGCCGGCCAGTTCTTCCGGTCCCGCCGGTGGCGGGATCCACGCCGCTGGCGGGATCGCCGCCTTTGACGGGACTAGGCTGGTGCCTTAGCTAGCCAAGCCAGCTCCAAGCAGCCGATCACCGACCATCCACGCCGTTGGCGGGACTCCAGGCAGCTAGTTCTGCCTTCGTGGCTTTGTGCCTTTGTGAGAGAATTTCTGCGGTAGATTCTTTCGCAGCACGCAGCTGCACTCCCGCACGAGGAGGTGACAAAATCAGTGGAACACCAGTCGCACTCGCGCGCGGCCTTTGAACGGCGCGATGCAGACTGATTCAGTCTGCGCGTCATAGGTGCCGCCTTCGATGGCAATGGGCGTCAGTTGCTCCGGATGCGGGAGACGAATGACAACCGCGCGAGGCCGACGTGCCGCGGCGCAAACAACCTCGGCGTCAATCACCCCGTCTTTGAGCCGCGATTGAACCGTCAGCGACGCGGGGCCGAAGTACGTCGCCACGTTGCGCAGTTCGATGCGTTTGCCGTCGGCCAGCCAGCGTCGTGGAATGGCCGTGAGGAAGTGCAGCCGGTCGCCTTGTTCCAGGTACAGCATCCAGCGGGTTTGCATCAGGAACCATCCTTCCTCGTGCGTCTTGTGCTGGCTGGCGTGAAAGTAATGCTCCCAGAACGTGTAGGTTTCGCGATCCTGGAGCGCGGTGAACTGGTTGAAATATGTTTTGAGAAATGGCTTCACCTCGCCGCGAAGCAGATGGATGTAATCGTGCCGGCAGTAATACGGTTGGCTCAGTCCTGCGTTGCGAACGGTACAGAGTTGTTGATGACTGTTGAGCAGAATCTCTGTGCCGATCTCGTGCGGATCGAGCACTTCTGAAATCACAAGATAGAGCGCACCAATAAGCGAGTCACGCGCGCCGAATGCGCCGTGCGTGAACCAGTCGCCGCCATCCGCATAGAGCGCAACCGGCCCGGAATATTCTGGCCACGGCGGGACGGTGGGTGTCCACGTGCCGTCGCCGAGTGGGATCACCGGTGACCGTCCGATTGCCTCATAGTACGCGGTGCGGATGTCTTTGCGGAATGCCGCGGCTTCCGTGCGCAGTCGCTGGGACTGCGCGGGATCAACCTCCGCCAGCATCTCCGCCACACGCTGGATGCCGAGGTACGAGAGGCCATTGAGCATGAACGCGTGGAAGAAATCCTCGGGATCGGCCACCTTGCCATCCAGCAATCCGTATCCACGGCCGCGCAATTCCTTACGCTTGTTGCGTTCGCGCCACGCCAGCAAATAGTCGCACGCTTTGAGCAGGTTGGGTTTGATGCGCCGGACCCATGCCTTGTCGCGCGTGTACCGGAAGTGCTCGCCCATGCTCCAGAGCGCCGGACCAGTTTCGAGCTGGTAGCCGGCGAAATTCTGGATGAACCCGTTGCTGCGCTGGCGATCAAGAAAGAACTGCAGCGACCGCGCGGCCAACGCGTGCCAACCCATCGAGTCGAAGAACTGGATGATGGGTGCGCTCTCAGAACCGATCGGTGAATACCAGCCAATGGTGGCAAGCACGGTGCCACGGGGTTCTTTGCCAAGGGCGACAAGGTCGCAATGGAGCAGCCCTGCTTTGATGCGTTCGTCAATCGCGGGTTCCGGCACCGAGATGCTGGCGCCGCGCGCAAGTTTAGCCTGCCAGAATTTCCGGCACGCGGCGAGGTGCGCGGTAACATCGAGACGCGCCAGTCTCCTGCCGCGTTGTTTTGAAATCGGCTGATGCGGAATCAAGATGTCGTAGGCCGCTGTTTCGCCGGGCTGAAGCAGGACCGCCAGTTCGGCTTGTGGCGCGGGCTTCCCGTTGAGGCGATGAATGCCCAGCACACGGCCGGACGTAAACGTGCTGAACCCACCGGCGCCATCATACTTCGTGGGTTTGCATGCTGCGTGCTGGGTGTGCAACGCCTTGAACCACGAATAGCACGGCACGGCGCCGGTGTTGACCGCCGCGATGCGAATACAGCAGACTGTTTCCTCTTCACCGCCCCTCATTTCCGCGGCAACTATGCCCTTGATCTTTTCGATGTCCGCGGCGGACAGCATGTGTCCACCCGTGTTCGGGTAGCACGCCTGCCATGCAGAGCCGCGAAGATGCCTGAGAGAAATGGGCCGGGTCTCGAGCGTGACGAATGCGGTCAGGTGATACTGGACATGGTCTTCGTCTTGCGTTGCGTGGAGGATGGGCAGATAGCCGTCTTCGAGCCGGCGCGTGATGTGTGACCGGCAGGCAGCGCCCGGGCCGATCTCGAAGGCCAGACGGTACGGCTGGTTGTCGGTCTCCGGAGCGTGTTGCAGAACCGAATGGTAGCGGGGCTGAACATAGCCCCACATTCCGACGAGTGGGTCGTAGCCAACTTCGAACAAACGCATGTCGCGGCTGAGCCCGAGCCACGTGGGGCACATCTGGTTCCGATTGTGGCGGCAGGCCTCTTCGTAGGTTTCCTCGGGCGCCGCTGCGATGGCCGCGAGGTTCGAGACAAGTCCTTTCGCGCGGACGGCTGCGGCAATTTCCGCAAACCCGCGCCGGTCGCCGGCGGCAGTGACAATGACGTCATGGAGAGGAATGAAGATAGGGGCGTTGCGGTTTACATCGCGGAGAAAAAACGCGAAGCTCCGTGTGCCGGCGCGCACACGCACCGTGGTGGGATGCGCGCCGGGTTGCAGTCGTGCATCGGAAAGAGCCAGTTCGATGCGGGCCGGTCCGCCGTGCAACGTGAAGCCATTGCCGGCCACGCGCCCTTTGCCGGAGATCAGGCGCAGCCGGGCAAGCGTGCCGTTCACCACCTCGATGGAACCGGACGCCGGCGCCGCTTGCCACAGCAATGCAGCGCGCAATTTCGATCTTGTGCCGCCTGTCTTGTTCATGTGTTTGTCAGTTCCCGGCCTGAACGCGGCGCGGCGCAGAGGGTCAACTAGGTCAGCTCCGGCACACACATGCCGAGGGATAGGCCCGTGGCGGGAGCACGGCGCGCAACGGCGCCGGTTGTTCATCGACAAAAACCATTACCAGTACACCATCGAGTCGGTTATGCCATCCTATTGTAGCGACCTGCCGAGAAAAGCGCCAGCGGCGCGGAATACCAGATCCGGCGGTGCAAACACAGAAGCAAAGGCAAACCCAGTAAACACGATGCACGCAAGCGCGCCGGAGGTTGGTTGGGTGAGGGTGCTGAGACCCCCACGACCTTGCGTCGTGGGTGAATGAGATTGAGTAAAAAGGCGCGCCAGCGTCCTTTTCTCAATCTCTGCTTCCACCGAGGCAAGCTCGGTGGGGAGCAACAGCACAAGCAAACCGCCGGATCTGGATTATTCACCCACGCCGCACTGCGTTTGACACGAAGGTTCACACACTGGTATTATTATACCATGCAACACACCGCACTACTTCAATGACCACGGCAGGTCACGCGCCCGGCTCGCCGGCGGCATGATACGTACTGGATACTGTTTTGCATTCTATAGATTCTATTCAAGCATAGCAAGGAGTACGCGATGGTGTCGTTCTTGAAACGCTTGGTGCCATGGCTCGCGGCCTTTGTCGTGGCTCTGTTCTGGAGCAGTGTGCTGGTCCTCGCCAATTTGGGCATCATTGTTGAGAAAGTTGATCGGGCGTCTGAGGCGACGCCGGTGGCGGTGCTCATAGTTGGCTTGATCATCTGCCTTGTGGTCATGCCGCTACTTGTCTATTTTCTTGCGAGTTGGTGGAGCGCGCGCAGCACGGCCGCAGGAACATGCGTGCTGCGATTGTGCTTGGCCGTCTTGTCAGCTACGCCCGCCAGTTACTTTTTCTCATGTCTGTTCCGCCATCCGGTTTCACTGCAACTTGTCGCGCTGTTGTGTGTCCCGCTGGGCATTCTCTGGGCATTTGTGCTGATTGCTTTTCTGTGTCGCGTGCACAGTGTCGACCGGCATGCATATTGGCGCACCGCGCTGCTGCTGGGCATCAATGTATGGCTGGTGCTGTATCTTATCAAGGACGAACCGGCGCGTCCGCCGAAATACACGTGGGCCGACATTCCCACACCGACCAATTTCATTGACTATTATATGGTTCTTAACCAAGTGGCACAGAACAAGGATCTTTTATTGGTACCGCCAAGCTTCAAACTTGAAGAATATGGTGTCACCAATTTCACAGCCGAGATTGAGAATGCATGGCGCGCCCACGCCGATATCCATAACGCCGTCGACCTCCTCAGCGCATTTGACGGTACCACCAATATGTTTAGGCAGGGAGTGCAGTATACAACACCAGTCAACGCAATGGTGGAGCTCTACGCATGTTACGCGCAGCTAAAGGCGGCGCAAGGCGCGTATGGCGAGGCGGTTGATGTTATTGTAAAGATACATTCAATGCTGCGCAGATTCGCGCGTTGGAGTCGTATACTTTACGACAAAATTGTTTGGCAGGATGCCATCAGCAAGTCCATTTGTACCGCATATCAGGTCGCGCGCCATGCGGACATACCCGATGCAGAATTGAAGAAATTACAGGCAGCCTTTACACCGCTTGAGCCACAAGAGTTCTCTGTGAAATGGGCGATGGTGGGCGAGTATCTTTGGTGGCAGGATTACTTGAAAAAGAATAGGCCAGAAGAACTTCGTAAACTGCCGTATGTTTCTGTGCCGGTCATACGATACCTGACACCGCTCTACTTCAACTGGAACGCGACACTGAACGAAGCGGCACGATGGCGCGAAGAGGAGATTGCGGCGGTGGACCGCGTGCCCATCTCGATCCAGCCACTGACACCAAGCAAGAAGCAGCAAGGCTGGCACATCAAAAATCCGATTGGTTGGATTGTGCTTGGTGAGATAGACGATATAGAAAATCCGTACCCGAGACAGAGTGAGCGCCTCAAGATCCAGAGCGACCTGTTGGCAATGTATCTGGCGGCGCGTCTGCACCAGCAACCGACCATACCAAACTATCTCGCACCGGGCGCCTATCCAATCGATCCCAAGACCGGCTTGCCGTTCAGCCCTGGCTTTGACGGTAAAACCGGCACGGCGGACGACATCCTCATTGACAAACCTGGATTCTATCGTTAGTCAACCAAACCACGTGGCGGTGCCGGCCGGGCAGCGCTTGGTCAGGCGTGACTGCACTTGTGTGGTAATGCTCGTTATCGCTCGCGAGCGCTCTCGTCGTGGCTTGATGCATAAAACCAGCCGGTTGTGCGCTCTATTAGTATAGAACGACCATAGTTCTTTAACTCTCTGGTTTACGACTACATGGATGCACCCGCCCGGGATGCCCAGCACCTTCTGCAGCAGTGGTTCGATCAGTTCGGTGATGGCATGTACGGCTACATTTACACGCTGGTTGGCAATCGCGCCGACGCGGATGATGTCCTACAATCCGTGTTCTTGGCGCTGGTGCGCATGGGCGACAAGGTGCATGGCATTCGGTATCCCAAGACCTATGTGTATCGTGCGGCGCGACACGCGGCACTGCGCGTGCTTGCTGAACGCCAGCGACAGCCCCAGTCACTCGATGAAATGCTCTTTGATCCACCGGACAAATCGGCTGCCACACCGGTCGACGTCGAACAGTTAAACTGGGCGTTGCGGCAATTGCCGCAACCAGACCGCGAAGTGGTCATGTTGAAAGTCTATGACGAAATGACCTTCAGGGAAATCGCCACGGTAACAAGCAGCTTGCTGCCTACCATTGCCGCGCGCTATTGGCGCGCCCTGCGCAAGCTCAGAACGCTCTTGGAGAAATGCCCATGACAACCAAACAACTCATCACCTCATTGCAACGCATGGCGCGGCCAAAACCGGACGCGCAACTGCGCGACACGGTGCAGCAGCTCATCACCGCAGTCCAGCCGCCCCGCCATGAAACCTGTTCACCCATTTATTGGGCGACACCGTGGCTGGCATGGCTGCACGAGACGGTGTTGGTGTGCTGCATCAGCATGTGCGCAATAGTAGTGCCGTTGCTGCTATGTGTGTTGCTCTCATGCTTTGGAACGCCGCTAACATTGCAACGCACACAGCCCAACCCTGGGGTGCGTGACGTTTGTGGCATCTTTGCGGTGCGCTTTCCGCAAACGTATCAGTGGCTCAATGCACCCGGACTATTTAGCGATGCGACGCAGCCCAATTAACAAGCACTTTGCGAGGAGGTTGTCATGTGGTCATTTGTGAAACGTTTTGTGGCGTGGATATTAGCCGTGATTGTGAGTCTGTTATGGAGCAGTGTGCTGGCGCCGGCGGTGCTGCTTTCTGGCGTTGGCACGGACAAAGAAATTGGTGCGGCGACACACACGCAAATAGTCGTGTGCAGTATCTTCTTTCTTGTGATTGCTCCGCTGGGCGTCTACTTTGTGACGACGTGGTGGGCGGCGCGCCTGCCTGCCAGGCGCACGCGCGCGCTGCGGCTGTGGCTGGTAGGCCTGTCTGCTTTGCCAAGTATGGCTGTGCTCGTGCTTCTTTTCGGGCTGCCGATCATCTGGCTGGCCGTGCTATGTGTCCCACTGGGCATCCTCTGGGCGTTTGTGGTGATTGCGTTTCTGTGTCGCGTGCAAAACCTTGATCGGCATGCTTATATTCGCACCGTACTGGCGCTCCTCTCGACCACACTGCTGGTGCTGTATCTTGTCAAAGACGAACCGGCACGGCCTTTGAAATACACATGGGATGACATTCCCACACCAACCAATGCCATTGACAGCTATGCCGTTTTCAGCCAGCTGGCGAAAGATGGCGTCCGCATTCTCCTGCCATTATCCAGCTTGGTATATGGCCACAAAATCACGAATTACGCGGCGCAAATCGAGGATGCATGGCATGGCAGCGCGAATATTCATGCCACCGTCGCCATGCTCAACACCTTTGACGGACCAGTGCATGTCAGAACCAACTTCTGGAATTATAAGCCGGATCCAGAAGCGCTGCGGAGAGACGCTGTGGCCCTTTATATGTACTATGCACGATTGAAGGCCGAGCAAGGCGCCTATGATGAGGCGGTTGACGCGCTGGTGCAAATGTACACGCTGGCGCGCAAGCATTTGTGCTGGAGCCGCACAATCATAGATAAAGCTGGTTGGTTTTCTGCGGTAAGTGCGTCAATGCAGACGGCCTATGAGATCGCGCGGCACGAAGACATTCCCGACAAAACACTGGAGAAACTACAGAGGACATTCACGCCGCTTGAGCCACGGGAAGTCTCCATGAAATGGCCACTGATAAGTGAGTTTGTGATCTCGCAAGATTTGTCTCGAAATTTGGCGCGGGAATTTGATAGCCCTCTTAGTACCATCCTTGCGCCACTCATGCCACTGTACTTCAATTGCAACACGACCATAAACAACCTCGAACAGATACTTGAGAACCAGATTGCCACGTCGGACCGCGTGCCGGTGCCGGTGCCAAAACTGAAGCCACGCACGCAACAGAGTGGCTGGCATATCAAAAATTCTCTTGGGCGATTTTTCATCATGATGTCAAAATCCAATAGCGAGAATTTACCGAAGTGGAGTGCCCAGTTCAAGGTGCGCAGCGATCTCTTGGCGCTGTATTTGGGCTTGCGGCTGCGCCATCCGCCGGTGATCTGGAATTATCTCGCGCCGGGCGCGTACCCGGTGGATGAAAAGACCGGCGTGCCGTTCAGCCCCGGTGTGGATGGCCTGACCGGCACCTATGACGATGTGTACCTTGAGAAAGGCACACTTTGACACGATCAGAGAGCAGCGCGCAGCGGGGAATTTTGCTGCCGCTACCGGCTTACTGTTTCTGCAAAATCCCTCCATCCTCCCTTTGCGAAAGGGAGTTGCGGCTGCCGCGGCTGCCGGCTGCCGAAGGGAGCGCGGCACTCCGGTGCCGCTGAAGGGATGCGGGATTTCCATATCCCGCTAAATTACGATAATACAAGGTTGCAGAGGTGTGGAAGTTGCCGGCGTTTCCGTGCGCAGTGCTTTCAGCCAAGAGATGCGATCCGGAGATCGCAGCTACCTTCAGTCCCGCCATCGGCGGGATGATCGGCGTTCCTTTCGCCGCGTGCGTTTCTGCCCGTAGCCGACGCACGGCGTGCGGCGTGCAGCACATAACGCGGAACGCCGTTCCGCGGCTACATCTGCGCAGAGACCCCCGCGATCCCGCCGCTGGCGCATGCGGGTCGTTAAATCTTGAGGTCAGCCAAAGCGCGTGGCGGTGCCGGCCGGGCAGCGCTTGGTCACGCCGTTGATGCAGACGCGCAGGGCGCGGGCGGGCGTCACCGCAACATAGCTTTTGTGCACGGCCAGCGCAACGCGCGTGCCATGCCACATCACCGCGCAGCGCACCGCGCGCCACGCCGCAGGCAGGCGCGGCGTCAGCGTCAAGGTCTTGGTCAGATACGCGGGCTGCAAGCCGAGAAAGCCAAATATGACGCATTGCCACAGCGCGCCGGCATTGGCGGCGTGAATGCCTTCCGCCGCCGTGAATGTGTCCGGCATGAAATCCATGGCGCGCGCACGTTTGAAATAGTCCCACGCCTTGCGCTGGTCGCCCAGGCGCGCGGCAATCATCGCGTGCGTTGAGACCGATAGCGATGAGTCGTGCGTTGTGCAGGGCTCGTAGAAAGCCAGCGCGGCACGGACTTGCTCATCCGTGAAGCGCGTGGGAAACAATTGCATCATCATCAACACATCGGCCTGTTTCAGCGCGCGCACGCGGTACAAACGTTCCTGCGAGACCTGGGTGCCAAACGCTTTGGTGCGATCGCGCCAGAATTTTTTGAAGTCAATCGGCGCTTTGTTCTCAAAGTCGGTGGATTGCAGATAGAGTTTGCGCTTTGCGTCGTAGGGGATGAGGATCTTCTTTGCCAGCGTGCGCCACGCCTGTGCTTCGGCCGGCGTGACGCGCAGTTTTTTCATGACGGCAGCCAAGGCGGTGTTGCCGCGGGCATCATTGACAATTTCCGCAGCGACCGTGAGCACCTCGCGCGCGAGGTAATTTGTGTAGGCGTTGTCGTCCGCAGCATGCATGTACTCATCCGGGCCCATCACGCACAAAATGTGCGCGTGCGGTGAGCCGGGCAGATACTCCACGCGCGTCACCCAATAGCGCGCGACCTCGATGATGACCTGCGCGGCGCGCGTCGCCAGATACTGCATATCACCGGTGGCACGGACGTAATGCCACTGTCCGAGTGCGACATCGGATGAAATATGCACCTCGTGGTCACCGTATTGAAAGCTCGGGCAATTCTCGTTGCCCTGCATGTCCGACTCCCACGGGTAGCGCGCGCCGCGATAGCCCTCGGCCGCGGCGCGCCGGCGCGCGCCCGCCAAGGTCACATGGCGGAACTCGGCCAACGGCCGCGCAAACTCCGGCAGGGAGTACATAAAAAACGGCGCGACAAACATTTCCGTATCCCAGAAAATGCGGCCCCAATAGGCATCGCCGCAGTTCATTTTTGGATCAATGCCGGCGTGCGACGTGCGCGGATTGGCGCGCACCAAATGGTACAGCGCGGCGCGCAACGCCAGCTGGGTGGCGGCATCGCCGTCAATCTGCACATCCATGCGCGACCACAAGGCCGCCCAATTCATGCGCTGCCCGGCATACAGCGTTGCATCGCCGCCGCGCAGGGCTTCGGCCAGCGCTTTCTGGGCGACACGCTGCGGCTGCCGTCCATCCAGTGCCGTGGCAATTGCAATCATCTTTGTGCAGACCAGCGGATTTGCGCTGGTGACGCGCGCAGTCGCGGACAAGTGCACGGTGCGCGCATCGGTCCGCACCTGCCAGCGCGGCAGGCCGATGAGTTGGGCCAGCACCACGGCGTCCTTGCCACCGTGCGTGCGCACTTGCATGCTCATCGCGCCCTGTGGGGTGCCCGCCGGCGTGCAGCGCTGCCAATGATCATAGCCGTTCGTGCGCACATCGCCATCAAGAAAGGGCGTCAATCGCACCGTTGCCACGCCGCGCACGGCTTCAATCACAAACTGTTGCCAGACAATGTGCCGCTGCGCCAGATGTGCATACATATGTATGCCAACGCGCAACACCACACCGCGGGCAAGTTGCCACTCGAAGGTGCGATGCACCACGCCATCGCGCAAGTCCAGCCAATAGCTGAACACGCGCACCGTGCTGTGCTCCATGTCCAAGCGTTCGCCATTGGCCTCGATCACGCAGCCCAGCGGAAATGGCAAATTGACCATTTCCTCGTTCAACAGCGGATGCCGGTCGGTGAAACCCGGCACGTAGGTTCCCCATTTGCTTTTCGCCGGGCGGAATTTCTCGAGCGTGACATTGCCGGGCATGCGCAAGTACGTAACGTTTTGTGGATCATCCGCCAAGCCCTCCGGCAGCGCCGCACGCAGGTTCAGAGAGCCCGAGCCAATGGCGAAGAGCGCCTCAAAATGCTTGTTGTGCTGCACCTGAAAGCGCGGCGCGCATAACGACCAGCCGGCTTCCGGTGCGCTGGCGCTGAATATAGTGCCCGGTTTGACAACGAGTTTTTCCATTAGGCCCAATCCTCTTATTATTACGGTTATCCGCGCGCCGCGACCCAGCGCGAGAAGCGCGCGACGGCCTCGTGCAGCGCTTCGAGCGATGTGGCAAACGAAATGCGAATATGCGCGTCGGCGCCAAACGCATTGCCGGGAATGACCGCGAGGTGCGCTTCATCGAGCAGGCGCATGGCCAGCTCATCCGAGCCCAGACCCAACGCAGCGATGTTGGGAAACACATAAAACGTGCCGTCCGGATTGAGGCAGCGCACGCCTTTGATCTTGTTCAGCGCCGCGACCAGATATGCGCGCCGCTCGTCGAAGGCAGCGCGCATGGTCTGCACGCAAGCCTGATCGCCGGTCAGCGCGGCAATCGCGCCGTATTGCGCAAACGAGGTCGTGCCGGTCGTTGACTGATCCTGCAAGTTTTGCATGGCGCCGGCGCTGGCCTTGTCCGGACAACCGACATAGCCAAGCCGCCAGCCAGTCATGCTGTACGTCTTCGAGAAACCGTTGACCGTAAACGTGCGCGCATACAATTCCGGCGCGACCGCCGCGCTACTTACCTGCGTGAACCCGCCGTAGACCAGCGGCTCATAAATTTCATCCGACACGATCGCTACCTGCGGGTGCTGCACAAGCACATCCGCCAGCGCGCGCAAGGCGGCCGCATCATAGCCCATGCCGGTCGGATTCGACGGGCTGTTGATGACCACCGCGCGCGTCCGTGGCGTGATCGCCGCCGCGAGCTGGCCCGGCGTCATGCGAAAGCTGCTCGCTTCCGTGGTCTGCACAAAGACGCTGGTGCCGCCGCCTAAGGTCACAAATTCCGGATAGCTGACCCAGTACGGACTGGGAATAATCACTTCATCGCCCGGCTCGAGGATCACCTGAAAGATATTGTACAAGGCATGCTTCGCGCCGCAACTGACGATGATTTGCGCGGGCGTGTAGGTCAGGTTGTTGTCGCGCGCAAATTTGGTGCAGATCGCCTCGCGCAGGGCCGGAATGCCGCTTGACGGCGTGTACTTGGTCTGCCCGGCGCGCAGGGCTTTGATGGCCGCGTCCTTGATGTGCTCGGGCGTGTCGAAATCCGGTTCACCGGCGGCCAGCGTAATCACGTTGACGCCCTGCGCGTTCAGTTCGCGGGCGCGCATGGTGATGCCAATCGTGGCGGAGGGTTTGACGGCGGAAATGCGGGCGTTGAGTTTCATAAGCGGCAGGCAATTGTTGTGAGTGAGTTGTTGTTACATGATAAAAACTATACTGAATCGCAGGGTGAAACGCAAGCCGAAATCGGTTTGATCCGCCGGATTGGACGCATCTGCCGCGGTGGCGCGGCGCGCCGAGCGGCGTCATGGTGGAACTTTGCCTTGTTGTGCGGAATTTCCGTGGTCAGCGCGCGCGGTTGCATTTTCGAGTGCGATTTGCTATACTGTCTATCCCAGCGCGGGCGTAGCTCAGTTGGTAGAGCGCAACCTTGCCAAGGTTGAGGTCGTGGGTTCGAGCCCCATTGCCCGCTCCAGTATTCTGGCGGCGCGCAGGTGCGCGGCCCGCGGGTGCGGTGGATTGGCGATACTGCGGCCGACCACGCGCAAGGTAGTGTAGTAGATGACGCATCCCCTCCTGGGCGCCGGCTGCCCGCGTGGCAGCCTGTTAAACCATGGCGTCATCCCCTGAATGAGTTGTTTTGCTTTCAGTGCGCGGTCTGCGCCGCGCCGGTCTGTGCGCTTGTTGCGTCTGCCCGGTGCGCGACGCCACCCGTGCTAACTTTCTGAAGGAACGCTTGCATGCAAGATCTCGTTTTGAATGCCACGACCCGCACCGACCGCGGCAGCGCCGCCTGCCGGCGCTTGCGCCACAAAGGCATGCTGCCCGGCGTCATGTATGGCCACGGCCAGCAGCGCAGCATTGCGCTGAACTATCATGACTTTACCCAGGTGCTGCACAAACTGCACGCCGAGCACGCGGTCGTCAAATGCATAGTGGACAGCGACAATCTGGATGTCCTGATCAAGGCTGTCCAGCGCAATTGCGTGTCGCACGACATTGAGCACGTTGATTTTCTGATCGTGGATCTTGATGAAATCGTCAACGTGGCTGTGCCGCTCGAAGTGCACGGCGAAGCCGATGGCGTGAAGAATCACGGCGGCGTGCTCGAGTTGCTGCGCCGCGATGTCGCGGTCGAGTGTAAAGCGCGCGACATTCCCATCTCTATTCCGGTGGATGTCAGCGCGCTGAAGATTCACGATATGCTGACCGTCAGCGCTTTGCCGGTCCTGCCGGGCATCACCTATGACCTGACGGCCGAGACACCGCTGATCACGGTGGCGGCGCCGACGCTGCATGAAGAAGCGGCGCCGGGTGTGGCCGTAGTCGAAGGCGCACCGGCCGAACCGGAAGTGATTACCGCCAAGAAGCCGGCGGAAGAAGGCGAAGAGGCCCCCAAGAAGAAGGAGTAACGCGGTGGTTGCTTGTGTTGTGGGGCTGGGCAATCCCGGGCCAGACTACGCAGCGACCCGTCATAATCTTGGCTTTGCCGTGCTGGACACGCTGGTGGCCGCGCGCGGCTTGCCATGGCGCCGGCGCTGCTGGCGGCCCTACTGGCTGGCCGATGCGCGCGGCGCAGCCGGTATGCCGCAGCGCTACTGCAAGCCGGCCATGTTTATGAACCGCAGCGGGATCGCCATCGCGGCCTTGTGCCGGAAGTATGGTTATGCGCCGGCGGATCTGCTGATTGTCTATGACGACCTGCATCTGCCGCTGGGCTGCCTGCGCGCCCGGGCCACCGGCTCGGCCGGCGGCCACAACGGCATGCAGTCGGTGATGGATGCGTTGGGCACGGACGCCGTGCCGCGCTTGCGGCTCGGGATCGGGCCGCCGCGGGATGACGCGATCGCGCATGTGCTCGGCCCGTTTGCCGCGCACGAGCAGGCTCGCGTGGCGGACATGCTGGCCGCCGCGGCCGATGCGGTCGCGTGGCTGTGCTGCACGCCGTGGGAGCGGGCCGTCGCGCGGGTCAATGGCATGCCGCCGCGCGCGCAGGAAACGACTGGCTTGGGTGCTGCGGCACACGGCCAACAACATACTAACTTGAACTAATGAACAGCCAAGGATGCTCTGTGAGAAAGTACGAATGCTTGTTTATTGTTGATCCCGAAGCCGCCAGCGCGCGGTTCGACCAAGTCAAGACGGCGATCCGTCAGGATATCGAGCGCGTGCATGGCTTGCTCGACAAGACCGAGGAGCTGGGCCAGCGCGTGTTGGGCTACGCCGTGCGCCACTGCCGCGAAGGCTTTTATTACCTGGTGCAGTTTAGCGTCGAGCCGCAGTCGATTTTGGAAATCCAAGCGCGCTACCGGCTCAATCCGGACATCGTGCGCTTCCTGATTTTGGCGGCAGAATAATTACTGATCCAAGGAGGCAGGCCATGTACTTGTATGCGCACTATCGCGCCGTTTTGGCGCTCGCGCTCGCGCTGGCGCTGCTGAACGCTTGCAGTTCCGTCTCCTATCAAACCGAAGAGTGGCGGGTCGCCGTGCCGGAGCAGGGCGATGCGCGTGCCGTCGTGCGCTACATCGGCATTGGCACCAGCAGCAAGGATCCGGCCGCGCGCGAAGCAATGGCCGAAAAACTCAAGCTGCTGGCCGACGAAAAGAACCCCAGCAAGGGCTTTGCGCCCACCCTCCAAAACGTGCGCCGGCGGGTCTACATGGAAGGTGACAAGCTGGTGTTGGAAGAGACCGGCACGTTGCCCAATCCCCTTTCTTGGCAGCAGCAAAGCGGATTGAATCCACTCGGCTGGTTCTCGTCCAGCCCAAGCTTGGTCACCAAAGGCGACTATATTTTGAAGCGGGATATTGATTCGACCCGCAATGTGCTGGCCAGCGACGGCCGGATCATGGATGAAGACACCTACACCCGCGGCTTGCGCGACAAGAAGCCGATCGGGATCAGCACTGACACCAGCTGGCAGCGCCAGGGCGATCAGCCCGTGCAGCAGGATGACATGACGTTGCAGGCTGCGGAAGTTATTGTCTGGCCGCGCCAGGCCCGCACCTTCTACTGGAAAGTCAGTGGCAAAGGATTTGAGCAAGCCTGGCAATCGTTGGCGCACGAGTATGAAAATGTCGCGGCAGTGGAAACCGTGGTGCCGGCGACGGTCACCCGCGCGAGCACGACCAACGCGCCACCCGTGACCGAGGAAGTTATCGCGCTCGACGAATTGATCGCGCCGCCCGTAACCGAAGATGCTGAACCGATCCGCGGCATCGAACAGGAAGAACAGAACGACAGCGCCGCCGCGGCGGCAGTGACGGCTGCGGAACCTGACGGATCCGTCGAAACCAACGCAGCGGATCACACACCCGCCGCCGCAGAAGAAGACGTGGCGCAGCCCGCCGCCCCGCCCGTTACCACACCGGCGCCCGCCGCCGCAGAAGACGTGGCACCGCCCGCCGCGCCGCCCGTTGCCACACCGGCGCCCGCCGCGCCGCCCGCGCCGGTACGCGAGGAAGATTTCCCGGATGAGACACCTGTAACCCCCGTGTCAGCGGATGACACCATTAAATAACCTCAATAGCCGCGCGCGTCTGCGGACCTGCAGCGCGTCGGCGGTAGCCCCCTTCATGGATTAACACAAATGGCCTACGATCGCGAACGACTGAAACGCACCAAGCGGAACTGTAGCTTCTGCAAAAATGGCATTGCGCAGCTCGACTACAAAGACGTGGACACGCTCAAACAATTTTTGACCGAATACGGCCGGATCACGCCGCGCTACATCAGTGGCAACTGCGCCAAGCATCAGCGCATGCTGGCGAGCGCCATCAAGCGCGCGCGCTTTATGGCGTTGTTGCCGTATGTCGGCGCGATTCACGCCGAAGAATAACACGCACGGGAGTATCTCATGGATGTGATTTTACGTTACGATATAGCGCAGCTCGGCCACGCCGGTGAAGCGGTCAGCGTGGCGACCGGCTACGCGCGCAATTATCTGATTCCGCGCGGCATGGCCGAGCCGGCCTCCAAGGACAATTTGGCGCGTATCGGCGCCGAATTGCGCCGCCGTGCCATTGCCGATGCCAAGGAGAAAGAAACCTGCGAAGGCCTGGCGGCTCGCTTGGCTGAGCTGTCCGTCACCATCGCGCGCAAAGCCGGCGAAGATGACAAGCTCTACGGCTCGGTCACCAACATTGACATCAGCAAGGCGCTCGAGACGCACAACGTTAAAATTGACCGCAAGAAAATCGCGGTCGAACCGCCGATCCGCCAGCTGGGCGTCTTCAGCGTGGAGATTGTCCTGCACGCCCAGGTGACGGCGACGCTGCGCGTCTGGGTTGTGCGCGAATAGGCGCGCCGCGCGCCACGTTTTCCGGCTGGCTCTCGCATGTGCGCTGACCTTTTGACACTTCCGCTGCCGGCCGAGTTTGACCGCGTCCCGCCGCACGACACCGAGGCGGAGCGCAGTATTCTCGGCGCGATGCTGATTGACGAGCGCTCCGTCGCGCTGGGTTTGGATGCGCTCGGCGACACGGCTTTCTACACGCCTGCCCATCGCCTCGTCTTCCGGGCCGTGCGCACGTTGTTCGAACGCAAAGAGCCGAGCGATATTGTCACGATCGCCAGCCTGCTGCAGAACCAGAACGACCTCGAAAATGCCGGCGGCGCGTCGTATATTGCCGGGCTCGCCTCGGCCGTGCCGACTGCCGCCAACGCCGAGCATTACGCCAAAATCGTCCAAGACAAATTCCTGATGCGCGAGTTGATCCGCGCCGCCCAAACTGTCGCCGCCGATTGTTATCGCGGCGAGTTCAGCGCCGAGGAGCTGATTGAGGCCGCCGAGCAAAGTGTCTTTAAGATTGCGGATAGCCGCCGCCGTGGCGATTTTGAGCAACTCAAGAAAATGATGCTCGGCGTTATCGAGTACCTTGAAAAATTGCAGGAAAAAGGCGGCGCGGTCACCGGCCTGGATACCGGCTTCACCCAGCTCAATGAAATGACCACCGGCCTGCACGGCGGTGAGTTGATCATTGTCGCCGCGCGCCCGGCCATGGGCAAGACCGCCTTGGTGCTGAACATGGCCGAGCATATCGCCGTGCACCAAAACCGGGCGGTGGCGATCTTCTCCATGGAAATGACCGCGCGCCAAGTGGCCCTGCGCCTGCTGGGCTCGCACGCGCGCGTCGAGGGCCAGCGCTTGCGCAAAGGCGACTTGCGGCCGCAAGACTGGACCGCGCTGGTGCAAGCCGGCACGGCCCTCAGCAAAGCCGACATTTTCATTGACGCCTCGCCGCAGTTGACCCCGCTTGAAATCAACGCGCGCTGCCGCCGGCTCAAAGCGGAAAATCCGAACTTGGCGCTGGTCGTGCTCGATTACATTCAGTTGATGGATGCGCGCGGGCGCGCCATCGAGAGCCGCCAGCAGGAAATCGCCTACATCTCGCGCTCGCTCAAGGCGATGGCAATCGAACTTGACTTGCCGGTCATCGCCATTTCGCAGCTCAACCGCGAATCCGAGCGCGGCAAAGAAAAAGGCTCGCGCCCGCAGCTCAGCCAATTGCGCGAATCGGGCGCCATCGAGCAGGACGCCGATGTCGTCGTGCTGCTGTATCGCCCGGCCTATTATTCGAATGATCCAAAATATGCCGACCATGCCGAGGCCATCATTGCCAAGCAGCGCAATGGCCCGACCGGCACTGTCCATTTGCAATTCCTTGATCGCTTCACGCGCTTTGACAATCCGCCCGAAGGATTCATGGATGCCTACGATGCTGATGAATAACCGTTTCCTTTTAACGTTTCGTTGTCTCAACAAGGAGCACCCCGTCCGATGAATACCCTGTTTACCTCCGAAGCTGTTTCCATGGGCCACCCCGACAAAGTGGCAGATCAGATTTCCGATGCGGTCCTCGATGCCGCCTTAACCGTGGATGCCACCAGCCGCGTTGCCTGCGAGACCCTGGTCACGACCGGCACGGTGGTCATCTCCGGCGAAATCACGACCAGCGCCCATCTTGATTTTCAAGAGATCGCCCGCACCACGATCAAGGAAATTGGCTACACCGATCCGTACCTTGGTTTCAGCGACGAGTCGTGCGGCGTGCATATTCTGGTGCACCGCCAGTCGCCCGACATCAGCCAGGGCGTGACGGCCGGTGAAGGCTTGTACAAAGAGCAGGGCGCGGGCGACCAGGGCATGATGTTCGGCTACGCCTGCGATGAAACGCCGGAGCTGATGCCGATGCCGGTCATGCTCTCGCGCCGGATTCTCGATGAACTCGCGCGCCAACGCCTAAGCGGCCGCATCAAATGGCTGAAGCCCGACAGCAAATCACAGGTCACCGTCGAGTATGACGCAAAGTTCAAACCCGTGCGCGTGCACACCGTCGTCGTCTCGACCCAGCATGCCAACGATGTCACGCACGCCACCATTACCAAGACAATCATTGACAAGATTATCCGCAAAGTCATTCCGGCGCGGCTGCTCGATAAAAACACGAAATTCTTGATCAATCCGACCGGCCGTTTCGTCATCGGCGGGCCGCATGGCGACACCGGCCTGACCGGCCGCAAGATTATCGTCGACACCTATGGCGGCATGGGCCGGCACGGCGGCGGTGCCTTCTCCGGCAAAGACGCGACCAAGGTGGACCGCAGCGCGACCTACATGATGCGCTACGTGGCCAAGAACATTGTCGCCGCCAAGCTGGCCAGACGCTGCGAGCTGCAAGTGTCCTACGCGATTGGCGTGGCCAAGCCGATGTCGGTCAATGTCAACACCTTTGGCACCGGCGTGGTGACCGATGACGCGCTAGTGACCGCCGTCAGCAAAATATTCGACTTGCGGCCGGCGATGATAATCGAGAAACTGAAGCTGCGCCGGCCAGTGTATCTGAAGACGGCGCGCTACGGCCATTTCGGCATCAACGACCCGGATTTTACCTGGGAGAAAACCGATATGACTGCCGCGCTGCGCAAGGCCGTTGGCGTTGCCTGACGCCGCCGCGGTCGCGTCTCTGTTCCGTCGCGCGTCGCCGGCGACGCGCATACTTGCAACGCTGGAGGAGCGTATGCGGCAGTGCAATTCCCTTCGCGCCCGGCGCCAGATTAGTGCCGTGCTTGCAGGCACGCTCGTGCTCTGCGGCTGTGGCACCGGCACGCACATGGTTGGCTATGCCATTGATCCGCTTGATGGTCCGCCGCTAAAATTCCAAACGCCCGTGCTGGTGCGCCCCTTCGAGGATCGCCGCCCGTATGACGAGTGCTACGAGCCCGACTCGGCCGCCGAGCTGTACCAATTTTACTCGTCCGACAAGCAGTTCAAAGAGCCGCCCGCCCCGGCCGTCAAGCGTGCGTTTGAGCTCGAACTCGCCAATGCCGGCGTGGAAGTCGCCGACGAGGGCAATCATCTGCTCGGCCAGAAGCCTTATCTGCGCGTGACCGGCGAGTTGCTTCACTTTCTGGTGACGCGCGCGGATGTGCCGGTGCCGACCCTCCAGAATAAAGTCAACACGCTCTGGCGCCGCGAGCAATACAGCGTGCGCGTCGGCCTGCGCATCACTATGATCGACACCAAGTCCGAGAAAAAAGTCATGCAGCGCGTGTACACCAGCAGCGATTCGTTTGCCCAGCGCTCCAGCATGATTGATGTCAAGCAATATGAACAAGACGCCACGCACAACATTGACAAGGCCAAATGGACCGTCGCCGGCGACGACTATTGCATTCAGTTGCTCAACAAGCATCTGAAAATTGTGCTGGTCAAGGCCCGCAATGACATCACGACGCTGCTGACGCCGTAATAATTTCTTCACCGCGAAAGAACTAAGCGCCTGAAACTCCCGCCACGAAGAGCCAACCGACTCGTCCCGCGCAACGAGTCGCCATGTCAATCGCCAACTGGAATTCCTTCCGCCGCGGCAGCGCAGCACTATACTAATGAGAGCGCTTTCTGCTTTGCAGCGCCCTTGTAGCCGCCCGCGGTGAGGGCGGCTTCTGCAGCCGCGGTCAGCGCCCGCGGCTACAATTGACATGACAACAAGTAAGTGCTCTCATTAGTAACAAAGAGAAACGAGTTAACGAGCAGACCGCAATTGTTGCTGTTTACAGACGACAGAAAATGTTGATTGTGGCCCAATGCCGCTCTTGTACTCCTTTACTCTTTGTTGATTGCTGCGTGCCGCGTGAGAATTGGCAAAAAAAGAGCGCGGGCAGCGTGCCCGCGCTCTGGCTATCTCAAATACTAAACGCCGCTCAACGCCGCCGCCGCAGGGCCAGCAACACAAGGGCGACGACGCCCAGTGCAGCCGGCTCGGGGATCACGTTCCAGCCGACATCGCGCGTGCCGTATGCCGTCTCGAGTTGGGTCGAGTACGGCAGGCCGCCGACCGTCTCGAACGTCGGTACTTCGTTGGTGTAATTGTTGAACGGATCGCCGGGATCGTCCGCGTAGTACACTTGATCATTCCACCACGCCTCGCCCGGCACCGGTACGCCGCATGACCAGAACTGGTTGGAGGTCGAGATCAAGGCCAGATCGCTGTTGCGCGTCTCCGCGTAGGATGCCTGCAAGCCGAAGGCGCTCCCGGCCGCCGGGAATTGCGCCCATGGATAGTCGCCAATGATGCTGCTGTTGACGCGGAAGGACGGGCTCAACCACATATCACCACTGGTGCCGCATTTGACCGTGACGGCCGCGACATCTTCACTGACGCACAGGCCCTCGACAAAGGTGCAGTGGTCAATTAGAACCTTGTTGATGTTGTTGGCGACGTCACGGAACGGATAGCTGTTGTTCTGAATTGCGTTGCGGAAGCCGCGCACCAGGACATGATCAATCATGGCATTGGACGGGCCGATCGCGCCATCCACGCACATGCCGAAGTACCACCAGCTTTCCCATGAATACACCCAGTTGCTCACAGCAGCATTGTAGACCATGCCGGTGTAGAGGCCGTTCAGGTACATATGGTCGACGCGCACGCCGGTGCCGCCGACGATGCCGAGCGCGGCCAACATGTCCGGCGCACTTGCGCCTTCACCTGTGCCGTCGGTGTAAGCCGGCGGGTCATTGCCCATCACGGTGAAGCCGGAGACGCGCACATATTGGCTGTCAAACAGTTTGATCACGGGGTATTCGGCATAGGTGTCGCGCCCGAAGCTGATCAACCAGTTCTTAGTCCCGCGGGTCAGGATACTCTGCTCCGCACCCGCACCGATCAGGTTGATAAACTGGCGATTCGACAGGTCGATGATCCAGTTGGTGCCGCTGGGATCGGTGGATTCGCCCGCGTAGGTGCCGGCGCCGACATTCAGCGTGATCGAGCCTTCCTCGGTGCTGCCATTCGGGACGTTGGTGACACCGAAAGCGATGTTGCGCCAGGCGGTGGCCCAACTCGTGCCGTTGTTGGCATTAGCGCCACTCAGCGACACATAATAATCAGCCGGATAATTGTTGATCGTAAACGTGGCTGGCGCGCCATTGTAGGAGTTGAATGCTACCGTGATCGTGCCGACGCTCGGGCGTGGCGCAGCGGCCGTCACGGTGAAACTGACGCTGGTGCTCTCGCCGGGCGCCAGCACACCGACGCCGGGCGTGACGTCGGTGATAAACGCCTGCGCGCTGGTGTTGGTGAAGGCCATGGCGACCGCGCCGCTGTTGCCGAGGACGAACGACTTGGTGCGCGGCTGCAAGGTGATCGTGGCGGCCGGCGTCAGGTCCGCCACCGGGCGCGGCGTGTCGGCCGTGAGCGGCACAAAGAAGCTGCCGGCACCCCAACTGACCTGCACGCCCGCATTCGTCGGGCCGCTGAACATCGCCCGATTGACCGTCACCGTGCAATAGGCTGCGTCGCCGCCGGGTACCGTTACCACGGCCGGCTCGACGGAAATCCAGCCGGCGGTCGGCGTGTTGGTGCAGGCAATCGGCAACATAGTGGCATTGTCAATGCGCAGCATCAGGTCATTGGTCACCTGCCAGAAGGTGAGAAAATTCGGCGCGATGAAAATGTCCTGTTCCGGCATGGGGCCGGTCCATAAACGACTCGAATTGACCAGCCAGCCGCTGACGGGATCAACCATGCGCATGGCGCCGCCAAAGTAGAACGTGCCGGACGGGCTGACCGCGCACGACGCCGCATAGGCACTGATCGGCAGCCTTTCTGCACTGAGAATGGTAGACTCCGTCGACGGATTAAATACTTGAAAAACATTGGTCGGGCCGCTGGGCGTAAACCCGCCGACAATGTAGAATTTTCCCTTCCACGCAATCATCGAGGGCCAGCGCACGGGCAGCACTACTTGCCCCACAATCTTGATGCCGTCGGCAATCGTCGCCGGGCTGGTCACATCCAGCATGTAGACCTTGGGCGAATAAGTGATGTTGGGAAACTGCTCGCCGGAGAACAAGTAAATCTTGTTGCCGAAGGCAGCGCAGCCAAAGTAGCGCAACTGATTGGTGTAAATATTCTCATACGTCTGCCAGGTGTTCAATGACGGATCATAGACCTGCATGTGGGTTGCACCATCCGGCCCCCAGTAATTGCCGCCGAAGCAGTAGATGTTGCTGCCGACGCGCACGGCGCCGCCATACATCTGAGCCTTGAGACCAGCGCTGAAGCTGTTGGCCGAGGCAGTCGTGGTCCATTCGCCGTTCGCGCCACGATTCGGATCGAAGACCGCGCAATAGCCTTCCCAATGCGGATACCCGCCGTGCATGAAAATTTCCTCGACGTCATCGCCATCCCAATCATAGGCGAAGGCCTGATTGGCGCCGATCCACGTGCCTTGGCCAAGATGTGGCTTGCGGCTGACATAGGTGCCATACGCAGGGTCGCTGGCGCTTTGGATACAGTAGCCGTTCAAATCGGCCAGTTGCCAGGAGGCGCTCTGCCATGTATCTCCCACAGGATCATAGACAGAGAAGCCGGCCTGCCGATTGTAGGAGAAGCCCTCGCCGTTGGGCCACGAGTTGCTCGGCCACATATAGCCCATCGAGATCGACTGGCCGTTATGGCCGGCAATGCCATAAATGCTGGCCAAATTGGCATTCGGGCCGACGCCGCCACAGACATAGTATTTGCCGTTGGCATAAATCGAAGCGCTGTGATAGGTCGGCCAGTAGCCTTCTTCGCCGTAGCGCGGGTCAACGGTGGACCATATGATCATGTTGGTTTG
>Ga0268276_1000331_pt1 | contig 56657 bp, 48 predicted proteins | sample saktaG_4_FD_190145 | JGI IMG/M metagenome (GOLD analysis project Ga0268276, IMG submission 190145) | Saline water microbial communities from Sakinaw Lake, British Columbia, Canada - sak_2010_1_5_45m | ecosystem: Environmental > Aquatic > Non-marine Saline and Alkaline > Saline ...
CTTCGGGGTGCTGGCCGACAAATACGGACGGAAACCGGTGCTGCAGTGGACCATCCTCACCTACTCTATCGGAACCTTCTTCTGCGGATTTGCATCCAGCTTCTGGGTCCTGATGATCTTCCGGGTGATCACCGGTTTGGGAGTAGGTGGTGAATGGGCTACCGGACAAACATACGTAGGTGAGACTTTCCCGGCAAAAGTGAGAGGACGATATTGTGCCTTCATGCAGACAGGCGCCCCTCTTGGGATTGCTCTAGCTGCCATCGTCGGTGGGCTCATCGCCCCTCATATCGGCTGGCGGGCAAGTTTCTTTGTCTCCATCCTTCCAGCCCTTCTCATAATCTACATCCGAAAAAAACTGCCAGAGTCGGACCTCTGGCTGGCACATAAGGAGAAGGGCATCCGGAAGATAAGGGGTCTCAAAGAGATTCTCCTGGGAGAGGAGAACAAACTACTGCAGCTCTTTACCAAAGCTCACCGGAAGTTCTTCATCCTGGCTCTCATCCTGGCTATCTTCGACATGACCGCCTACTGGTTCACCTACGCATGGATGCCCAGTTACCTGCATGCCGAGCGGGGGTTCACACTGACAAAATCGGCCCTCTGGATGCTTGTAATTCAAACAGGCGGCTTTCTGGGTTACGCCTCTTTCGGCTTCGTCTCCGACCGGTGGGGACGGCGCCCGGCCTATACCATCTATTCGTTCATCATGGCGGCCGGACTTCTTATGATCACTCTCTTCTGGAATGCCGTAGTCGCCTATCCTCCAGTGATCCTGGGATTCATGTTCCTGGTTGGATTCGGCACCGGGATGTTCGGCGGATACGGAGCGCTGTTTTCCGAACTCTTCCCCACCTCCATCCGAAGCACCGCCATGGGGACCGCTTTCAATCTCGCCCGTGGAGTTCAGTTCGTTACCCCGGTAATCATCACCGTCGTCGCGGTCAACTACGGTCTCTCCGGAGGCATCTCCCTGGCAGCGTTATTTGCTATCCTTACTGGCTTGTGGATCTGGACATTTCCGGAGACCAGGGGAAAGAAGCTGGAAGAGTAAGTTAGAAAAACATATCATGGAAATAGACAACAACCAAACCAGCATGTTGAAATTTGGATTTTATTCATCTCTTTCATTCGTAATATTGACAATCATTACATTTGGATTTGCCATGATTGCCATTCCACCGTCAGGACCTAACTGCCCGGGCGACTGCATGAGCTATCCGTACCCTGACATCCTGTCCTATTACCCAAGAGATTACCACTGGATGTATCTTGCAATTTTTCAACTATTTGCCTACATCATTTTTATGATCTCGAATCATTTTATTGCTCCGCCTGAAAAGAAATTATTTAGTTCTATAAGCGTTGCTTTTACAGTAATTTCTGCAACAGTTTTATTGATTGCCTATTTTACTCAATTCTCCGTTGTGCCTGTTAGTGTAATGAAAGGCGAAATGGAAGGAATTGCTTTAATCACGCAATATAACGGACATGGACTATTTATTGCGATGGAAGAATTAGGATACATTACAATGAGCATTTCATTTTTGTTCTTATTCCCAATCTTCCCCAGGGAAAAAGGTTTAGGAAAATCTATTCGCATTCTACTCCTGATGCCATTCTTGGTAACTGGTGTGGCATTTGTTTTATATTCTTTCAAATTTGGGATCGACAGAGATTATAGGTTCGAAGTAGCTGCAATAACAATAAACTGGTTAGTCACTATCGTAGTAGGGATTTTAATAAGTGTATACATTAAACGCAGAATAAAAAGCATAAAATAAGGGGATCACACAGCAAAGACGAAGTTTAAGTTGTGCTATTTTTCTGACAGAATAATGATGTCTTTGGGTTTTAGCAGCTGTTTGTCGTAGCCTCTGAGCATGGAATTAATCATGGCCAATCCCATCTGGGTGGTATTGACCACTGAGTTTGGGGCAACAGCCTTGATGCCTTTCACCAACCACATAAAATAATCGTACAAAAACTGGTAGAGCCTCGTCCGTGATTTGATCCCCCTCAACGGGATGATGGCACCCGGCCTGAACATGTAGGCCTGTTTAAATCCTATCTTCAGGAGGTCGTTTTCAGTTTTCCCTTTCACCCGAGCCCACATCATGCGACCCTTCTCCGACGAGTCGGTGCCTTCGCCCGAAACGTAGTTGAATGTCATCTGCGGATTGGTTTCAACCAGTGTTCCGGCCAAAGCCATGGTATAATCGTAGGTGATGTGTTTGTACTCTTTCTCTTTCAGACCGGCAGAGCTTATCCCGAGGCAGAAAAAACAGGCATCATACCCCGAAAGCTGGTTTTGGACATCCGTGAAATCAGAAAAATCCGGATGAATCAACTCCTTCAGCTTCGGATGTTCGATTCCAACAAGATTTCTCCCGATAACCAACACCTCGTGAATTTCCTCATGGTCAAGACATTCCAGTAACACTCCCTTGCCAACCATTCCGGTGGCGCCTGTTATGATAACGTTTTTCATTGTTTCTGATTTTACCTGTTACATATTCTCTTTCAACCAACTCTTTCAACCAAAAATAACGGAAAAATTTGTAATTTTACTCTTTCGAACCTATTCCACATCCTGTATGTTCCGAATACAAAGTAAAATTGACACCTCCAGCCCTGAGTTTCAGAAGCAGAAAGAGGAGTACCTCAAGATCCTTACGACCTACAAAGAACGGCTGGCATCCACCACACGGGGAGGTCCTGAAACCTCAGTCAAACGTCATAAAGACCGCGGGAAACTGCTGGCGCGGGAGCGCATCGACCTGCTGGTCGATAGAAACACCCCCTTTCTCGAACTCTCGCCAATGGCCGCTTACGACCTCTATGACAACAACTTTCCGTCGGCCGGCATCGTGACCGGCATCGGGGTAATCCATGGGAAAGAGGTGATGATTGTTGCCAATGACGCGACGGTCAAAGGAGGAACCTACATTAAAGAAAGCATTAAGAAACATGTTCGTGCCCAGGAGATTGCCATGGAAAACCGGCTTCCCTGCGTATACCTTGTCGACTCAGGAGGGGTTTTCCTTCCGGAGCAGGCTAACGTGTTCCCCGATAAATACGATTTCGGCCGGTTTTTCTTCAACCAGGCCCGACTTTCGGCCAAAAAGATCCCACAGATTGCCGTGGTGATGGGCTCCTGCACTGCCGGAGGGGCTTATGTGCCGGCTATGAGTGATGAGACCATCATTGTACGCAACCAGGGAACCATCTTCATCGGTGGACCCCCATTGGTAAAAGCAGCAACTGGTGAGACGGTTACTGCAGAAGAACTTGGAGGCGGTGAAGTCCACACGATGATCTCTGGCGTAGCCGACCACCTGGCAGAAAATGACGTTCATGCCATCCAGATCTGTCGGAATATCTTTGAATCGATCGATCGGCATGAATACCAGGAGTTGCCGCGAACTCCCATCGAAGAACCGTATTACGACCCACAGGAACTCTACGGCATCCTGCCAATCGATCCCCGGAAACCAGTGGACTCCAGGGAACTCATTGCGCGGATGGTCGACGGAAGCCTCTTCCACGAATTCAAAGAGAAATACGCCCCTACCCTGGTGACCGGATTTGCCCGCATCATGGGGTATGAGGTGGGGATCTTAGCCAACAATGGGGTACTCTTTTCGGAGACCTCGCTAAAAGCTGCCCACTTTATCGAGCTCTGTTCTGCCCGCAACATTCCCATTCTTTTCCTGCAAAACATTACCGGCTTTATTGTTGGGAAACAGTATGAGCATGGTGGGATCGCCCGCGATGGAGCAAAGTTCGTGCATGCCACCGCCAACGCCAACGTCCCCAAATTCACGGTGATCTTCGGCGGATCGTTCGGTGCAGGGAATTATGCCATGGCCGGACGTGCTTACGAACCGCGCTTCCTGTTCATGTACCCCACTTCCAAGATATCGGTGATGGGTGGAGAGCAGGCAGCCGGTGTGCTGATCCAGGTAAAGGAAGAACAGCTTAAAGCCAGGGGGCAAAAGCTCTCTGATGAAGAAAGGGACAAGTTACAACAGACTATCCTCCAGAAGTATGAAGAGGAGGGATCTGCCTATTTCAGTACGGCCAGGCTCTGGGACGACGGCATAATCGATCCCATTGATACTCGAAAGATCATCGGCCTTTCGATCGCTGTGTCACAGAATAAGAAGTACCCGGAACCAAAATATGGGATATTCAGGATGTAATGATGAGGTGATGATGTAATGAAAAATGAACCACGTAGACACATAGAACACAATAGAACTAATGTGCCCTATTGTGCCTAATGTGGTAAAAAAACCCGAAACACGAAACCTGAAACACGAAACAATATCATGTTTACAACAATAGAAACAAACCTTGAGAACGGAGTTTTTACAGTCTGGCTGAACCGACCTGAGATACATAACGCCTTCAACAAAACAATGCTGGAAGAGCTGGCCGAGTGTTTCCTCGACCTGCAGTCGACCGATGCCATCTGTGTAATCCTCCGCGGCAAAGGCAAGTCCTTCTGTGCCGGTGTGGACCTGAACTGGATGAAAGCTGTAGCACAAAACAGCTACGATGTCAACTACCAGGAGAGCCTGCTTCTGTCGAAATGCTTCTACGCCATCTATACCTGTTCCAAACCCACCATTGCGCTGGTTCACGGAGTCTCCCTGGGAGGGGCCAACGGACTTCTTTCGGCCTGCGACCTGGCCTATTGTACCGATGATGCCACCTTCTCTCTCAGCGAAGTGAAGATCGGTATCGTGCCGGCATGCATCTCTCCCTATGTGGTGAAGCGGGTAGGGGAATACGGTACCCGCGAGCTGATGCTCACCGGCAAGCGGATCAAAGGAAAGGAGGCGGAAGCCTTTCACCTGGTCAACAAATCGGTTCCGGCTGATCAGCTTGATGCTATTGCCGAAGAGACAATCAGCCATTTGCGTTCCAGCGGTCCGGCTGCTATGGCTCATGGGAAAAACTTGATCCACGAAGTAACCAACAACCTCACCCTCAAGGAGGCGTACGACTTTACCGCACGCATCATCGCCGACATTCGGGCATCCGAAGAGGGACAAGAAGGAATGAATGCGTTTCTCGAAAAACGAAAACCAACATGGGTAAAAGAATAACTAAACTCCTCATTGCCAACAGGGGAGAAATTGCGGTACGGATCATGCGAACCGCTACAAAGATGGGAATCCGCACCGTGGGGATCTACTCGCGCATCGATGCCGACTCCCTGCACATCACCATGGCCGATGAGACTATCTGCATCGGAGAGGCTGAACTCAGCGAAACCTATCTCAATATCGCGAAGATCATCGAAATAGCCAAAGAGAAGGGGTGTGACGCCATCCACCCAGGATATGGCTTCCTGGCAGAAAATGCCGCTTTTGTAAAGGCCTGCGACGATGCCGATATCATTTTTATCGGTCCGGATGCCAAATCAATGCACGTGATGGGCAACAAGATCGAAGCGCGTGCCTGGGCAAAGAAGAGCGGCGTCCCCATCACCGAAGGGGTGACCGGCAACAAAGAGACCTTGATGAACGCCGGCACTAAAATAGGGTTCCCGGTTCTGCTCAAGGCGGCAGCCGGAGGAGGAGGAAAAGGGATGACGATCGTACGCGAAGCAGGTCAGCTCGAAGAGGCTCTTGAAGCGACTGCCCGGCAGGCGAAAGCCTACTTTGGCGACGACACAGTATACATTGAGAAGTACCTGGAAGAGCCCCGCCACATCGAGATTCAGATCCTGGGCGACCTGCACGGGAATGTGATTCACCTCTTCGAACGGGAGTGCTCCATCCAGCGCCGTTACCAAAAGATCATTGAAGAGTCGCCCTCGGCAACACTGACACCGGAAGTGCGGGCCAAAATGGGCACAGCCGCAGTACAGATCGGAAAAGAGATCGGTTACTCCAGTGCCGGCACCATCGAGTTTTTGGTTGATAAGAACCTGAACTTCTACTTCCTGGAGATGAATACACGGATCCAGGTGGAACATCCTGTCACCGAACTGGTCACTGGAATTGACATTGTGGAGGAGCAGATCAAAATCGCTGAAGGAGAACCGTTGCGCATGAAACAGGAGGATATCCGTCAACACGGCCATGCCATCGAGTGCCGGATCTATGCCGAAGACCCGGAAAACAACTTCCTCCCCTCTCCCGGCTTCATGACACTCTATTGCGAACCCCAGGGAGATCACATCCGAATTGATACCGGCGTAACGCCGGGTTCAGAGATTAAAAGCGCGTTCGACCCCATGATCAGCAAGCTGGTGGTGTGGGCCGAAACCCGCGATCAGGCAGCCAGGCGAATGAATGAAGCGCTCGCTTTTTATGGCATTCACGGCATCCGCACCAACATCAGCTACCTGAAGAAACTGATTGTTGGAGAACCCTTCCTGAGTAACACCATTTCCACCAAATTCTGCGACGAACATACTGAAGAGATTGTTGAAGAGATCAAAGTGGAGAAACAGGAAATTCCACGACACATCCTCCTAACCGGTTACCTTTTGCTAAGTCTCCGCCATCCTTCATCCGAAGGGGTCATTTTGGAAAAACCCGGAGAGTTATGGAGTAAGGTGGGATTTTGGCGCCACAGGATACATCTCACGGTCTCCTGCGAAGGGGAAGAATTTCCGGTGTTTATTCCTGATTACTCGGAGAAGACATTGGACATTGAAATTGCCGGCACAAAGTACCACGCCGAGATCAAAGAGGTCAAAGACTGCTTCCTCCAGTTCACCGTGAATGATGAACCCTACCATATTCTCTATTCCGAAGACCATGATCACAGGGATTATGTAAGTTTGGGCGGGCATATCTTCCTTATGAGGCGGCTTGATTTCCTGCCCGATGAGCGTATTGCAGCCTCGGCCGAATCGTTGGGAGCCGACCAGTCACACGTAAATGCCCCGATGCCAGGGAAAGTGATCAAGATCAACGTGAAGCCGGGCGACAAAGTAAAGAAGGGTGCGGTTTTGCTGATCCTTGAGGCGATGAAGATGGAGAACAACATTGTGGCTTCCCGGAATGCAGTCGTCAGTGAAGTGAACGTGGAGCTAAATGAGCATGTGAAAGTGCATTCGCCGCTCGTGGTGTTCGAAGAGGAAAATGGCGAAATAGTGAAATAGCGAAATGGCGAAATCTTATTTTTTTTCACCATCTCACCATCTCACCATCTCACTATAAAAAGCTAACTAATTACGATAATTGCAAAATAGATTTATATGAACAAAGTAGTAAAAGACGCCTACGAAGCGATCAAGGGGATCGAGAGCGGGATGACCGTGATGTTCGGTGGGTTCGGGCTGTGCGGGATACCGGAAAATTGCCTGAAGGTATTGGCCGAATCGAGCATCGACCAGCTTACCTGTATCTCCAACAACGCAGGCATAGACAATTTCGGGCTGGGCGTATTGTTACGAAAACACCAGATGAAAAAGATGATCGCCTCTTACGTGGGAGAGAACAAGGAGTTCGAACGCCAGTTCCTCACCGGCGAACTTGAAGTGGATCTGATCCCCCAGGGAACTCTCGCCGAACGGATCAGGGCAGGAGGAGCCGGAATCCCGGCATTCTTCGTCCCGGCAGGCTATGGCACCGAGGTGCAGGGCGACAAGGAGGTACGGATATTCAACGGGAAACCCCATATCATGGAATTGGGGCTCACAGCAGATTTTGCCATTGTGAAAGCAAAATACGGGGATACCATGGGCAACCTGATCTACAACAAGACGGCCAACAATTTCAACCAGCCAATTGCCACTGCCGGCAGGATCACCATTGCTGAAGTGGAGGAGCTGGTACCGTTTGGCGAGCTGGACCCTAATCATATTCATACTCCGGGGGTTTACGTTCAGCGGATCTTTCAGGGAACCAATTACGAGAAACGAATCGAGTTTGAAACCATACGGAGTTAATCATCAGATAACAATTTTCAACGAATTATACTATGTCTTTAGATAAAAACGGAATAGCAAAACGGATTGCCCAGGAGCTGAAAGATGGGTATTATGTAAATCTGGGCATCGGAATCCCAACATTGGTAGCCAACTACATACCGGAGGGGATAGAAGTTATTTTGCAGTCGGAGAATGGGCTGCTTGGCATTGGTCCTTTCCCTGCACAAGATGACGTAGACCCCGACCTGATCAATGCCGGGAAACAGACCGTCACGGCTATCCCCGGCGCCTCGTTTTTCGACTCTGCCAGCAGCTTCGGCATGATCCGCGGAGGGCATATCGACCTGACCGTCCTGGGTGCTTTTGAGGTAACAGAAAAGGGCGATATTGCCAGTTGGAAAGTCCCCGGCAAACTGATCAAAGGGATGGGCGGGGCTATGGATCTGGTAGCCGCAGCGAAGAACATCATCGTAGCGATGCAACATACTGATAAAGAGGGGAATTCCAAGTTGCTGAAAGAGTGTACCCTGCCACTGACCGGTGTAAATTGCGTGAAACGGATCGTCACCAACCTGGCAGTTATTGACGTGGTGGAAGGCGGATTCAAATTGATTGAACGGGCTCCGGGAGTGAGTGTGGAGGAGATTCAAAAGGCGACAGAGGGGAATTTGATCGTGGAGGGGGAAGTGCCGGAGATGAAAATTTAGCCCCTAAATCCCCTAAAGGGGACTTACTCCCGCTTTCGCGGGATGCCCCTAAATCCCCTGAAGGGGACTTCCTCCTCCCGTCGGGAGGATAACATTGCGAAGCAAAGAAAGCCCCCTTTAGGGGGTTTGGGGGCAAGTTAAGGAATTTGGGGGCGAACAAGAGGATTTAACAGTGGACAAGTATCTGACAACAAACAATATACAGTATAGATCATATGAATTATCCCAAAAAAGTAACCATAGGCGACATCACGGTACGGGACGGATTCCAGCATGAAGAGAAGTTCATCCCAACAGAAGCGAAGATCTGGCTGGCGGAAGAATTGATCCTGGCCGGCTTCCGGCACATTGAAGTAACCAACACGGGCAATCCCAGTGGTATGCCGCAGTTCAAGGATGCCGATGAAGTTCTCAAAGGGGTCAGGAAGAGCAAAAAGATCGCCCATTTGATCGACCAGGTCTCGCTTACGGTCATCACGATTCGCGAAAGGGCCATTGAACGAGCTATTGAAGCGCGCAAAGAGGGTTGGGGCCCCGACCGTATTCTGTTGATGGTCTCTACCGGTGAGGGACACCACCGCACCAATTCGGGACTAAGTTTGGCCGATTACTGGAAGATGGCCGAGAAGTACATTCCCCTCGCACGGGATGCCGGATTAAAGGTCAATGGCACTGTGAGCACTATCTGGGGGAGCCCGGTCGAAGGTCCTACCGACATGAAAGATGCCATCACTTTCACCAAGCGATGGTTTGACATTGGAGCCAACGATGTGGAACATGCCGACCATGACGGATCGGCTTCGCCCGACCGCATCTTTCAGTATTTTTCCATGCTCCTGGATTCAGGCGTCAGGGTAGAAAAACAAATTGTCCACCTGCACACCACCCGCGGCTGGGGCATGGCCAATGTACTGGCAGCCCTGCAGGCTGGTATGGTCAACTTCGAATCAACCATGGGTGGCATCGGCGGACAACCGGCCAACTTCGTTGATGGAGTTCCGGTAACCGGTACCGGCGCCTATTACTACAAAGATCCTAACCTGGTGGGACTGGTCTCCACCGAAGATATGGTGGTAATGATGGATGAGATGGGAATTGACACCCAGCTGGATGTGGACAAGGTGCTGGAGGTTGGCGCCATGGTTGAACGGATTGTTGGAAGGCGACTGCGGTCGGAAGCTATCCGCAACGGCCGCATTCCGAAATCCCTCTCGGGACGGAAATGATCAAAATCATCGAATCACCGAGGGAGGGGATGCAGGGAGTGGAGCAGTTCATTCCCACATCTTCCAAGATCCGGTTTGTCAACCAGCTTCTGAAAGTAGGCTTCGACACGGTTGAAATCGGCAGTATCGTGAACCCGAAAGTGGTTCCCCAGATGGCCGACACGATGGAGTTGATCGGCCAACTTGACTTTTCCAATTCTCAATCCGAACGGATGGTGCTTGTCATGAGCCGACGGGGCGCCGAGCGGGTTTCCCCGATGGAAGAGATTACTACCCTCTCCTATCCCTTCTCTTTCACTCCCTCGTTTCTGCAAAAAAACGTCAGGTCAACCGTTGATCAGGTTTATGGAACAACGGCTGAGGTGATCAACTTCTGCGGGAAATATGGGAAAAAAGCGGTGATATATATTTCCTACGCTTATGGGAACCCATACGGCGATCCGTGGAACCTGGATCTTTTACTAAATTGGATCGGGAAATTGAAGGGAATCGGTGCACAAATCATTCCCTTATCCAATGTCTCTCTTGAAATTGATACCCCGTTGATCGACAAGGTATTCACGGCCATCATGAAAGAATACCCCGATCTGGAATTCGGGTTGCACCTCCATCACGGGAAAGGAGACTGGGCCGCAAAAGTAGACGCTGCTTACCTCGTCGGATGCCGCCGGTTTGATGCCGTGATGAACGGTTTCGGAGGATGCCCGATGTCGGGGCACGAGCTGATGGGCAACCTGGCAACGCAGGACCTGATGAGGTTCCTGCATGAAAAAAAGATCCCAAATCCATTGGAACCAACCCTACTGAACGATGCAATTCAGATTGCGAATGAAATTTATCAATAAGAAATATTTATCTTTGATGATTGCTTACCCCTAAATCCCCTGAAGGGGACTTACTCCTCTCTTTGAGAGGGTATGACTGCGAAGCAGAGAAAGCCCCCTTTAGGGGGTTTGGGGGCAAACCTTGAACCTTGAACAAATGTATATTACCGAAGAACACGAAATGATCCGGAAGACTGTCCGGGACTTTGCCGAACGAGAGATCCGTCCGGTTGCTCAGGAATTGGATGAAAAAGGAGAATTCTCCTTGCCCCTGACCAAACGGATGGGAGAACTGGGCCTTTTTGGACTGATTGCCCCTCCAGAATATGGTGGTTCGGGGATGGACATGCTTACCTATGTAATTGCAGTAGAGGAGTTGGCCCGAATCGACGGCTCACATTCCGCTACCCTGGCGGCTCATATCTCCCTGGGGATGGGCCCTATCATGAATTTCGGTAACGAAGAACAGAAGAAAAAATACATTCCGATGCTTACCACCGGAGAAGCGCTCTGGGCGTTCGGACTAACGGAGCCCGATGCCGGAAGCGATTCCCGGGGAACTAAGACTACTGCCCGTATTGAAGGGGACGAATGGGTGATCAACGGTTCGAAGATCTTTATCACTAACGGAGCCTCTTCCATCAACGTAGGGGCCACGGTGCAGGTAGTTTCAGGAGAAAAAGACGGAAAGAAAGAGTTCACCACCATCCTCGTGGATGCCGATACCCCAGGGTTTAAGCGGGTCTCCATGCATGGCAAAATGATGTGGCGTGCTTCCGATACAGCTGAACTCTATTTCGACGACTGCCGTGTTCCCCTCTCAAATACCCTTGGGAAGCGGGGAGAAGGGTCGAAGATCATGCTCAATACCCTCGACAGCGGCCGGCTGGCAATCGGTGCTATGGGCCTCGGTTGTGCTCAGGGAGCTTTTGAGATGTCGCTACAGTATTCAAAAGAACGCAAACAATTTGGCAAACCGATTGGCCATTTCCAGGTGAACGCATTCAAACTCGCCGACATGGCTACCAAGATCGAACTGGGTCGCAATCTGTTATACAAAGGGTGCTGGTTGAAATCTAATGGAAAACCATACGCTAAAGAGGCAGCCATGGCGAAGCTATACTGTTCGGAGATTGCCAAAGAAGTGGCCGACGAAGGGGTTCAGATCCACGGCGGGTACGGCCTGATGAAAGATTACCCCATCGAACGCTTTTACCGCGACCAGCGCCTGTTACAGATCGGCGAAGGGACCAGTGAGATCCAGCGGCTGGTGATCGCCAGGTATATCGGGGTGTTTGACGAGTAACCCCATTTTGCTGTAAAGCGTTAGCGCTTCATCGCTTGTCAGTCATTAAAATGCTTCTTCAGATCGATCTCTTCCCATTCGGAATAGCCTCTGACTTTAAGCCAGATTTTCAGAGTGGATGGCTGTACCACAACGGAATAGATGGTCTTAATCACTCCTCCTTCCGGGAAGGTCGCCCCACCGTTGGGGATGGTAGTATCAAAGATCTCCATCATCTTCCCGGGTGAGATACTCCCTTTATTTTGCTCTCCCTGCTGAATAAGGTGGGTACGGCGGGTGTAGGTATAACTGATTCCTTCATTGATAGAATCATAGAAAATAATCGGGTAGTTGTGCCACGACGGATCAACAAAGTCGTTTGTAGCAGAGATCAGCCCCTCGGCCTGCCTCGCAACAACGCGGTAGGTTGCCCACTCATAAATGGTAGCATGATCGGGAAAAGAGGCATTCATGATAAGACCGGCACTGGGGAAAGTTGTGTTGAACCACCGGTCAACCTCAACCGAAGAGGTATTTCTGAAAAGACTTTCCACTAATATATGGTTGATATTTTCGCGTCCTGCGACGTTTGTTGTGTCGGCCATCTGCCCATTTTGCAGTTCCAGGAAAATTCCTTTGTCATTTATCGCTGTTTGATAGAAAAACGATCCGATGAAATCGATATTTGCTACTGATGCAGGAAAGCCTGTGGGATTCCAGACTACGATGTGGAAATACTTTGAGAACCTTCTTAAATTCTCTGCACCCAGATCAAGGTTCCTTCCGGTCACCACCTGATGATCAGGGGTATAATCTCCCCATGCCGAAAGACTGCTGCAACCGGTATAATAGATAGCAAGAAATACCGACGCCATGATTTTCGTCTGATCGGGGTTCAGTCCGTCGGTTTCTGCCATCCCATCATAGTAATCTTTGAATATCTGCGGGAAACCGTCATAATAAGCCTTCCCCAGTGTCACAAGCTCTTCATAGGAATATCCTTTCTCCCCTATCAGGAAATCGGTCACCGCCTCGTTATAGAATTCTCCAATCTGTTTTGTTAAAAGCAGTCCGTATTGCCGCCCCATCTGATGAAAAGTCCCATGAAGCTCAGCGATGTAAAAAGAGCCGGATGGGGATGTAGAAAGTTTTCCTCCTTCGAAGGCATCCTCCGGGTCATATTGGGTTGAATCTTTTGTACAACCCATTGAAAACCCAATAATAAAAAGTACCAGGAAAAAATAACGTGTGATTGTTTTCATAGCAAAAGAGTATAAAATGATGTTATTGCTTTACAGTTTCCATGTAGATCTTCATCAGCCTGACTGCCAAAACCATCGGATGATCTGTAGTTGCGTTGTAACTGATCACTATCGTAACATTTTTCTCCGGGCAGTAACCAGCCCAGTTCTTGTACCCGGGGATGGTGCCGGTATGGCCCCACATGGATGGATCGATCTTGTGCATGATCCCCAGCCCATACTCTTCGCAATCCTCTCCAATGGCAGGAACCACTGTGAGTCGCTCCGCCTGCATCTGGGGCGATAGGAGGGTGCCTTCATAGAGGGTTTTCACCCAAACTTTCATGTCATCCAGCACGGTGATCATCGCCCCTGCATCTCCTGCAAAGGAAGGATCGTACGCTTCTGACACATCAGTCCTGTCTTCATCGCCCCAGCCATATCCATGTACAAACGGAACCGGCAATTCCGGGTTATCGGGATAATGGGTATTGACCAGGTGGAGGGGATCCAGGATCCGTTGCCTGATCTCTGTGGCAGCAAGGTTTCCGGTGATCTGTTGAATAATGGCGCCTGCAAAAATGGTATTGGTGTTGGAATACCTGAAGGTTGTTCCTGGAGAAAAGTAATAGGGTTCATCTCTAACCAGGTCGATCATCTCCTGATTGGACCACTTCTTCAGGGGATTTGTCACCAGACTGACCAGGAAGGCGTTGGTTTCCAAATAATCAAAAATGCCGCTGGTATGATTGCATAGCATCCTGATGGTAACCGAGTCAGCTTTTGGAAAACCGGGGAAGTATTTGTCCAGTTTATCTGACAAACTGATCGTGCCTGCATCAGCGAGTTGCAGAAGCACCGTGTAGGTGTATGTCTTGGTGAGGCTTGCCATCCGGTAACTCATGGCAGTGCCTGGTTTTTCGCCGGTGGCGAGGTTGGCTTTCCCTTTACCCACTACCCACGTAAGATTTCTGTCGGGAGCCCAGATCCCGATAAGCATACCGGGGACACTCGAGGTGGCAAGTATTGAATCGCTTACGCGCTCCCATTCCGCCACGATCTGGTTATTCAGGGCGCTGTAATCCGGATCTTCGGATTTGTTGCAGGAAAAAAGCGCAGGGCTCATCACCAGGATCAGTACGAAAAGGGTTGATTTCATGAAGAGGTTGTAAAAAAATTAAAAATCCGAATTGATTATCAGCAGTTTATTTATTGTTCTACAACGATGAACTTTCGGGTGACCATGGCTTTTCCGGCACGGATCCGGCAAAAGTAGATCCCGGGCTTTGCATCCCTACCGTCCCATGTAACAGTATAATGTCCGGCTTGCTGTGGTTGATCAACCAGAGTCGTTACAACTCTCCCGTACAGATCATAAACAGATAATACAACCGAAGCGGCTTCCTCCAGTCGGTATAATACCTTTGCCGGAGAGGTGACGGGATTGGGAAAGATCGGTTCGAGGATCACTCCACCGGCATCCTTGTTCTGGTCATCAATTCCGAGCAGGGTATTCAAAACGCCGATGGCATAGTTCAATTCCACATCAGTGCTGTCAAGATAGAGCTGGTCGATGACCGTATCGTTGATAGGGACCCGGATATCGGGCACCACACCACCATGCATGGTGGAGTCGCTGTCGAGCTGGATCTGCCCGTTTTGATCCATTGAACGGCCCACCGGGTATCTGAAGTATAGGTCAATGGGAGGAAGGTAGAGATAATGCTCCGACCACGATTGCATCATGCCAAACGAGCCGTTGCTTCCGTAAAAGCTGACTACCTTGTTGTTGGGCAGCTTTTGCAGCATCATCGGGATTCCTTCGCCGGAGCTGATCTCCCGGGGCCCAACCAATATCATCACCGGGTGTGAAAAGGTGATTCCCTGCGGTTCGGTGAAGAGAGTTCCTGTGGGGTAATTGGGATTGATATAAGTACCTAAGGTTTGCCTGTCGAAATGTGGTTCAGGCAATGGCCATAGTTCGAACTGACCGCTATAGGGATTGTAGAAAAACTGCTGTTCATACAGGAGCGTGTCGGTGGTGAAAAAACCAGAGAGCGCGGCCGACAGCATATCTGCTCCTCCGCTGTTCACGCGAATATCCAGGATCATTCCGGATACATTGTTCGCGTTGAAGAGGTTGATTGCATCCCTGAAGCCGGTATATAGATTCGCCAGAAAAGCCGAATCTCCGTGTTCGGTAGTGAGTTTCAGATATCCATACCCGCTAGGTTCAAGTATTTCATAGGAGACCACTGGTCCCGGATCCAATGGTGAAAGGGAGGTTTGATCAAACGTAGAATACTTGTCTTCAACCGCTGTTAGTGTGGCGGTTATGGGGTTAGCTGCCCCTCGGTTCCGGAAGCTTATCTTAAGGGTTGTGCCCACAGGCGCGCGTCCGATAAAACGGCATTGGTTCAGTTTCTTACATTCCAGCGTTGCCGGATTTGCTTCAGCCCAGGAAACGGAAACTGTATCGAGAACTGCATTTACAGGTTGATCATTGACGTCAAGGATCTCTGCGCCAAATTGCATTCCGGCAAGGTGAGCCGGGCTTCCGGGGTTGACCAGCCGGGCTGCAAGGCGTCCGTCGTCCAATTCGGTGAGCGCAAACCCAAAGCTTCCTCCTATCTGCTGATACCGGGCCGTCTCTTTGTGGTTGGCCCATCCGTCACCCCGGAGGGAGACATGACCGTCGGGAATAGAGGCGACATATTCGCGCAAGGCAAGATAGAATGCAATGGTATCGGACGAGATTCCTGCATCTGTAATTTTTGGCCTGATGCGGTTATCCAGGGCATCCCATTCAATCGCTTTCCAATTTCCAAAAGCATACCATACCTGAACACGCTGGTGCATCGAGTCATACGCTGCAACAAAACCATTGGTTTGGGATTGAATATGGAATGAGCCAGAGAGAACTATCAAGACCGATAGCATCAACTTTCTCATGGTCAGTGCACCGGTTTTATGATGCGAGGATAAAGATATACGAATTTATCTAGATCATCACCATGTCAGAAGAAGATTAATCGGAATTTAATGAGATTCCTGAAGGGGCGGTTTACATATTGGCGATGATCTCCTCCCCAAACTCGGAGCACTTCAGCTTAGTGGCGCCCTCCATCTGGCGGTGAAAATCGTAGGTCACACGTTTGTTGGTGATACCGCCTTCGAGCCCTTTCACAATCAGGTCGGCAGCTTCCTGCCATCCCATATACTCAAGCATCAGTACACCCGATAGGATGACCGATCCGGGATTTACCTGGTCTTTGCCGGCATATTTGGGAGCTGTGCCATGGGTAGCCTCAAATACGGCATGTCCGGTTACGTAGTTGATGTTGGCGCCGGGAGCTATACCGATCCCGCCAACGATGGCGGCCAGTGCGTCGGAGATATAGTCGCCGTTGAGGTTGAGGGTGGCTATCACCGAGTACTCAGCCGGACGAGTCAGGATCTGCTGGAGGAAGGCATCCGCGATCACATCCTTGATGATGAGCTTGCCTGCTGCAATAGCTTCGTCCTGAGCCTTGTTGGCTGCCTCTTCACCCTTTGCATCCTTGATCTTGTCGTACTGCATCCATGTAAAGACCTTGTCGCCAAACTCGCGCTCGGCCAGTTCGTAGCCCCACTGCTTGAACTGCCCTTCCGTGAATTTCATGATGTTGCCCTTGTGGACGATGGTTACCGAAGGTTTCCCTTGCTTCAGGGCATATTCAATCGCAGCCCGAACCAGTCGCTCAGTGCCCTCTTTTGAGACAGGCTTGATGCCTATGGAGGAGCTCTTCGGGAAACGGATCTTCTTCACGCCCATATCATTGATCAGGAAATCGATCACTTTTTCAACTTCTTTACTCCCCGCAATCCACTCGATCCCGGCATAGATATCTTCAGAATTCTCCCGGAAGATCACCATATCGGTCAGTTCCGGACGTTTCACCGGAGAGGGAACGCCTTTGAAATACTTTACCGGCCGCAGGCAGGTGTAAAGGTCGAGGATCTGGCGCAACGCTACGTTAAGGGAACGGATCCCGCCACCTACCGGAGTTGTCAGCGGTCCTTTGATTGCAACCAGGTACTCCCTGATTATATCCAGGGTTTCCTGAGGAAGCCATTCGCCGGTTTGGTCGAATGCTTTCTGTCCGGCCAACACTTCCCGCCAGATGATTTTCCGCTTTCCGCCATAGGCTTTTTCCACAGCCGCGTCGAATACACGCACACTTGCATTCCAGATATCCGGTCCCGTTCCGTCGCCCTCAATGAAGGGGATCACAGGATGATTGGGTACAGTCAGAATTCCGTCTTTGATGGTAATTTTCTCTCCAGTCATGATATTTTAATTTAAGTTGTTCGCTTTTCGCTGTTCGCAATTCGGAAATTCTTCATTCTTCATTCTTCATTCGTAATTGTTTTATAAGTGCTCCCCACGATTTATCCACTTCAAAATAGTGCTTCATGTAATAATTTCCGAAAAGGAAATGGGCTTTCACCACTTCAATTCCCCGGGCTTCCATGCTGGCAAAAAAGCTTCCCATGATTGCCGAACCCAAGCCCCTGGATTGAAGCGCGGAAGTTACGACAATTCCGTCAAACAGGACGTTTTTTTCATCCATAAAATGCCAGGTAACGCCTCCAACTACCCTGCCATCAGTATCAGTAACAATATATTGCCGGTCATTCTCCAGGGGTTCTTTCGGATATTTCTCACGGTAGAAAATCTGGTAAAGCTGTCCGATCTCCCTCGGCTCAACCGGCTCGCGCAGGATATAATGACGACCTGGTTTATCTTCCAGATCAAACTGCACGATCACCTGATCACTTGTCTCCTCCCCTCTTTTTAAAAAGTTAACGCGCTGCCTGGGCTGCAACCTTGGGAAAACCATCCGGCTGAGCAGGTCCCTCTCTTCCGGCAATTCAATCACCGATTGTAGCTCCGAAAGTTCCAGCAGCTGGATAGGTAGGGAAGTGGGGCTCTCCTGCATGCGTGCAATCAGGAGGTCAAACACCATTGTAACCTCTCCCGGCATCTCTGCGAAATAGGTATGCCGGTAAAAACTGTATCTTACCAGATCGGGATATGCATGCAGTTTATACAGCTCCATCAATTCTATGATAGTTTGCTCCCGGGCCGAGGTGGTAGTGAGCGGGTTCATGCGGGTCCATTCCTGGTACTGGTCAATCGCGCAATAGAGAGAAAGTGGCATGTAAAACTTCGGGCAGACGGTCTGAAGGTAAGCTTCCAGGTGCTCCTTCAAACGGGTATTGTCAAAACAATAAACATCCTTCTCCTTCAGTTCAGCCAGTAAGGTCTCCAGGAACTTCCCCGCCCCGGGTTTCCCCAATGCTTCTGTACAGGCATCGAAGATCCACCTAACCTGCAGTTGCTTCCGGCACCAGGGATACAATGCCGCTGTTTTGCAGTAATAATCCTGCACCATAGGTTCCACAAGCGATAAGGACCCCTTATATGAAGCCCACCCTGTAAGTGAAAGGATCACGGCCGTCTCACTGAAATCCATCTCCGGGATCACCACATTTGCCGGAGAGACAGTTCCGGGAACGATCTGGTAGCCGCTATGGTGCCAGGCTTTGAACACAACGGTGAATGCTTTGATAAAAATCTTTCTCCAGGCGTTTTCAACTACATACCCTGCTGATAGCTGGATTTCTGAGAGTTCGCGGATCTTGTCCCAGGCCGTCAGTCCCCCGATATACTGTGTGCTGAGCGCCCCATAAGTTGGCTTGTTGCTCCCCAGCAACGGAGCAACCGCCGGACCATAAGGGAATCCTGCCAGTGAAGCCAGCCAGTAAAACAGATCATGGTTAGGCCTGAACTTCGGATTTTCGCTCAGGACCATATGGAGATCGTAGTGGTTGCCCTCCCCTGTGTTGATGCTCAGCCTGTAGTGGTTGAACTCCTTAAATGCAAGCAGTCGCAATACCCAGATGCCATTTTCAGGGATGGTCTGGAGATTGAAGTGCACCTCATTGACACTGAGTAATACGCTCTCCGCCAGGAATGTGGTTTCGTGGAAAAGAGTGAGAATCCGTTCCTTTTCCTTTTCGGTAATTCCGTGCTCGAAGGTAACCCTCAGCCTCCAATCGTCGATTGGATAAACCGGGGTTTGCCGGGCCATCGTCTCTTCAAATGCCCCGGCAAGCTTCATAAAGAGCTCCTGTGCCCTTTTGGAAAGCCACGGATCTTCCCTGAGCAAAGCCCACCGCGAGAGTTCCGCCCTAACGGGGCCATAGAACTCCATGTTATGGATGGCAAAATTGTACAATAGGATCAGCACATCCGAAAACTGCTTCCGGTTTTTCCTGTTGGTAGGCCACTTCAGCTGGTTGCGGTAATAATAGAGACGCTTTTTGAGAGCATCCAGCCTGTGTTTCCCGAAATTTCCCTTTACAATCTCCTGTATCGACTCTTCATTGAGAAAAGTCAGTCCCGATTCGATGAAGGCCGGCATGTAAGGGATCTTCTCAGGACGCGGAGCCTTGAGCAAGATGATCTGGTAAGCAAGGGTACGCACCTCCTCGTCGGGATGGAAGGCGATGGCCTCCAGCCTGTGCCGGACCACATCTGATAACCGGGGTTCCATATCGGGGAAGAGGTCTCCCAACTCACGGATAGCTGCAACAGCATCCTGGCGGCTGGCAAAAATGGCTGTCGAGAGAAGATGGTTGATCCTGATCAGCTGTTGGTTTCTGATTCCCTCCGGTTGTGGAATGCAATCGCCGGCCCCACAGATGAAACGGGCGATGTAAATTGTCTCGGCCATCTTTTTCACCGGCACATCCCATCCCTCCTTAACCGGGAAAAAGCCGACGAGCTCAGGGTTTCCGATCCACAACCCGGGCTGCCTTGTAAATACGCCCAGGTCGATTACCTCCTCATGGATGAAGTATTTCAGGTCGCCGATCCGAACACTTCCATCGCTGGCGGGCCGGAATGTCAATTGCCGGTTGTTTCTCCTGTTGATCAGTTTTCCTGCCCTGAACACGATATCGCTCTCAAGAATCCCCAGGTCGCGGAAAAGCCATTTAGGAATCTGAACAGTGCGTCCCGGGGTTTCAATCCTGACAAAATTACTGGTATAGAGGGCGTCGATCTCCCTGCTGAAATTTTGGGCAATCGTTTTCCGGTTAAACGATCCCTTGGCCGTAAGCTCTCCCTTTTCTGCACTGAAGACGCGGTCAAGAATGGCAAAATTCACCACCCGCTCATAGGGGGCAACATCATGATTAGCGGCCGAAATGATCTGCCGGTAATATTCCCGTAGCTTTTCACCACGCAGTGACTCACATATCGGATCCTCGGGGTCGGGAACGACCAGCAACACATTGTAAGGCTGATTGTCCCCGGCAAGGAAGCAGGATTTGATCCCGGGAACCCCGAAAAACTTCTTCTCCATCACCTGAGGGGCGACGGTTTGGCCCCGGTTGTTCTTGTAAATGTCTTTCACCCGGTCGACGATCCGGTAATAGCCATCCTCTGAAACCGCGAACACATCGCCGGTTGACAGCCATCGGTCCGATTCCCCGGAAACCGGAAAAGGAATCTGATCCCCGGGACCTGCTTCTTCGAGGTACCTGGTGATGTAATGGCCGCGCAGTTCAAGCTCCGAGTCGGAGATCAGACGGGTATATACACCCGGTAACGGTATACCCACGGTTCCTTCCCGATAGTTCCCGGGAGGGGTCATGGTAACACCACCTGTACCTTCGGTCATGCCAAACCCACTGCAGAGATGAATCCCGTACTGGTTGAAGAAATGAAATACACGGGGGTCGAGATACCCGGCAGCTGAGAGCCCCCAATGGAGGTTTTCCCCAACAACCGACCTTACAGCCCTGGTTCGTAACGCGTGGTCGTCCAACATGCGGATCTGCTCCTGGCACAGGTCATATAGCTCCTGCCAGCGCAGAGGGATAGAGATGAAGCCAGTAGGACTGATTTTGGGAAAGAGAGAGAGCAGGGTCTCAGCCGAAGTATTTCCGGCAAATACGTAAGTTCCGCTCCAGAAGATCGACCCGGTCATCTCCAGGTAGCGGCCAAAGGTGTGAAACAGGGGCAGGAAGCAGAGAAATGTCTCCTCTCCTACATCGGGGAGAGTGGCAGCCCTGGCAAAACGTTTGCTCACGATGTTGTAGCCCGAAAATGACACGCCTTTCGGAACCCCGGTGCTTCCTGATGTGAACATCGTGGTGATCACATTTGAGATGGGAGCTGGAGTTCTGTGGTCAAGAGTTTCGACGATCTCCTTCAGCGAAATCCGCTTGCAGGCTTCCGGGAGGAAAAGAATGTCGTTGCCCGCAGGAATACCGGGTTGAAGGGTAAAGATCCGGAAAGGAGTGGCAACCTTATCCGTTATCGATTCGAGGACGGCAAGATGGCTGGCCGAATCAGTTACCACATGCGTGATTTGCAACTGGTCGAAGATCGGGATCAGGATCTCCTGCCTGAAGTGCGGGCTTAACGGGGTGACAAAAATATCGTGTGAGAGACAGGCAAGGTCCGTAGCGGCTCCTTCCAGGCAGTTCTCAGTATAGAGGGCTACCCTCGGGTTATCGGAATTGCGGTAAAAAAGGGCAGCGATCTCACGGAGGTGCCGGTATACCTGTTCGTAGGTCCACTCCACCTCCCCATGCGACGAAAACTCCCGCAAGAGAACCCTGTTGGGGTGCCTGCTGACCCGTTGCCGGATCATATCGAGCATTGAATAGTTGGTATGCTGCAGGACCATAAATACCATTTCGGCCCATCGGTTGCGGGCTGCAGCAGAACCAAGTGCCTGGAGATAGTCAGGGTGGCGGGTGGTGTCAAGCAGATCGAGCCACCATTCACGCGGGAACCGGGCGTGACTTCCCGATGCAAGGATTGCCTCAACAGCGGTTAGAAGGTCTCGTGCAAGCGCATCTGACTTTAACGGTTCAGGTCTGGAATCTTTCCATGATCTAAGTAACGAATCGGCTTCTGGCATCTCTCTTTCCAACATTTTTTTTCAGATGACAAATTTATTATATTCAAATTGGTAAATTTGTACTCGATTCAATTAATTTCCACAGAACCATGATGATTGACCTCAGTTTAATCCGCGAAACCTACCGGAAACTCGCCTCCGGTGCAGATTCTGCAAGAAAATTAACCGGCCGTGCACTGACACTGACCGATAAAATCCTTTACGGGCATCTGTTCGACCGGATGCCGGCCTCTACATACAAAAAAGGAGCCGACTATGTGAATTTCCAGCCCGACCGGGTGGCGATGCAGGATGCCACCGCCCAGATGGCGCTGCTGCAGTTCATGACGGCCGGACGCAAAACGAGTGCCGTTCCTGCCACCGTACATTGCGACCACCTGATCCTCTCCAAGGATGGAGTGAATACAGATCTTCCGCAGGCATTAATCACAAACAAGGAGGTTTACGACTTCCTCCAGACTGTCTCCGCGAAATACGGGATCGGATTCTGGAAGCCGGGCGCCGGGATCATCCACCAGGTGATCTTTGAAAATTACGCCTTTCCGGGCGGGATGATGATTGGAACCGATTCCCATACGCCCAATGCCGGCGGACTTGGCATGGTGGCTATTGGTGTTGGCGGCGCGGATGCCGTAGATGTGATGTCGGGGATGCCTCTGGAGCTCAAGATGCCAAAAGTATTTGGGGTGGAACTAACCGGAAAGCTCAGCGGATGGGCCAGTCCGAAAGATGTGATCCTAAAGCTCGCCGGTATCCTGACGGTCAAAGGAGGGACAGGTTTCATCGTGGAATATTTTGGCGAGGGTGCCGAAAGCATGTCCTGCACCGGCAAGGGAACCATCTGCAACATGGGCGCTGAGATCGGAGCTACCTGTTCGGTATTTGCCTATGATGCCAAAATGAAACTCTTCCTGGCTGCCACAAAGCGCTCTGAGATCGCTGCCCTGGCCGATGAAAATGCTCACCTGCTTTGTCCGGATGACGAGGTGATGAAGAATCCGGAAGTCTACTACGATCAATATATTAAGGTTGACCTTTCGGCACTGGAGCCCTACGTAAACGGCCCATTCTCTCCAGATGTGGCAACACCTGTTTCGAAGCTTGCCGACTTCCTCCGTAAAAACGATTTCCCCGAGAAACTCGACGTCGGACTGATCGGCTCCTGTACTAATTCCTCCTATGAAGACCTTACACGAGCTGCTTCTGTTGCGAAACAGGCTGGCGAGAAAAATCTCACAGTAAAAACCGAATATGTGATCACACCAGGATCGGAACAGATCCGGTATACCTCCGAACGTGACGGATTGCTAAAGACATTCAACGAAATCGGTGGCGTGGTGATGGCCAATGCCTGCGGACCCTGCATCGGACAGTGGGCGCGCCACATGGAAGATCCCACTCGAAAGAACTCCATCATTACATCGTTCAACCGCAACTTCGCCAAGCGCAACGACGGCAACGCCAGTACGCATGCCTTTGTGGCCTCTCCGGAGATCGTCACTGCCATGGCATTGGCTGGATCTCTGGCATTCAACCCCATGAAAGACACCCTGAAAAATAACGAGGGGAAAGAGGTGATGCTTGATGAACCTACAGGGCATGAACTTCCTCCAGACGGATTTGACGTAAAAGATCCTGGATTCCTGGCTCCTCCTGCCGATGGAAGCGCAATCAGTATCGTTGTAAACCCTTCCTCCGAGAGGCTGCAACTGCTTGAACCCTTTACCCCGTGGGATGGCAAAGATCTCACCGGACTGAGACTCCTGATCAAGGCAAAAGGAAAGTGCACCACCGACCATATCTCGATGGCCGGCCCCTGGCTGAAGTTCCGCGGGCACCTCGACAACATCTCCAATAACCTGCTGATGGGAGCCGTTAATGCCTTTAACGACAAGACCAATGCTGTAAAGAACCAGACCACTGGCGAATTTGGAGAGGTCTCCTCGGTAGCAAGAGATTACAAGAGCAAAGGGATTGGATCGATCATCATCGGCGATGAAAATTACGGCGAGGGATCCTCCCGTGAGCATGCCGCCATGGAACCCCGGTTCCTTGGAGCACGGGCAGTGCTGGTGAAGTCCTTCGCCCGCATCCATGAGACCAACCTGAAAAAGCAGGGGATGCTTGCCCTCACTTTTGTCAATCCGGAAGATTACAACAAGATTCGCGAAGATGACACTTTCGACATCCTTGGGATGGAAACCTTTACTCCCGGAGCCCCGTTAAAACTGATGATACACCATGCCGACGGGACGGAAGAAACGATTCCGGTCAACCACAGTTATGGAGCACTGCAGATTAAGTGGTTCAAAGCCGGCAGCGCGTTGAATTACATGAAGAAAGTATGAAAGTGTGAGAGTGATAAGAGTAGGAAATGAGAAATTTGCGCCGTTTTTCCGTTATAAGTATTCTCCTCTGCTGCATGATCCTTCCTGCGGCTGCCCAAAAACGTTCAAACCTCAGGCAGATCGGTGTGACGCAACTTCAGAACGCAATGTACCTGGAGGGGTTGAATACCTTGAATGATGCCATCAGGTTTGAGCCTACGGCTTCCGATCTATATTTTTTCAGAGGCTATGCAAAATATGGTCTGGATGATTATATCGGGGCGGAAGCAGACTATACAACATCCATCGAACTCTTCCCCTACCAGCCGGATGTTTATATCAACAGGGCCATTGTACGAAGTCAGCAAGAGAAGTTCGAAGGGGCCTTTGCCGATTTCGCCCAAGCACTGGAGTTGGATAGCAAAAACGCTACGATCTACCTGAACCGCGCCCGGATCAACCTCGTCACCAAACATTACGACGATTGCATCAACGACTGTTACAGAGCCATTGACCTGGAAGATAAAGATGCGATGGTGTACCTGCTGAAAGGGAGTGCCGAAATGGGCCTGGGCAACCATTATACGGCGATCACTTCGTTTCTGAAGGTGATGGATATGGATTCCACGAACCCCTTTGGCGCTATTCAGATGGGAGCGGCATGGATGGAACTGGACCGGCCCGATTCGGCTCTTATCTACCTGAACAGGGCATTGATTCTCGATTCCGGCAACATTTATGCCCTCTTCAACCGGGCTTTGGCACGCGTTAAAAACAAAGACAATGAGGGTGCACTGAAAGATCTCAACAAAACCATTAATCTCTCCCCATACAACTCCTACGCCTACTTCAACCGTGCTATTATCCTGAGTGAGATGAAGGAGTTGAAAGCCGCCATCCGTGATCTCACGACAGTAATCCGTCTCAACCCCGAAAACCTCATCAGCCACTATTACAGGGGATTGCTGAGGATGGAATCCAATGACCTGAAGGGTGCTCTCGAAGATTTTGACAGAACCATAGAACTCTTTCCTGATTATACCGACGGCTTCATGGCCCGGTCGGGCGTGAAGGAGAAGCTGAAAGACCCGAAAGGGGCAGCCAGGGATCACCAGCTGGGACTGGAGGCCGCCAAACGAAATGAAAACCGGCCAGACACCCTCGATTTCGACGAGAAAAACTACCTGAAAAATCTTATCACGCTTTCGGGAAACTTCGAAGAGATGAACACCATGTCAAGCAAGTTCCAAAACCAGTATGTTGACATCCAGCTCTCTCCGGTATTCAATCTTTTCTTCGGCCAGGCCAGGTATGAACAGATCGAACTTTACGACTCTTACCCCAAGGAACACTACTATACAAGCATCATCTCCCTGGCCAACAAGCCATATCTTCTTAGCGACTCGGCCCGGAGAGATGTGGTTGCCCGGCAAACACTCCTGCTTGATTCCGTCTCCCGCAACCCGGAGTCCTACCTGATCCGTGCCGTCTCCTATACAGGACTTAATGAGTTCGCCCTTGCCACGGCCGACTGTGACTCGGCAATAAGTCTGGATCCCGGTTTTGTGCTGCTTTATTTTTCCAGGGCGAATGCCATTTACGGACTTTACCAGGCCAGGCTGGAGGAAGAGAAGTCAAAGCGGCTTCCTGGCATCGGTGAGATTCCTGAAGAGGAGGTAGATTCAACCAGGATGAAGGAAGATGCCATCCTTGTTGATGTCATGTTGCAGAATTACAAGAAGGTGATCCAGCTCGATCCAGGATTTCCGTTTGCCTATTACAACCGTGGCATTCTGTATGCTTCTCTGGGCAATTACCAGGAGGCGTTATATGACTTCCGCAGAGCTGTAGACCTGAAGAAGAATTTCGCCGAAGGGTATTACAATCTCGGGCTGATCTACCTCCTGATGAAAGACAAGAACGGCGGCTGCAAGTACCTCAGTAAAGCCGGCGAGTTAGGCATTCCCGATGCCTATAAAGTGATGAAGCGGTTTTGTTATGAATGACCTTAATGACCTAATTTCCTAATGACCAGTTACACCGCATATTTCTCCGACAGGGCGGACAACGAGCGGAGTTCCTCCTCCGTTAGTTGAAACCTCATCGCTCCGGCGTTATCCTGGGCATGTGAGAGTTTCGTGGCGCCGGGGATTGCTACCACCGTATCGCCGTTTGCATAGAGCAACCAGTTGAGAGCCACCTGGGCTGCTGAAACCTTGTATTTTGTTCCCAGCTCTTTCAATTGATCGATCAGTGGCTGGCTTTTTTTCATGTTCTCAGCTTTAAACGGGCCGGAGCTCTTCCTCCAGCCCACGCCTTTCAGTAATTCCGGGTTGTCGTGAAACTTCCCGGTAAGGATGCCCTGTGCCAGGGGTGAGTAAGCGATGATTGTGACTCCCAGCTCTTTGGCCGCCTTTAATATTCCGTTGTGCTCGATCTTTCTGTCAATTAAGCTGTAGCGCACCTGGTTGGAGATGAGCTTCAGTCCGTGCTTATCCAGCTCCGCCGCCGCTTCCCGCATCTTTTGCTCCGAGAAGTTGCTCACCCCAACGTATCTGATATGTTTCTCCTTCACCAGTTCCGCCATCTGCTTCACCTCCTCTGTAGCGGATGAAAATCCAAATGGCTGATGTACCTGGTATAGGTCGATCGGGAAGGGGGATAATGCCCGTAAACGAGCGCCAATGCTTCGCGGGATGTTGGAGGCAAACCGAAACATCGGCCACCATTTGGTGGCGATAATCACTTCTCCTGGCTTTTTTCCTGCCTTCTGGAGAGCATCGGATAACGCCAGTTCGGACGCACCGTTGCCGTAGATTTCGGCGGTGTCAAACCAGTTGATGCCCAGCTCGAGACTTGCTTTCACGATATCCCTGACCACCTCATCATCGAGGCTGGGCCAGAACTTTCCGGCCATATTGTTGCGTTTGCTGAACTGCCAGCAGCCGAGACCGATGGGAGTGACCCGAAGGTCAGATTGACCGAGGGTCCTTAAAGAAATAGAGTTCATAATCTACGGTTTTTTATTTCATACTTGCCCCCAAACCCCCTAAAGGGGGCTTCCTCTGCTTCGCAGTCAAATCCTCCTGAAAGGAGGAGCAAGTCCCCTTCAGGGGATTTAGGGGTTACGGTTTAGTTTTATGTACATGGCCCATTCTCGCAACAAGGTCCTAGATGGCATTCAAAAAAGGCGGAAACCATGTTGGCAAAGGCGAGAAAAACCACCAGGTAAAAGATGATTTTCTCGATGGTTAAGGGCTTGCGTTTAGAATCCTTTTTCTCTTCGGTAATGAGAAATAAAAATATCACCGATCCAAGGATACTGGCGGCATAAATAACCACAGCCCAGCTATAAAGATGCATTCCCATCACGGCAGTTCCGTATCCTGTTGGTTCCCCGGGAGCAGGGCAGATGTGCAGCAGGATTTGTCGGATGGAGAAAACGGCACTTATCAGGGCCGCCAGGATGACAAGCCCGAAATGCTCTTTCCTGAATCCGAACCAGGTATTTAAGCTTAGGCCGAGGATCACCCCAAGCATTCCCATCCGCTGCAACAGGCACAATGGGCAGGGCTCTTCGTTAAACCCAAACTGAACAATGAATGCGCCAATCAAAACTGAGGAAACAATCAGCATAGCGGCGCTGTTTGCAAGGTATATTCCGTTCCTGTTCATGGCTAAAAGTTCAGGTTAAGGGTGGAGGTTGCATGATAGAGGAACATCAGGATGCTCAGCGTTGTGCTCAGGGCAAAGAAGGCGTATGCCCATTTTTTCTTGTGCTTCCACACGAAGAGGAAGGTGACAAGGTAAGATAAGAAGAGAAAGGCCATGGCGGAAGTCGGAATTTGTTTTAGCAAAAGTAAGAAAATGTATTTTAAGTTACCCTACGACTTTCCTACCTCCCCACCTTCCTACCTAAACCCCAGCCCCTAAGATCATCCCGCTCAGCATCGGGATCATCCAGATGATCCAAACGATGACACTGAATTTGTGGAAGTTCAGGATCAGTTTTTCATCTTTCCGAATCAGCACCCATGTGGCCCAGATGGCATGAAAGAGCATGATGAGGATGGCGGCTTTGCCTGTGAAACCGTGAAAAGTAAGTCGCCAGAAAGAGCCGGCGATGACAAACATGGCTGTGGTGCCAATGGTGTCGCAAACCAGTCCGCTCCAGAAAAACCAGAGATGCCACCACTTCAGCTTCCGCTGGATCCGTTCGGCCCACACGCCAACGGAGTACAATACCATGGCGAGGTTGATGAAGATGATGGAGAGGAGGAGTTCGATGCTCATGCACCACAAATATAAGAATTCTATTCACCCCTACGACTTCACAAAATAATAGGAGAACAACGCCACAGGCCGGTAGATGGCGTGGGCGAATTTGGAGAAAGCGAAGAGGATCACCAGCTCCATCGAAATGATGGTATGGATCACAAAGATTACCTGGTTGAGGATGGTGTGGCCGCCAAGTGCGACTGCTACCTCCAGCCAGAAGCCTGTGAAGCCTGCTATCCAGAGGAATACCAGGAACATCCAGTCGGAAAAGTGGGTCTCAGTGTAAGTCTTGGTCACCTTCTTTATCCTGTAATATATGGCCATGGAGGTGCCGTACATCATCAGCAACCCGGCCAGGGTTCCCAGGATCCGGCTGGGCCACCAGATGGCCAGTGCCGGATCTTTAAAAAGGAAGTCGAGGGTAGTGGCAACCAAAAGTCCGATAAAACCCCACATGATCGACCAGTGGACAAACCAGGGTTGCTGCCATTCGGGCTTCCCAACCCAGAAATCCTCTTCTTCGTCGCCGCAGTTGCGGTACCTCTTCAGCAAGGCCATCTCATCCAGCACATACCTGAATGCTCCCGGAACCTTCTTCCATTCGAACACCGGCTTCTCGTTTCCGCTGTAAAGATGCCGCATCATGTTGATTGCACCGATCACAAGGGCCAGTCCGGTGAGTCCGAAGATGATCATGCCCAGGTCGTGTATCACGTCGAACGGCATCCAGTTGAAAATCCAGCGGGAGACATCATGATCTGGCTTCAGGGTAAAAAGGAAAAACCCCAGTAACACAGCCAATGCCACGGTAAACACGATGGCAAAGGGGTTGCTTTTAAAAAGCAGCTTCGTGAGACCGGTGGGCTCATAACTTGCAATGGCATAGCGCCTGACTGCCGACATATATGGCGCCGGTCCTGCCTGGCGCGGACACGCTTTTGTACACTCACCGCAAGCGTAACAGAGCCACACTTCGCGGCTCTTCAGAATATCCTTTTTCAGTCCCAGCATCCCGAACCGAATAAACATCCGAGGGAAGTTGGCCTGCTTTTCTGTGAGATCGCACACGGCGGTGCAGTTGCCGCAGTTGTAGCAGGCGGCGAAATCGCTGGCCCCGTATTTGGCCAGCTCGTTGGAAAATGAAGTATCTACTTGGTTCATGATAACCGGTTTTTAGGCGTGTAGAGGAAATAGGCATCATCGTCGTCCATGCCTGCCGCTTCAAGGATATGGTATTTGTTCATAGTCATAACGTGGTAAGTGACAAGGGCACTCTCCTGCTGCATCTGTTTTGCTATCTGCGGGATGGTGAGTGGCTCCCTGTTGATCTGCTTGAGAATCTCTTTCCAGATGACGGGATACTCTTTCATCAAGCCCTCTCCTGTACCACTTTCACTTCCCGGTTCGGCGATTTTTTCCTCCAGGATGATCGGTTCCATGAAGCCATCGATCATCGACTCGATCTCCAGGTTGGTATATTGCGCCACCTCGATGGCATCGACCGGACAAACCGGTGCGCAGATTCCGCAGCCAGTACAAGTGGCTCCGTTGATGCCGGCAACTACTTTCCCGTTCGTCTCCATCTGGAAGATGGCTTCGTAATCGCACACTTCGGCACATTTTCCGCACCAGGTACAGGCCTCGTCGTTGACCCGTGCCACAATAGGCTCCATCTCCAGGCTCTCCTTACAAAGCAGCGCATTGATCTTGGCGGCGGCTGACATGGAGGACTGGACCGATTCGGTGATGTTTTTCGGACCCTGGCAAGATCCTCCAAGCATCACACCATTGATGACCGTCTCAACCGGACGAAGTTTGGGATGAATCTCGTTGAAAAAGCGGTCGTTCCCTACCGGGATCTTAAGCAACTGTGCCATCTCTTTGCTGTCGTCACGGGCCTCCATCCCAGTAACCAGCACCAGTAGATCGGGTTTGACCTCCAGTTTCCGTTTCGCAGTGAGATGATCTGTTACTTCAATCTTCACGTTCTTCCCTTCCACAGTAACCACCGGCGGCTCTTTCTCTTTGTACATCAGGAAAAGGTCTCCCTGCCTGGATGCCTGATCGTACAGCACCTCCTGCTTTCCGTAAGTCCGGATGTCGCGGTAGAGGTGTATGGACTTCATGTCGTCAAACTTTTTGTGCAGCTCCAGCGAAGCGTGCATCGTGGAGGTGCAGCAGGTACGGGAGCAATATTTGTTTGGTCCGCCACTCTGGCGCATGCCCACACAATAGATAAAGGCGACGCTATGGATCTCTTTCCCACCGATGTTAAGTTTCCCTGATGCCGTTTCAATTCTCTTTTTAAATTCGGGAAGGGTAATCACCGATTCTGACAAGCCGTAACCGAACTGACCCTCTTCGGGGATGTTCGGGCTGAACCCTGTGGTGACCAGGATCGCTCCGGCAGGAAGCTTCAGCACCTCTTCGCTATGGGAGCCTACTTTCACCTCCACGGTGAAGTTCCCCAGGCTTCCGGTAACATTCGTTACGTTAGAGCTGGTAAACAGCTTGATGGATGGGATCCTCCGGATCTGCTCCAGCATCTTCCGGGTCAGCTCTTCGCCGGAAGTTCCTGTCGGGTAGAGGCTGTTCCATCCGGCCACGTGTCCGCCTGCCTGAGACTCTTTCTCCACGAGGAAGACTTCGTTGCCCATGCGGGCCAGTTCGATCGCCGACCTCATCCCGGCCACGCCGGCGCCCACGATCACCACACTCTTGATGGCCTTGATCTTCACCGGTTCCAGTGCCTCTGAATAGGAGACGCGTTGGATCCCCGCCCGGATCAGTCCGGCTGCCTTCACAGATGCCTGATCGGGATGGTCGGAATGAGCCCAGGAACACTGCTCGCGTACGTTGACCTGGACGTAGTTATAAGGATTCAATCCCGCCCTCTGCGCCACGTTGCGAAAGGTGTGCAGGTGTAGTTTGGGGGAGCAGGAGGCTACCACGATGCCATCCAGGTTGTTCTCCCGGATGTCCTTCACCATCTCCTTCTGGTTGGAGTCGGCACAGGCAAACATGACGTTTTTGGAGATTGCAACGTTCTCCTCCTTATCCATCATGTCGCGGAGTTGTTCCACGTCCACGTAATCGGAGATATTTCCGCCGCAGTGGCAGATGTAGACTCCTATCCGCTTTTTCTTCTCTTGATTTCCCATATCTGTGAGGGTATTTTTTATTGTTCAATCAAACTGAGGTATGCAGCCACCTCTGAGGCGGCACAGCCAGCCGAGAGGATCGAATCGGGGATGTCCATCGGTGCCGCCGCAGTACCGGCAACAAAGACGCCATCTACCGTGGTACGGGCAGGGCTCATCAATGGATCTGCCTGGCGAATAAACCGGAATTCATCCAGTTCGGGGGCATCTCCGTTGAAGGTTTTAATGATGCCGTTTTCGGGTCTCACACCTGAGGAGAGTACCACCATGTCGTGGTTGAACTCCTTCACCTGTCCGGTCTCGATGTCTTCGATCCGCACGGTGAGGTCGCCGCTCTTATCCTCTTTCTCTTTGATCTTGGCTACTTTTCCCTTGATGAAGTTGACTCCCATCGAGGAGGCTTCCTGGAAGAACTCGTCATATCCCTTTCCAAAGGAGCGGATATCGATGTAGTAAATCGTGATGTCGGCCAGTGGTAGCGCTCCCATCAGAAGCTGCGCCTGCTTGATCGAGTACATGCAGCAGATCTGTGAGCAGATGGGATTGTTGGCGCATTCGGATCCACAGGAGGGATAGTTTTCCAGGCTTGAATCACGTGAGCCGGTACAAAGCACATAAGCAATATTGTCGGGGGTTTTTCCATCACCCGGACGAATGACATTGTTATAGGGCCGGGTAGGTGCGATCAGCCGGTCCATTTGAAGAGCGTCCACCACATTGGGAAATTTCCCAAAGCCGTAATGCGGTTTCTGGGTAGCGCTGAAGAGCTTGAACCCCGAGGAGATGATGATTGAACTGGCATAGACCGGCACCTCCACTTTTTTCTGGGAGAAGTCGATGGCTTCGGCCGGACAGGCAGAGATGCATTGGTGGCACTCGCGGCAGTTGCTGCAGTCGAGGCATCGGGAGGCGCTCATCCTGGCCTCCTCTTCCGTATAGGTCTTCTCGACATCCCGGAAGTCTTTGATCCGTTCTTCGGGCTTCCGGAAGGTATCAATAATCGGTTTCATCGGCTCGATCTGCTTGTGCGAGAGCAGCTTTTTCTTATCGATTGGCTCGAGTTTGTCGCCAAAGCTAAACTGTAAGAGATCTTCCCCCTGCATGAATTTATCGAGGTAGAAGGCGGCTCTCTTGCCCTGTCCTACTGCTTCGATGATGGTAGTAGCTCCGGTCACCGAGTCGCCGCCTGCGAAAATCCAGCCGGTGGATGTCTGGAGGGTGGTGGAATCAGCCTGGATGGTGCCATCCTTGCGGATGGAGAGTTCGGTGGCAAAGGGAGAGGTGGATGGACGCAGTCCGATCGCCTCGATCACGAAGTCGACCGGTTCGGTAAAATTGGAGCCTTTGACTTCAACTGGCCTTCTCCTACCACTTTCATCGGGTTCTCCCAGCTCCATCTTCACCAACTCAACATGGGTAACATGGCCATGCGAGCTACTGAAACGGACCGGGTTGCTGAGGATACGAATGTTGATTCCCTCCTCTTCGGCCTCTTCGATCTCGGGAGCAAAAGCGGGCATCTCTTCCCGGCTTCTGCGGTAGATGATATCCACGTTGGAAGCTCCCAGCCGCAGAGCTGTGCGGGCGGCATCGATGGCCGTGTTCCCGCCGCCGATCACCATCACGCGCTTACCGGTAAGGTTGGCCCGTTCGCCAATGTTGGATTCCTGCAGGAAGTCGAGACAGGAGACAATACCTTCAAGTTCGGCCCCTTCGATCATCAGCTTGCTGGTTTCGTGGGTGCCAACTGAAACAAAAACGGCATCAAACCCTTGCTCTTTCAGCTTTTTCAGATTCGAAACACGATGGTTACAGACAATCTCTACTCCCAGGGAAGTGATATTGAGGATGTCGCGGTCGACCACCTCTTTCGGAAGCCGGTATTCGGGAATGGTTAGTTTGAGCATGCCTCCCGGTTCGGGTGCAGCTTCAAAGATGGTGACTTTGTGTCCGTTGAGTGCGAGGAAATAGGCAGCTGTGAGTCCGGCCGGGCCGGATCCAACAACGGCGATACTTTTTCCAGTAGGGGGTTTTAGGGAAACGGTGGGAGGTTCAGGGTGTTTTCCATAATACTCTTCCGCGAAAAACCGTTTGATGCGCCGCATGTCAACAGCACCATCCACACTGCTACGGGTACATTCCCCCTGGCAGGGAGCATAACAGGCACGACCCAGGCTTCCGGGGATCGGAGCATCTTCGAGGTGCAGGTGCATGGCCTCTTCATACTGACCATTACGTACTAACGAAACGTATCCATAAGGCTTCACCCCTCCCGGACAAGCGGCGATGCAGGGCGCCGACTCGTCCTGCCGGTCAATCACCGCGATACGGGGATTGGCCAGTGTGAAAGGGATGTATGCTACTTTCCGCCCTACCAGGTTACGGTTGTATTGATCAAGACGGATCTCCGGACAAGCCTGTTCACACTCCTGACACCCGGTACAAACTTCCGGCTTCACATAACGAGGATTCTTAGTCACCTCAACATGAAACCCCTTCTCATTCCGGTCTATCTTTTTGATATCGCTGTTGAGCATAACGGTAATGTTGCCATGGCGAGCTGTCTCCGACATCTTCGGTGTAGTGATGCAAGCTGCACAGTCGAGGGTAGGAAACACCTTCGACAGCTGGATCATCTTCCCTCCAATCGAGAGGTCCTTCTCCACCAGCAGCACTTTGCGGTTCATGTTGGCAAGGCTCAGGGCAGCTTCCTGTCCTGCAATCCCTCCGCCCACGATCAGCGCATCATATTTTTCTTCGTTCTTTTTCATCTGCAATCAATTACAGTTTTTCCTGATATGATTCTCCGGTAAACTTCATCCCGCATCCGGACCGATATCCGCAAGGATCTTGCTGAAGTTGTTCATATGGCTCACAAACGGCTCGGCACATACCGAACAGAGGGCCGCCATCCGGATCCGTTTCGGACTGATGCTTTTCTCTTCCATCAACCGCTGTGCCTCTTTGATAATGGTGTTCGTACGGTCGGGACAGGTAGCGCTGTAGGAGCACTCGTGGCCGTCGGCGGCAATGAATACCCCGTCGAATCCCTGTTCGAAGGCGTGCATGATCCAGCGGGGTTTGATCCCGGAGGAGCAGGGCATACTGATCACATAGACAGAAGGCGAATAGTGCAGTTTCCGCAGTCCGGCCTGATCAATTCCCGGATCTGAAATCTTATCTGTAGAGAAGACCAGGATTTTTGGTGATTTTTTTGTTGGTTCCATGTTGTTCGGTTTTGGACATAATACACCCGGCAAATCCCCTTTTTTACCCCTAAATCCCCTAAAGGGGACTTGCTCCCCTCTCCCTGAGGAGAGGGGCTGGAGTGAGGTAGATCCTGCGAAGCAGAGTAAGCCCCCTTTAGGGGGTTTGGGGGTTTACGCTTTCCTCATAAACAGTCGTGAATAACTCGGTTCTTCGATGATTCCCAGGAATTCGTGGCTCATTTTCTGGCACCATCGTGGGATGTCGTTTTTGGTTCCTTCGTCGGAGGAGTAGATCTCCATTATTTCACCCGAGTTGATTTCACCGATGGCTTTCTTGGCAGCTAACAGTGGTCCGGGACAGGCAGTTCCACGGGCATCAATGATTTTGTTAGAGGTCAGGATTGTCAGTTCTTCTGTAGTCATGATATAAAGGTTTTATGTTGTCAGTTGTTGGTTTCGCTTTTCGCTATTTCGCTATTTCGCTATTTTCTTTTAGATAAACAGCTGTACTTTACTTTCAGAGGCGTCGCTCAGGAAAGTTGCTACACCACAAATAGTCATGTGCGGATAGTCGATCATTTCCTCTTTTTTGAAACCCATCAGGTTCATGGACATTTCGCAGATAGCGATCTCCACGCCCATCTCTCCACCTACCTGGATCAACTCCTCCAGCGAGGCCACGTTGTTCTTCTTCATGATCCCTTTCATCATTGCGGTTCCCATACCGCCCATGTGCATTTTTGAGAGCTTGGTTTTTTTGCTTCCCTTGGGGTGCATAAAGCCGAGCATGGATTGAATAAGATTTTTTCCTTTCCCGTGCTTTTTGGGGTCGCGCAAGGCTGCGATCGCCCAGAAGGTAAAGAAGAGTTTCACTTTCATGTCGTAAGCGGCTGCGCCTGTGGCTATGATCATCGCTGCAAGCAGTTTGTCAAGATCTCCCGAGAATATCACCATCGATATCTGATCCTTGGTCCCTTTTTCCAGGTTGTCGAACCGTTTTTTGAGATCTTCCAGTTGTTCGTTTAATAACAGATCCATGTGTTAATTAATTTAGATATGATTATATGCAGATATGTGAGTGCAAAGATATAGCATAGAGAACACGAAAAAGAAAATTTAGTGTGATTTGTATTGCGCTAGTGTGTGATTTGTGTCACACTGTGAATCGATTAACGTCTGATCGAAGCTATTTCTGTGATGGCTTTCACAGCAGCTTCTACGTGTGATTTTTCGTTAAATGGCCCCAGACTGAGGCGAACTGTACCATGAATATTTGTTGTGCCAATTCCTTCATGGACAAGTGGAGCGCATTGCAATCCGGTACGGCAGGCAATGTTGTAATCCACATCGAGCATTGTCCCTACATCGCCCGATTCGAAGCCCCCGACGTTGAGACTCAAGACGGGGTTTCTGTTTTCGGAGTTATCCGCACAATAGGTAATAACATTATCTATCGACTGGATTCCTTTGCGAAGGGTATCCCATAGTGCGATCTCTTTTTGGTGGAGATTCTCGATCCCCTGCTCTGTCACCCACTTCACCCCGGCATTCAGTCCGGCCACTCCAAGCAGGTTAAGTGTCCCGCATTCAAGCCGATAGGGAAACTCCTCGAGGTGTGTTTTTTGAGCTGAGCGAACTCCTGTGCCCCCAAAACGGGTCAGTCGTACCGGTACGCCTTCCATTACATAAGAACCTCCGATGCCTGTGGGGCCCATCAGGCATTTATGGCCGGTAAATACCAGAACATCAATTCCCAATTCCTTCATATCAATGGGTATGGCTCCGGCACTTTGGCTGGCATCCACGATAAAGAGCAACCCATGATTCTTGCAGATGGCCCCAATTTCGGCAAGGGGCTGCACGGTACCAATTACATTCGAGCAATGGTTGACAACCACCATGGAGGTATTCTTTTGAATCGCTTTCCGGAAGTCGTCGGGGTTGACATATCCGTTGTTGTCGAAAGGGAGGTGTGTCACCTCGATAATCCCATCCTGTGAAAGATGGAACAATGGGCGAAGGACCGAGTTGTGCTCCAGCATTGTGGTAATCACATGGTCGCCCTTGTTAGCCAACCCCTGCAGGATCATATTGAGCGAATCACTGGCATTGTAGCTGAAGGTAAGCCTGTTGGGGTCATCTCCGTTGAAAAGTTCTGTCAGCAGAATACGGGTATCCTGCACCATCTCTTCGGTTTCAATCGCTGCATCAAATCCCGAACGTCCCGGACTTACACCATGGCTTCGGTAAAAGCTGTTCATGAAATCATAAACCACGTCGGGTTTAGGAAAGGAGGTGGCTGAGTTGTCGAGATATATCATAGGTTTCGGGTTTAGAGTTTCGGGTTTCAGGTCTCAGGTTTCAGGCTTTTTTATTTCGCTATTTAGCTCCGCCGAGCTCCGCTTCGCTCCGGTTCACTATTTCACTATTTAATAATAAGTGCTTCCGCCACGATCTCCGCCATCGTTTTGATCTGCACATTCAGCTTGTAATAAGCATTCAGTTGGATGAGCTGGTCCACGCAGTTGTGGCAAGGGGTTACGACGATCTTCGCCCCGGTTTTCCGGATCTGTTCAGCCTTGATCGCTCCTGCCCCGATTCTCCGTTCGTTGTATTCGCTCATTGATAGCATTCCTCCTCCACCTCCGCAACAATGGTTATCGGTCCCACAGGGGGTCATCTCTACCAAATTCTTTACAAATTGATTCAGGATAAACCGTTGTTCGCTGATGACACCACCATTGCGGACCAGGTTGCAGGGGTCGTGAATGGTTACCGTTTCTGTGATCTTTTCGGGATCTAGTCTAATCTTCCCTTCCCGGATATAGTTGGCTATGCACTCCACAGAACTCATCACCGGAAAAGGAAATCCCCGGTCGAGGTAATTCGGCGACTCCCACCTGAATGCTCTGGTGCCATGTCCGCATTCGCCCAGCACCAGGCTTCCGGCTTCGAGGTGTTCCATCTCCTCAAACAGCCGGTTGGCAATGATGCCGGCTTCCTGGCGGTTCCCGGAAAAAAAGGCATAGTTAGTAACGTCATACATTCGGGTGGACAAGGTCCAGCTCTCCCCTACTGCATAAAAGATCTTTGCCATGGCAGCAATGGAAAGCGGGTAAAATTTAGGTTCCCTGGGATTGAGTGTGTAGAGGATCTGTTTCCCCGGCTGATCCAAAGGGATGATGGCATCCGGGTCGCCAACCTCGTCGGCCATCTCCTCCTCCATCCATTTCACGGTATCAATATAATCTTCTGTTGTGATCGCCATGTTGTTTCCCGTCTCGAGGGCCGCATCCACTGTCGACTGCAGGGTAGCTGGAACCATCCCCATATTCGAGAGAATCTTCCGTCCAACCTCCACGAGATACGAAATGTCGACGCCAATGGAACAATGGATCGTGCATCTTCCGCAACCAGTGCAGGAGCCAAATAGAAGGTCGACCATCTCGTCAACCGTCTCTTTATCGAGATCCCTGGCATTCACCAATCGGGGAAAGTATTTGCCGGTGAAAGTATGGTAGCGTTTGTAGATGGAGGCGACCAGGTCAACTTTCCGGGCTGGAGTGAGACGAGGATCCTTGGTAGCGAGGTAGAAGAGACAACTCTCAGCGCACAGTCCGCAGTGTACGCAACTGTTGATCTGTGTCAGCAGCCTGCTGTCTCCATTGCCGTTAAGGGGTTCGAGTCCTTTCGAAATCTGTTCTTGTGTCAAACAGTCAGTGGTCATTGGTCATATTCTGTTCGCTGTTCGCATTTCGCCGTTCGCTTTCTTTCCTACTTCCCTATTTTCCTAATTTCCAACTCTCACACCCTCACACTCTCAGACCCTCTTACCCTTATACCCTCTCCCCGGTGGCCATACTCCTCTCCTTCCGAAAAAGAATCCAAGATGGTATCGGGCAGCAAAGAAATAGATCACATGTTTTAGTTTGCTGAGGGGTATATATAGGAATAGAATAGAGGCTTGAATAAAGTAAGCTGGGATTAGTGCAGGAATTGAAAGTGACAGAAGTGTCCCAACCTGAAAGAGGGTCACCAGAATATTGGAGAGGTAATCGTCGGGGTTAGAAAGCTCCCGGAGTTCCATTTTCATCGCCCGTTTTACCAGGATCCCGATTCCGCATACTGCTGTTACAGAAAGGAAACAACTTAGGATGAAAACCATCACCCCTGAAATGGGAATATGAAACCATATAAGTAAAAAGAGAGGGATTGACAGAAAGGTTCCCAAGTGATACAGGATTCCTGCTATATAGGTTTGAAGATGGAGGTAAGCGCTCTCCTTTTTAGCCGGGTTCATGGCGCCGGTTAAAGCATACCTGACCGCAGGTGCCACGCTGCCGGCAGCAGGTGCATAATCACGTGGATTCCCCAGTTTGATTAACCGGAAGAGGTAAAAAAGGGATACCCCCAGGGAGATTCCAGCGGCCCCCAGAGCGATCCATTCATACCAGGTCATCGGCGAGGAGAGATCAGACACAACCATCGGGTTTGGGCAGTCCGGCAACCCTGCAGGCACCACGAGCAGGTCCCAGGGGGAATAACTCATAGATCTCCCGCAACTTGACTCCGGTTTCCTTGCAGATGGTACGGATCATCGGAGCCATCCCTTTCTCGTCAAAATTCTTTCGTATAATCCGAACAATAGCCCAGTGCTTGTCATTCATCGATTCGATGCCGTCATATCTGGCAAAAAGTTGTGCTACTTCGTCGTTCCAGAGTTGAGGGTCGGTGAGAAAGCCATCCCCATCCACCTCAAAGAAACGTCCATCAATTTCCATTGTAGGCATATGCAGTTATTTTCTTGGTTTTACAATGTGAACCAGGTTTTCACATCTAGTGAGCTCCCGAAATCAGTATTGTGTTCGAATTCGTTTGTACGTCTGTTGTATTTGTAGTCGTTACCCCATGATGCATGGTTCTTCTTTACCTGTTTCAATGCATCAGCGATATAGGTCACCTCCTCTTTCACCATGGTTGGGTGCAGGGAGAGCCTAACCCATCCCGGCTTCAGAGAAAGATCCCCATGGTTGATGAGATTGGTAATCTCGGCCGATTGTTCATAACTCACATTGAGCAGGTAATGTCCGTATGTGCCTGCACAAGCACAACCACCACGTACCTGGATGCCATACCGGTCGTTAAGAAGCCTCACAATCAAGTTGTAGTGGATTCCCGGCATATAAAAGGAGATCACTCCAAGCCTTTCCCTGATGCCGGTGGCCAGGATATGAAGGTCGGGGATCTTTTCAAGTTCTGTAAAAGCAAATTTCACAAGTTCATGCTCGCGTTGCTGGATCCGTTGAACCCCCATCTGTTCCTTCAGTTCCATGCTCAGAGCAGCTTTGATCGCCTGCAAAAATCCCGGCGTTCCGCCATCTTCACGCAGTTCGATGTTATCCAAATATTTGTATTCTCCCCAACGATTTGTCCAGTCAACAGTTCCACCACCAGGCTGATCGGGAACCGCATTGTGATAAAGACTCGAATTAAAGATCAACACGCCGGAAGATCCTGGTCCGCCCAGGAATTTATGGGGTGAGAAAAAGATGGCGTCTAACTGCTCTTCCGGATCATCGGGATGCATATTGATTTCATCATAGGGAGCAGAGGCGGCATAGTCGATAAATGCAACACCCCCGTATTGATGCAGCAGTTTCGCCATTTGGTGCACTGGCGTTCTGATTCCGGTTACGTTTGAACAGGCAGTAAAGGATCCTATCTTGAGTTTCCGGTCCTTATACTTGATTAGAGCCTCATCCAAACGGTTGAGGTCAACCAGCAGATCATCGCCCGGGTCAACCACAACCACATCTGCAACCGTTTCATACCAAGAGGTTTGGTTTGAATGGTGTTCCATATGGGTGACGAAGACGACAGGCCGGTCTTCCTTATTCAGGCTTTCGTCTCCGCTACTGGTTCCGCAGACTTTCAACCCGAGTATACGCTGAAATTTTACGATTGCCCCGGTCATTCCGAATCCGGTGGTGAGTATTACATCATTCGATCCGGCATGAACAAGCTCTTTGATCCTCTCATGTGCATACCGGTATGCCCGAGTCATAAGCATGCCACTTTCAGTGGATTCGGTATGTGTATTGGCGACAAAAGGGCCAATCTCCCCTATCATGCGCTCTTCAATCGGTTTGTAGAGCCTGCCACTTCCGATCCAGTCGGCATAAAGCATCTCCTGAAGCCCGTAAGGAGAACGGAAGGGAGCCTGCTGACCGATAATTTGTTCCCGAAACGGTGTGAACCAGGTTTCAGTGCTGATGAACTTCTTCATAGCTCAGGGACAACAACAAGTATTGGATTCGCTCTTGTATTCGTGTTCAAGGAAGTGCAAAATCGCATTAGTAATCAGATTCTCTTCTGTTGCAATACACTCCATATGATTCTCCCGGATCAGTTCACAAAACTGGATATCGACGTTGTTCACCAGAACAATAGTGCAGTCCTCAATCAGGGATAGTGGGCCTTTGCCCTTATCGAAATAGGTATTAAACCGGTTCTTCCTCAATTCTTCTGACACCATCTCACCTCCTTGAATGGTAATGACCAGAAAGGCTTCCGCCTGACCAAGATCAGTGGTGATTTTCAGTCCGTCGCGTGTAGGAATAGCAATTCTCATAATAGGTCAATGTTGAATGAATACCTGCTACAAAACTACACACCCAGATGGATCAAAAAGCATCTACATTGGTGATTATTACTATGTTGCTGAGTGTTTCATTTAACATTATTATGTGTTTTTCATTTTTTCTTTAATTGTCGTGTTGCTCTTTATTTTGTGTTGTTTATCACTTCTTGCTATGGTATTTTTTTGCACCTTTGTACGCAGAAATCATACTACCCTATGCTATAAAGCCATGTTCAACGATTCAGAAAACGAGATACCTTCCTGCCGGGATTGCAATATGCGACATTGTGCTGCTGCAGCGCTTGGTATCGAAGAGTTGGACCTGATCAACTCCAGCCGGCATGAAGCCTCCTTCAAGAAAGGGGATATTATCATCCATGAAGGCTCTCCTACCTCCTACATCATCTACCTAAAATCAGGACTCGTTAAGGAGTACATAAAAGGGAATCAGGAGAAGGAGCAGATCTTGCAGATCGTGAGAAGATTCAGCTACCTGGGTCTCTCCTCTCTATTCGGCGATAAGGTCAATCATTATTCCTATGCTGCCCTTGAAAATATTACCGTATGTTACATCGACATCTCTGTTTTTCATCAGCTGATCAAGCAAAACGGAACATTTGGCTATGAGATTCTTGTCTCTGTGTCCCGCGACAACCTCAACAACTTCAACCGGTTCATGAAGCAGTCGCAAAAAAAGACTTATGGCCGCGTGGCAGATGCCATCCTCTATTTCTCGAAAATTATCTACGAATCGAAAGAGTTTGAACTTCCCTTTACACGCCAGGAGCTTGCCGATCTGATTGGCATCTCCAGGGAAAGCGCAACCCGTGTGCTTACCAAATTTAATGAAGATGGCATCATAAATCTTACCGAACGTCATATCCGTATCGACAATCTTCCTTTGCTGCAGCAGATTTCCAAGAACGGGTAACTATCTTCTTGCTTTGATCCTCATCGTCAGATCATCCACAAACCATGTCCCCGCCGATGGCTTCCAGGCATAAACTCTGATATAATAGTTTGGCCGTCGGAATTCAGTAGGAACGCTGTAGGTAAGGGTACGCTGGAACCACTTGCCAGGTTGATAGGCGCCTGGTTTGATATATTCCGACTGCCACTCCACCTGGATGCCGCTGGGGTTATCCCAGATCTCCATCACCAGGTGAAGGCTGGTTGCCAGGTCGGATGAATAAAGCCAGGCAGAGACTTCCACCTGATATACACCTTCAAGGTTGATGGAATCCATGTAAACGATAAATCCGGGTGAGAATGCCCTACTATTGTCGAGGATCAGACTTTTTTCGCCCGATTGAACAATTGAATCTGTCAACAAATCCCAATGACCGGGAATGGGATTCTCAAAATCGTGCAGGCCCTCATATGCCATCTCCTCACGTTGTTGTTCGTTCTCATCCTGCTTCCGGTAATCCCAGAAAAAGAGGAGAGCAAATCCTCCGGCCACCAGGATAACCAGGAAAAGGAGTCGGGACAGACTGGTTTTTCGGTTCCTGGGAGCATTGATCCATCTCCTTCCTTCCGACTCGACATGCATCAAAAGAAAAGCGATGCTGCAGGCAGCAGCAACAAAAAGAATCCCGATCAACATAGAGGCGATTGAATTTCCCAGTTTGTTGGCCAAACCAAGAAAGGGGGACCGTAGGAATCCATGTACAGCAAAGAGGTACATCGAGATCACCCCAATGGCAGATACAAGAGAAAAGAGTCCCTTTATCCGGGCTTTTATCCCGATGAGACCCTGGATCGTCACGACCAGAATCACTGCTGCTGCCAAGTTGGCGAAAGGCCATAGCCACTGATAAATATTCCCACCTACAAGTATTGCCAAGGCTAGGAGAAATCCCCACCAGGGTAGTTTGACCTTTTCGCGTGTAGCTAGAAAGATGCCAAGGCAAAGTTCAGGTAGATGGCCCATGAAAGTAAAATATGGATTCAGGCTAGCCTGATTCATGGGTTGGTAAAAAAATATGGTAAACAAATAACCAATGATAACCAGGCCGGCAAGACCCACCGATCCAATTTTCCTGTAAATCCACATCAGAAACGGAAAGACCAGGTAAAACTGAAAAATAAAGGAGTAGAACCACCAGGGGCCGGTAATGGTCATCGCTTTGCCAGGAACCAGGTTAGCGAAGAGAGTAAACTGGATTCCCAAGTCTTTTAAGGTATTTATCCCAATCAAATTTCCTGTTGTAAACAGTGTGAAGATAATATAGCCAATACCGGCGAGGATTAGGGAAGGATAGAGCTTGTCGAACCGATGCAGCACAAACTTCCCGTAGGGCGGTTGGGATTTTAAGTAAGACCGTGTTAAGCCATATGCACTGATCACAATAAAAGCCTGGACGCCGTAATGGCCAAGAAAGTTGAAAAAGACATGGAAAAACTCAAGTGGGTTGTTTCGTAAAAAGATCCAGCTTCTGTTGATAGCCAGCGCATTAAACCAGAATTCGTTCTCGCCTGTGACCGGAATTATCCACCTGTAGTAGTTATGCAGAACAATCAGGAGGATGGCTATTCCTTTGAGGAAGGTAGTATCTTCGCGTGAAAAAAAGCGGATCGTGAAGTGGAATTTCATAACCAAAAATAATAAAATCCGCGATCATTGAATCACTTTTACTATCTTGCATTATCAATTCGGAGCCATGAAACTAACAGAAGTTAACAATCAGAAAACAAAGAGGGAGTTCTACGACGTAGCCCGTTCTCTTTACAAAAATGATCCTCACTGGGTATGTCCCCTGGATGTTGAAATCGAAGACATTTTCAATCCCACCGATAATATTCTGTTCCGCGATGGTTCTGCAATTCGGTGGATCCTTCGTGATGATAACGGCAAGGCGATCGGTCGAGTTGGGGCCTTTTTCAACCGCAATAAAGCCACCAAAAACGAGCAGCATACGGGCGGACTCGGATTTTTCGAGTGCATCAATGACCAGGCTGCCGCCAACATGATGTTCGACGCCTGCCGCGACTGGCTTAAAGAGAGAGGGATGGAAGCCATGGACGGCCCCATCACGTTTGGCGAGAATATTACAAACTGGGGATGTCTGATCGACGGGTTTACACTTCCAGCATACGGCATGCCTTACAACTTTCCCTACTATAAAGAGCTCTTCGAAGGGTATGGATTCACCACCTATTTTGAACAGTTCTCCTATGAGAAAGACCTCTCCGAGCCTTTCCCCGAAAGGCAGGTCAGGTTCTCTTATCATCTAAGGGAAAAGTTTCAGGTTGAACATTTCTCTTATGAGAAAAAAGAGAAGTACCTGAACGAAATCTGCACGATTTACAATACAGTATGGAAAGATTTTCACGAAGATTATACACCACTTGATTATACTGAGATCGAAAAGGTGCTGAATAAAGCCAAACCGATTATAAATGAGGAGCTTATCTGGTTTGTCTACGACCAGGGAAAACCGATAGGAATGGTTATTGTATTTCCAGATGTCAACCATATCCTGAAGAAACTAGGGAATGGCCAGTTGAATTTCTGGAATAAATTGAAATTCTTCTACCACAAAAAGGCCGGGACTATGACCCGTGCAAGGCAGTTGATTACAGCGGTAATTCCTGAATACCAGCGCACTGGTGTAACAGGACTCCTCTTTATGACCATGGTAGATGCCGTGAAAAAGAACAAGTTCAAGACCCTTGACATGTCGTGGGTGGGTGATTACAACACTACTGTTAATAAGATTTATCGCTTGATGGGATTACCGGTAGTCAAAACACACGCCACCTATCGTTACCTTTTTGATCGCACTAAAGAGCCTCAGAGGTTTACCAATTTTGAGACCGAGAAGGCGAAGCGGCTGGGAGTCGAGGATTAAGTTCCTTAAATCGCATATGCCAGGTAAGTGATTTCATCTCCTTTTCGCTTGATTTCATCCTTGTTTCTTGCCCACGGGCCTCAAAACATGCCAAAATAGAGAAGTTGTCTCATCATATGGGGCAGTTTTTCTGTACCATTTTTTCTTATTGGCTATTTGATAATTAATTGAATTCTTCTGAATATTGCAATATAATAACTATATATATCCTGTGTCTTGCAATTCATCATTTGCTTTGACCCAGGGGAAATCAAGACAAAATTCAATCACTTTAAAAATCAAGGAGGTACCTATGAGAGTAGTGTTATTCTTTCTTTTCATTTCAACCTATGTCACTCTGCAGGGATCACCCAGTTCGCCGGGAGATACTAACAAATTAATAGGCGTTCACCATGAGTGGGGCAAACTGAAAGAGGTCATTGTTGGAATCGGAGATGACCTGTCCTATCCTAGTTACAATGAAGCCGTCTCATTTTTTTATGAGCCCGAGCACATCGAAGGCATGAAACTATTCGGTGGTATCGATGCAAGCGAAATAGATGCAGAGGGGGTCCGGGAAGCCAAGGCGCAGATCGATAATCTGGCAAGGGTGTTAGACAGCCTTGGTATTGTTGTTCATCGGAGTCGTCGGCTGGCCCCGGAAGAGATGAAGTACCTTGAATATATTCAGAAAGGGAGCGTTTTTTTATATGCCCGCGATCTCATTCTTGTTATCGATACGAATGTCATTGAAACGGCGATAAGCCTTCCTTTCGGTGAGAAAGTACGGTATGCATTACGACCGATCCTGCTGGAACGCCTGCCCGGAAGTAACGCGAAGTATGCTGCCATGCCTGCTCCCTCTCCTGTTTTCAATAGGAATCAGATTTTTCTTGAGGGCGGTGATGTATTACTGAATGGGTATGACATTTATGTCGGAATCTCAGGAAATGCAAGTACTCCTGAGGGGGTTGCATGGTTACAACAGTACCTGGGACCGAAGTACCGGGTCCAAATGGTGAAGATGACTCATGAATTCCAGCATCTTGATTGCGTGCTTTCCCTGGTTCGTCCCGGACTGGGTATTCGTTGCCCTGAGGCCTTTGCAGGTGAGTTACCAGAATCTATTCGGGATTGGGAGTTCATTGATGTCTCCAAGGAAGAAGCCAAACGATTAGCGGCAAACATTATGATTCTTGATAATAAGACTGTAATCATTGACAAGCAGCACCATCGAATCGGAGAGGAGTTGAAGAAAAGGGGCGAGAATGTCATTGAGATCCCTTATGACAAGGTAGCCAGTTGGGGTGGAGCTTTTCGTTGTTCTCACCACCCTCTGATCAGGGAATCCAATCTTGATTAACAAGAGGGAACTATTTGCTGTTCATAATTTTGTTAAAGAATTCTCTGATCTTCCGGTCGTTCACATGTTCAAAGCCTTATTTTTATCGGGAATTATCTCCTTTCATGAAGGTTACCACGTGCGTATTGATTTTTCTTTTTCTTGGCTGCTTCTTTGTTTCCGGGCCATTTGCCCAGTCCTTTCACAAAAAGCCTGATCCTGGATTTGCCAACCGATGGAATCTGGGCATCTCGCTGGGGCCCGATTTTTACTACGGTGATTTGACTTACGGGAATACCGGGCCAAATAGAAATCTCAGCATGGCCGGAAGCCTCCTGATCGGCTGGCAAATCAGCAATGTTTTTGGCACACGCCTTCATTTCACGGGCGCCTGGCTTAACGGGGCTACTGATTCACTAATAAATGGAGAGCTGGTTGAAAATCCCCTCACCGGGATGCTGTTGGGAGGAAGCCTCGACGCAGTGATCAACTTTTCCAACATCTTCTCCCACTACCGTTCATCCCGCTGGTTTTTTCTTTACGGGACCGTAGGATTGGGCTATGCCGGGTGGTATACCGAATTTTCAAACCAAGCTTATGATGCCGGAATAATCAACACCAACAATCCATTGAACAACTTTCATGCTTCCTTGATGGTACCCGTTGGCATCGGGGTACAACTCAGGCTGGCCGACCGGCTGAATGCTTCGGTAGAGTATACCTTTCATCTGATGATGTCGGACCTTCTGGACCAGACTGTTGCTAATTCCAACAACGACCGGTTCGACTACCTTGCTTTCGGGATATCCCTCAACCTCGGAAAAGCGAGGGTAAAGACCCAACCGGTCTATTACCAGCCTCCACCGGCCCGTCCAACACCCCATCTGACACCCCGGATCATGGATCCCACTCCTCCCGTTCCAAGGGAGACTCCCCAGGAAACACCACGGATGCCCGAGCCGGTAAAGCCTCCAACGATTACTCCTACACCCTTTAACTACTCAGTACAGGTCTGCGCTTTTGCTGAGCATGCCTATACCACTCAGTGGATTCAGAAACATTACAAGATCCCCATGGATGTGCGCATGGAAAAGAGCGGAAAGATGGAGCGGTTCATGGTAGGAAGATGCAACGACCTCCCCTGTGCCAAACAATTACGTTCGCAGATGGTCAGGTTAGGAATCCGAGATGCCTTTATCGTGGTGTACCAGAATGGCATCAGGCACCACATCGTGAAAGAATAGGCTAGCCTGGTCTGTTCAATTCAGTGGTTCGAGGTGCATCAGCAGTTTCCCCTCTACCACCAGATCCACAAATTCGGCAGGCAACGGTCCGTTCAGCACGCCGAATACCCTGAAATAGAAAAATTGCGCTCCCAGGTATGGGCGGATGTTGGTGTTGTTGACCAGCAATACCACGCTGGTAGCATTAGGGTCGTTGTTGACAACCGATCCTATTTCGCTTGCAAGGGAAAATTCGGGGTTGTCCGAAATTTCGCCGCGGGCCGAGCCCAGCCACCCAAAGGTAAGGGCTGAGGGCTGGGCGATGGATACCGTGCACTCGATAAACTGCGTATTCCCCACTACTCCTGCAGAGAAGCCGTTGGCATTGAGAATACTGTCGAGGTTGGCTTCGATGGCACCGGAGAAGAGCAGCTCCTCCCCTCCCCCTTTCATCGCTGAAGGGATATAAGTGAAAGTGGTTGGCGGTAAGGTGTAAATGACATCAAAAGCTACCAGCTCCTTGATGCTGTTGCAGGTGGAGAAGAAGAACAATGGCATCAGAGCAGCAATGCTGATGGCAATAAATGTGCGTGTTTTCATGGTTAATAGATTGAACGGTACAATATACAACAAAAACAGCAGATATACAACATGTGCCATACTATTGCTTACATCACCTTAATCGGCAGTGTTTTGAACCACATGTACCAGGTGAGGGAAGTCGGATTTTCCACTACCTTTGCTTTTCTTTTTAGAAAATGGGAGGATTGAGATGAAGGATTTAGTGAGCGGGCCAACCCGGTGCCTGTTGGTTCAAACAAAATTTTCGGGATTCAGTTTCTGGAACTACCAGGATGTATGTGACATCGTTGGAGCCCGGTACCCAGCTTCCTCTCTCGGTCTGATGACCGTTGCCGCACTCCTGCCACAACACTGGGAATTCAAGTTGATTGACGAAAATGTGGAGCCATGTACCGATGTCCACCTGAAGTGGGCCGATCTTGTTTGTGCGGGCGGGATGCTCCCCCAGCAGCAGAGCATGCTCGATTTTATCCGGCGGGCACATGACCTGGACCGTATTGTAGTGGTTGGCGGTCCCGACCCCACCTCACAGCCCGACCTGTACCACGAAGCCGATTTCCTTGTGCTTGGAGAGGGAGAGGTGACCATTCCCCTCTTCCTGTCCGATCTGCAGAATGGAGCAACAAAAGGAAGGTACATTTCAGAGGATAAAGCCAATATGCTGGAAGCCGTCGTTCCGCGCTACGACCTGATCCGTTTCAAGGATTACATAATGATCGGACTGCAGTTTATCAGGGGATGCCCGTTCGACTGCGAATTTTGCGACATCATTGAACTCTACGGCCGCACACCAAGATTCAAGTCGAACGAGCAGGTGATCAGGGAGTTGCAATCGCTATTCGACCTGGGCTACCGCGGGCACATCGACTTCGTTGACGACAACTTCATTGGGCACAAAAAAAGGGCAAAAGAACTTCTCAGGGAGGTGAAAATCTGGACGAAGGAGCATGGCTACCCCTTCTATTTCTCAACGGAAGCCTCCATCAACCTGGCCGACGATGATGAGCTGATCCAGCTGATGCAGGATGTCGACTTCAGATATGTCTTTCTGGGAATCGAAACGCCAGAGGATGAAACGCTCAAACAGAACAAGAAATCCCAGAACGTCAACAAATCAGTTGGCGATGCCGTAAAAAAACTCCTCTCTTATGGTATCGTCAGCAACGGCGGCTATATCATTGGCTTCGACAGCGAAAGTCAGGAAATTGCCGATCATATGATTGACTCCATCCAGTCATCTGGGATCTGCATGGCCATGATCGGGCTGCTTTATGCCCTGCCAAACACACAGCTCACCCGCCGCCTCGAATCGGAAGGCAGGTTGTTCCCTATGTCATCCAAATCTGTCGGAGAACACGATATTGACCAGTCGACAAGCGGATTGAACTTTATCACTCGCAAACCCCGCACCGTTATCCTGAAGAATTTCATCCGGGTGATAAACTCCATTTACGAACCATCGAACTATTACAGGCGGGCGATCTTTACCGGAATAAACATCCAGCCGAAATATAAATTTACCCCCGGCTTCAGGGAGTGGGTGCTCTACATGCGATCATTCCTGAGGGTTTGCCGCTCAGCAGGGTTCAATGCCGATACCGGTTTCCATTATTGGAAGATGTTTTTTGTCGTCCTCTTCCGTAACCCAAAAGGTGTGGAAGCCGCCGTGAACATGGCTGCCATGTTCATCCACTTCCGAAAGCAGAATATCTACGGATCTGCCATAATGAGCCAGGCCGTTGAGGAGTTGGAAAAGAGCGGGGAAGAGGCTTTTTATGCAAAAATGATGAAAACGGGGGCAAAGAGCATCGATTGAGAATTTTTCAATATAATAAATATGAACCATGAAAACTTCTACGGCGAAAAATAATTATTCATATATCTATTTATTGATAGGTTTTGTATTCCTTTTCTTTTTTAATGGGAGATGGATTATTCCCATAGCTGCATTTATAGCACCTATATTTTTAATCCGCTTTTTTAGGTTTCAAAAACCATTTAAAGGATTTTTGTTTATAGTTCTAGCAGGTTGGATATCAAACATATTCATTTGGAAAGGGATGATGCCCATGTCAGGCTTATTCTATTATTTCCTTATGTTTATGATGAGTGTTTTTACCGCACTGACTTTTTTAATCGACAGAGTTTACACTCAAAAACTGAAAGGAATAATTTCAACTCTGATTTTTCCATCTGTTTACGTATTAATGGAATTCATTGTTGTATCAACTAATCCTTCGGGTTCGTATGGTACTTTAGCACATACTCAAACATCTTTGCCATTGTTGCAGATTATTTCAGTCACGGGTATTTGGGGCCTAGTTTTTATTATTCTCTGGACATCCTCAATAATAAACTGGCTTTGGGATAATACTTTTGATAAATATGCATTACGCAAAGCTTTGTGGGTTTATGTAGTACCGGTCACTATAGTCATTCTTTACGGACAGATCCGTTTAGCACAGGAGTCTAACGAAGCTACAGTGAAAATCGCTTCTATCAATGTTTCAAAGATGGAAATGCAACATATTTTTTGTGATAATCCAGACTCCATCAATGAACAAATTAATAGCACATTTCTGGACAACTGTCATATTGCTGCCATGTCGAAAGCAAAAATTGTTTTTGGAATAGAAATCATGCTCAATATGACTTCCGACAAAGAAAGTGAATATATAGAGAAGGCAAAAGAGGCAGCACGAAAGGACAATATCTACCTAGGGCTTCCTTTGTTGATCTATCCGAAAGACAATACGCGTGCAAGACCGATGAATAAGATTACTTGGATTTCGCCCCAAGGAGAAACACTGTTTACATATTATAAGGCAAAGCCCACTCCTGGTGAAGGATTCTATGGCGACGGCGTGATACGATATTTTGATTCGCCGTACGGGCGTATTGGTTCTGCTATATGTTTCGATATGGATTTCCCAGCATTGATTCAACAGACCCATTCAATGAATATCGATATAATGCTTGTCCCTGGCAATGATTGGAAAGAGATTACACCCTATCATACGTATGTCGCTTCTTTCAGAGCTATTGAGCAAGGATTTAATTTGGTTCGGGCAGCGTCGCGAGGATTGTCCGCTTCATTCAATTATAAAGGGCAGCTTATATCATCTCAGAATTATTTTACCACAAACGATGTAATTCTTTATTCCAATGTACCAACAAAGGGAAGAGAAACAATTTATTCTGTTCTTGGGGACTATTTTGCATGGATGTGCATTGTTTTCCTGACGATTATTAGTACGATTTTTATAAAACATAAATTTGGAAAACAGATTTGAAATGAAAAATGCCCAGCTGCCAACACGCAATATAGCAAAAAGCGGTGAAGTGCCTAATTGGAGCGGTTTTAACCCGTTTCAACTTCATCTCGGTTTGATAGTGAATCGTTCGCAATCCGCTTCATGCCATATTGCCAACCGTTCCGAAACATTTCTGAGTATAAGCCGGGCGTTTATTTCTGCCGGATACAGATTGGAAATGAAATGGTAACGAAGAAAATAATTAAAGTCAATTAATATAGTCATTGCGAACCGGAAGGAAGGTCTGAACACTCAAGCGAAGCAATCTCATAAAATTGCACAAACCGAATTTGAGATTGCTTCGTCAGCTAACCCCCAAACCATCCTTTCTTCCTCTCAATGACGGTAGGTGTAATGATTTGGGATTTGTCCCATAGGGGCCAATTTGGGTAAATTTATTTTTTTGGAATTTCATCATTATGATTACCTTTAGGCAAAGTAATCAAAAACAAGTGTTGCGCACCCTCATCATCGACGATGAAGCCCATGTCCGTGAATCGTTAACCGACATGTTGAAACACTATTGCCCCAACGCAAAGGTCATAGGGCAGGCTGAGGGAGTGAAGACTGGCATCAAAGCCTTCAAGTTTAGTGCACTGGATTATCTGTTGAAACCGGTCGAATCGGTTGATTTAAAAGAAGCCATTGGCCTGGACAAGGTTTAGCTCGATATCTTTATCCAGGAACTGGATCAGATCTACAACTCAGGTTATACAGAAGAACTTATTGCCTCAAAACCTGAAAAGTTCGATTATGTGGAAAAAAAGGTTAAATTGACCACCCTCAGGTCGGTGTAAGCTGTCATCTGAATCCGCTTTATTTATTGCAATGCTTTCGGATTAACGTCTTTAATAAATTTTTATCAATAGGTTTTGAAATATAATCATTACATCCTGCTTCTATCGCTTTTTCCCTGTCATCAATAAGTGCATAGGCTGTTTGTGCAATAATGACCACGTCAGTGTTAAATTGTCGGATTTGACGTACCGCTTCATAACCATCCATTCCAGGTAAATTAATATCCATCAGAACCAAATCGATATCAGGATTGTTGCGGCAAATTTCAACAGCTTCAACTCCGGTTCTTGCTTTTAGAATTTCTTTGCTAACTATTTTGACTACAATTGAAAGGAACATTTCCGCTAGTTTATCATCTTCGACAATTAATAGTCTTAAGTCTTTATTTTGAGCTTTTGCAGCGATTTCAGAAGAAACATCTTTGATGACGATTTCCGCTTCCGGATTAACATTGTAAGGAATGGTGAAATAAAATACAGAACCCTTTCCAGACTCACTTTTTACCCAAATTGCTCCACCCAGCATTTCCACATAAGCCTTCGAAATGGATAATCCCAATCCTGCACCTTGATAATTTTTGGCATGCGATTCATTGCCTTGCCTGAATCTTTCAAAAATGACCTCCTTCTTTTCCTGACAAATGCCCTCCCCAGTATCTTTCACAAAAAATTCAAGGTATTTGCCTTTTTTTTCATATCCAAATTCAACGGAACCTGTTTGAGTAAATTTAATGGCATTACTGACAAGTTTGGTAAGAATGGCATGAAGTTTCTCGTGATCTGTTTTAATGATGGCTTCTTCGGACGGTAGGGTGTTTTTAACTAAAAGTTTCATTTCTTTAGCGTCTGCTTCAAACTTAAAGAACGTAAAAATTTCTTCCATTTGAGTGTTGATATTTGCTTTTGATAATGAAACTTCCATTTGTCCCGATTCTATTTTGGCAATATGGACAATATCGCTGATGATATTTAGCAAGCGTGCCCCACTTTTCTCTATGAATCCAATGTATTCTTGCTGATCATCCCCAGTAAGATTGGGTTCTTTCAGTAGTTGGGCAAAACCCAGAATGCCATTCATAGGGGTTCTGATTTCGTGGCTAATATTTGAAAGGAAGGCGGATTTCAGCCTTTCGCTTTCTTCGGCTTTTTCCTTGGCTTTGATTAATTCTTGTTCCACCTGCTTACGTTCGGTGATTTCAAGTTGAAGTTTTTTATTTTTTTCGGAAAGTTCAATTGTTCTTTCATTTACCCGCGCTTCCATTACTTCTCTATCTGCCCGTAACTTATTTTCACACTCCTTAATCCTGAGCATTACATTCACTTGTGCAGAAAGTTCAGCCGGATCAATTGGTTTTGTAAGAAACGCATCCGCACCTCCATTAAGACCTTTGATCCGACTCTCTTTGTCGGTTCTTATGGCCGTGAGCATCACTACAGGAATATATTTTGTCAATTCATCTTCCTTGAGTCTTTTACACACTTCGTACCCATCCATTTCAGGCATGATTATATCCAGAAGGATGATGTCGGGTAGCTCTTCTTTAGCAATCTTCAACCCTACTTTTCCCGACAGGGCAGTCAGAATTTTACAATCCGGTATGTGACTTTTTATTACCGCCTCAATGGTTGTCAGGTTGTTTTTTTTGTCGTCGATGGCTAGAATCTTTCTCATAGTATTTGTTCAGGTTTCATTCTAACGCATGTATACGTCTTCAAATCAATGTTCATTAGCAATGCCTAATTTCATATGTCTGATTTAGTCAAAGTTACAACATTTTATAACACAATGGTTTAATTGTGTTTGTTCTAAAAAATAATTTCTGCCTCTGATATACCGTGGTTTTCGTTAAAGTGGCGCAAAATTGCGACTGGTTTTTTTTATTTGATATTCCGGTTGTTAATCAAGATTCAACCTGTTCAATCTTGTATTGTAGTGTAGGAGATAAGCCCTTTTACATTTCTCATTCAGGAATGAGTTGCGGGTCAAGGTCTCAATCATGGGTTGCGTCTCAAGAAAAGGTACACTGAGTTTCCTGATCCGGGATTCATTCATACCGATCCTTCTCCCTAACTCTTCAAAGTCAGCAAAGGCTGCATGTCCTCTTTTTTTCTGTGCTTCTGAACGGAAATCATCTGTGAAAAGACCTTTATCCAGTGCAAAATCAGAATCATCAACATGAATTCTGGTATTGATCAGATCATAAGCAGGACTCATTAAATAGTCGCCTGAGCTGGTTTCCAGAAGGGCGAAGTTCTTCAAATGAGCATCCCCGTTTGAAATCAAATAGTTGAACAGCACGAGCGTAAAGAACTTCTCTATCTCAATCCTCCATGCCGGTACGAATTTTTGGATCAATAATCCTATTTCCTCGTAACTGTAATCATATTTAAAATTTGGCCCGGCATTGTCAGAAGATTTGCCGGCAAGCGAAGCAAAGTCTTCCTTACCCCATTTCATGTCATCCCCTTTTACATCAAATCGCCTGGTGATGTATGCAGGGGTGCCATCCTTAAAGAAGATCATCGCGTTTTCGGCTGTGTTGAGTCCAAAGACCTGCCGGGCAATCTGCATCGTCAAATGTTCATTAGCCGGCACCTGGTCAGGATATCTGACATCCCTTGGAATCGGCTTCAGAATGTATGTCCCCTGTTCCCCTTCCCTTGTTAGCCTCAACGCATTTTTTTTCAACAGCATACTCAATTTTTCCTGGACACCGGAAATGGAGATCCTTTTACGGTTTTCCATGAATTCCTTTGCAACTTCTTCATCATGCCCGGTCGTATCATACGGCAAAATATGACTTACCTTTCTGCCGTTAAACAACCTGCGCAGGCATCCCGGGTTGTAGGATGGAAACCCTTCAGCCAATGTTCCTGGGCAATATTTTATTTCATTCATCTTCATTTTTCTGAACAGGTTTAATGGTTATAGCTCCAATCGTATCATAGTTAGCAGTCGCCATCAGCAATCCGAAATGATCCATTTCATCAATCCTCAGTAATCTGCTTTGAAGTTTCCGGTTGAATCCTTCACTAAGCATATTGAAGAAAAATGGGAAGAGGCAATCATTCTTGTATTCCTGCCGGTTCTTGGGCATAGTAAGGCTTACCGATGGTTTCCTTTCATTGATGAACCATGCATCATCATACCGGAATCGGTATTTATCGCGGGATTCTTCCGTAAGAATACCTACCAGTTCACCATTGTAATACACTTCCGCTGACCTCATAATCCTATAAGTTTGCTTTTCTTACTTCAAGTTTGAGTTCCAAGCCAAGTATTTCAGCCCACTTACTTAGCGTTTCAACGGTCGGATTTCCCTTTCCGCTTTCAAAGGCTTTCAATGTCCTGAGCCCAACACCCGATAATTCCGCAAGATGTTCTTGGGTGACTTTCAACGCCTCCCGGCGTTCTTTTAATACTTTTATTAATTCTTTCTGGTGCATTATATCGCTCTTTTTAATGCAAATATACGAATTTCTTAATCAAATGTTTCAAATAGTGCAATATAAAGCATATTCCGTCTCATTCCTTCATTTAATATTTCCTAAACTTGCTTAAGTGCAATTAAATGCACCTTGCTCGTTATTTTTTTGATAATTGAAGTTTATGGCTTTTTTCTTTCAAATCCCACCAAAGAAAAAAGTTGACAAAAAAGAAACCCATTTCCCGCCACACGGTTTAGCTCGAAATTTTCTTTCAAAGTTACCTTACGAATAATTCGCTTTTAACAGAAGGTGCTTAAAACTGTAAAGGGCGACCTCCTTTGGGAACTATCGCTTA
>Ga0268276_1000332_pt1 | contig 56640 bp, 41 predicted proteins | sample saktaG_4_FD_190145 | JGI IMG/M metagenome (GOLD analysis project Ga0268276, IMG submission 190145) | Saline water microbial communities from Sakinaw Lake, British Columbia, Canada - sak_2010_1_5_45m | ecosystem: Environmental > Aquatic > Non-marine Saline and Alkaline > Saline ...
TTTTCATGGTCTAGCCAGCCTAAAGGAGGTATTAATTCTTTTTTTATCCCGGAATAAACACCAATCAAATGAACTATTGTATCTTCTAAAAATTGTTCATTCGCTTCTTTAACAGTAATTCTTAAAGCTAGCTCATATACCTCCCTAAAGTGCAAATTAAGGTTGTCTAGGAATTTTGATATCTTTAATTCTGACTGGCCTCTTTTAATCTCTAATGGATAATCTATGTATATTACAACATCATCAATGGTAATATTAGTTGATGCTTTAACATCCCCTTCAATTACTTCAAATCCCATCTCTTTAAATTGTTCGAAACCATTTGTACATTTTTTTAGCTCCCTTTCAATATACCTGTTCATCTGGGCCTCTATTTCATCCAGCGTGGGCAACATGGAATCTAATGTGCAGTCAGAACATAGATTAGGAGAGTTCATATACCACCAGTATGCAACATAAAGGTCCCCTAAAGGTATTGCATCACTTTCTGTTGGATTATTATCCAAGGAAAATGCACGTTCGCTTAATGCAGCATCCCTAATATCAATATACCCCCCATGTTCACCTATTTTTTTGAAGCCAGCAATACCAATATCTTGTATACATTGGTCAGTATAGTCTAATACAGGATCAAAAATTGAAGGCGCTCTTTGTGTTGTTTCTAAGCTGGATTCAATCATTTTTGATTGCTGATTTCTCAGGTATACAAAGAATGTTGCGCCTACCAGTATGATAATCCCCATTATAATAAACAATGTTATTTGCGCTTTTTTTAGGTTATGTTTCATAGATTATCGCCTTTTGTGATTACATAAAGGTAGTTTTTTAACCATGCATTGAATAAAAATAAAAATAATGCTAAAAGTATGAAATAAAGTGTTTTTGGCATAAATATTCCTACGAATAACAATATGGTAATTGGCAGCCAAAGCAAAAATATTGCCAATATTAATGGAATGATGAACCGGTATATTCTCAAAATAAAATGTTTATAATAATTGCAGATTAAATCAAAAAAATTGCTTTTTTCTGTAGAATACACAAAGAAAATAGGTGTTGTGAACAAAAATGCCAGTATCCCTGCTATTGCCAGAACTGTTCCTAAATTTTCATTCGTGAATACTATTGCAGCGAGTAATACGCTTGTCCATACCACAAACCAGATTAGAGAATTAATGCTGAATTTAATGAAAAATTTTTTATTAAATCTTTTCTTGGTTAGAAGGCTATATCCTTTACCTTTTAATAAACCGCTTGCTAAAGCAAAAAGTATCAGGCATATTATTATTACCCCTATTGTTTGATATAGGAATGAGTTTAAAGCCCCTTTGATATCGTCAAAGCTGCTCTTCATCCCTGTTTCTTTTAAGGATTCTTGTGCTTTTGAAGGATCGGCCATTACCTGCCCTATTTTTACTGAAATGTCATCAAATCTTCTTAATGAGCCCATATTAAACCTTAGGGAATTTGTAAATAATGCGATTATTGCTATAAGAGATAATATAAAAAGGAAATCAAATAGAACTATTTTTAAGAAATCTTTTAGCCTTATCTCTCTAAAGCTTCTAATAAAAAACCTCTTTTTTATGAATTCTTTTACTTTCATTCTTCTACTATCGGAATCTGTAAAAATCTGTCTCCATAAGCTAATTTTATATCAGTATAATTTGCTTCATGATACTCTGCGTAATACCCCTTTGCAGGCCCTGTTAGGGAAGCTGTTCCGCTGCCAATCTGAATTATATTCCCTTCTGCATCTATAATATGGACTGTGTAGTTAATATCTTCTCCAATTGGCTCCAGGTACCAACTTGCTTCATAGAGAGATGATTGGTTTCCTATATTGTAGACAATCTTTTTGCCTTGCAAGGACAGTGTTGTTTGTGATAATAACACAGGCCCTCCTTCTGTAATGTAACCTTCCTGAGCTTCTTCAGCACCGCCCCACATGGTGCAGACATCTATTTCCCATTCCTCTACACCATACCATCCAGGTATAACCTCAAGTGCAGAGTCTGCCAGCTGGATATTTAATAATATAAAGCATATAATAAAGATAAAAATTCTGCCTGGCTTTATTCTATGGATGTTTCGCTTGCGCAATAATCTTCACCTCCTAATTCTTGGTCATAATTCGTAAAACTATATTCACCATTAAATATATAAATAAGCTCATACAATGTGTTCCAGGTTCCTTTTATCCCGCACCAAACTGGGTGCGCACCTGCTACTGCTATTCCAGTAGCGTATGTCTTCATACATTCCTCATAAGCTCCTGTGACAACGTAGCTTGGGCACGTAAGCGCAAAAATTATTCCTCTTATTATAAAAGGTATTCTGGATATAATGATTTCAAATAGTTGATCAAAAATACTGCTAAACCCATGAAGCTTGTATTGCGCACTTTCAACATATAAACATTCCCTTTCTTTATAGGCAAGTTCACAATTTGTGATAGACTGCCCAGAGCTCATATGATTTTGCAAACAATTTCTGTATAAGCATTTAATCTGCTGGTCTTTCTTATAATTATACACTAAAGCGGGTATGCAGAAAGTGGACTCTGCGTAATGTATGCTTAGGTATGGGTTCCACATCCATTGCTCTTCAGAAATTATTGGACAAGTTGTTGGCAAATCTGTGTAACGCCCTCTGCCCCAATAATTGTCTGGCCCTGTTTTTAGGCCACTTATTTGGAGGTTTTCCTTGAAGAAGGTATCTATCTTACTTTGGTCTTTGCCTGCTTTTAATTCATTAAGTTTATCTACGCCTTGGTCTACTTTGGTGGCTGGGACTGTACCAGTTTTTGCAGCTTGTGTTATTTTGTTTTCACCTGATGGGTTGCTTAGGGTATGTTTAACATTACCTTCTGCATCTACCATAGCCCAGTCTCCTTTATCATTTTTATACACATCCCATTTTTCTCCAGAGGGATTTGTTAATGTTTGTTTGGTATAATCTTTTGGGGGCGTGGTAACTTTTGTTCCAACTTCGAATTGGTTATCACTCGTTTTTTTTGCTGCAACAATAGTTGGTGCAGTACCAGCAGCATTTCCACTCCAATCTGCTGCCTTTAGCTTAGAATTTATGTATGCTTGAACTTCAGTTTTATCAATGCCTTCTGAATCAGCTATACCATGTCCAGTTGGTCTGGCTGAGTTTACATTACCATCTTTGTCTAAAGTAAATACTACCGTTGTAGAGGAATCTTTCTGGTAGCTTCCTCCTACCATCTTTCCATTATCATCCAATACTGGTTTAATTGTTGTCTTATCTTCAAAGTTTTTCATGCTTTCTGCTATTGCCATTTCACCTTCGTTATTTATTTGGCTTTCCATCCATGTATTTGCTCTTGCCCTAGATCCGCTTTCTATAGCACCTAAACCCCAACTAATGCCTAAATCAACCAAGGCACTGCCCCAATTTGCTAATGTGCAGTGGTAGAATATCATACAGCCGTATTTTGAGATCACTCCAATGATGTTAGGATGACTATAACCAGATGGCCAGAATATGTTTTCAACCATTGAATGATACCAATTACCCCACATACAAGTGCTAATCCATGATGCTTGCAGTCCTGCCCATGTTACACAGGATGCAGCTGCTAATGTTGTTGTTGCAATACATCCACAAGCACCCACATTTAATCCTAAGCTCTTTGTACATACTACTGTACATGCTGCTGGTTCTAAAGCGACAATAGTGGAAACAGCAGGGGAAGCCATTATTGGTGCAATTGTTGAAGCTGGGGGATAAGCACATGGGGTAGCACAAGCAATTGCAGGACCTTTACAAGCTGCCATCGCTGCTACAGCAGCAGGCGCTTTAAAAGCGTAAATTACAGATTTTACGTTTTGTATGACACTATTAATATGGCTCATCGTCTCGGCAATTTTGCACCAAATTCCTAAAATACTTAACCATGTTTCATAACTGTCAATGTTGCTTTGTACATCTTCAATCTCTTGGCTTATTTCTTCAATTTTACTCTGTATGTTCTCATTTATATCCCCTAAGGAGTTTCCATAAACTTCTAGTTCTGTGTCTATAACCTCTTCTTCAGGTGCACTGTAAACTACTTGGCCATCTCTAACGCTTAGTGTTAGCCTGCATTTAATTGGTAAATTCCCAGCAAGGGTGCTGGCAAGGTTTTGGTCTGTTTTTATTACGAGGTAAGGGTTGTTGGTGTATTCATTCATAATATATGGTGGTTCAATTGTAGAGAGATAGCCTGCCATTTCTGTGCAGTCTGGCGTTATTCCTATAATGCTGGCAGAACCGGCAGCTTGAAGGTTAATGTAAACATAAATATTAGTTGGAATATTTGAGATTATTTTTCTATCAATTTTTGAAGGAATCAGTTCTATATTTGATATACTAAATAAATTTGGTATTGTAGTTTCATCAGACTGGTAGATTATAACATTTCTTTGTTTAGTTCCGATGTTTCCTGCTATATCTTCGGCAATTATTGTTACATCAGCAGAGACATAACTTGTTATCAAGTTATTTGTGTTTATTGTACATTCGCCATTTACGCAGGTTCCTTGCTGAATTGGAGTTGTGCTTATTGGAGCTGCATTGACTCTTGCAGTTACGGGGTTAGCATCCTGGACATCTAAAAGAAAGATTAATGTGTCTCCAGCTTTAGGCGCAGCTGGGCTGTAGGATATTGTTCCTATAACTGGGTCTGTCCTGTCAACAACTAAATTTGCGCTTAGTGTTCCGGTAATTGCATTTCCTAAATCATCTGCTGAGCTTGATTTAATACTGATTTGTTTTGTTCCTTCATTAGTTGGCACGGGTATGTTATACCAGTAACATGTCCAAATTCCTGAACCTTCAACACAGCTATTTGCCTGAGCATTATTATCTCCATTGACATTGTTTAGGTCAAGATAAACATTCTTATTGTCAAAACCAACACCAGCTTCATTTATAACTACAATTATTGTGTTATTGTTCTTGCCTAGATAACTGGTGTTTGTATCCCTATGGTTGGTTCTTATTGATGTTACAACTGGAGCTGTGTTGTCAAATTCTATATTATATGGAATTGTTTCTGTTTGGGTGTTTGAAAGGGAATCTGTTGCTGTTATTATTATGTTTTTGTTTCCACCTGAGGTTATGTCAATCTCAATATTATCCCAGGTGCAATTCCCATTAGAGCAGGTTGCGTTTTTTATCCCATTGCTTGATTTTAGGCTTGAGAAATCACCAGTAACGCTATTTAATGAAACATCATTTACCAGAACGCTGGCTTTAGCTGTTACAGGAGAAGAGATGCTTGTTATTACACCGCTAGAATCATATAACCTTAATGAGTTGCCGTTTATGCCAGGAGCATCTTTGTCAATAGTTAGGGTAAGCAAGACTGGGCCTGATTCCTGGTCAAATGAATCTGATGCTACTGCGCGCAGTGTAATGCTTCCGGAATTTAATTGGGTAATTGTGCCTACGTTTTCACTGAAACTGCTTTGGGCAATACAAGTTCCTGGCGCAGAGTTGATTGGGATTACTTTGTTGTAGGTTCCTGATGTAATTACTAAATTTTTAATGCCTACACAACCCTTATTTCCGCTGTTGCTGTATATTGAATCAATAATTTCGTAATTGAAAACCACATTTCCAGCGCCTACAATTGAGGGTGTTGCTGTAAACTGGGTGATTCTTGGCCCAATAATATCTTTTTTTCCTGTTATTGGGGCGAATTCCTGCTGAACACCAGCGTCATTGAAAAGAAGGATCCTTAAAGGAAATGGATTTTGTGTAATCGTATCAGAAGGCATTATCATCTGGCAATTATATTCACCCCCATAAGGAGAGCAGGTAGAGAATGGGGTTCCTGTTTCCTGGATTTTTAATTGGTTTCCAGTTATAACAGAGTCTCCTGGAAGCGATGCAGTTACACCTATTATCATTTCTTCTCCTTCTTCGATATAACCATTAATATCGTTGACTGCCCCTTTTAAAGTTGGAGCAGACAATCCTGCGAAGACAACAGAAGAATAGATTGGCAAGCTGATTATTAAGACTATCAAAAAGCTTGCAATTGAGCGTAAATATCTATTTCTCATTCTTTAGGCCTACTCTGATTAATTTTTCGATATAATTAGAGATTTTCATCAAGCGCTGTTCACATCTTTTGTTAATATCTTCAACGAGCTCTTTGTCTAAGGTTATAGAAATCCTCTCTTTTGTTCCAGAGCCTTTTTTCATCTTTAGTAATATTAATAATACTAATCCTAACTATCTTATAGGTATTATTTATCATACTAGTATATAAAGTTTTTTATTGAAATGAATAATATTAATATTATTTGTATTTTTTATACTATTAATCATACTAATAATACTTTAAGAAATGTCAGAAACTTTTCACCGGTTTAAGACTGGTGGCTGAAAGCCAATTCATTTTCAGATTGTGGAAAGTTTCTGAGCATGCTCAAAAACCACCATGTAGTTTTGCGTTCAGCAACATGCCACCCATCTATGGTGGGTGGTTTTTGACACAATTAAAACCCTTCTGGACCTGAACTTCTTAATATTACTTTAATCTCATCGATTGTCTTTTGTTGGGTATCTTTATCAGACATTCTAACAAATTTTATTAGCAAATCAGTTAATTCTTCGCTTTTCAAAAACTTGACCTTATACCCATCTGTAATGAAATAAAAGCGATATACTTTAAAGCGTATTTCTTTAATTACAATGCTGCCGACACAGCCGACTTCCTTTCCTTTTTTTGGATTGTCTTCAAGTGTTTCTAACAAGTCAACGACATCAGCAGCTTCATTTTTGAATATTTTTCTAATCTTTTGGAAGAGAAGTTCAGTGATATAAACTTTAGCCATTTTTCTTTGATTTTAGCCTTTGCTTTGCTTCTTCAATGGTTATACAGTTGCTTGTGTCCATCAGCAAATCCTGCAGCTGCCTTTGTTTTGCGCTTTCGTACAGCTTTACCAATATATCTGTGTATGTATCTCCTTTATTCCCGAATTCCTTGATCTTATCCCTTATCTCCGCTGATATCGAAATGGTTGTGTTCATCTTTATCACCTATTTAGTATATAACTCTTATAATAACTATAAATATCATATTATTTATAAACGTTATGGTTTTAAGACTATATTGTCAGTATTGCTGGCTAAATAATAAAAGATTAAAGTTTGAACAATCAGCAAATTTTAGCGTTATCCTTTATATCAATCGTAATTGCATTGCCATCTATGTTTAATTCTTTATTGTCACAGACAACTTTTTTGCCTTTAACTCTTATGTCAAGCTTAGAGAATTGTTCGTATGTAATTTGTTCTTTTTTATTCTTTAAATTACCTAATCTAACTTCGGTTCCTGGCTTTGCATCTGCTGTTAGAGCTTTCACTTCTTCACCCGATTCTGCTGCTAATAACATACCTTGTGATAACACTCCTCTAAGCTTAGCTGGCTTTAAATTAGCAACAACAATGATGTTTTTTCCTTCTAATTCTTCTTTAGAGTAGTATTCTTTAAGGCCAGCAACCAATTGCCTTTTCTCTCCAACATCTATATCTAATATATAGAGCTTGTCTGCTTCTGGATGGTCTTTTATGTTTTCTATTTTAGCTATCTTTAAGTCTAGAGGAAATGTTTCTTCCTGCTTTTTCTCGAATTTTCTTATCACAATTTCTGCTTTTTTTATTTTATGGTTTTTAAGGTTGAAATTCAGGTCTTTCCAGGTTAAATTCTTTACATTCAATTGCTTTTGCAGTTCAGCTGAGAAAGCAGGCATTATTGGTTCAATCAATATGCTTATGTTCTTAGTCAGGTTAATGCATGTTGCTACTACTTTTTGGGCTTGGCCTTTATCTTCATTTATGAGCTTCCATGGAGCATTATCCTGGAAATATTTATTTCCTAAGGCAGAAACTGCTAAGATTTCATCAATTGCTTTTTTGAAGTCATACTCTTCATAAGATTTTTTGATTTCCTTGAATTTTTTTTCTATTTCGCCTATTACTTTGTCTTTATCAATGTCTTTTATCTCTGAGCTGAAGTTTTTGTTTGTAAAAGATAATACCCTATAGCAGAAATTTGATATATTGCCTACTAATTCTGTGTTTATTCTTTCTTCTACTATGTTTTCTGAATATTCTCCATCTTCTCCTAATGGCATTGTTCCTAAGATATAGAATCTGAATTGGTCAACACCATACTTATCTATCTGTTCAAATGGCTCTATCACATTTCCAGTAGATTTAGACATCTTTGCTCCTTTTGAAAGTATAAAGCCGTGGACCATTAGCTCTTTAGGCAGTGGAATCTTTGCTGAAATTAGCATTGCAGGCCAGAAAGCTGCGTGGAACCTTAAAATATCTTTTCCAATAATGTGAACATCTGCAGGCCATCTCTGCTTGAATTTCTTTTCGTCTGTGCCATACCCAACTCCTGTTATATAATTAGATAGAGCATCACACCAAACATACATAATCTGTTTATCATCATTTGGTACGGGAATTCCCCATGGTAGTGTTGTTTTTGGCCTTGAAAAAGAAATATCTTTTGCATCTTTGATCCATGCTAAGATCTCATTTTTTCTTATCTCCGGGATAACTTTGAATTCGTCTGATTTAATCTTTTTTTCTACTATCTCTTTGTATCTTGATAATTTGAAAAAATAATTCTCTTCTTCAACAGTTTCAATCTCTTTTGTTGGGTGATTAGGGCATTTTCCATCTTCTAACTCTTTTTCTGTCTTGAAGGCTTCGCAGCCAGAGCAATATAATCCTGTGTATTGCTTTTTGTATATGTCTCCTTCCTTTACTAGAGCTTCCCATAGCTTTTGTGCCCCTACTTGATGAAGTTTCTTGTCTGTTGTCCTTATGAATTGGTCATAGGAAATGTTAAGTTTTTTGTAGAGGTCTTTGAAAGTCTGGACATTAGCATCTAAAAATTCTTTTATATCTTTACCTTGCTGTTTGGCTGTCTGCCAGTTTTTAATACCATGCTCGTCAGTTCCTGTTTGGAAGAAAACGTCTTTTCCTAACAGCTTATGGAAGCGTGCAACTACATCTGCTTGTATAATCTCTAGGGCATGGCCTAGATGGGGCTTGCTATTTGGGTAAGCAATTGCAGTTGTTACATAAAATTTCTTTTTCATTTCTTTTACTCCTTATGTTATCTTAAATAGGTAAGAAAAAGAATTTGTTTAAAAAACTTCGTTTTTTAAACCCCTCAAATTTCTAAAAATTTGAGTTATTTATAAATATTGCTTATTATTCGTCTATGTCAGCAGCTTCCTTGCCCTTTTTCTTAATTTCCTTAAGCTTCTTTGTTACTGGGATTTTTGCATTGCAATGCTGGCATTCAACAACATAAGCTTTAACACCCATGAAAGATTTTCTTTTATATAATGTTGTAGATTCTCCTTCCTTACTGCATTCAGGACATAAGTATTTTGTCTCTAATGTTAAGGATTCTTCATGAGCTTGTGCTTCTTCTGTAAATCCGCAGCTTGGGCATTTGTATTCTTTTGCCCTTATTTTTACCTTACCTTTTTCAACAGGCTTTCCCATCTTTACTTTATTGCATTTTGGGCACATTTTCTTGTAGACCCACGCCTTTATTTTTCCTTTTCCGCCTTCTAAAGTTCTGTTTGTGAAATAGATTAAGTCTTCCATTGATTCTGGTTCTTTTATTGGCATGTTGTCCACCTCATTAGTTTTAGTGCTTGTTCCCACCCACCATCCCCCGCCTATTCCTCCCGATGGTAAGATGTATATTGATTTTTACAATCTTTTAACTTCAATACTTATTGCATCGCAATTAACTCTTATGTAGCGAGGACATATTGTGTATTGGTAATTATGCTTATTGCAATAATCCTCTATTTTGTTTTTTTCTTGGCCATTATTAAACTTTACTATTACATTAATTCCTTGCTTGTCTTTGTGGATTATGTTAAAGCCTTTTAGGTCTTGTTTAATCTTTTTATTTATGTTTTTTAAGAAAGATAATCTGTTCTTTAGGTTGGATAGGGTTTTTTGGAAATCTTCTCCAAAATCTTCTTCTTTTATTTCTGTTAATTTGAACCATTCTTTGTTTTTAAGTGCGATCAAGCCGCATTTGCCATAGTTTAATGGCTTATCTTCTCCAAAAGAACAAACTAAGATGTCTCCTATTTTTGCTGCTTTTGTTCCTATGGAACCTGAGATATCGTTTATTACTAAGCAATCTTTTTCTTTGCAAATTTGGTCTATTTTATCCATGTCTTGCTCTGCAAAGTAGCCTGTTAACGAATTTATTAATAGAACTGAGTTTTGGCATATACTATCTTTTAATTCAGTTGGATTGATTAGGCCGTAATCTGTTTTTAATTCTGTCAAATTTAGTTTTAATTTTTTTATGAATTGTTTGTAGGTGATCCATCCGCCTTGATCTTGGATTAGAACTTTAGTTTTCCCTAGTTTTTTAGCTATTCTTAAAGCGTAGAGAATAGCTTTGTTTCCTCTTGAGACTAGTTTGATATGCTCTTTGTTTGTTAAGTTTTTAAGTTCCTCATTCATATACAGCAAGAAAAAGTATAGATATATAAATATTAGTGAATTAATTCAAGTAAAATGGGCTACTATGATGAAATTTCAGAAGGGTATGAAGAGCTGCATAAAGAAGAGCAGCTGAAGAAGGTTGAGTTGATTAAGACATATCTTAAGGTTAATATTTCTGATAAGCTATTAGATGTTGGTTGCGGCACTGGGTTGACGACAGAGCCTTGGAAATGCAAAAGATATGGGGTTGATCCTGCTCCTAAGCTGCTTGAGGGGGCTAGAGCTCAAAAAGAACAGAAAATCAAAGATTTTCCTATTTCAAAATCTAAAGATTTTGAAAAGATTGAATATAAATTAGCTCCTGCTGAGAATATTCCTTATCCTGATAATTATTTTGATGTTGTTATTTCAATTACTGCAATACAGAATTTCCGGAATATTGGGAAAGGGTTAAAGGAGATTAAAAGAGTCGGCAAGGATAGATTTGTTTTGAGTTTTTTGAAGAAATCTAAGAAAAAAGAGATGATTGATAAGTTGATTAGGAAGTTATTTAAGGTAAATGATGTAATTGAGGAAGATAAGGATTTAATATATTTCTGCAGTTTAGGTGAAACAACAGAAACTCTTGTAAGTTTCTGAGCTTCGTTTCCCTATAAGGAAAACGAAACATTTATATACCAAATGATACATATTTATTACATATGATACAAAAATGTAGCTTGTGGTCAGTGTTTAAGGTTTTTTTAGATAGTCCGCTTAAGAGATGGCATATTAGGGAGATAAGCAGAACTATTAAACTAGCTCCCACCTCTGTTAAACTGCATATGGGTGAGCTCATTAAACAGGAGCTTGTATTTGAGAAGAAAGAGGTATTCAAGTATTACACTGCTAATTTTGATTCTGAAGAATTTCGTTTTTATAAGAGGATTAATTGCTTATTGAATATTAAACAAAGTGGATTGATTAAATTTATTGAAGCTAGCTGCAGTCCTGATTCTATATTTCTTTTTGGATCTTGTGCAAAAGGTGAGGATACTAGTGAAAGCGATTTAGATCTATATGTGCAGTGCAAAGAAAAGAAGATTGATGTTGGCAAATATGAAAAACTTTTAAAAAGAAGGATACAACTCTTTTTTTCCGAAGATTTTAATAAGCTCCCTAAAGAGTTAAGGAACAACATCCTTAATGGGATTAAGCTTAGCGGTTATTTGAAGGTGTTTTGATGGATTTGATGAGGATAGAGCCGGACAAGGAAAGAGCCAAAAGTTTGTTGAAGCTTGCATTATTAAGATTTACTAAAATTGCACAGTTTGATATAAAGACTGAAAGTTCTTTGATTGCTGAGAGTTATTACGAGACAGCTAAAGAGCTTATAACTGCATTGCTATTTACTGATGGATACAAGACATTAAGCCATAAGGATCTTGTGGAGTACCTTACTGTAAACTATGCAGATAAATTTTCAGAATTTGAAATCAATGCATTAGACATCCTAAGGAAAAGAAGAAATAGTATTGTTTATTATGGGGTTTTTGTAGATGTTAATTATATAAAAAGAAATAAGGGTGTTTTTGAGGCTATTATAAATAAGCTAAAAAAAGAAGTTGAAATGAAAATTGGGGGGATATAAATGTCAGAACTAACAGATCCAAGGCAGGTTGTTTTAGTAAGTTCAAGGGCTGAGATGGATATTTTAGGCAAGAAGATATTGAAAGATAATATAATAACAATTGCTTGGCACATGCCTGTCAGTTTTGAGCCTAACTTATATGCTGTTTCTATTGGCAAAACAAGGTTTAGCTGCGGGATGATAAAAAAAAGCAAGGCTTTTGTTGTTAATTTTGTTCCTTTTAGTATGCAGAAAGAAGCTGTTATTTGTGGGACAAAGTCAGGAATGCATGTTGATAAATTTGATGAGGCTAAATTGAAAAAAGAAGATGCTAAAAGTGTTGATTGCGCAAGAATAAAAGGGGCACTAGCTTATATTGAATGCGAGGTTGTTAATGAGGTTGATGCTGGTGACCATATTATATTCATTGGGAAGGTACTTAGTTCTGAGATTAAGAAAAACGGAAAAAGGCTTTTTCAGAACGAAAAATCCTTTATAACAACCGGTTAAAGGGGAAACTTTAAATATAATCAGTTTTTCTCTTTTTTTATGGCACAATATTCAGAAGAGGTTAAGAAACTGGCAGAGACATTGAAGAACTCTGGACTAGCTGCTTCTATGGTTGATGCTCTGGAAAGAGCACAAAGAATGATTGGTAAGAAAGAAGAGAAGAAGGAAATTGTTGAAGAGCCGATTGAAAAAATAGATGCAACACAGACTACTCTGGATGATGTTAAAGGAGAGGTTACAATAGAAGAGGCATCAGAAGAAGAAGTAATGAAAAAAGAAGAGGTTTTCGCAAAACCAGTGGAAGAAAAGAAAGAAGAGCCTGTTAGAAAAGCAAACAATAACCAGAAGAAGATTGATCTAAGCGATATTTTTAATGTTAATAAGTGAATTCTTTTAATTTCTTGTTAAAACCAACAATAATAATTGGTTCAAACACGGACTTACTTCGTAAGTCCTACTCCAAAAGGATTTTCCCAAACTACGTATGGAAAAATCCTCTTCAGTCGTGTTTTCACCATTATTGTTGGTTTCTTGTTTGTAGTGCCTAACTTTATTTTTAACCTTTTTATATATCTTTTGTAGTGCCTAACTATTAAGTTAGGTGTGGTGCCTAACTTTTTAATAAAATAAAAAAGTTTATATAGGTGTGGTGCCTAACTAGTTTTATATGGCTTTTATTAGAGTTAAGAAGGTCAAAGGAAGTTCTTATTATTACTTAGTCCAGAATACCAGGGTTAATGGCAAGGTTAAGCAAAAGGTTTTGAAGTATATTGGGAAATCTGAGAATCTGGCTAAATTGGTGAAAAATGGCGTATAATATATTTAATAGAAGATTGAAGAAAAAGTCACAGCTTACATTATTCATAATAGCTGGTTTTTTGATATTTATAACTGTGATTGCTATATTCTATATAACTGAGTATGTCACAAGGGAGCAATTAGCTGCTCAACAACTTTCTGCGCAACAATTTAATGATGATGTGGAGGCTATAAAAAATTATGTGCAAAGTTGTGTTAGGGATACTGGTTATGATGCCTTAATAATGTTAGGTAATCAGGGAGGATATATAGATACACCAGAATTGATCAGACATACTGGAACAAGCTATTGGTATTTGGATCAGTTAAATATTCAGCCACTTCTTGAGGAGATCAGAGACAGATATGAAACATATGTTGATGAAAATGTCCATCTATGCTCAGATTTTGATATTTTTAGGAATCAAGGATTCGAAATAAGGGCAGAGGATGTATCAACAGAAGTTGATTTTGCAACAGAAACTGTTTTCATGAACGTTAGTTACCCCCTAACTATAAAAAAAGGAGATTTTGAAAAGGAGATTGATTATTTTTATAAAGAATATAACATAAGATTTAGAAAAATGTATGAATTAGCTTCTCAGATAAATTATCGCCATTTCAATCCGAGATTTAATGTATATAAACCATTGGAATTAGTGTATTCTCTTGATTTTGATGTTAGTAATACGCCTTATGTTGGTGATAAGCTGATCTACTCTATAGTTGATAGAACAAGATTAGAGTCTGGATTGAATAACTATACTTTTAAATTTGCTGCCAGGTTTGGTAATTCAACACTTCCAAGAAGAAGCGCTTTATGGGATAATAGTGCTTCTATACCTTCAACACGTTTTTTTGTAACTTATTCTGTTGATAGGATGGCGAGATTGTTTGTTTTACCAGATATATTTATCCATCTTAATGGAAATTCGGTAGAGGAAGTTACTGCAACACAATCTTATCCTGATAATGCAACAGGATATGGCATTTTCTATTCAAGAGAATATAATCTGGGTAATAGTTCATCAAAACAGCATGACAGAACTTGGAAGCTGACTAATCCTGTTTATTCTTTTGAACCAACTGGAACTAAATTTAGCCAGCCATTACCAATGTTTTTTTATTGGGATAATGAAACTAACCCTAATCAGGGAGAGGTAGGCATATTATACACAAACGGAGATAGTCAAGGTTGGCACCCGATTGATTCTACTCCAGTTTATAATCAAAGTTATGTATGGACTCGTGCTTATGGATTTAGTAATTACACTGTTGTGGATTGTGCGGTTCAAGATTTACAAGAACACAATGCAAAATCAACAATAAAACCAAAATGGCCTTGTTTTTTGAATCTATTAATAGACATTGTTTTAATAGTATTGGTTATAGTTTTCCCTCCGGCTGGAATAATTGCTTTCTTAGTAATGGTTGCTATAGGGGCAGCTATAAGTATGGCAACAAGCTTCATACTTAATGCTATATTTCCCCCAACAGAAGACCAGCAGCCAGATGTAATAAGGGTTCCTCCAATTATACCTAGTACAGGAAATGTTGTTGCGATAACTGGTTTCGAAACTGCAAGTCCTTCTTCAGATTATAGCGGTCCCATGGGCACAATTCCAGAAGGTTCTACAAATCCTTTCCAGAAGATTATGTTTGATGACAGTATCGAGACACAAATAGACAAAGGTCTTGAACCATATTCGGATTCAGAAAGTTTTATGGGTGTTGATTGGGCCAATGTTGGAGTTGTAGTAGCTTTCTCTGGTTTAAGATGGGTATTGGGTAGATTTTCTTGGGATACTAAGATAGAATGTGTTGAGTTTACTCCTACTTGTGACCAGAATGTTACTATAGTAAATGAAAATGTTGGAGGTACAGGGAAATGTAGTCTTAAATCAGGATTTTATGAGGGGGGCCATACCTATAAGGTTTGCGCTATTGTTAAAAAATGTGATACATTGAAGAGGTATACATGCCAGTCATGTTCAACAGAATGCACCGTACAATTCAAATAAAAGGAATAATTGCATTATTGATATTGTTTTTGTCAGTTGTAATAGTTTACGGAATAGAGGGCTGTTGTGAATCTTTTTGTAAAACTACGGAGTATGATAAATGTCCTGGCAATTTCAATCCTTCAATAGCATGCGAAAATATTGATGATTGCAATATTGGTTGTTGTATTGATGATGAAAATTATTGCTTGAGCAATTATATAAAGAGTAATTGCGATAGAGAAGGATTCAAATTTGTAAAAAAAGAATGTGACCAACTTGCTGAATGTACAACTGAGATATTACCTATTGATTTAGTTGGCTATACGGGCTATCCTGTTTTTTATAAGAGAGATGTTGTAACTGGATATTCAGTCATTGACCCCTATTTTGTCAGGCCAGGGGACGAAGTTGTTATTGGGTTGAATATTTACTCTCTTAATGACCTTGTTAAGGTAGAAGCTAAGATAAGTTATTTGGATAATATTTTTGGTATAATAATCTTGTATGATGATGGGAATAGTCGTGATAGAAATAGAGGAGATGTTTTTTTTGCTAATACATGGACAATACCTGACAATGTCAATTTGGATATCTATAAATTGGGAGTTAATTATATACTACATTACAAAAATGGTACAGTTGAAGAGGTAGATTCTACTTTTAATATTACTGTTTCAAGAATACCCTGTATGCCTATTGATAAAGTTAAAGAAAATGCAGAGGTTAATTTAGTCATAATGAAGAGCCCTTCTTATAGTGCCTCAGAATCAGATTACAAAAAGCAGGTTTTGTATCATGCTTCTAAAATTATGAGGCAAAATCTTTTCCTTGATAATTATGAGAAAATTAATTTTTATAGGGTAGATAATCAATATGACTTTACAGATTTAAATAATGCTAGAAATATAATAAGTAACGAGTGCTCTTCTGTTTTTGATCCAAATAAAGACTTTATACTGATACTTGACCCATCAAATGAAAATTGTACTGATGGTAATTATGTTATTGATGTGAACCCAATAGCTATCTATTTTGATCTTGGAAATCAGTTTGATACTTTGGTTGAAGGGTTCCAGAATCTTTGCTCGTATATGATGACAGAAAAACAACTTGATTATTTAAAACAAGAACAAAGCAAACCTCCAGCTCCATATATATTAACACCACCCAACACAGTATTTAGTACACCTAATCCCACTGTAGATTTTATAATAAAAGATAATGCTGATGAAAATATTTCTTATGAAATATATGTTTTTAAGGATTATGATTATTCGGACTTGTCTAGAATTTCAGGTATACCAGAGGATTACATTAGGGGTATGGCAGATGGTGAGTTTATGAATTTCCTTGAAAATTATAACATTGAAAAGAATGAAGTAATGGTAGAAGGCGTAGTTGAAAATAATGTTGTATCTTCAGATTACTTTACTAATTTGGGGGTAGGTACTTATGATCTTTGGATGTATGCTATAGACAGCAATGATAATATAAATGGCACCGAGCCTATTGAAATTAGAATTGTAGATTCTACAACTGATTTAAATCCAATAATAACTTATGATATTACTACTGATACTAATTCCTTTTTGTTAATTTATAGAATAGAATACCCTGGTAATGATATTGTGGATTATTCTATTTATGTAGATTCTTCTTTATTGGAGTTCGGGCAGATATTATCCAACACTGATAATTCAAAATTAGTTTCGTTGTCTGATGGAAGCCATTCAATAACTCTTGAAGCTGAATATGGTGATGAAACAGTTAGTTCTGAAGCTATTGTTATTGATGTAAATCCACCTTCTTATCCAAGTCCTAAGTCAGTAGGTTATGATGGGAAGATATTGATCTCATTGATAATCGTTTTAGCGTTTTTTATAGGGATTGCAATTATTTCGTATTATGAAAAATAAAAAATTGATATTGTTGATAATTTTTTTATTTTTGTTAGTTAATATAGCTTTAGCAATAGACAGATATTATGCTTTAGAACTTAATCATTTTGAGGGTATTATTACGTATAGGGGCATAAATTTATTGGCAGGAAGGGCACCTGTAATGAATGATGAAGGGAATTATACAATAAAAGTTATATCTTTTTATAATACTGTGCTAGTAGAAGGCGTATTTTATGTAAATAGGGATGGAGATTTTACTTTGTATGTTCCTTATCATAATGAAGCTAAAGAAATTGTAATATTCAAGGGCAGGGAAAGGATTTTTGGCTATAGTGTTGCTGCGTTTGCAGATGTTTGTGGTGATGGAACTTGTCAAGAGCATGAGAGCTTTGAAGATTGTCCTGAAGATTGTATTTCTGGAATGAGAGATGATTATTGTGATATGGTTGAAGATGATATATGTGATTCTGATTGTGAGCTGGATCCTGATTGTATTGAGGTGGAGGTTATCGAGGAAGAGCCTTCTGCTGAAGAGCCTGAAGAGGTGGTGGAGTATGTGCAGGAAAAAACAGAAAATTCTTGGTTGTTCTATATTATAATTCTATTTTTTGTTTTGATTGTTGTTTTTGTGGTTATCTTTTTGAGTAGGCATAAAGCAAAAAAACAAAAAGAAGAAAAATTAAGGGATTATATAAATAGGAATTTAGAGGCAGGCTATGATCCAGAGCAGATAAAGAAGGTTTTGCTGAATTTAGGATATAAAGAAAAAGATGTGGAGAAATTGTTCAATAAAGCATAGTTTTGGTTATATATACTCCAGTATAACAATATTTAAATATAACTTCACCACTCTAGAATAACAATTAGCATTTTTAATAAAAAAATTCGGGGGCAGGATAAGATGATAAAAAAACTATATATAATCGGTATTTTGTTAATGGCATTATTTGCTTTAAATGTTAGCGCTGCTGATTTAACTTTAAGCACAACTTCGCTTTCAACACCAGCGACAAGGCCAACAGAAAGTTTTTCTGTAGGCTTTAGCGTTAACAATGCAACTGAAAACTTAGCAGGACTAACATTATCTAGTTCGGGGTTATCTGATTTTAGCATAAATTTTACTATAAATGGTGTACAGACAACTTCATTAAGTTTGAATACTAGCGAAACAAAAAATATATTAGTGAATGGAAAAATCCCTAAGAATGTTAATACCAGGCAAAGCCCTTTTTCAGGAGCAATAAGCATTTCTGGCAGCGGCATTTCAAAATCGATTCCTTTGTCTGTAAATGCAGAGGGCCAGTTAGAGTTTGATAATGTAAAGTCTGTAGTTGATGGAAAAAGCAAGAGCCTTGATGATGGCGATACTATAAAGGATGTACTGCCAGGCTCAAAGGTAGAGATAAAAGGAGATGTTCTAAACACATATACCCGTGATCAGGATATAGTTATAGAAGATGTGACTGTGACAATAACTATTGAAAAAATTGATGATGATGAAGACCTTGAAGAGGAGATTGATGTTGGAGATATTGACGCTGATGACAAGGAGAGCTTTAAGTATACTTTTGATATACCTGAGGATGTTGAGGATGGAGACTATGATGTTACAATATTAGTTGAAGGTGAGGATGAAAACGGAGCAAAGCATGCTGTTGAGTGGAAGAATATAGTGCTTGCTGTAGAAAAAGACAAGCATGACATATGGATTACTAAAGCTACACTTTCACCTGCAAAGGTAAGCTGCTCAAGAAATATAAATATGAATATAGAGTTGAAAAACCAGGGAACTTCTGATGAAGACGAGGTTGTATTAAGGATTGAATCTGCTGACTTGGAGATAAACTTTGAGGATAATACAATAGAAGAGCTTCAAGAAGGCGCTTATGACGAAGATACAGAGCATAGTGCCACATATTCTTTCCAGATCAGCGATAAAGTAAAAGCAGGAACTTATGCAGTCAATGTAAAAGCCTATTACAACACTGACACATTGTCAGATACAGAAAGACTTGATTTAGTTGTAGAGAACTGCGCAGTTGAGGAAGAAACTACACCAGAAGATGTTGTTGTAGTAACACCTCCTACTACTGGGGGGGAAGACGAGCCAGAGATCATAACAGAGCCTGTTACAGAAACAACTGAAGGCAGTGTCTTTGGAGCATCTTATCTAACTTTTTTAGTTGGAGCAATAATCTTAGCTGTGATTGTTGTAATGATTATGGTTGTAGTATTGCTTTCAATGAAGAAAAAGGCTTAAGGCTTTTTTTTATTTAATTCTTTTTTTGTTATTTTATGGCTTAGTACAAAATTTTTTAGATTTTAAATTCTATAAAAACCGAAAGATTTAAATATTTGGTTATAATTTAACTTATGCTATTATGGAAAAATCAAAACAATATAAGTCAAATTATGGCATATCAAAAACAGAGTCCCTATTGCTTGAAACGATAAAAAGGGAAAAGTTGGTAGTTTTCACCCCAAAAGAGCTTATGCGCATCTTATTATGGGAAAAGCAAAAAACCCATAATGTGCTGCAGCAGTTAAAAAAGAAGGATATCCTCCTAAGTGTAAAAAGAAACGCTTACATAATCCAAGAAACAATTGATGAGCACATATTTCAAATAGCTACAGAAGCAATTAACCCGTCATACATCAGTTTCTGGAGCGCATTAAGCTATTATGGGTTTACAGAGCAGCAGCCAACAGCCATACAGGCAGCAACACCTAAGCAATATAATCCCATAACCTTAGCAAAGTATAATATTATTCCGACAAGGCTTAAAAAAGAGAGGTTCTTTGGATACAAAAAGATAAATCATTTTGCAATTGCGGAAAAAGAAAAATCTGTAATAGATTCGCTGGCATATCCTGAGAAAGCAGGGGGATTTCATGAGGCAGTAAAATGCTTAAAAAACGCATGGAATGAATTAAACAGCAAGGCATTCATGGATTATTTAATCAGATTCAATAATGCGGCATTAAACGCAAGGGTAGGGTATATCCTTGAAGAATTAAACTTAAAAAATATCAAAGTTCCATTGCCAAATGCCTATGTCAAGCTAAACAATGAAAAGCCCGCAAACAAATTAAAAAACAAAAAATGGCACATTATAATAAATGACAGCGTCAAAAAAGGAGGGGGGGAAATATGATAACAAGAAATGAATTAATTGAAATTGCAAGAAAATCAGATTTAGGCCTGTACCGCCAGGAAAAAGACTACCTGCTAAAATTATTTTTATATACCTATTACAAAAGATTTGAAGACGCTGTATTTAAGGGAGGCACAGCAATAAAGTTCACAAAAGGCCTTAACAGGTTTTCAGAAGATTTGGATTTTAATATTCAGATCAATCCAAAAGAATTTCAAAAACAGGCAGAGCAGGCATTAAACGAAATTAAAAAGATGGGAATAGAAAACAGCTTTATAAAAAAGGAGATGTTTAATGAAGCATTTACATGCGAAATTGCATTTTCTGGACCCCTTTATGAGGGAACTGCGCAAACGAGAAATAAGTTCAGGATAGATGCTGGAGCACGAACAGGCACATTAATAAAACCAGCATGGAAACTTATAGAATCTGAATATCCGGAAACAAAAGAGAGGTTTGCTGTAAAGGTGATGGACATGAAGGAAATCCTTTGTGAAAAAATTACAGCATTATTTCAAAGAAACAAAGGAAGAGACCTTTATGATGTATGGTTTTTATTCAGCTCTGGCGTTGAATTGGATTCCAGCTTACTCAAAAAGAAACTTAAAAATAGAAAGTTAAATATGGAAAATTTCACAACAAAAGCAGAGTATGAGCGAGATTTAAAATATTTAGTGCCCAGGGTTATACCCTACGAGCAGGTAAGGGAAGAGGTGTTGGGCCATATGAAATGTGCAGGGCTGTAATTTTCTTTAGTTAAACTGATTTTTTAATTGATGGAATTTTGACCTTATGATGCTATGCATATACATATAATGCAAACATTTATAAACTAATTTGTAATACAATAATCTGATGAAAGATATACTATTACTTCAAAAAAGAGAATTGGAGTTGAAGTTAAAAGAATCATATGTAAAAAGAGACGGAATAACGCTAAAATTAGACAACTCCTTGGTAAAAGTAATAATCGGCCCAAGGAGAGCCGGAAAATCGTTTTTTGGAATTCATGTTCTTAATAGTAATTTTGGCTACATAAATTTTGACGATGAAAGATTGATTGAGTCTACAAATTATGATGAGATTATTGCTTCAATGAACTCTATTTATGGAAATCCGAAAATTCTATTTCTTGATGAAATACAAAATCTGCAAAAATGGGAAATTTTTGCAAACCGGCTTCAAAGGCAGGGATTTAATCTAGTAATAACAGGAAGCAATTCCCATCTTTTAAGCAAGGAGCTTGCAACTCACTTGACAGGAAGGCATCTTCAAATTGTTGTTCTCCCATTCTCTTTCCATGAATTTCTTCAGCTTGAAAAAAAAGAGCTAACATCTTCTGAAATAAAAGAAAAACTGAATGATTATCTCATATACGGGGGATATCCAGAGCCGCTAATTAAGAAAATAAATTTCAAAGATTATCTTTCAACGCTTTTTAATTCGATAATTTTCAAGGATATTGTAAAAAGGTACAAGATAAGATCTGCCCAGGCCATAGAAGATTTATCAGTTTACCTGCTTTCCAATTTATGCAATGAATACTCATATAATTCATTAAGCAAGATTGCTAAGATAAAAAGCAGCCATACTATTGAAAAATACCTAGGATATCTTGAAGAGTCATTTATTTTCTTCAGCCTTAGAAGATTTTCCTATAAATTAAAGGAACAATTGGCTTCTATTAAAAAAATATACTGCATAGATAACGGATTCATCCACGCAAAGGCGTTTAACTTGAGCCAAAATTCAGGGAGATTATATGAAAATCTTGCTGCAATCAAGCTAAAGAAACAAGAACTTGAGGGAAAGATTAATTTTTATTACTGGAAAAATTCCCAGCAAGAGGAAGTGGATTTTGTTGTTAAACAAGGAACAAAGATAAAACAGCTTATACAAGTTTGCTATAGTTTGAGCAATTCCGAAACAAAAAACAGGGGGATAAGAGCTTTATTAAAAGCCGCTAAAGAACTAAAATGCAAAGATCTTTTAGTTATTACCTCTGATAAAGAGGGTGAAGAGCATATTGAATGGTTCGGCATAAAAGGCAAGATTAAGTTTATTCCTTTATGGAAATGGCTTTTGGAATAATTAATCAACGGTTCTTTGTAAAACAAATTATTCTTAAGATTCTTTTTTAATTAAATGATTGAACAAGGGTGATATAAAGCATTGTATTTTTACCTTTTCTTTTTCTTAATATTCTTTTTTATCTTTTAAAGTAACTACTTGAGAATACTAAAACTACCGAAAGGTTTAAAAAGGAGAGTGCATTTTCTACTGGTTAATTCAGTCAATTTTCAATAAAAAATAACGGGGGTTGTTATCATGAGGAAAGGAATCATAGGGGGAATTATTGCTGTATTATTAGTTCTTAGCGCTATAGCTGTGAGTGCTGATGTGGTTATTAATGAGGTTATGTATAACCCTACTGCTGATCAAGGGGGAAACGATTATGGTGAGTGGATTGAGATACATAATATTGGAAGCACAAGTGTTGATATGAGTTCTTGGAAGTTATGTGGGGATAGCCTAAAAAAGGGATATATCGCTCATAATGATTCGAATATATATCTAAACACCTCTTTTATATTGGCTTCTGGACAATATGCTTTAATTACAGATGGGGGAAGTGGAACTGATGTTTATAATAATCTTACAGTTGATAGCTCTGCATTGGCATTGCACGTTACACCTTCTACTCTTTGCAATGGCGGATTAAGCACTTCTGGAGAAGTGATTAATGTTACAAATGCAACTTACGCTACATTTTTTGATTATACACCTTATATAAGTTTAGCTAATGGTGATGGAAAGACTTTAGAAAGATATAATTTTGTTTTAGATAATTGGAATGAAAGCAAGGCTGTTAACGGAACTCCCGGAACACGAAACAGCATCTATGATGATCAAAAACCTATTGCTAATTTTACAATGACTCCCTCGTCTCTTTTTGAAAGAGGGGTTGTTTTATTAAATGCTACTTTATCCAGGGATAATGCAGGAATAACAAACTATGTTTGGGAATTTGGGGATGGAAATGTAACATCTGGCAGTTCTTTATCTGAAATAAGCCATAATTATAATGCACTAGGGGAATACACAATTAAATTGACAGTTTATGATGAAGCAAAATTCAATGATTCTATGTCAAAATCTTTTAATGTTTACCCTTATCTGGATATTGTTAATATAACTTTAGATGGCGCTGCTGTAAATGATAATGATACTATATATAATAAAAAGGCAGGAGATGTTGTGGCTATTGGATTTGAGCTTTTTAATAGGTATAGCAAGAGGCTATATGGCGTTAACGGGACATTGGAAAATCCGTTCTATAAGAACAGCACTTTGACTTACAGCCCGGTTGATGCTGGCAGCTTGCTGGCAAATTCATTCCAATTTAAGATACCTTACCTAGGATTTGATAATTTTGAGCTTAATATAACTTCAGATGGCAGGAATTCAAGCGGTGTTGAATTCAGCTCAATTAAAAGGCTGTACTTTGCTATAAACAAGTCAATCGAGCATAGGGTGGTAATTTCAGATAAGGCTTTCTCTAGGGATAATCTTACCTGTGATAAGAACACGGTTTTAGATGTAACTATAGTTAACGTAGGGCAGAATGATGAAACAGTCAAGGTAGAGGTAAAAGCAAATGGCATTTCATTAAGTGATACAAAGAGCATACTTGTAGATTCACAAGCTGTTTATAGCTTCCCTATAAATGCAAAGAACTTAACAAGCGATACAACCTTTACAATAAATGTAAGCAATCCAACATTTGTTTATTTTGACCCATTCCAAAAATCAATAGGATTAAAGGTATTTGGCGCATGCTTTAATAAAACTGGTTTAGAGGCTGGCATAAATGTTACTGAAGATGTACTGCCAACATTTAACCTTAACTTAACAACTTACACGCATGGTTATGAAAATGGATGGACGTATAATATAGAAAATCAGAATACATCAATTATAATATGTACAATCAGCAGCGGAACAATGTTCTCATGCGGGATGCCAGCAGCAAATGTAAGTGGAACATCAGCTGTCAATATGAGCATAACAGCAGGAGCAACAGTAAATTATGCGTTGTTTGATGTTTTGATTAAGCCAGTAAATGACGAGCCTGTTTTGACATTGCCTGCATTACCGGCAACAATAAACGAAGATGAGTTATTCAGCTTTAATGCTACAGGGTTTGATGTTGACGGGGATGCATTAACATTTGGTGTTAATTCAACATTAAATCATTTAAGCTATAATGGCACAGTTGAAACCTATTCATGGATGCCGGGAAATAATGATGTCGGAACCCATTCATTCAATGTTACTTTAGACGATGGAGGGGCCTTGGTTAGCCAAGTGTTTAATATCCAGGTATTGGATGCAAATGATGCTCCAGCATTGATTGTTGAAGACCAAACATACAGTGAAAATGCAACTAAGTTGTTTTATATCAATGCAGAAGACATAGACCCAACTGTCCAGGTATTAACAATAGGGACGAATGCTACATTTGGCGGTGACTTCAACTTTTCACAAATTAATTTCACTAACACAAATGCTTATGCCATATTCAACTGGACACCGCAAAATGCGGACGTTGGCGCACATGCTGTGATGTTCAATGTAACCGATGGAATCAATGTGACTTCGAAGGTAATTACTATAACAGTAACTAATGTCAATAATGCGCCTGTTTTAGATTTTATTGATAATAAAACAGTAAATGAAGATAATGCATTGTCTTTTGTAATAAGCGCTTTGGATATTGATGGAGATGCATTGACATTCGGGACAAATTATACAGGAATAATATCTATAGCCTCTATCAACAGCACACATGCTAATATAAGCTGGACACCGACTCAACAATACGTTGGCAATAATTCAGTATTATTTACTGTAAATGACGGTTTGGCAACAGATTCACAAATAGTTAATATAGAGGTTACTGGCGTTAATGACGCTCCTGAGATACAGGCTATAACTGATAAGCAGATAACTGCTTCAGAGGCATTTTCATTTACTGTCAATGTAACTGATGAAGAGAATGATCTTATAACTTATGATATCAAACAAGGGACAGGCAATATGAGTATAAGCAGCTTAGGGGTTTTTACATGGACACCGCAGATTGGAGATATAGGTGTGCATAACATAACAGTAAATGTTTCTGATTCTGACAAGACAGATGAAGAGAATTTTACAATCACTGTTATTGAGCCTGTTAATGTTGAGAACGTAAAGATAAAGATTAATGGCGGGAGTTTTGAGAATTTAGCAGAAGGCGGGTTAAAGATAATAAGGCCGGGAGATTATGTTTATCTGCAATTGGATATAGCAAACAAATTTATTTCCAGCTCAATCCATGGCGCAGAGGTTAATGCAACAATCAAAGATGTTGATGGCCAGGATATGACTGCTATTGACGGGCCAAGCGGCTCAATAACAGCAGGAAGCAGCGCAACATTAGAATTGCCTTTGGGCCAGGTAGATGAGGATGCCTCAGCAAATTATGATTTTGTAATTAAGGTTACTGGAGTGGATGATGATGATAATGCTGTTGAAGATACATGGGCAGCAACCATCAAAGCGCAGAGCGACAGCCACCAGATTGTTATAACGTCAAAAGACATTGACAAGCCAAGCGTTGTATGCAATCGAAGCGTAGTGGTTACTGCTACTGTTAAGAATATCAATCATGTAACCGTCCCTGAGGATGTTAGGGTCAGGGTGCATAATCCTACATTGGGAATAAATGAGGCAACTTCTTATGTTTCAATAGCTAAAGGCTCAAGCCACTTATTCAGTATTCCGATAAATATAAGCAAGGATAAGCCAGCTGGAAAGTATAACCTTACAGTTATTGCTGAATCAAGCGATGCATCAGACACAGAAAGCGTTGAATTAGATGTGCAAAGCTGCAGCATAATCTATTCGCCTGCTGAGCAAACAATATACATTGCAAACAGCGCAGACCAGCATTTTAGCGTTACATTACCTTCTGGTTTTGATGTTGAGTCCACAACATGGAAGCTGTTGAATGAAAGCGGCTCGCATGTTGTTTCAACTTTAACATCTTATACCTATCAAGCTGAGAATAAGGATGGCTTAAAGACAAGAAAAGTGCAGCTGGAAGTGAAGGCAAAAGACGGCTATACAGAGAACAGGGAATGGACCATCAAAGCAACAAGCTATCCTTTGAGCAATATATTTACAACAAGCCCAAGCTTAGCAGGCTTAAATGACTCTGTCCTGCAGAACATTAACCTGACATTGAATATGCCTGGTGTTGCCAAGATAGAATTTTTACATCCATTGGACTTAAGGAATGTTGTATTGATTGACCAGGATGTGAATGCAACAGACAGCATAGTGGCTTTTGACTCAACAAGTATCTTCACAGGGCCTGCAAGAATAACATTATACGGCTTAGAGTACGATGAAGAGCCAAAGATATACTGCAGCAATGGCTTTACAACTACCCCTTCAGATATAAATGATGACAGCTGTATGGGCCTTTATGCGTTTATAGAGTACAGGACAAACCCACCTACAACCAATGGTGAAGTGAGGTTTAATGCTACAATATCTTCAAGCTTTAGGGTAGGAACAATATCTGCTCCACCATCACCACTAAATGCTCCAAATGCTGCTGCTTCAGCATCACCTTCAACAGCTGCCATTGGGCAGACTGTTACATTAAGCGCAGCAAGCTCAACAGGAGCTACGCCTTTGAGCTATAGCTGGTCAGCACCTTCAGGAATCACTTTATCAAGCGCAACTTCAGCCAGCCCGACATTTACTGCTCCATCAACAACAGGAACTTATACGTTTACTGTTACAGTAAGCAATTCATATGGTTCAGATACTGATACTGTAACCGTAACAGTTGGAACAACATCAGGAGCAATAGGGAACTTAACGATATCTGATCTGGATATTGATGTTGGCGGGGAAGATGACAAGGATGTGCAGAATGGGGAGAAGATAAGCGAGAAGGCAAAGCCCGGAGACAAGGTTAAGTTTGATATTGAGGTAGAGAATGTGTTCCCTTCATCCTCTGATATTGAGATGCAGGATATTACTGTAACTATAACCATAAAAGATATTGATGATGGTGATGATCTAGAGGAGGATGCTGACATTGATGACCTGGATGCAGGAGATGAGGATTCAGCGGTTATTGAATTTGACATACCCACACTGGTAAAGGATGGCACCTATGATGTTATCATATTGGTTGAGGGGGAAGACGAGAATGGAGGAGACCATTCAGTTAGGTGGGAGCTGACATTAGAGGTTAAGAAAGAGAAGCATGAACTGTTAATAGATGATTCAGAATTGAGCCCTTCAGTAGTTAGATGCTCCAGAAATGCTGCTTTAGACCTGAGGGTAGTGAACATAGGAAGAGAAGACGAGGATGATGTCACAATAGAGATAAGCAACAGTGAGCTGGGAATTGATGCAGGGGAAGAGGGCATTGAATTAGCGGAAGGGGATGACGAGGATTCAGTTTTTGAGAACACTTACAGGTTTGCCATAGATGATGATGCAACTCCAGGAACTTACCCAATCACTATAAAGGCATATTATGACAGCAAGGTAAGCGACCAAAAAACAGTTAATCTAGTAGTAGAGGATTGTGTTGATATAGTTACTCCGATAGGGGCTGAGCCTGTGGAGATTATTACACAGCCATCTGCAATGACAAAACCAGCAGCTCCAGTTACGAAGATATCATTCAGGGAAACATCAGAATATGTAACTTTGCTTACGATATTGTTTGTTATATTGGCAGGCGGAGTAATATTCCTGATAGGCGCAGCGATAATAATCTATAAGAGATAATATTTCTTTTTTTTATTTTATTTCCTGAAATTTAACCTATATTCTCCATAACCTAAAAGTTTATATATATGATATATTTATAATATAGTATAAGTATATATGGTGATTGAAAATGGCTATGGAAGTGTTACATTATCCAAGATTAGATACAATACTGAATGTTGAAAAAATAATAAGGACTGCTATGGATCCCCTTTCGAAGAATGGGATAGACAGGAGGCTGCCTAAGAAAGTCATGAGGCCAACGCTTAATGTCATCCTTAATTATTTAGAGCAAAGCGGGAAAATTGCTATGCTTAAAGAAGGGATAATATGGATATATAAAGATGAGATTAGCCCCAAGTTGAGAGCCAAGCTTAGGAAAGCGGTTACAGTGATGTGAGATGGGCAAAGAAGTTGAAGTAAGATTTGATGAAGATGCTTATAAGGAGTATATGGAATTACAGGAATTTGTTGCAAAAGGCAAATCGTCAAAGAAGGTACCAACTTATGGGCAATTGCTTACCTCAATTAATACAGCAATAAATAATTTAAAAGCAAATCCTTATTATGGAGACCTTATTCCTAGGAAATATATATCAAAAGGCGTTGTTCATAGGTACGGAACTGATAAAATATTAAGGGTTGAATTGGTAGGGTATTGGAGGCTTTTATACACCTTGATAGGAGGGGAAGTCAAAATTATCGCATTTATTCTAGAATTTATGGATCATGATAAGTATAATAAGATTTTTAGGTACAGGAAGAAATAAAGTTTGTTCAAATAAATTTTTTTAGATTCAATATTTATCAATTTTTGGGGGTCAATTATTTTTATTGCTCTTTTTTTAGAAAAAATACCTATATTATTTCCAGCCGATAAACCTTCTCATCCTGTCAACAAATTCTTCTGCATCTTTGTAATAACCGTCGAATTCCTGGCCTTTTACTTCTGTTAATTCACTATGGGTTATCATCTTGCTTAACCTATAGAAATTGCGCATTATTGTTACATATCTTTGCTCTAGCAGTTTGTGCTTTACTAACTTCTCCTGCAGCAAATCAGCTATGTGGTCTGGAGAAGGGGGTATTTCACCATGTTTCATCAATGCAGAATGAGCAGCGTCAATAACAGCCCAATACAAGTCAATTGTTGCCTGTAACAGGTGCCATTTTGAGTTATGCAGAGTGTTTGGAGCTCTTATATAATAACTCCAGATGCTCTCTTCTGTAGGCCTTATTCGGCCTCTTCTTAGCAATACCTGCAAAGGCTCAAAAAACCCTGTGTCTATCAAGGCAACACCATCCCTCAGCATATTAATTGCTATTGGGTCTCCGTTGCGTATGTATTCCCAAAAAGAGCTAAACCTTAGTGTAGTAACGTGCAATCTTGTAGAGTTCCTCACAATCAGGCGCTGCACTATAATCCTGTATGCTTCAACTAACTCAGGGGAGAAATTCAGGGATAAATCATCTGCTATTATCAGAATATCCAGGTCAGAGCCAGTTGTTCTTGTTTTTTTGGCAGAGCTTCCGAAGAGGACAACAGCTTTAAGAAAGGTGCCTAGCTCTCCATGCATATCTTTGGTGAACTTATAAGCTATATCAAGATCATCTTTTTTATAGAGTTCCAGGTTTGGATTTACTTTTCTATCTATACTTACTTTCATAATATCCCCTTGTAGTAGATATTTGTGTGATAGTTATATAAAGATTTATGACTATTTTGTAATGGTATAATTTCTCAATTTGAAATTTTTTCTATTTTTATATATTTCCCCCATTAGCTAAAGGTATTATCTGTTAATTTAAAACTTTTTCCTAATAAAACCCCGCAATTTCACTTATTCAATTCCTTCTTTAAGTCTTCGGTAGAATAAACCTTAACTTTATCTTGAGTTTTTAATTTTTTATCATTAGACCAAATCGGGATTTTGAGCTTTAAGGCTAGTGCAAGGTAGGGGACATCATCTTTATCAGATGTAAGCTGTTTAGCTTCTTCAAAGAACGGATCAAATTCTTTTTTGGGAACAACACGAATAACTTTTTTAAGATCATACACCAAATCATTCAATTCCCGTTCGGTTCTTTTAGTCTTAGCCAAAATCTCTTCCTTATGTTCAAGAAACTCATCAAATAAGAATTCGGGTGCGAATAATTCTACATCCTCGCTAACTATTATATTAACAGTAAAACTATCTTTAATTAAAGCAGAAAAAAGAGGATTTGCATCTATTACAAACTTCATTTAATTGTTCCTTTTTGCCATTAAATTTTTCGCAACTTTCTTGTTTACTTCTCTACCTAGCCTTAAAGCATCTTCCTCTGTAAAAGTGCTGTCTTTGGTAAACTGCTTGAATTTTTCTAACATCAATATTTTTCTCTTTATTGCTTGTCTAGCTACTGCACTCCAATTTATATCTTGGAAAGTGTCCATTTCTTGTTTCATATCTTCAGGAACTGATAAAGTTATACTTACCATTTTCGCACCTCCTGTTTATTACGTTAATTACGTGTAATATGTTCATATATTTAAAGCTTTCGGTTTTTGAATAAGAAATTATTTATATCATAGGGCATAAACAAATTCTATGCTTCAAGAACTTAGAGCAATATTCGGCTCAAACATAAAAGCAATGGAGATTCTGTATGTTTTAGAAGGAATTAAGCCATGCGCTAGAATAATGGTTAAGGAAGAGGAGAAAGGCAAGGTTCTAGATTTTCTTAAGGAAAAAGGGCTTAATTATTCTTTATCTGATTTTAAAGTTATAAAGCAGGATGAAGAAAAGGCTTATTCTGATAAGGCAGTTAAGGTTCCAATTGATTCAAATGAGAAAGGGCATTTTTTTGTTTATGTGTCTAAGGATGAAAAGAAGGCTGAAATAGCAAAGCAGATGGAAAGTGAAAATAAGCATAAGGAGTTAGGCATGGTTTTAGGGTATCCTGAATGCTGTGCTGAGTTTTTTGAAAAGCATTTTCCAGAGGAATCCAAAAGAAATAATGATTTTACACTAGCTAGCTTAAAAGGCTCAGATGGATTTCAATTTCCTTTCTACACAAATATAGCTTCGAGACATTTTGATGTAAACCTTTTAAGCCACTTTCCATGCAATCTTAGATGTGAAAGCTCTATAGAGATAGCAAAAAAGAATTTGGAGATTATTAGAAAACATGATGGGGAAGCAGCTATGATCCTTGAAGGCATGCTGAAAGGAGCTGTGATATATACAGAAACAAAAGGAGTTTTTTTGCTTAGGTACCCTGAATTGGAGCATAACAGGCTTTTTTACAAAGGGGTTATGGGCTCTATGAATAATGAGCTCTATGAAATGCTGAAGAATGCAGAGCATATTGATATTGTTGGCAAGAATAGGCTAATTTTGAATGGGCTTGAGATGAAGAATTTAGGGTTAATGTTATTTTCTTAACCATGCTTCTATAATCCGGTACTTTACATTGAATTCATTGAAAAGATTTTTTACTTTGGCAATATCTTCTAAAGGTATTAGGACAACATTAGGGGCTAGTTTAACCCCATCAATCTCTTCCAGCAAGCCTGGCTGCTTATATTCCTTTTTTTCTTTTTTAAGGGCATAACCAAACATGTTTCTTATAAATTTCATCTTATTCTTTCGGTTTAAATTTTTTAAAGAGTAATAAAATAAGAAATGGTGCTCAGTGTTCTTAGGCATTTCTTTGTAAGGCCCATAAAGGGTAATGCCTGAACTTATTATTTCTTCCCTCAAATTTTCCCATGTTTCATCTTCTAAGGAGCCTACAATGAAATTTATTGGTTTTTTAACTCCTTTTAAATTCCATGTTTTTTCAGCTTTTACTTCAAAGCTTTTTAAAACTTTTTTTAGGCCATCTTCAATACTATCTGCTTCATTTCTATCTTTAATATTAAAAAAAAGATCAACATCGCTTTTTTGGTCGTCGCTTTTTTTAGCCACAGAACCGAATAGTATAATCTCTTTTATCTTTTCTTTTATGGTTTTATCTTCAAAAACCATAGAAATGAAGTCATATACATAAGAGATTGTTTTTGAATTCATAGTTCCTCACCAAGAATTGATTCTACCATATCTTTAATCTTAAACAGGTTCTTTACAATCTTTTTATGTTCATCTATTGTTGTCATACCATTAAGAAAGATTAGCTTATTTAAATATTTTTCTGTGATGAATCACATATTTTATGTTACATATAACATATTAGTATGTTACAAATCACATAAATTATGTTACTTGTAACATATGGTGAACTTGATATTAACTTTCTGAATTGGCTTGAGATGAAGAATTTAGGGTTAATGTTATTTTCTTGAAAGGCCTGAATAATGAATACTTCTGCTGTTTTTTACAGTCGGCTTAAGGATACTCAAACTCTATCTTGGGGCATTCTTCCAGTTTTGCGCTTCCTCCTGCTTTTATTATATTGGCTCCTGGCTCATAATAGATTGTGTGGCTTCCGCTTCCTCCTGCATTGAATGATGCCCCTTCTTTAAGGTATACTGTGCAGCTTCCGCCTGTTTTGGCTACTGAGCCGCTGCTTTCCACGAAATAAGTCCGGCTTCCACTTCCATGATTGAGAACGCCTCCATCTTTGATAAGGTAATACTTTCCTTTTCCCGATTTACCTTCGGCTGTTATTTCGATATGCTCTTCAGGTATCTTGACTTTGCATTCTGGCTTAATCAAGCATGCGCCATCTACACACCCATCTGGGCATATATGAAGTTCCTCAGCATAACCTCCACTTTCACTGCAATACTCCTCATTCAAGTAATCTGCTGGAGAATTTGTAATTATCTGGCAGTAATCTGTATTATGCGTTCCCGGCATGCTTGATACTGTCACAGTCCCTTTTTCATAATAATTAATCCCACCATCAGTATCGGTGCATTCTTCGCCAATAATATCGCTTGAGTATCTTGACAAATAGGCGCTGATTATCGGCCAGGGGAAGTCTACTAACAATTCTTCAGCAGTTATTCTGCCAACAACATTTCCAACTATCTTAATAGCATTCGTTTTCTCAATTGGCTCTGTCCTGCGATTTTCAGCCACTACTGCAATAACCTTGTTGGTATTGGCCCAAACAACTACCTTGGAATAATTGTAATCTAGGGCATAGATTATATTGCCTTCAACTTCCCTTTTTTCAAATCCCTCTTCAATCACTTCATCCTGCATGAATAAGGCCATATCTTCTTTATTCTTGAAGTCAAACACAATCGACTGATAATCATTATCATCCTTTTTGCCGTAAAAAGCATAGTAGCCGGTTAGGTTTATTTGAAACTCCCCCATTTGGATATCTTCCTTAGCTGACCTTAAATAATTGTATTCTCCAATGTTTTCTTCTATAAGGATTTCAGGGTAATGGATTTCATGGCAATATTCCACATGAACAGCCTTATAGGGCTTTTTGCATTGCGCGTTTTCTAAACATCCGGTCTGGTATGCGCTTTCACAGTAATCCTTCCTTATGATAATTCCCCAAACATCCCTTTCTTCACATCCAGTGTGGGTATAGCCTTCATCACAAATATCAATACTTTCATCGCATGCGCCAAGGCTGACTTTGGTATAGTTGTGGTAACAATCTAGGTTTGTCTTATAGCAGCAATCAATCCCATAAAGCTCATCTCTTGTTGCGCATTCACTTATAGCTGCGCAATACTTATCCTGGAATTCCTGAGTGCATTCGATATTAAAGCCGGGCTTAATGAATTTTGAGGGAAGCAGGAAAAAATCTTTGCCGCCCATGCCCTGCTTAAACCTTGCGCAGGATGGGTCATCCATCATCTTAATCAGAGAGGTATAATGCAGGTATTTAACTGCTATGTCTTCATCATATTCCCATTGTTCTGGATTATACTTAGAGCTTGTTACATTTACTGCATCTTCCTTGTAGATATCATAGGCATAGGTTCTCTCGTTATTGATTTTTGCCAGCAATTTTGTTTTTGAGCCATAACCTATTGATGAAAACAAATTATCCTGGTTTATCCTGTTCTCTATTTCCATTCTTAAGGTTTCGCCGAAATTATAAGGAACATCCACACAATTGCCTTTGTACATGCAGTCTCCTAATGAATAGCACTCTTCTTCGTCGCAGATATTGAATAATCCTTCACCGCAATCAGAGCATTGCACAAACTTCAGGCCAGAAGGATATTCCTGAAGGTATGCTACTGCTAATTCCTCGAGGGAATCTGTGTTTGCAGTGCCAACAACATAAACAATCTTATCGCCTGAGTACCATAAAACACCCATTACCTGTTCCATCTCTAAGATATAGAAGTAGTTTCCATTGTATTCTTCCTCTTCAAACACTATATCCGGTGAATTCTCAATAAACGCCTGCATTCCATCAAGGAATTCCTGGTTTTCTATAATATTTGGATGGACTTCAACAATTGCTGCAAATTCATTTGACACTGATGGTTCAGATTCTTCTGGAGTTTCTTCAATTGGTTCTTCAATAGGCACTTCTTCAACAAGTTGGCTAATAATCTCTTCAATTGGTTCTTCTGGAGTTTCTTCAATTGGTTCTTCAATAGGCACTTCTTCAACAAGTTGGCTAATAATCTCTTCAATTGGTTCTTCTGGAGTTTCTTCAATTGGTTCTTCAACAACCTCGTTAGATGTATATTGCCCCATATAAATGCTGCAATCACTATCCCCCATATCCAGGCCTATCTCTGCAAACTCGCAATCGTGCGCCTCCTCTACCCGCCTTAAGTCAAGACTGTTGACAAATTGCAATATATATGGATGTATGCAGACACCATCCTGGCAGCCTTGCTGGCAATCATATTCCATTGGTTGCAAGTTATTATCTTCACAATAACACTCTTTTAATGTGTTTTTATCTATGCAGTAATCTGAAACTCCCCCTCCGCTTTGTCCTGAAGATAAACTGCAATCCCCTTTGATGTAATAGTTTAAGCCGTTATCTGAGTCTTTGCAAGTTTTTTCTTCTTCCAAAACATCGAATTCCCAGCTTGCAGACTGGTCTTTGAATTGAACAAACACTCTATAATCTCCTACTCCATCAATAGATACATCCATATTATTAAAACCTGCAAATACTTGGTTTCCTAAACTATCTTTACCAATATCCAATTTTAATAAACCATTTGCAGGGATAGTAACAATATCGTTATAGACTGTCACAGAATCAACCCAATCAACCTCTTGTTTTTGAATCTTAATCAATAAATTATCAGTAACATCTATGGTTCCGTCGTTTACTACTTTTGACTGCGGCCTTTCAAATAGTGGTGGGCATTTGTAACAATTACTATGCCTAGCATCATAATATATCTCATTCCATTCATCTCCTAAACCACTACCCTCTGAATTCCACACATAAATATCTCCTGACCACTCAACTCCAATTATTTCATTATTTCCATCTCTATCAAGGTCAGATATAATTTTCCCATCACCTAATTGATAACTGCCCATATAAGTTCTGAATAAGTTTCCATCAGTATCAGAAAAATAACCTGTATTTCCCTGCCACCTTATTGAATCTCCTACCCCATCCCGGATTCCAGTCCTAAGACCAACCCCAAACTCAGTATTGTTTGATGAAGTAACCTTACCAACTGAATAAAAACCTTCATTCCAGAAATTGCCTCCAAGTGTCTTAACTTCTCTCTTATTTCCAAATTTATCCACAAAAATCACAAGGCTTCCCCTGGAAGACCACCATGTTGGTGAACTTCTATAAAGTTCCCTTGCATGTAAAATAACATTTCTCTCACCATCAATATCGCCTATAGATAAAGAAAGAAATTCAAACCTTGACTCGTTAGTGTCACTAAACTCCTCTTCAAATCTTTTCTCAAGAGAGCCATCTGGTGAGAAGGAATAAATCTTAACTATTTGTTTTTCAGGCTCAAATTTATTTGTGAAGCACAGTATTTCGAAACTACCATCTTCATCAAAATCTGCTTTTTTTAGACAAACTAAAGGGATATCATAACTTTTAGGCCAACCATTAACTAAATTTCCATTTAAATCGAAAGCATAAAAAGAAGTATCTGTTGGAATAAATGTGAACCATTGTGGTTCTTCTAACCAGTATCCATTAACAACATGAGATACAATCTCTTTATCTCCATCATTATTAACGTCTAATGTAAACAAATAAGGCATAGGTGAAACATGAGGTGTTCCATTTTCTATATCTCCCCAAGTAGTATCAACACCATAGTCACTAAGTTTTACAGGCCAATTTTCATTGAAATATTCTAAATCTGTATTGAATAAGTAAATTGTGTCAGCATTACCATAATCAGGACCAAAAATCTCCAGATAACCGTCATTGTTCAAATCATCAGAATAAATAGGGTTAACATCCTGATCTCTTGAAGCTATAAATGAGCCGTCATGTTCTATCCTATAAAGTGCTCTACTCCATTCATTGTATTGAATGGATTCATCTATATGCTCGCCCACAACAAAAATCTCCCCATAACCATCTCCATCAGTATCAGCAACAAGAGGTCCTCTTTGAATAGTCCTACCAGGCAAAGTAACAGGAAATCCTGCTAAATTACTTCCATCTGGTTCAATCGCATAAACTTTCTCTCCACCAACCCCCTCGCCGTATGCAACTATTATCTCTTCTATACCATCATTGTTTATGTCATATATTGTAGGTTGGTCAAGAAACGCAAGTGCTACACTCAACGAACCCCAACTCCCACTTGTATCCTGAATAGGCCTAGGCCAACCAGAACGAAGTTTCTCATCTAAGAATATCTTGTTTGTGAAAGAAAGGATAGATCCCTTATAGTTTATCTTCACTATCAATTGATATAGCCCATTAGAATAGAAAGAAGTGTCCCACTCACCTATTTTATCTCCTTCTTCTACTAAAGTAATGCCTAAGTCTGTTTCATTTTCTGGAGAAGCCCATTCAGATTCAATCTCAGCAATTTTTATGTCATAACCATCAATTTCTAATCCAGGAATATTATTCTTTATTACTATTGGATATACATCTTTATTATTTAATACAGTTTGTTCTTTTGGGAACAAGAAATCAAATTTCTTCAGCTTAAATTCGCCTTCATCAGTGTACACATTACCAAATGCATCTGTAACTTCTAACTTAATCAGGTAATCGTCATCTTCAAGGAACCCAATATCATAAATTGCTAAAAGGCCATCTTGAGGAATTGCATTACTAAATGTTATCTCTGTCCATTCTTGCCAATAAAGTTTCTTAATATAAAGTGAATAACTAACAAAATCATCAATTATAATTTCCCCACTTATTTCAAATGGCATCTTCATCTTAAGTTCATGTAGTCTCACTATCGGAGGCTTTTGGTCAATAATACCTAGATTTAATCTTCCTGCTCCTTGCTCGCTTTGTAACTTATCCAAATCAATGGCATTCCTCATTAAGGAATATTTTATTTCATCAGGAGTCCAACCAGGATTCATCTGTTTAACCAATGCTGCTGCCCCAGCCACCATGGGTGCTGACATTGATGTTCCTGCAAGTTGAAGGTGTTCTTCATCTAAACATGGATAATAATATGGATGTTCTCCTACAGGATATATTGAGTCATATCTTGCTGAACAGATTATTGCTCCGGGAGCAACTATATCTGGTTTCATCAGATAAGTTTCTATTCCGTCTTCATCTACCCAGTGAACAGGACCTTTTGAACTAAAAGAAGTCAGTTGATCTTCCACTGGATCCGTATCCCAGGATTCACCTTCATAATCCTTTTTGTATGTTGCTCCAACAGTTATTGCTTTTCTTGCTGTTCCTGGGCTTCCAACAGTTCCCTTACTAGGTCCTGAATTGCCTGCAGCGATAACAGGAACAGTGCATAAAGCTGCATTGTCAATAGCAGTAGAAATTAAATCATCTGGGTTTCCATAACCACCCAAACTCAAACTTATTACATCAACATAATCATTTTCATCTTCACAAGATATATTATTCTGATTTAAATCAACAGACTTCTCTATTGCTGCAATGATATCATCCCACCAACCTTCTCCGTTCTCATTTAAAACTTTATATGCATATAACTGAGCATCAGGGGCAACTCCATCCAATACACCATTTCCAGCTGCAATTCCTGCACAATGAGTTCCATGGCCTGCATCATCCATTGGGTTTGCATTATCATTAACAAAATCATAACCAGCTATAACCTTACACCCAGAACCAAAACATCCACCTAAATCAGCATGAGTATAATCAATCCCAGTATCTATAATTGCAATTGTAACTCCCTCACCAGTCAAACAAGGATTCCCAGAAGTAGTGCAATCATTGCCATCTTTATCTAATTGCCAAAGATCATCTGCACCTATCAATGGAATAGAGTCCATTAGGTTTGCTTTGACTGCTAAATTAGGATGAACTTCCTTTACACCACTAACTTTCTTTATTTCATTTGCCTGCTCTTCTGAAATATCTAATGATATACCATTAATAACATTAGTAAACTCATTCTCAACTTTTAATTCTGAAGTTCCGATAACATTTCCAGTTAATTTAGATTGCTCGTCTAATTTTTCCTTAATCCTGTCTTTTACTCTATCATTCTTTCTTTCTAAATCCCTAGCATATTCTTCTAATTCTCCAGCTGTTTCTTCAGGCATTACAGAAAATAACTGTTTATATACTTTAATCGGATTATAAGGTGCTGCATTTTCAACATACTCTTCATTAGCCTGTGCTTTACTCTCCAATTCTACCCTTTTCTCCTCGATAGGTTTGTCTTCAAACTCAACAATATATCCTTTGTGTAAAAGCATCTCATCCACAACATCATCAGTATTAATTTCTTGTAAAACTTGTTCATTCTCTAGTTGTTTTGGTGCAACTTCCCTCAGATTACCCATTGAATCTGCTAAATAATTAGTTGAAACTATGTTATTTAACTGGTTAACATTCTCAATATTTGAGTTCTTAGGAATTGTATTATATATGTCTAAACTAGATGGTTGAATTATTACATTCCCAGTTATTGTATTCTGCCCTGATACTTCATTATCAGGAGGATCAGTCAATCCTATCTGCTCTCCAACAACATATTCATCTTTTAATGTCGCTACACTCACACTTGCATTAGGCTGTTCTTCAATTACACTAAATTCCCAGCTTGCAGAATTATCCTTAAACTGAACATATACTCTATAATCGCCAACTTCATCAACAGTAACATCTAAATTATTAAATCCAGCAAATACCTGATTACCAAGATTATCCTCACCAATATCTAATTTAAGTAAACCATTTGCAGGGATTGTAACCATATCATTATACGCTGTAACATAATCAACCCAATCAACATCTTGTTTTTGAATCTTGATCAATAGATTATCAGTAACATCTATTGTTCCGTCGTTTACTACTTTCGATTGTGGCCTTACTAGGGGCACATCCTGACACATATAACATCCACTTCTTTGGTTATCATAGTTATATGTCTTCCAATCAGATTCATCAACAGAAGCGCCAACAAGATCCCACATATATAGATCAATCCTAGGGGAAGTCTTACCTTGGTATGAATAATCTACTAATTCGCTAGGTACTGGTGTATCAGACGTTGCGAACAAACCAATACCACCAGGAATCTCTACAGTAACAGGCCCCATTCTCGACCAGAATTGCATTGCTTTTGTATCTATAAGAGGTAAATTAGTTGGGTAATATTCATTAATGGCAATCCCTGTGTCTAGTTGGGTTATAACTCCTTTTCCTCCATGTTGTAGTGATAATGTTAAAGGGAGGAAGTTTACATACAACTTATCTGTTGAAGATAAAAAGTTAAGCTCGTTGTCGTAAATATCTATTTTTTCGTATATTTCTGTTGCAATAATTTCTTTTATGCTATCATTGTTGATATCCTGTGCTATTATACCCCCTATTCTTTCTTTGAATATTTCTTCTTGTGCTATTTTTGTGCCGTCTTGGCTATAGACCTGAATCTTTCCAATATTATCTCCATTACTATCTCTTGTAACGAATGAAAAAATTACTTCATTAGAACCATCATTGTCTAAGTCAGCTACAATATGGTGAGGTGTTGACCCTAAAGCTTCTTCATAAATCGGCCAACCAGGCACATCACTACCATCTATATTAAACACATAAACACCCACGTAATCCTTATAATCTCTTTCAACCAATTGCTTTACAATTATCTCTTTTTCAGGATCAGAATCCATATTTGCAATAGATATATGACTTAAATCAGTTGAGCTTCCCCCCCCAGCTTTATCCAAATACTTTGGCCATCCAGGCAATTCATTGCCATTATTATCAAGAACAGCCACAGGGAATTCATAATCTATATCTGCCACAACCATCTCTAGATTACCATCATTATCTAAATCATAAATTGCAATATCAGAATCAAAAGATAAGTAATTATAATTTTTTGGCCATCCTTGTTTTATTTCGTTATTAGATTCTACAACATATATATATCCACCAGTAGAATAACTATATTCTCTAAAGATTATATCCTTAAAACCATCATTATCTATGTCAGCAATGCTTATCTTTCCTGGGCTTGAAATAGGCAGTGTTAATGGAGGGTATTTATCGTTTCCATTAAGATCCATTATATATAGTTTAGTTGGTGTTCCATCAGCTTGCCTCTCTACCGAATAGATAACTTCAATTGAACCATCATTCTCCAAATCAGAAACAACAGGCAATTCGCTAATTTGATCCCAATAAGTTGGGAAACGCTTTGGCCAGCCAGGATATAATGTCGGGTCAAAATGAATCTTTACTGATGCTGTTGAAAGTAGTTGACCTACATGTGAGTATTCAAGCTTGAACTCACAATCAATTTCACCTGAAACAAAACTTGTATCGACTGTTGCAAGAACTCCTTCACTATCTCCTGTTAAGGTCCCTCCTTGATTATCCCAATCAAGGGATTCCCCACATCTTGAGTAAAATTCTAGATAATGTTGTGCATCAAGTTTTGTCACTTCCCCTTTTAGCTCAATTGTATCTCCATTTCTATAGACTGGAGGCATACCATTCAGCATGCTATGGTCATAAGGAGAGTAGATAACTAACTGGTTAATCTCTATAAATATCTCATCTAATAAGTTCCTTCCAAAAGAATCAGTTGTACTTAAGCGGAATGTGTATATTCCGTCTTCAAGTTGAGAAGTATCGAAAAGATACTCGTGGTCAGGTAATTGATTAGATTGATAAATCACAGTCCAATCAATATCATTTTCATCTTTATATTCAATAGAGAAAGTTGTTAAGCTAGAGTAAGCATTTTCTAGCACAGTTGGCATTATTTTTATAATACCATCTTGCTGCCTATGAAGTTCAAGCTGTATATATAATGGGGGGTTTTGTAAATTGTTATCTATGGCTAACTGCAATCTACCCATCCCTTGTTCATGTGGTTTGTAACCTATATCTAAGGAGGTGTATTTCAGTATTGATTTTACTTCAAAGGGATTTAATTCTGGATTTGCCTGCTTTAATAAAGCAGCTGCACCTGAAACATGCGGAGCAGCCATGCTTGTGCCTGAGATAGATGTATGCTCATCATCCACACATTGATAACTAGACCAAGCATTCTCCCATTGTGCTGAACATATGTTTACGCCAGGAGCCACTATATCTGGTTTGTTTATGTACTTAGTAGATAATTCCCATTTTACAGGACCTCTTGAGCTAAAAGATGCAATCATATCATTATCATCAGTAGCTCCTACAGTGATAGCATTCCTTGATGTTCCGGGGCTTCCAACAGAATATTGGCTAGGACCTGAATTTCCTGCAGATATCACTACAATTACGCCTAGATTTACTGCATTGTCTATTCCTTGACTTAATGCATCATCTGGGTGTCTTGATCTGCCCCCATCATAACCACCGAGGCTTAGGCTGATAACATCTAAATGATCAGAATAATTTCCATCTCCATTTGGGTCAGTAGCATAGTCAATTGCAGCAAGTATACTATCTGTGTTACCTGATCCACCACTACTAAGGACTTTTAAAGCATATAGCTTAGCATCTGGAGCAACCCCTTTCAATACACCATTTCCAGCTGATATGCCTGCACAATGTGTTCCATGCCCATGATCATCCATAGGATTAGCATCATTATTAACAAAATCATAACCACCAATTACTTTTTCACATCCAATTTCATTAATATTCACAAACTTAACACAAGCGCCATTTGCGCATTGCTCTTCGCAAACATGTGATGTTTCAATATAATTAGTTCCATCAGCAGAACAAGAACGCTCAACAAGTGCATTACCTAAACAATAATCCCATGCACCCCTACCATCTGAGAAAGACAACATACCCCTATGGCAGAAGTTTATCCCTCCATCATCCTCAACACACCCGCTTACATTAACTTCAAAAGGATCAAAACAAGTAGGGCTTGGATCTGGTAAAGGTATGGAGCAACCACCCAAATCTTCATGTGTATAATCAATTCCTGTATCTATAATGCCTATTGTAGTTCCAACTCCTGTTAAACACTCTTGGCCAGAAACAGTACAATCATTTCCATCTTTATCCAAAGTCCACAAATCTGATGCTCCAATTAGAGAAACAGAATCCATAAGGTCAGCTTTCACTTCCAGGTTAGGATATACCCCTTTTACCCCCATTACTTTTTTAATTTCCTCAGCCTGCTCTTCTGAGATATCCAACGAAATACCATTGAAAGTTTTCTTAAATTCATTCCTTACAATTAATTCTTTCACACCAACAATATTTCCTGTTATGTCTAAATCATCTCCTAGTTTAGATAATATCCTTTCCTTAACCAGTTCATTTTCCTTCTCTAAATCTTTTGTGTATTCCACAACTTCTTCTTCTGTATCTTCAGGCATAACTGAGAATAATTGTTTATATACCTTAATGGGATTATAAGGTGCAGCATTCTCAACATATTCTTCATTTGCCTTTGCTTTCTCTTCCAATTCTTTTTTCTTTTCTAAGATTGGTTTTTCCTCAAATTGCACTATATATCCTTTATAATTTTCAATCAAGTCTGAATTGATTATATCTTGTAATGCGTTAGAAACAACAGCATTTCCTTGCTCATCAAAAGCATAAACTTCTCCCCCTATGCCTAAATCATTAAAAGGAACATCATTTTCAAATCTTGAATCAGATTGAACAGCAGAATAACCCTTAACATTAGAATTTAATCCTGCAACTTTATTAGGGGGGTCAGTCAATCCTATCTGTTCTCCAACTAAGTAACCATCTTTTAATGTCGCTACAGATGCATAACCATCAAACCCTTCAACACAAACTCCATCCTTGCACTCTTCAGAACAATCCATCCTTTCGCCCATAAGAAGAGTATTGTCTATCAAAGTTATATTTGAATCATCAACACTACAATCAACAACTTCAAAGACAAATTGTTTGCCTTGGTGTACTAAAGTTGCTGTATTGCCGCTAGTATCAATATTAGCCTGTATCCTTTGCCCTATATCTACAATATCAAATTCAATTTTAGGATCTAAAGAAGAACATCTATCTGAACCCTTATACCTAAACAAGACATCCTCTCCATTAACAGGCAGATAAAAATACTCATTCCTAGCTATTATATTATCTAAACTGCAGAAGTACTCAAAAACTTTTGTATCGCCAGAACAATAATCTTCATGACGTTGTGTTAGGTTTGCATAACCCCAAACAAATTCATCTTTACCGTCAGAATCTATACAAACAACAGGCTCCTCAACAGGTCCATACAACTCAGCAATCTCTGCTGCGGATAAAGCACGATCATAAATTCTAACCTCGTCAATTGCCCCCTTATAATAATTATTAGATCCTGTTTCATCTCCAATATAATCTAGTGCCCTATTAGAAATGTCCCCATATTTATCTACCATACTACCCTCCAATGCTCCGTCAATATACAAAAAGATATTTTCCCCACGGACCCTAACAGCACACATATGATGATAAGATCCATCAAGAAGATTACTACTACCTCGAGTACTATAACTATTTCCCCTATCAGCAGGAGACCATAGTCCGAACCTGGGCTTTCCATCACTCCAGACTTGCAAATATGTTATTGACTGACTCCCCCCCACATTTCCTCTCTCTCCAAAAACTGTATGGTAAGAAGAAGTGCTTTCTGGTTTAATCCAAGCACAAAAAGTTCCGTCGCCTTTTGAAAGAATATCCAAGTCCCCTATATTAACATAATTCCCATCTACTCCTCTGAAATAAGCCGCCCGTCCGAACTTTCCATCAACAAAAGAAACCTTATTCACAACCCCATCATGGCCATTGCCAGAAGCATCGTTTGCATTGTCTTCAAAAGGATAGTAAGCTATGGGCCCTTCTAAGCATGCTCCATCTTTGCAGCCGTTTGGACAAGGAACAAGGCTATTTGGTCCTCCCTCTACACGATAATCATCCACTTCTCCATTTTCATCACAAAAATACTCTTTCAAAAATTCTCCACTCGGAGCTTGGACATACTCCCCCTCACCTATTGAGATTGCGCAGTACTCAGTATATGCTCCATTTATTGTGCTATTTGCCGTTCCTTTTTGGTATATATTGACCCCACCATCAGAATCTGTGCAAACAACAGACTCTTCCTCATCATACAACCCAACAATTTCAGCATAGGACAATGCTCTATTATATATCCTTAAATTATCCAATTGCCCATCTAAAAAGAATATAGGCCCTATATTTGTTGCTCTTGTAAACGCTCCAACATTAATCTCATTATTATCATAATTACCAACAAAATCAATCGGAGAAGCCTCACATGTTCTGCTTGAATCCAAAGCAGTATTAATATAAAGTTTTTGTGAAGTTCCCTCTCTAACTGCAACTAAATGATACCATTTACCTGCATCTAATTTATTAACTCCAATTAGATCTTCATCAGTATTTGATGTAGTCATAGCAAACCTAATATGTCCTATTTTATCTCTTATCAAAGTATAACCAAGCTCATTAGGAGGACTGCTGCTGTCTCCATGATTCATATCTAATATATACTCATAGTCAGCTGGTATATCATCATTAAAATAAACCCACACAGAAAGTGAAAAGTTTTCTGTTGGCAACCAGACCGGTTCATTATCTGGCAAGGTTACCATATCATCAACACCGTCAAAATAAGCAGCCTTGCCATCCATCCCTGATGCGAAGGTAGCTCCATTAATCGTACCATTGTGCTTTCCTGTTTCATCATTTGCGTTGTCTTCGAATTTGTAGTGGGCGATTAAACCATCCGAATCTGAATACGTGCCTGCATCTACAACGTTAATAATTTTCGAAACCCATTTGTTTGTATCATAATCATATACCTTTAGAGAATAAGAGCCTTCCCAATCAGGGGGTGTTACAAAACTTTTGGATGATTCTTTTTTACACCTTTCACCTAAACAAGGGAGGGTTATGCTTGTTATATAGTTTTTTTCTGAATCATATAGGTATAAATATTTGTAGAACTCTGTAGATGGAGTTATTGTGATCTTTATAGTGTCACCTGCAGAAATGCTTTCTTTATCGATTTTTATGGCCAATTCTGCAAAAACGGTGCCTGATAGAACCAACAACAACGCAAAAAACAATACAATCCTTTTCAACATTTTTATTATCTCCCTATTTTTACCTGAATATCTTTTGTTATTCCTTCTGCGCCCTCTCCGACCACTTTAACGTTGCAGAGATAAGTGCCTTCTGATGTGCCTTTATCTATCTCAATCAAAGCTGTGAATGTAACAAAATTGTTTGATAATATTGTTTTAGGATTTGTCTGAGTCAAAAGACTTAAACCGTGGCTACATTCAATCTGCAGCCTTACCCCTTCTGTTGGGGCGCAGTCTGGGTCTGTTTGGCAGTTTATATTGTCTATGAAGCATATTCCTTCTGGCGGCTCTGTTAATATACCCCCTTCATCTTTGCATTCTTCAGCTGTTAAAGAGCTGACAGTATATTTATCAGCTAATTCTGTACAATCATTGTCACTACTTGTAGCATGTAGATCATTATCACAAGCGGAATTTCCTCCTGCGCTATTTATGTAACAAATATTATCATCATCAACCCCGCATAGGCCGATATCATCTTCTACGTAATCCCTAAAAGTCCAATCTATGTTTGTCGGGTTGAATATATCTATCTTTACAGCTTCTGTTGCTCCAGGGTTTGCTGTTATAGTTTCTCTGGACAAGGTTATTGGGTAAGAAGCAGATGCCTGCGGAGGCTCTGGCTCTCTTGAGATTAATTCTTCGAATTTTATCGAGGTTTTTCCAAACATCCCTTTGATAAAGAAAAGCCCTAAACTTAAAACAGCGATTGCTAAAATCAGGAAAACAATAGAGCTGACAGACAATTCAATTGCGCCTTTTTTTTCTATTTTGAGTTTCATCTTGAATACACCGTTATCAATGTGTTATCAACCAAAAAGCTCTGCTCTTTTTTCAGATTTTCAGGATGAAAATGGTGGCCGTGATGGATCAGCTTTCCATTTAATTCTTTCAAGAACTTTTCTTCCAGGCCGCGATGCATTGGCGCGTCTGGATTTACAAAGACAACATCATAATCTTTGATTGAATGATCATAGAAATCTTCATTGTGGAAAACAGCGTTGTTTATACCTAGTTTTTGCTGCATCTCAACTGCTTTGTCGTGCAGGTCTTCATCTATCTCAACCCCGTGGGCCTCTTTGCAGAATAAAGAAGCAATCAATGTTACTTTTCCATCTCCTGAGCCAAGATCAATAAAACTTTTGAATTTATTTAGCTTTAATTGCTTAAAGGCATTGTAAACTTCTTCTGAGATAGCAGCATTCCAGAAGCCATGGGAGGTTGAGCGAAGAGGAAGCTGGCCTTTTTGCAATAATGATTTGTAAAATTGGTCATACTCCTGCTTAATCTGCTTGAATTTTTTAGGCTTCATTTATATCTTTCCTGAGTTTGTATATCATCTGCTTTGCGGAAACAGCCAGATTTGCTATCTCGTCGCTAACACGCATGTATTTAACTTTGTCTAATTTTTCACCTATTGCATCTACCTTGTCCATTAAATCCCGGGCGGATTCTGAATATAATGCTTCCCTTACACCTTCATAAGCGTTTTGAACAAAATATTTTACATTGTCTTCGTTTATCTCTTTCCTTGCTTCCTGGGCTGCCTGCTCTAATGCGCTCTCTGGCGGAGCGAACAATCCAGAAATGTCAACTGGCTTTGTTTCCGGAACAGCAATGCTTTCAGCTATCTTCTCCCTTTCTATTGCTGCTTCGGTCTGCTTGATCAGGCTTTCAGCTTCTTCAATCTCTTTTTTACTTTGCTCTTCTAATTTCTTAAGCCTTTTGATTTTCTCAGCAGGGGTTAATTTTTTCAATTCTTCTTTGTCTATTTTTACCATGAATTTTACTCCAATGGAACCTGGCTCCATAATGTCCAATCATTTGATGGGGCGTAAGCGCCAAAGATATAATATGGGGGCTTGTTCTGGCCAAAGTAACTATAGTGGACGTCTGACCATGTTTGAGGGCCTCCTCCGCCACCGCCCATTCCCATTCCATAAATTGGAGAGCCTAAATATTTCCATGTTTTCATTAGTCCATGAAAATCTGATAAATCTGTTGAGGCATCTGCGCCTGGCTCAACAGTAAGAGGGCCATCATAACCATGTTTTTTCAGTATATCCATAACTTCTTTTACTGGAGCATTTCCTTGCCCAGGAGATAAGTGATCATCCCAATAACCAAGGTTATCTGCTAAGTGGACATTTCCAATCATTTTCTCTTTTGCTAATTTTTCAAACTCCTGCAGATACCATTTTTTGAATTCTTTATCGTTTTCTTCTGGTGTTTTTCCTGGTATATTAACCCAGAATTTTTTCCACATATTTGCATGGCCAGTATCGAATGTTGCCTTTACATGCCTCTCAGCTATTTTTTCTGCTTCTTCTTTTGTTACTCCAGGTACAAAGTATGGGTTCCTGCCAAACGTACTTTCTCCTTTTTTTGTCGGTATTTTTTCTGCTTCAGCATAAGGCATTTTTTCACTTGTCAAATATTCTACCATTCTTTCCCTTACTTTTTTTATAATCCATCTTAGCTCTTCCGGATGGCCGCCAAAACGCTCTGGGAATAAATTCTCTATGGTTAATGTTACTGGGTTATTTGGGTCTTTTGACCTTTGGAAAGCATGCAAAGCTGCCTGTGCATAAAGCATAGTTGTAATCTTTTCAAATCTTTTTACAGGAGTAACTATGTGCTCTTTTGATTCTGCTGTGTCTTTAGCCTGCTGCTCCTGCGTATAACCGGATAATCTTTCATACTCTAAGTTTGCTTCTGCATCTTTTATTGCTTTGTTAATCAATTCTATAGGGTGTTTTGATTCTGGTGGCACTAATGTTCCTGGAAGCCCATAAAGGACATCCTGCTTCATTATCTTCCATTTTTCTTCTTCCGGGATATTCCTATCAAGCTGTTCATAATACTCTTTGGCTTTCCTTAATTTTTTGATAGTATTAAGCTGCTCTTGAATCCTGGAGCTGAACTGCAAAGCCCATCCTCTTGAATAGCCTTCGTTAGACTCAAGGGTAGCCCTTATATATGCTTCTTCTGGATACATCTTTAGGTAATACCAGTTTTTATCAAAGTCCTCTTTGCTTTTCAGGCCTTTTTGCTTTGCTAAAACCTGCCAATTCTTCTTAGCCCACTTATTATACTCTTTTGCTTCATCTTGAAAATCAACGAAATGCATCATTCTTGTCTTGAATCTTTGCCCTGCTTCGTCAAATTCAGGCACTCTTCCTTTAACAGGATCATAAGTATTTTCATCTTTTATCTTTCTTCCTTCATAATTAACATAATCTCCTTTTTGAATCCACACTTTATTGCCTTCCTGATCCACCCCCCATTGGTCTCCTTCTGCCCTTTTCCATTCTGGATAAGCAACATCTTTATCTTTTGTTACCTGCTCAAATACCCTGGAATCCCTGTCGTCAAGCATTACGAAATTTGCATCACCAATCTCTGCCATTCTTTTTCTGAACATGTTTCTTCCTGTTCCTTGTAAATCCCATCCAAGGTTGATCCTACTTCCGGTTTCATCATTTATCACCATGTCTGTCATTGGCCTGTCCCATTCTCCTGAGTGGACTACTACTGAGCCTCCTCCTGCTGTATCAGCGGCAAAATCAATTGCCCGTTTAATCTCATTAACTTCCTGCGTAGCGTTACTAACAGAGAAATTGCCCCTTTCGTCTCTGCCCATAAGGCCCATTATTCCATAAGAGGAGTGTGTTGTTAAGTTAATCTCATTTATATTAGCCAATTCTCTTATTGCTTGGCGCTGGTCTTCTCCAAACATTCCCGGAGTCATTGCCTGCCTTTGGCCGCCGAATTTTCCAGGAAACTGGATCTCCAGAGAACCAGCACCCATTCTTATTTTACTATAGATCCCTCCAACATTTTGAGCAGCAATACCCATTGGGACGCTCATTCCGACATCTTTAACAGAAAAGTTTGATTTTTCATTTAGCTCATGGCCATACATTTCCGGGTCCATTGCGTTTGCGTAATCCGCCATTGGGTGATGGGTATAGTATCTGAATTCCATTTTTTTCTTTACCTTTTTTTTACTATCCTGATTACCAATTTAACATTCCATGGTGCTTTTTAAAATGATGGTAGATGCCCCACATTGAGCTCTTGACTGCTTTTTCTGCATCACTTTTTACTGAGTCTAGTAAGTATAGGTCGTTTTTTGTAGGCCTTTTAGGGTTTGCTGTTGTTTTCTTAACGCCCTTGTAAAGGGTGAACATATCCCTAAATCCTTTGTAGACATTTGCAAAAGGGCTGACTAAGGTAGGCAGGGTTTCCTCTTTTTCCTCTTTTTTCTTTTTCATCTCTTCACCAGCTTCTTCTAAGTATCGCATCAATTCATCCCCTAGAGCTTCCATGGCAGCTTTAACTGATGAGTCTACTAACCCTAAAAGCTTGAAATCTTCTTTGTCACGCATTTTTTTGTAAAGCATAATATCTTCTTCAGTCCATGCATATGACCTAAATGTCATTTGCACTCTTCCGACGTGCAGCGGGCCTTTTTGATAGCCTTCCTGCACATAACTCATCTCAGGCCTTGTCCTGAACCAAAAATGCATTAATATTACTTGGTTTATGGTGGTGTCCTTTGCCCCTACCTTGATTGTTTTATGGGGCTTTTTTGCTAATATCTCAATCTCTATCATTGATGTTTCAAAAGCAACTAATATGTCTGGTGTTTCTGCTTTGCTTTGGTCCATCATCAGCCTTTGGATGTTTTTTAGGTAGGGCTTTACCCATGCCATGTACATCCTTATTATCTCATAATGCTGCCTTAGATATTTTAGAGTAAATATCCTTCTGTTTTTTATCTCTTCAAATGTTGCTTCTTTCCATGCCAGGTATGTTCTTAATTTTCTCTTTAGAACTTCCCTTACTTTTCTGTTGAACTCGCCCCTTTCTTTTTCTACCACAACATCACAGTCCTCCTGCTTTAATGGGTGTGTGCTGAAGAAAAGATCAGGCAATGTTGTAAATTGAACTTCTCTGGCCATGCCATAAACAGATGCTGGATTTTTTGCCCCCTGCTCAACCATGTCCACCCATATTCCTTTTAGTGTGATTTCTGCGCTTTCTCTGCTTGGGCTGTCCATTTTGTATGAATCAAAATAATATCCTATCCTTTCATCCAATACCCTTAATTCCCTGACTAATTGGAACAATTCTTTGACCATTTTTCCAATTGTTGCCAAGAACTGAGAAACCTTATCCTGCTGCAACCCCAATCTTTGCTGAGCGCTTCCAAAAAATGCGGAGTTTTCACCAGCAGAGAATACATCTGTTATCTTATCTATATGCACAAATGAATGGAACCACCTTAGGTAATGGAGCATCCAGAAGTATGGCTCTTCTATTGAGATGTTATAACCCTCTACAAATAGCCTATACTTGCTTAAGGGCGCAGGGTAACCAGTAGGCACTTTTTCACCTGCCCTAGTCTCATCGAAGTCTTCTTTCTTGCTCCAATTTTTTTTCAACATCTCTTTTGGCTCTTCCACAATATCACACTCTTTTTTACCTTTTTTATAATTTGTGCTTTTTAATCTTCCTGCTCATGACCATGGTGCTTTGGATGCTCGTGCCCCATAGTCTGCCTGTGCTTCAACTCTTTTATATGATTGAGCTTGTTTTCAATCACCTTGTTTATATTCAAACTAAATTCTTCTATTAATAAGGAAACGTGCTCTCCACCAAGGAAATGGGGCAATATGACATAGTCTGCTCCTGCATCATAAAGTTTTAAAGCTTTCTCTACTTCTAAAGCAGTTACATATATCACTGCATTTTTATTTACTTCTCTTACCTTTTCTATCAATAACCTGTTTACTTTGCTGCTTGGAACTGTTGAGATAACCATTTCCACTTCTTTAAATGGGAGCCTTTCCAAAATCTCAATATCGCTTATGTCGCCGTATATAGATGATATCTTATTTTTTATCAGCATCTTTACGATTTCAGGATTATAGTCAACAACAAGGAGCTTTTTTCTCATGTTTTTTATAGTTCTTCCTATTGAATAGCCTATTCGATCGTATCCTATAAGTATTGCTTCCGGCCTTCTTTTTGGAAGATATTCCAGCTCTTCGTATTTGTCTGTAAACCTATCAAATGGCTTTAGTAAACCTTTTAATTTTAGGTATATGCTGTTGTCGAATTTTATGAAGTATGAAGTTAGTACCATTGTTGTGATTGCAACCAATATGGTTAAGGTGAAAATGTCCTTTGATACATGGCCTAGAGCAAGGCCTTGCGCAACGATTATTAAACCAAACTCTGATACTTGCGCCAGGGATATGGATGTAATAAAGCTGACTCTTCTTTTGTATCCAAAAAATGAGCATAGGAACATTGTTATTAATGGCTTTATAAAAATGGCAAGGAATATTAATATGATCAAAGGAACAATCATCCTGGTTATATTGCCTATGGCCAGTTCCATTCCTAATGAAACAAAGAATATTGTAGCAAAGAAATCCCTTAATGAGCGCACTTTTCCTATTATGACTATGTTATAAGGCAAGTTAGCTAAACTTAAGCCTGCTAAGAATGCTCCTATTGCTATCGAGAAACTTAAGTAGTATGCTATAATTGAGAAAAGGAAGCAAACTGCAATAGAACTTAAAAATAATAATTCCTGGTTTTTTGCAGAGAATTTGAACAAGGCTGGAAAAACTGTTTTGGTCAAGCTTAATGTGAAAACAATAAAAATTATTCCTTTTACCAAAGCAGAAGCGATGGCCATAAATGAATTGCCATTTAAGGATGTTAAGATAGACAGCGCCAGGATAGCTAAAAAGTCTTCCAGCAATAGGAAACCAACAATTATTCTTCCGTGCAGGGTGTCTAATTCTCTTTTGTCTGATAATAGTTTAACTACTATCATTGTTGAGCTGAATGCTATTACCAGGCCGATGTAGACTGCTTCTTGGGTAACGAAGCCCAGGATTAAAGCGATAATAAATCCTAAGGTAAACATAAAAAGGCTTCTTATTGTGCTGCCTAGGCCAGATACCAAAGCAACATCTTTTAGTTTCTTAAGGTCCATCTCCAGGCCAACAATGAATAAGAGGAAGGCAATGCCTATTTCAGACATTGTTGTGATCAGTCCTTTGTTTGTAATCAGGCTGTATGCTGGGCCTATTAGTATTCCAGTTATTATATAAGCAGGGATTAAAGGCTGATTTAGTTTTTTGGCTATAAATGCAAATACTGTTGCTATAATTATAATCACGCCTATTTCAAAGAATATGTCATTAGATTGAGTTGTAACGAACATCTGTTCTATTCTTGGTGCTAACTGCATAAGGTCAATCATTTTTTAATCTCCAGGATAAAGCCGTCTTTATGTTTCTTAAACTCCAAGTCCATTCCTTTCTCCAGGCCTTCGTATTCTGCTAGTCTTTTAGGTAATGTGATGACGAGTTGGCCTGACGGTAATTTCTGTATTTTTACCATTTTTGATACTATTATTTTTAATAGTTTTTTTTATAGTTAATGTACTATTTTGTATACTATTTAGATTAATAGTATTTAAAACTTGTGTTTTTTTATGGGCATATGTTTAAAAATAATAACTCATTCTTATTGGTTATGGGGCCATTAGAGTTAACTGTTTCAGAAGAGTAGGTTGGGGCTTTTTTAAGAGGGGAGTTTAAACAATTCTTTGGTGATAATGAATGTCCTCTTAACTATATGGTTTATGCCAATACAGCTAGGGATTGTTCTGCTTTTTTAAGGGAAAATACTCAGTTAGAGAGGGTAAAGGATTATTTGGGGGATGTTGTTGAGGCTACAACCCAATTTAAGAGCTCATGGGATAGCATTCGTTCTGGGGGGGATATTGGGCAGCTATTGAACGATCATTACTTCTCTTTGGCCAGATTGGCTGAATTATATAAGCAAGGAGCTTCTTTTGAAAATGAGAAAACAGTTAGTAAGGAGATTAGCAGGATTATAACCTATTTAAGAAGGCAGGTGTTGATTGCTAATGCTTTATATGATCCTAGTAAAAGAACAGGCGAATTTATAGCTGCAATGAAAAAGAAATTTTCAGAATTTGAAAACTATGCGATGGCCACTATCTTTCAGGACTAATCCCATATAAAGTTTTTCCAAATTATTTTAGAATATGTTTAATCTCTTTCACTAAGCCAGAGGCCGGGCAATTTAGGGATTACAATATTTTGAAAATAATCATCTTAGGGACTACATCAGCCCCATTTTGAGAATATTTTTTGGTATGTATCTGTTAGTTTTTCATAAAAAAAATCAACAATAGGCTTGTATTGATTGATGTCTGTTTTTGTTAAATCTGCTTTGTGGCCAATAGATAAAACCCGGTAATATTCTTTCCTTTCCTTGTTTTTGATTATTAAAGGCGGCAGGTTGTTTTTAATCAGGATTAAATTAACTAACATCCTTCCTGTTCTTCCGTTTCCATCATAAAATGGGTGTATCCTTTCAAATTTTTCATGGAAAATAGTTGCTAGTATTAATGGATGCAGCCTTTTTTTATTCTTATTATACCACCTTAACAGAATAGACATGTCTGATTTTACATATTCTGCTTGAGTGGTTTCGAATGAAGCCCCAAATACCCTTACGTTATGTGATCTAAACCTTTCAATCCTTTTGTCTATTTTATTCAGCAGCATTGAATGCAGTTTAATTATTGAATCACAATTAATGTCTGGCTTGTTTTTTAGGATAAAATCAAATGCTTCTTTTTCATTAATATGGTCATAGATCTCCCTTAAATCTTTTCCTTCAGGCGATTTATTCTCATTTAGCAATAGGTTTGTTTCTTCTAATGTTAATGTGTTACCCTCTATCGCGTTTGTATTGTAGATGTAGAATGTTTTGAAGTCTTTAAACATATCTTCTATCAGTTTTTTATCTAATGATCTTATCTTTTTGTTGAAGTCTTTTTTTATTTTTTCTATCCCCCCTAACTGGTTTTCTTTCAGGAATTCCTTGTTTATGTCTGCCTGCTCTTTTTTAAGCTCTTCTTTTATTTTTTTTATCTTTGATTCAGGTATTTTTGCTATTTCTGATTTTATAGCTTCTTTGCTCATCGGGTTTTTTCCTAAATAAGCAATTGTTTTTGTTTTTACTTTATTTCCTACTCTGACAGAAACCTTAAGGTAATTATATGCGTTTTTTCCGATTTTTTTCTTTTCTACATACATAGCAACATGTTAGGGACTACATATATTTAAACTTTTTGGTTTTAGGGGTTACATTAACTTAAGAATTGTTTTAATCTCATCAACCAAATCAGAAGCCAGATAGGTAAATCCTTTTTTCTTTTTTAATAAAATATCTCCAGCTAATCCATTAAAGTAAGCTGCGTTTATTGCTGATTGAAGTAATGATAAACCCTGGCCTAGGAATCCTACACACAAGCCCGCTAAAACATCTCCTGTTCCTGCTTTGGTCATTCCTGCGTTGCCTGTTTTGTTGTAGTAGGTTTTAGAGCTTGTTATTATTTCGTCTATAGGGCCTTTTAGAATTATTATGTTGTTTTTTAGATATTTTTTATAATTATTCTTACTAAGTTTTGAATTTTTTAATAATATCTTAAATTCTCCATGGTGGGGTGTGAGAATTGCATTCTTTACATCTTGTAATTTAATATGTTTTAAAGCGTCAGCATCTATTACTAATGGTTTTTTTGTTTCCTTAACGTATTTTTTTACAAAGGTTTTAGCGTGCATCCCTATTCCATTGCCTATTAAGACTGCATCAAACTCTTTTTCAAGCTTTAGGATGTCTTTTGCCCTTGCTGCGCAGAAATCATCTCCTTTGTATTTTTTAACAACTAAATCTGGAGATAAAGCGTTTATTGCATAGCCTACTTTTTCAGGAGCTGCTATTGTGACCCAGTCAACACCTGACCTTAAAGCTGCTAATCCAGCTAAAGCAACTGCCCCAACATAATCTCTAGAGCCGCCGATAACTAAAACTTTACCATTGTCTCCTTTGTGGCTTTTTTTATTTCTTTTCGGCAGCTTTATATCTTTTTTTCCTATCAGATTCATTTTTTAAAGATAGTATAAATTGGTCTTATTACTAAGACTATTGTCAATACTACAAACACCCAGAGATATTGTTTTACAAAACCAGCTATATATGCCCCTATGATAGCTCCAAGAAGCAAAGAAGCCCATTTTATACATCCCATATCCAATACATTCATTCTTTTTATTTTTTCGTTCATCCAGTTGATTAGACCCATGTTTATCACCTACATAATCAATAAAAGAACTAGTATATAAAACTTTTATTCTTGTGCAGGATCAATTACTCTTTTGACTGCTTGTATTAGTTCTGTTGGGTCAGAAGATTTAGTTACATATTCTCTTATGTATTTTTCTAGAATAGTGCCATGATACATTAATCTGGGGTCTGAGTAGGATGTATTAATTATTACAGGAGGTGCTTTGTCTCCCATCGAGTCTACAACTGTTTCCAATGCCCCTATACCTGCAAGATTTCTTGAACCTGCAATAATAAGATCTATTGCTCTAGGGCCAATTCTTGACAGGGCTGTTGCTGCGACATTTCCGTTACTTGCTGCTAATACTGCATAACCTACTTCTTCTAGCTCATTTGTGTAATTAAGTCTATGAAAACCTTCTTGACTTACATATAAAATCAATTTTTTTGCTT
>Ga0268276_1000334_pt1 | contig 56551 bp, 58 predicted proteins | sample saktaG_4_FD_190145 | JGI IMG/M metagenome (GOLD analysis project Ga0268276, IMG submission 190145) | Saline water microbial communities from Sakinaw Lake, British Columbia, Canada - sak_2010_1_5_45m | ecosystem: Environmental > Aquatic > Non-marine Saline and Alkaline > Saline ...
GGTTCCATAAGTCTTGATTTGGCTCTTGGTGTCGGCGGTGTTCCCAGGGGAAGGGTCATTGAGATATTCGGTCCCGAATCAGGAGGGAAGACTACCCTTGCGCTTCAAATTGTCGCGGAGGCGCAGAAGGCAGGCGGCCTCGCGGCGTTTGTGGACGCGGAACACGCCCTGGACGTGACTTATGCCAGAAATATCGGCGTGAATACGGATGACCTTCTCATATCCCAGCCTGATACGGGGGAGCAGGCGCTTGAGATTGCCGAGGTGCTGGTGAGAAGTGGCGCGCTTGATGTCCTCGTTGTAGATTCCGTTGCGGCCTTGGTGCCGCGTTCAGAGCTCGAAGGAGACATGGGAGACGCGCAGATGGGACTTCAGGCGAGGCTGATGTCGCAGGCGCTCAGGAAGCTTACCGGCTCCATAGGTAAGACCATGACGACGGTTATCTTTATCAACCAGTTGCGTATGAAGATAGGTGTATTCTTTGGTAATCCTGAGACAACGAGCGGAGGAAACGCCCTCAAATTCTATTCAACCATGCGCCTGGATATACGCAAGATCTCCGCGATAAAACAGGGGCAGGACGTAATAGGGAATAGAGTAAGGGTCAAGGTGGTGAAAAACAAGGTTGCTCCTCCATTCAGGCAGACAGAATTTGATATCATCTTCGGAGAGGGCATCTCGAAGGAGGGCGACCTTCTTGATCTGGCATCCGACAACGAAATTGTTGAAAAAGCAGGCGCCTGGTATTCGTACGGAGGGGAAAGGATAGGACAGGGCAGGGAAAATGCCAAGCAGTTTTTGAAGGATAATCCCGATATAACAGCCAGAATAATGGACGAAGTCTGCCATAAATTTGGCCTTAAGAAGGACAATGTAGAGGAAAAAGAATAGTGGACGATGATCCTTTGTATGAAAAGGCAAGGCAAACGGCGCTGCGATATCTTTTATACAGGGGTAGAAGCATAAAAGAAGTGCAGACCAAACTTGCCCAAAAGGGTTTCGGAGATGCTGTAATCAAGAAGGTTGTTGACAGATTTACCGATCTTGGGTATCTGGATGATAAAAATTTTGCAAGGCAGTGGGCAAAAAGCCTCGCCGTAAGCAGGCTGTGGGGTGACAGAAAGATAGAGATAAGCCTTATCGAGAAGGGAATCTCCCGCGAGCTTATAAAAGAAGCTATCGTCGAGGCAAGAGAAGAGAAAGACGAAAGGCGCTCCATCGAGGAACTTGTTGAGAAAAGACTTCGCAGGGAATCTGAATGCGAGGTTTTTTCATATAAGGGAAAGAGAAGGCTTGCTCAGAGCCTCGCGGGCAGGGGATTTTCCGTGGGGCTTATACTGGATGTGCTCAAAGAGATGGGAGAAGATCGCGCGAGCCTTAACCCCTGATACAGTCGTAAAAAGGCAGTCTTCTTTTCCCAAAATGCTTGGATTTGTTATGAAAAGACTTTTTACGACTTAAACCTTAAACGAGGAGATGTATGTTAATGACAGGCAGTGAGATCAGAGAGAAATTTCTTGAATATTTTAAAGAGCGGGGCCATGCGGTTGTGGCCAGTTCATCGCTTATCCCCAGGGAAGACCCGACATTACTCTTTACAAACGCTGGGATGGTTCAATTCAAGAGCCTTTTTCTGGGTCAGGAGACGCGTGATTACAAGAGAGCCACCACATCGCAAAAGTGTGTCAGGGCAGGGGGAAAACACAATGACCTGGAAAACGTCGGGTTTACCGCACGGCACCATACCTTTTTCGAGATGCTGGGCAATTTCTCTTTCGGCGACTACTTCAAGGATGAGGCTATAGCATGGGGCTGGGATTTTCTTGTGAATGTCATGGGCCTTCCCGAAGACAGGCTGTGGGTGAGTGTTTTCAGGGATGATGATGAGGCCTTTGAGATATGGAATAAAAGGGTCGGGGTGCCAGCCGAACGCATCGTGCGTATGGGGGAAAAGGACAACTTCTGGATGATGGGTGATACCGGTCCATGCGGCCCCTGCTCGGAGATATATTATGATCTGGGTAAAGGTGTGGGATGCGGAAGACCCGAGTGCAGTCTGGAATGTGAATGCGGTCGATATGTGGAGATATGGAACCTTGTATTTACGCAGTATGACAGAGACGAATCGGGGGTGTTGACACCCCTGCCTAGCCCCAACATAGATACAGGAATGGGGCTTGAACGACTGGCAGCGGTCATGCAGGGTGTGGAAAGCAACTACGATTGCGACCTCTTCCGGGACATCATTCTGCACATCGAAGGTGTGTCTGGCAGGAAATATAAGGATAACGAAGAATACGACATATCCATCAGGGTCATAGCCGACCACTGCAGGGCCATAACATTCCTTATCAGTGACGGAGTTCTTCCGAGCAACGAGGGGAGAGGGTACGTTCTTCGGAGGATACTGAGGAGGGCCGCCCGGCATGGGAAGCTCCTCGGTCTTGACAGACCTTTTCTGCATGACATGGTTCCCGTGGTTATAAAGGGAATGAAAGACTGCTACCCGGAACTCAGGGACAAGGAATCCTATGTAAGGAAAGTGATCATTAATGAGGAACAGCGTTTCATGGAAACCCTCGATGCCGGTCTGCGGATACTGAATGACGAAATGGAGTCTCTGGAAAAGAAGGGAGAGAAGGTAATCCCAGGCGGGATAGTGTTCAAACTCTACGATACCTTTGGCTTTCCGACCGATCTGACCGGAGAGGCCGCGATGTCACGCGGCATGTCCCTGGATATGGAGGGTTTTGAAAAATCCATGGAGGCCCAGAGAAAGAAGGCGAGAGAATCATGGAAGGGGAGCGGAGAAGAAGAGGTGGCGGATATCTACAGGGCTCTTTCCATAGATGGAATTTCCACGCTGTTCGCGGGGTACGAAGGTAATGCCGAAACAACCTCCCGCATCGTCGCAATCCTGAAGAACGATAGAAGAGTCGATTCCCTCTCGGAAGGCGAAAAGGGCGAGATATTTGTGGATAAAACCCCATTCTACGGAGAAGTGGGGGGGCAGGTGGGGGACGTTGGTGCCATAGCGGGTAGAGACGCGCTCTTCGATGTATGGGACACGCAAAAGCCCCTTGACGATCTCTTCACACACATAGGTAAACTCAAAGAGGGACAGATAAATGTTGGTGATGCTGTTGTTATGAAGGTCGATGTCGAAACGAGAAGGGCCGTAGAAGCGAACCATTCCGGCACACATGTGTTGCAGGCGGCCCTTAAAAGCGTGCTGGGTGATCATGTAAAACAGTCCGGCTCTCTTGTGAATTCCGATAGACTCCGGTTCGATTTCACCCATTTCGCGGGGATAGAAGATGAAGAAATGGAAAGGGTGGAAAGGCTGGCCAACGAGCACATAAGGAAAAACGTGCCGGTTTACACGAAGGTGCTGTCCCGTGAGGATGCCATGAACACAGGCGCCACCGCGGTGTTTGATGAGAAATATGGAGATGTGGTAAGGGTAGTCAAAATGGGAGATATCAGTATGGAACTGTGTGGAGGCACGCATGTCCTGCGCACGGGCGACATAGGGTTTCTGAAGATTGTCCATGAATCGGCGGTTGCTGCGGGTGTGAGGAGGATAGAAGCGGTGACCGGCAGGGAAGCCGTTCGATATGTGGAAAAAATGGAAACGGTGTTGAAGGATTCGGCCCTTCTTGTGAGAACCAACCCTCTGGATCTTTCGGAAAGGGTGGGCAAGTTATTGAAGCGTCAGAAGGAATTTGAAAGAGAAGTCGAAGCCCTGAAGGGGAAACTGGCGACGAAGGACTCCTCTGACCTCCTTGATAAAATAAAAGAAATAAAAGGTGTTAAACTGCTCGTATCCATGGTTGATGCGCCGGATGTGCGGACACTTCGTGATTTCGGGGATAAGGTGAGGGACAGGATTTCCTCCGGCGTTGTGCTGTTGGGAAGCAAAGTCGGGGATAAGGCCATGCTTCTGTGTATGGTAACGAAGGATCTTACAGACCGGTATAATGCTGGGAAGATAGTTGGAGAGATAGCGCCGGTTGTCGGGGGAAGAGGAGGAGGCCGTCCCGATATGGCCCAGGCCGGTGGATCCAAACCTGAGAAACTGGGAGAGGCGCTGGGCAGGATGGAAGAGATCCTGCTCAGGGACTGAGCATGTAATTGAAACTCCCCGTAGCTCCGTACAAGAGGGGCCTCCGCTTTTACTCCGACAAGTTGCGGGGGGGGGGATGCGCTCGTTGTTCAATTCAAGTGGTACACGGTACACGACCCAGTTTGGTTTCATCAAATGGGGGACATCTATCCAGACATAGGAGGTATTGTAAACATGACCGGATTTTCTGCTGATTATGAAAGTTTTTTCATAGGTGAGGGCGGTTTAAAGATTTTCTACAGGAGGTATCAGGCCAACCCTGAGAAGGCGCGGATGGTGATTGCACACGGGCTGGGTGAGCATTCCGGGCGTTATGGCAATGTTGTTGAGCGGCTTCTTCCCGAAGGTATAAGCGTATGGGCGCTGGACCACAGGGGACATGGACAAAGTGATGGTACCAGGGGGCATGTGTTCGCTTTTTTCCAGTACGTGGCGGAGCTCTCCAAGCTGGTTGAAATGGCCAGTTATGGAATAGCCGAAGGTGTAAAGGTCTTTCTCCTGGGGCACAGTCTGGGAGGGCTTATCGCCCTGCGGTTTGCCGCCGACTTTTCAAAAATGGTAGATGGTGTAATTGTCTCTTCGCCCGCGCTCGGGTTGCCGGGGGATCTCCCTGCCGTCAAGGCATTTGTCGGCAGGATTATGTCTGCCATCTGGCCGACTTTCAGCCTTGCCAACGAACTGGATGTACCGAAGATCTGCCATGATGAAGGGGTGGTTTGCGCTTACAGAGATGATCCTCTGGTCCATGACCGGGTTACCGCCCGCTGGTTTACCGAGTTTTTATCGGCCATGGAAGCCGCGAACCATTCGGCCACTGAGATAAAAGTTCCTCTGCTGATGCAGCTGGCGGGAGATGATCACCTTACGAATGTGGACGCGTCGACAAGCTTCTTTGACGCCCTGGGCTCCGACGACAAGACACTTTATGTCTACGACGGTCTCTACCACGAGATATACAACGAAAGAGAGGAACAGAGAAAACAGGTATTGGATGATCTGGACGCCTGGCTCTTGAAACATATTTAATACAAGAGGAGTCTGAAAATGGCGGAATATATCGGTGCTGTGGATCAGGGAACAACCAGCACCCGGTTTATCATTTTTGACCGCGGCGGAAAGATCGTCGGTCTCGATCAGAAGGGACACAGACAGATCTTTCCCAAACCAGGGTGGGTGGAGCATGATCCTCTTGAGATATGGAGAAATACTGGGGACGTCATCCGTGGCGCGCTGAGTAAGTCCGGAATTTCCGGGGCGGACCTCGCTGCGGTCGGCATTACAAACCAGCGCGAGACCACGGTGGTCTGGGAAAAAGATACAGGCAGGCCTTGCACCAATGCTATTGTCTGGCAGTGTACGCGCACAGTGGAAATTTGTCGTGAACTGACCAGGGATGGAGGCCAGGATAGATTCCGCGAGAAAACCGGCCTGCCCATATCCACCTATTTTTCAGGGCCGAAGATCAAGTGGATACTGGACAATATTCCCGGGGTGCGGGGAGACGCCCGCAGGGGCAAAGTCCTCTTCGGCACCATGGAGAGCTGGATAATCTGGTGGCTTACCGGCGGGCCTGACGGCGGCGTCCATGTGACCGATGTGACCAATGCCAGTCGCACCATGCTCATGGATCTGAATACTCTCGAGTGGGATGATGACATCCTGAATATCCTGGATATACCTCGGCATATGTTGCCGGCGATTGTTCCGTCCATCGATGGGAATTCCCGTGGCGTTACATCCGTGGACGGACCTTTAGGGGCGCGTGTTCCGGTATGCGGCGCCCTGGGAGACCAGCAGGCCGCCCTTGTGGGACAGGCCTGTTTTGAAAAGGGGGAAGCCAAGAATACGTACGGGACCGGCTGCTTCCTTTTGCTCAATACAGGTACGACGCCCGTTCCCTCCAGCCAGGGCCTGATTACCACGCTGGCCTATCAGATAAACGATGACAAACCGGTCTATTGTCTTGAAGGCTCCATCGCGATTGCCGGGGCCCTTGTGCAGTGGTTGAGGGACAATCTTGGCCTGATATCCAGTTCATCAGAGATCGAAGCACTGGCCGGCACGGTTGAAGACAACGGCGGGGTCTATTTCGTTCCCGCGTTTTCCGGGCTCTTTGCCCCATACTGGCGCAGTGACGCGAGAGGCGTGATCGCGGGTCTGACACAGTACGCGAACAAAGGTCACATTGCCCGGGCAGTGCTGGAGGCCAACGCCTATCAGACGAAGGATATAGTTGAAGCCATGAACAGGGATTCCGGCGTAGAACTGTCCGAGCTCAAAGTAGACGGCGGTATGGTGCACAATGAAATACTTATGCAGTTTGTGGCGGATATGCTGGATGTCCCTGTTATCAGGCCTGTGGTTTCAGAGACGACGGCCCTGGGAGCCGCCTATGCTGCCGGGCTTGCGGTGGGTTTCTGGTCCAATCTCGGCGAACTGAAGCAGAACTGGTCCGAAGAGAAGAGATGGCTTCCTGTCATGGCACAAAAAGACAGGGAAGAAAAATATCTTGGCTGGTATAAGGCGGTGCAAAAGACATTTGGATGGGTTGAAGAGGGCGGGGCCGGATAAGGGAAACTTTACTCTTTCCGCCCGGACAAAAAAATCCCCCGTCCTTACGCAAGGCGGGGGATTTTTCTTACAGATTATATAAAGGAGGGGAATTCTTTTTATTGTTTTTTCATGTACATTCGCGCTTCCCCGTAGAGCCTCCAGATACACAGGAATATAGCCAGTATGAAAAGACCCAGCATGAAACTGGGTTCAGTATTAAATTTGGAATCAATCCAGCGACCGGCATAGAGGAACATGAACGAGGATACAACTATAACAAACCCCCATACACTTATCTGTAATATCTGAGAAAGATTTGACCTCAGGTTCATTGAATTATGTGTGATCATCATGACTGCATCCTCCTTCCTTAATCGGTCCCCCGCGCAAAGGGCAGGGGCCTGAAATTTAACTTACCAGTGTTTTGAGTGCGTTTACGACAGGCGCCGTGAAGAGCGCTACGAGCACCGCGTAAAGAGCGAAAGAGCCGACAGCCTCGCTGAGATACAGTCTGGAATATTTCTGTTTCAGGGATGTGATGATCATACCTCCGACTATCAGGCATCCGAGATGGAAATAAGGGAAATTTCCAGCGTTACTTGCCGCATATTCCGCGTACCCGAATGAAGCGGTTGTCAGTACCACAAAAGCCGCCAGTACCAGTGTTTGAAATATTCTTTTCATGATTTGTATCCTCCTTTTGTTATTGTCTTTTGCCTTTTGGTAATGGAATAACCGTGCCAGTTCCAGGGTTTCGGGATAAAATAATTATAACATACTGAGTATATTAATGTTATTCTGACAGGTATGATAAGAAAATATGGTGTAAAGGTGTCGAGATACGCGATTGGTTAAAAGAAACGTCCAATCGGGTTTAATGAAATGTTCAGGCAGGGGTTAAGGGATCAAAATTTCAATGTAGGCATGGGGCTAAATCTCAGTACACCGGCTTTCTTCAGCGCGGTTACCACTTCGCACAGAGGAAGACCGATCACGTTGGTGTATGAGCCGCGGATTTCCTTTATGAAGAAGGACGCTTTCCCCTGTACCGCGTATCCACCCGCCTTGTCGTAAGGTTCGCTTGTCCTTATGTACCAGTCCATCTCATCCCGGGAAATATCCTTGAATATCACAGAGGATTCAACAGCATCGTTTACGATTACACCCTCACCCCCCTTCACAATAGCGAATCCGGTTATTACCCTGTGCTCCCGGCCGCTCAGCATGCCGAGCATCTGCTTTGCCTCACCGGGTGTTCTGGGCTTGCCGAGCATTTTCCCGTCTATTATTACTACAGTATCCGCGCCCAGAACCCACCTGCCGGGATTCCCGCGGGAGATTTCGAGGGCCTTTTCTCTTGACAGTCTCAGGACGTGAGCTTCGGGCGATTCTCCTTCCAGGGGTTTTTCATCAACCTCACTCGTAATTACTTCAAAATCCTGAATCAATTCGCCAAGGAGTTCTTTGCGGCGGGGTGAAGCCGATGCCAGTATAAATGATGCCTGCATGTTCATATCTCTTGTCTCTCCCTGTAATAGAAACCGGCATCAGATGAGGACATCGGAATGCCTCGTCATAACAGTCCCGGCAACCAAACGTTCAAACAACACCTGGAATGAGTCTGATCATAACCTTCCTTGTCCTGGGTCCGTCGAATTCACAGAAGAAGATCGACTGCCATGTGCCTAAAACCAGATTGCCATCTTCTACAAGAACAACCTCTGAGGAACCAAAAAGAGATGCCTTTATGTGAGCGGCGGAATTTCCCTCAGTATGTCTGTAATCGCCATACAGAGGAACAATTTTGTCCATTTCCATCAATATGTCTTTCGGCACATCGGGATCCGCATTTTCGTTTATTGTAACCGCAGCGGTCGTGTGAGGCACAAATATATAACATGCCCCATCTCTAACCCCGCTCTTCTTCAAGACAGCTCTTGCTTCCCCGGTAATATCGATCATTTCAAATCTCGAGTGTGTCTTTACGATAAATTGATCCATAGACCCATCCCCCATGCCAACACTGCAGGTCGAAAAAACATCACGAACCCACTGAAAAAGGTTCTGTACCAAATATATCTTTTGACTTAGAATGCGGTGTTGTCTATACTTTCCCTATTGGTAACCGTTCACAGTTTACGGTTACTGTAATATCAACTGGGTTAAGCTATCCCCAGAAACGCGTTGAGATGTGCTTGTCTGCATTCGAGCACATAAAAAACATCCGGCAGGCATGCCATGGAACCTGAAAAATTTTTGAGAGGGGTACACCTGTTTCAATCTCTCAGTCACCATGACAGCGAGCGTCTCGCTGCTTCTCTGAAGCGACGTTCTCTGAAGAAAGGAGAGGCGCTGTTCCGTAAAGGTGACGAGGGAACTTCACTCTATATAGTAAAATCAGGAAGTGTCAAGATTGTTCTTCCATCAGACATGGGGGATGAGGTCACGCCCGCAATACTGTCTGAAGGAGATTTCTTCGGTGAAATGGCGCTTCTGGACGGACTGCCGCGCTCGGCCGATGTAGTGGCGCTTGAACCTTCCGAGTTGCTGGCCCTTAATCAAAAGGATTTTCTGGCATTCCTGAAGGACGATGAAGAGGCTATACGGTCGATCTTTTCGTATCTCTCAATGCGACTGCGCAAGACAGACGACCTTTTGGAAGATGCTCACTTTCTCAACATCTCCACAAGGCTTGCCAGAAGACTTGTCGAGCTGTCCCAAAAATACGGTCACCAAAAGGAAGAGGGGGGGGCTATCCAGATCGACCTGAGTCTGACCCAGAAGGATCTCGCAAGCATAGTTGGAGCTACAAGGGAAAGCATAAATAAGGAATTGAGAATCCTGCGGGAAAAGGGATTAGTCAACACCGAAGGGAATACCATTAAGATCCTCAACATGGAACGCCTCGAAAAGCGTGCCCATCTGTAAAAACCCATGTAATATATTTCACACCGGAGATATGAAGCCTTTCATTGCATTCACCCATAATCTTTAGTATAAATTAACAGTCGGTTTGTACGCTATGGAGTTTCAGGATTTCTTCGCAAATAACAGGGGGTTGTAGTAATGTTGCTTTATGCGGAATGCCTTTTGCAAATTTTCTCGGCAATTCTGGGCGCTGTCGTTGGAAGCTTTCTCAACGTATGCATTTACAGGATTCCATCGGGAAAATCTATTGTGTTCCCCGCGTCTCACTGTCCAGCCTGCAAGCATCCCATAAAATTCTACGACAACATACCGATCATCAGCTACCTTATGCTCAGGGGAAAATGTCGGCATTGCAGCAAAAGAATATCTCCGCTCTACCCGGTGATAGAACTGCTGTCCGCTGTTATGTCCGTGCTCCTCTTCCGGAGATACGGCCTGTCGCCCGACTATCTCTTTGCCTTTCTGTTCACGTGCGCCCTGATCGTCATAACTTTTATCGACCTGAAACACCAGATCATCCCGGACGTGATAAGCCTGCCGGGCATACCGCTGTTCGCACTGGCGGCCATTTTCTTCATGGATGTCACGTTCAGGGACTCCCTGATCGGCATCCTGGCGGGCGGAGGATTTCTCTTCCTGATCGCCCTCGGATATCAGCTCCTGACAAAGAGAGAGGGAATGGGAGGAGGAGACATTAAACTGCTGGCCATGGTAGGGGGCTTTCTGGGATGGCAGTCTCTGTGGTTTGTCATCATGGCAAGCTCCCTTATTGGCGCGGTCGCGGGCGTATCAGTCATGATCTCAAAGGGAAAAGATACAAAATACGCCATCCCCTTCGGACCGTTCCTGTCCATCGGCGCCATTGCCTATATCTTCTGGGGTAATATGGTCATGAAACTTTTGTTTTACAGGTAGGCAGAAATGATAGCTGGCACACAAAAAAAAACCGGCTTCACGCTGATAGAAATGATGATTGTGATTGCCGTTATAGCGATCCTCGCCAGCATAGCGGCGCCGAATCTTCAGTCCTATATGGCTCAGAGAAGATTAAACGGGGCCGCAAGGCAGGTTATGACGGACCTGATGGCAGCGAGAAGCAATGCGGTCAGTCTTAACCAGAAGGTAAAGGTTTTCTTTGGGAGCAATCATACATATCAGGTATGGAATGACGTGGACGGCAATGGGACTGTTGCCAACGATGAAGGCGATGATATTGAAAGGGACATCCATCCTGACTATCATGATGTGACCTTCAGCGCATCGGCTGATCCGGTTTTCCAGCCAAGAGGGACGGTGTCACCCTCCAGTACGATAACCCTTACAAATTCCAGCGGGTTAAAATATGTTAAGGTTGCCCTTACCGGGCGTGTAAAGATAGATGATACACCATAAACGCTGTAATAACCGGGGGAATCAGAGGAAGAGAAAATGAACAAGATCGCCAATTCCACCTGTCTGCCGTGCCGGCACAGGCAGAGCGGCTTTACACTGATAGAAATCATGATAGCCATGTTTGTCCTTTCGGTTGGCCTTCTGGGTGCAGCGGGCGTGGCGACAACAGTTATCAATGGAAACGTATTCAGTAATAAGATTACCACTGCAACAACACTGGCTCAGGACAAGATGGAAGAACTTAAAGGCACGGCCTATGCGAGCATTACACCCGGCGGTCCCGAGACACTGGAGTCTATCTACACAAGGACATGGACGGCCACCCCGGATTCACCTGCCGCAGGCATGAAAGCCATCGACGTTACGGTGACATTTCCGTGGAAAGGCGCCACACATAACGTTACACTCAAGACAATAGTGGCGGAATAATGGAATATCTCAAGAGAAAAGACAAAAAAGCGCACCATCCATCCCCGGAAAGCAACCGCGGGTTCACCATGATCGAATTATTGATCGCCATGGCCGTTGGACTCGTTCTCCTTGGCGCCATGTATGGCGTCTTTACCATGCACAACAAGACCTTTGGCACGCAGGAACGGATCGCCGAGATGCAGCAGAATGCCAGGGCTGCCATGGACATTATGACCAGAGAAATACGGATGGCAGGGTACGACCCCCTCGACTCGGCGGGTGCGGGAATCGTCAATGCCGGGACAGGTTCCATTAACTTCACTCTCGATATAACGAGCACATACGGCTCCGATTCACCCGATGGAGATACCGCGGATCCAAATGAGAATATCACCTACTCACTCTACACGGCAGACGGCATACAGAAGCTCGGTCGCAAGTCGCAGGCAACCGCCATCATTCAACCGGTTGCCGAATATGTTCAATCCCTCGCATTTCAATACTGGGACGCAAACGGCGCCGCAACCACTACTGCGGCAGATGTACGCCGGATACAGGTTGCCCTTACGGTGCAAACCGACAGACCGGATCCTGATTATGCACCCAATAGCGGTTACAGAACATATACTCTGACGTCTGTCATAACCCCGAGGAATCTCGGCTTTTAAAAGGGGGTAATTTTTCATGAAGATAAAAAAACAGTTTGATACAGCATTGAACAATGAAAGGGGAATGGTCCTAGTTGTATCTATTTTACTGCTTGCCGCCTTGACCATCCTTGGAACCACAACCGTCATGCAGACCTCAACTGATCTGAAGATAAGCACCAATTACAAAACAAGCAGGCAGGCCTTTTATGATGCCGATGCCGGCGTCCAGTACGTACTGAAGAAGCTGGCCATCGATTTGGATGATTCGGACTCCAATACTGTAGATTTGACGGCAGATCCAATATCTCTGAGCTATTCCACACCAAGCGGATTTTCTTTCACCCTTCCAACCGTGCTGACATCGCTGGGAAGCGACCAGTACAGTTTCCTGGTCACTGGACAAGGATCCAATAATTCAGAAGCTGTTATTGAAGTTACTTTCGCTGTGGAGCAAAAGAGCGCTTTTGATTATGGCCTCTTCACCAATGGATTGTTGGACCTTAAATCGGATGCCCATATTTACAGCTATGACTCGCGTGATACCCCCAACCCCGACCCGACAACCTTTCCCGGCGCATCTACGGGAGAAGCAGACATTGGAAGCAACACTGAGATCAGCACCAAGATGGCGACGTATATCGACGGCGATCTCGCCCTGGGGGCAGATACCTCTGGTACTGATGCCGTATGGACCGATACAGGAACACCTACCGTAACCGGCACGGCCGGCACAACGGTAGGACACGTTGATCCCGATCCCCTGGGAGCCAACGATCCGAACTCCGAACTCTACGATAAATTCATTGATATTGTTACCACCAATGATAACGGCACCGCAGGTGACAGCTCTCCCCTTGAGGGGGCTACAGCGATAAACCTCGGCAACGGGGGAACGTTGACGCTGACGGCAGGCGATTATTATCTTACAAGCATTGTCCTGAAGAATGGTTCGACCCTTGAAATAGACGCGACTGCCGGACCAGTCAATATCTACCTCGACGGCATTGTCGACGCGGAAGACGGTGAGCTTGAAGCAAAAAACGGCTCTGCCATTAATAATTTGTCCCAACCGACCGATTTTGCAATCTTCTCAAATTCCACTCAGGATATTACCTTCAAGCACTCGAGTGATTTTAAGGGAATGGTCTACGCTCCGAACGCCCACGTAGAGTTGAAGAATACGGCTGGCGTTTACGGTCTGATCTGGGGAAATACGGCAACGATTCACAATTCCGGAGAGTTTTACTTTGACGAGGCGATAAAGGATAAATATAAATCTCCTAACAATTATACAATAACTATTCTTTCCTGGAAGGATGATTCTCTCGTCAATTAATTGTTGATAGAGTTCCGGATATGAGCGGCGGTTTTTAGGAAGAAGTGTAGAACAGACCGTTATCCGGAGTCTGGGAATCTATTTTTTCTCCCACCAGCCTTCTGGCATCTTTCCATTATTCTTTTTTATCAGCTCAGCAGTAAGGTCATACATCTTCGCGGAAATCTTTTTCGCTTCGTCCCTCGCTTCTTCCCTGGCTTTTGAATCTTTATTTTTATCAGCTTCCCTCACTCTATCTAGGGCTCTTTTCAGTTCAGTCTCCAGCTGTGACTTTTTTTCTTTATAGTAACTGATATCTATTTTTTCTTCTGCTTTTTTATCCTTCAGGTCATTCGTTTCGGACGGCGTTTCTGCCACCTTCTGACTGCTTTGCGATTTTTTATATATTATATTTTCTGAGGCTGCCTTCTCTATCTTCCTGACCGAATCTTTTTGAATCCCCGCGACCCCGCCATAGATGTAAAACTTTATCTGATTACCTTCGCCCCAGTACCTGAGAGTCTTAAATTCTCCTCCATTTTTTAGCCGGATAAGGTAGGCGGCATCGCCAGTAACTGGAAAAGCCAGGGCCAAAAAGGAAAGAAACATTACAATCATCAGGATTGATTTTCTCATAACGACATCACCAGTAAACATACACACAAGAGACAATAGAAAAAATAAGCCCTTATGTCAAACACTTTCACGAAGAAAAAACAGGGTTATCGATCACACCAACACCAAATTGCAGAAAACCACCAAAACAGCTTGACTTGGAAAGGCCCTGTATATATCATCAAGGCGGATTAAAAATTGAAAGGTCGGGAGGTAGGGCTTATGGGTACAGAAAAGAGATACTGCTCTGTATGTGCGTGGAGAGGCACATGTGCTAAACGGTTTTCAGTTTCCAAAGATTCCAGCGGAAGAGTTCATTGTCCTGACTTTACAAAAGATCTTGCCATCAAGGATGACGATATTGACGAAATAGAGAAAATGGACAAAAAATAAATTGACAAAACGGATGAAAAACTTGTAGAAGTGCGCCGTTTTGAAGTTATCTGAGAAAGGTTGGCCTTCGGGCCAACTTTTTCGTTTTCTGCATAAGAAATAAGGCTCGAAGAAACCCCCATGAAAAAGAGACTTGCCAGACTACTTGAAGAATCAATTGATTCCTGCATTGAAAAGGAAGTACTAAAAAAAACGGACATTCCCTTCATAGAAGTAGAGCTTCCGAAAGAGGGCTCTCATGGCGATTATGCGTCCAACATAGCCATGGTGCTTGCATCGAACCAGAGGGAAGCACCCAGCAGGATAGCAGAACGTATCGTCGAAAACATCAACGACAGCAACCGGATACTGGACACGATAGAAATAGCCGGGCCAGGCTTCATAAACTTTTTCATCAGAAGCAGTGTATGGCCTGCCCTTCTAAAAGAGGTGGACACGCTCGGAGAGGAGTACGGTGAATCCAATATCGGGAATGGCATCAGGGTTCAGGTGGAATTTGTAAGCGCCAACCCCACGGGCCCGCTTCATATAGGACATGCCAGAGGCGCCGTCATCGGCGATGTCATCGCCAGCATTCTCCAGACATCAGGGTTCTCGGTGTCCAGAGAATACTACATAAACGACGCCGGCAACCAGATGAACATGCTGGGAGAATCCGTGTACTACCGTTATCTGGAACTGATGGGGGAAAACGTCTCCTTCCCCGAAACCTGTTACCAGGGGGGATACATCACGGAGCTTGCCCGGGAAATATACGTCAAGTTCGGCGACAGGTTCCGTTCAGATAAAGAGGGGGCAATCCCCTTTATGACGGAGTATGCGGCAGGATCCATCCTCGGCGGGATAAAGGAAGACCTTGAGACGCTGGGCGTGGTCTTCGATCGCTATTTCAGCGAAAAAGAACTGTACAAGAACGATGACGTGGCAAAGATCCTTCAGAGACTTCAAAACGAGGGATTCATATACGAAGAAGGGGGCACACTGTGGTTCAAGACGATGGATTTCGGCGATGAAAAAGACAGGGTCGTTGTCAGGGAAAATGGCGAGCCCACCTATTTTGCCGCTGATATCGCATATCACTGGGACAAATACGCACGGGGATTTGACAGGGTCATCAATGTATGGGGAGCGGACCATCACGGGTACATACCGAGAATGCAGGCGTGCATTCAGGCACTCGGCAGGAAGAAGGAAGACCTCGGAGTTGTCCTGGTCCAGCTGGTGAACCTCCTCAGAGGCGGCGTTCCTGTTCCCATGTCAACCAGGGCCGGCGAATTTGTAACCATAAGGGAGGTAACCGATGAGGTGGGGAAGGACGCAGCCAGATACAATTTCCTTATGAGAAGGTCAAACAGTCATCTTGATTTTGACCTGGAACTTGCGAAGGCTCAATCAAGTGAAAACCCCGTCTATTATGTGCAGTACGCCCACGCCAGGATATCCAGCATTATGAGGCTCGCCGCGGAACAGGGGTACCAGATTCCAGTCTACGGTGAAATCAAACCCGACCTTCTTACCACTGCGGAAGAATGCGAACTTATCAAGATAATCGACACGTTCCCGGAGATGGTTGAAGGAAGCGCAAGGGCACTCGAACCACATCGCATACCCTATTACATAAATGATCTCGCCTCTGTTTTTCACAGTTTTTACAACAAGCACAAAGTTGTTTCAGATAACGTCGAGCTGACAAAAGCGAGGTTGTTTCTGATCAAATCTACCAGTACAGTGATCAGAAATGCCCTCAGATTATTAGGAGTTTCGGCACCCGAACGTATGTAAAGATCAAGGACAGACTAATGCCTCAGAAAAATGGAGTTTTCGAATTCAGGCTGGGCAGATTCGGTCTGGTTTTTCTGACCCTGGTGATCGCCCTGTTACTGTTATTTTTCTTTGTGTGTGGGGTGATGGTTGGAAAAAATATTGAAAGTTATCCTAAAAAAATAGCAGATATGCCCGGCACCATAAAGGAAAAGATTATAAAAAGCAGGGTTGCTGCGACATCTACAGACAAAAAAGAAGACGAAATCAAATTTACCTTTTATGACACGCTCAAGGAAAGCGACAAAGATGTAAAGGAAAAGTTTGAGGACAAAGGGGGCTCTTACTCTGAGAAGTATAAACCACCTGAGGAGAAACAGGCCGGTGGACTGTATGTGATCCAGATAGCCTCTTTCAAGGACAAAGATAAAACAGAGATTCTGAGGGCAAAGTTGTCCGATATGGGATATTCTCCAAGGGTGGATAATATCGAACTTAAATCAAAGGGGAAATGGTTCCGTGTAAAACTGGTGGGCTTTACCACGTATGATGATGCCAGTAAGGTCGCATCCCTGGTGGAAAAAAAGATAAGGGGCATCAAATGCCTTATTATAGAGAACAGGGGAAATTAGAATAAACTGTCATGTTTGAAAATTTAACCGAGAAACTGGACAACGTTTTTAAAAAACTCAAGGGAAGAGGTATCCTCAACGAAGAAAACGTCAAGGCAGCCATGAAAGATATCCGCATGGCGCTCCTTGAAGCGGATGTCAATTTCAAGGTGACCAGAGAATTTATCGAGGATGTCAGTGAGCGAGCCATAGGCCAGGAAGTCCTCGACAGCATAAGTCCCGGTCAGCAGATAGTCAAAATCGTTCACGGCCGGCTCGTTGAATTAATGGGAGCAGAGAGCAGCCATCTGAACCTTTCCAACCGGTTTCCAGCTCCCGTCATGCTTGTCGGTCTTCAGGGATGCGGCAAGACAACAACCGCGGCAAAGCTCGCCCGCCATCTGACAGGCCAGAAACACAGGGTTTCCCTGGTCTCTGTCGACGTCTACAGACCCGCAGCCATCGAGCAGCTGAAGATTCTCGGAGAGAGCATCAATGCGAACGTATACAATTCAAAGGATCAAAGGGATCCGGTAAAGATCTGCGTTGAGGCCGTTGAAGACGCGAAAACGAACGGCTTTGACACCCTGATCATAGACACGGCGGGCAGGCTGCACATCGACGACAAGTTGATGGACGAATTAAAAAGAATAAAAGACACTATAAATCCGTCCGAGATACTCTTTGTCGCCGATGCCATGACAGGACAGGATGCGGTCTCGGTAGCCGAAAAGTTTGATGACCTGTTGGGTATAGATGGCGTTGTGCTGACAAAGATGGACGGTGACGCGCGTGGAGGAGCGGCACTGTCTCTGAAAAAAGTGACCGGAAAACCCGTCAAATTCATCGGCATGGGTGAAAAGACCGACGCACTGGAAGTTTTTCACCCGGAACGTATGGCATCCAGAATCCTCGGCATGGGCGATATATTGACCCTTGTCGAGAAGGCCCAGACGACAGTAGATGAAAAGGCCGCGAAAGAACTGGAAAAAAAGATAAGAAAAGATTCATTTACACTGGACGATCTGAAAAAACAGCTGGCACAGATAAGAAAGATGGGGCCGCTTCAGGACATACTTGGAATGATACCCGGGCTTGGGAAGATAAAGGCCCTGAAGAACGCGACGCCGGATGAACATGAACTGGTAAAGACAACCGCCATCATTGATTCCATGACAGAAAAGGAACGTACCAACTACAAGATTATAAATGGACAAAGGAGAAAAAGGATCGCCAAAGGAAGTGGTACTACCGTGCAGGATGTAAACAATGTTCTTAAGAATTACATAGAGATGAGGAAAATGATGAAGAAGTTGACAAAGGGAGGAATGAAATCAATGAAGAGGGGCAATTTGCCCTTTAAATAAAATAAAATATATGTTAGGGATAGTGGCTGGATTAAAATTCATCATCAGGAGGTAGTAACCCGGGGAATGGCAGTTAAAATAAGATTGACGCGAATGGGCGCAAAGAAGAAACCCTTCTACAGGATTGTGGTGGCTGAAAATGAGGCGCCACGGGATGGAAGGTTCATCGAAATCGTTGGAAATTACGATCCAATGAAGGATCCGGCTGAGATAAATCTCAAGGAGGATCGGGTGATGGACTGGTTGTTAAAGGGAGCCATACCGACTCAGACGGTATCAAGTCTCCTTAAAAAGAAGGGGCTTATTGCACCCAAGGCGGAAAAAGCGCGGATAGAGGGTTAGGAAAACAGACGATCTACATCTTACTTACTCTTAAGAATCAGTGGAGGTTGTTGCGATGAAAGACTTGGTCAAGTATATGGCTCAGGCTTTGGTAGATTATCCTGATGATGTTGGTTGCACCGAGGTGGTTGGCGAGCAGACTTCTGTCATTGAATTGAGGGTTGCAAAGGATGACTTGGGAAAGGTTATCGGAAAACAGGGAAAAACCGCAAAGGCGATGAGAACCATCTTGAGCGCCGCGTCAGCCAAGATCCACAAGAGGGCGGTCCTCGAGATCATAGAATAAGTGGACAACCTGCTTAAGATAGGAAAAATCGTTAAAACCAGCGGCCTTAAAGGCCGGCTTAAGGTTCTTTCATATTGTGAATCGGCAGAAACGCTTGAAACACTGGAGAATGCCTTCGTAGGCGAAGATAGCGGGCATGTATCCTCCTTTAGCGTCAGGGTCATGGGAATTAAACGGGGGTCTTTCTCCATTGATCTTGAGGGTGTGGAAAGCGTGAAGGCAGCCGGCGAACTAATAGGGCGCTATATCTTCGTGCCTTCGGAAAATCTTCCTGACGGCGAGTACTATTGGAAAGATATAATAGGACTTGATATTGTTACGGAAGATGGCCTGGAACTGGGACGGATAACAGCTATTCTGCCAACGGGAAGCAGTGATGTCTACGTCTGCAGCGGCAGCGAAGGGGAAACCTTTATTCCGGCGTTCGATGACGTGGTAAAAAAGATCGATATTGAAAAAGGCATTATTGTTGTGAAACTGCCCGAAGGACTGTAGAATGATTGTTTTTGATATTTTGTCTGTCTTTCCGGAGATGTTTCGCTCTACCCTCGACAGCAGTCTTATAAAAAAATCCATAGACAAGGGCCTGATCAAAGTAAATCTCCACGATATTCGCGACTATACCTGGAACAAACATAGAACTACCGACGACGCCCCTTACGGAGGGGGTGGTGGAATGGTGATGAAGGTGGAGCCCGTCGCAAATGCCCTGAAGGCCATTGTCCCCACCCGAGGCGAAACGCTTGTTGTCCTCCTCTCACCGCAGGGAGAAACATTCAAACAGAAGACCGTGGAAGAACTCTCTCTATGTTTCAGAATAGTCCTGATATGCGGGCACTATGAGGGGATAGACGAGCGAATCAGGGAGCACCTCATTGATAGAGAAATATCAATAGGTGACTATGTCCTGAGCGGCGGAGAGCTGCCCGCGATGATTGTTGTGGATGCTGTTTCGCGTCTTGTGCCGGGTTTTGTGGGAAACAGCGAATCGGTGCTGTACGATTCTTTTTCAACCGGACTCCTTGAAGGACCCCACTATACGAGACCCAGGGAATATGAAAACTGGAAGGTTCCGGAAGTGCTGCTTTCGGGACACCAAAAGAAGATAGACGAATGGAGGCGCAGGGAATCCCTCAAGAGAACACTGCAGAGAAGACCTGATATGCTCAGACAGACTAATCTTACGGAAGAGGACAAAAGGATGCTCGAAGAGCTTGCAGGAGATCCTCAACTTGTGTAAGAATCTTTATATTGCTCTTTTACACTACCCCGTTTACAACAAGAAGGGCGATGTTGTAACAACGTCTGTGACCAATATGGATATACACGACATATCAAGGGCCGCCAGAACTTATGGTGTGAAACGCTTTTACATCATAACACCGATAGAACAACAGCAGGTGTTCGTCAAACGTATTCTGCATCACTGGCAGAAGGGATATGGCACTACGTACAACCCTTCAAGGAAACAGGCTTTCGATACCGTGAGGCTGGAAGGCACCCTTGATGACACAATAATGGCTATATCGCAGGAGACCGGGGGCAAGGTCAATGTGGTGGTTACAAGCGCCTCACCCCGGGAGAATTGCCTGACCTGTGAGGATCTGAGAGAAAAGATATCGGGAAGCAAAGAGGCCTTCCTTATAGTCTTTGGAACGGGTTGGGGAATAGCAGAAGAGCTTACTGAGAAAGCTGACTTCTTCTTGGAACCGATAAGAGGAAACTCGGATTACAATCACCTGTCCGTCCGGTCGGCGGCAGCCGTCACGCTGGACAGATTGTGTGGACAATAACTAAATGCAAATATGATTTTTCAGAGGAGGATTTTGGACTATGAATGTTCTCGACATGCTTGAAAAAGAACAAATGAGAGCAGATATTCCCGGGTTCAAGCCGGGTGACACCGTGAAGGTGTATGTGAAGATTATAGAGGGTCAGAAGGAAAGGATCCAGGTTTTTCAGGGATCCGTCATACGCAAAAGAGCGGGGCAGAACCGCGCCACTTTTACCGTCAGGAAGATATCTTCCGGCATAGGGGTCGAAAGGACGTTTCCCCTCCACTCTCCCATCATAGACAAGATAGAGATAGTGATGAAGGGCAGGGTAAGGCGTTCAAGGTTATATTATCTGAGGGGACTAACCGGCAAGAAGGCAAGGATAAAGGAACTTGGCAGAAGGTGAAATGCATGAGTTTGAACTGCGCACCAGTCGGCGTGGCTTTGACGCGATCGCCGGCGTAGACGAGGCTGGAAGGGGACCCCTTGCGGGCCCCGTTGTCGCGGCTGCGGTAATTCTTCCTTCAGGTTACATAAACGGGGAGATCAGAGACTCGAAGAAGCTGACTCCCCGGAAAAGAGAAACCCTGTACAAGATAATCGGGAACGACGCCATCGCTATTGGTCTGGGCGTGATAGAAGCTTCGACCATAGACAGAATCAATATTCTTCAGGCAACACTGGCGGCAATGAAAATGGCCGTTTCAAATCTCTCCCCCCAACCGGATTATATCTTCATAGATGGAATAAATAATATCAATATCCCCATCCCGCAGGAAACAATCATCAGGGGAGATTCCCTTAGTGTTTCCGTGGCGGCAGCTTCCATAATAGCCAAGGTATCAAGAGATCAGATCATGGACAGGTATCATGTCCTGTACCCCCAGTATAACTTCCTCAAGAACAAGGGATACGGCACAAAGGAACATCGAGAGGCAGTGAAAGAATATGGCCGTTGCAAGATCCACAGGAGATCTTTCAGGATCAAATAACATAGAAAAGGGCAAGAAGGGTGAAGATATGGCGGCCGCCTGCCTGAGAAAAGAAGGGTACAAAATCGTCGAGAGAAATTACAGGTGCCTCTATGGAGAAATTGACATTATCGCCATGGATGCCGAAGATATAGTCTTTATCGAGGTAAAGAGCAGAAAATCGGACAATTTCGGCTCGCCTGAAGACGCAGTCGGCATAATCAAACAGAGAAAAATTTCAAAAGTGGCGCTAAACTATCTGCAGGAAAAGAAACTCACCGACCACAACGCGAGATTTGACATTGTGGCTATCAGGTTGCTACCGCAGGGCAACCGGGTGGAAATCATAAAAGACGCCTTTGACCTGAGCTGTTGACCGAAAACCATCATGCAAAAAGGAATATTATACATCGTTTCCACTCCCATAGGCAATCTGGAGGATATAACCCTGCGTGCTATCCGCATCCTCAGAGAAGTCCGGCTGATCGCGGCTGAAGATACACGCAGGACAAGAATACTGCTCAACGCCTACCAGATTGATACACCCCTTACAAGTCTCCACGACCGGAATGAGCTGAAAAAGAGCATCCATCTGATAGCCAGACTGAACGAGGGAATGGATATAGCCTATGTCTCCGACGCGGGCACACCAGGGATATCCGATCCGGGATATATCTTCGTTAAACAGGCCATTTCTGAATCCATAAAAGTTGTTCCTGTTCCCGGACCGGTCGCCGCGGTTGCCGCTCTTAACGTCTCCGGTCTTCCCATGGACAGTTTCGTCTTCTTCGCGTTCCTGCCCTCCCGCCGCGGGAAGAGAAGACAACTGCTGGAATCCATCAAAGAAGAATCAAAAACCATGGTATTTTATGAATCACCCAATCGGCTTGTCGCTACCCTTCAGGATATCAGTGAAGTTCTCGGGGACAGACAGATTGCAGTGTCCAGAGAACTGACAAAGATATACGAAGAAACCCTGCGCGGCGCTGTAAGTGAGATCAGTGAATCTCTCCATGGAAAAAAGATAAAGGGAGAAATCACACTGGTAATTTCGGGAGCCACAACCAGTCCCGACAAGTCGGGATCCCCGGACGAAATACGGGCAAGGTTTCAGGAAGCACGAAAAGACCCGGGATCATCCACCAGAGATATAATAAACACACTCTCGGAAGAAATGAATATGCCGAGAAAGGAAATATACAGACAGGTTCTTGATTTCATAAAGAAAGACTCGAATAACGAAGCATCCTGATATCTTTTTTCCACTCTATCCTTTCCCATTCTTTATTATACATTTACAGTAGATTGCAGACTGAAAAGTGTCTGATTTTGTTACAGAAAAACTTTTCAACCATTTGTTAATACACGGGTTTCTTTATTTTTTTTTCAGGCTTGACTATTCAGGGACAAGTTGGTATGACGCCTCCAGGTGGCAATTGGGGGGTTGTCTAAGCAACAGGAGGGTTGTCTAAGCGAAGGGAGGCTGTAAGATGGAATCCTTTAAACAACAGGCAGAAAGACTTCTTGGTGCAGTAGATGTAGCGATTAACGGTTCACGGCCCTGGGATATTAAGTTACATAATGAAGAATTATACCAGAGAGTCCTTTCTCATGGTTCGATGGGTCTTGGCGAGGCCTATATAGATGGCTGGTGGGACTGTGACAGGCTTGATGAATTCTTTCACAAAATCTTATCCGGAGGATTGGATGAGAAGGTCAGGGATTGGAAGGTAGTCATTCAACATCTAAGGGCAAGCCTCCTCAACCTGCAGAGGAAATCAAGGGCGTTTCGTATCGGTGAGCTCCATTATGATATAGGAAATGAACTCTATAAATCAATGCTCGATAAACGTTTGACTTACACATGCGCCTATTGGAAAGATGTCAAGACGCTTGATCAGGCACAGGAAGCCAAGTTTGATCTCGTCGCCGGAAAGATAGGTCTGAAAGAGGGCATGAAGGTTCTTGACATCGGCTGTGGCTGGGGAAGTCTTGCCAGGTACGCCGCTGAGAAATATGGCGCCGAGGTTGTCGGTATCACCGTTTCAAAAGAACAGGTAAGACTTGGAATGGAACTGTGTAGCGGGCTCCCAGTGGAGATAAGATTGCAGGATTATCGGGATGTTGATGAGAAATTTGATCGTATCGTTTCCCTGGGCATGATTGAACATGTTGGGCAGAAGAATTATCGAACAATGATGAAGATGGTTCACCGTTGTCTGAAGGATGATGGGTTGTTCCTTCTGCATACGATAGGCGGCAATAAGTCTGTAAAAGAAACTGATCCATGGATTAATAAATATATTTTTCCGAATGGCATGATACCTTCAATAAAACAACTCGCAAAATCCTTTGAAGGTTTGTTCGTTATGGAAAATTGGCAGAATTACGGCACAGACTATGACAAAACACTAATGGCATGGTTTGAAAACTTTGATAGAAACTGGGATAACATAAAGCATGTCTATGATAAATACTTTTATCGCATGTGGAAATATTATTTACTCTCCTGCGCGGGCTCATTCCGCGCGCGTAAGAATCAATTGTGGCAGATAGTGCTTTCGAAAAAGGGACTGAAGGACGGCTGGGAATACTTATATTGAAGGCTCCTCCCTAATTTAGCCGGAGAAAATAGCTCAAGCATTCCAGGGTGGTCTTTCTTCCCTTCACTCGAGCCCTTGACTCCTTGTACCCTTCCGGTAACTACAACTAATCGAGAGATGATCCAGATCACGATACTTGACACCAGAATATTTAACTGGTATGACCTCTTACCAGGGAGGCATACGCGATGAAACCAGGAAACCTTTTTCACCCGGCCCGGCATACGGAATACAGGCTGGTCACAGCCATCCTTGACGGCACTTATCCGCCGGGATCGAGCCTTCCCAGTGAAAGGTCGTTCGCGGAGCAGATCGGGGTAACGAGGCAGACTCTCAGAGAAACTCTCCAGCGCCTCGCGGCCGAGGGATGGGTTACTATCCGGCACGGAAAGTCCACCGTGGTTAACGATTACTGGAAGGAAGGCGGCCTGGGTCTGCTCAGTTCCCTTACGAAATATGGAGAATCTCTTCCCGGTAGATTTATCACACATCTTCTTGAGTTCAGGGTCGTCCTGATTCCTCCCGTTGCTCGTCTTGCCATCGCCAGTTCACCCGGGGTCTTCCGGGAATATCTCAATCTCTTCAGGAACCTGGGGGACAACACACCGGCCTTCGCTGACTACGACTGGAAACTGCAGGTACTATTCGTCAGGTATTCCGGAAACCCGATATATCCCCTGATTCTCAACGATTTCTCCTCCATTTTCAAGGTCATGGCGTTTCGCTACTTCAGCCTGAAAGAGGGAAGAGAGTCATCACGCGACTACTATCTTCAACTCTTGCGTTCGATCGAGCAGGAAAAAGGAAACACCGAGCAGATTGTCCGCTCGGTCCTGGAAAAGAGTATCGGCATCTGGAAAAATGTAGTGCTTAGGACCACGGGGGACATGACCTGATTTGGTTTTATTTTCATCAAATCGGAATCGTGTCCCCAGACAATACAACAAATAAAAGAAGGACTAAGAAAATGGAAATAAAAAATCTGCAAGAAGAATGGGATCTGGTTGTAATAGGAGGCGGCATAACGGGTGCCGGCATTTTCAGGGAGGCCATACGCATGCGCCTTAATGTACTCCTTGTGGAACGGATGGATTTCGCATGGGGAACATCGAGCCGTTCCACAAAGCTGGTTCATGGCGGTCTCCGCTACCTCAAAGACGGTCATCTCCTCCTGACGAAGGAGTCCGTTGAAGAACGTGAACGCATGCTCAAAGAAGCTCCTGGGCTGGTCGAGCAGGTAGGGTTTCTCATGCCCGTTTACAGGGGCACATCACCCGGAAAATGGTCGCTCGATATCGGTCTTATCCTCTACGATCTTATGGCGCGTGAAAAACAACACCAGTTTTACGATACCAGGGAGTTTTCCGCCCTTACACCCCATCTTAAGAGAAAGGGACTTGCGGGAGGTTTTCGTTTTTTTGACGCCCAGACTGACGACGCGAGACTCGTGCTGCGCCTGATCAATGAAGCTGTCGCATCCGGCGGCTGCGCCCTTAATTACACGGCGGCAAGAGAAATACTCCGTAATGGTGATGAGAAGGTCGTGGGAGTGGTGATAGAAGATACAGAAACTCTTGAGAGGAAAACCATTTCAACAGGCGCGGTCATCAACGCGACCGGGGCCTGGGGAGAAAAGCTGCATCCCTCACCTGATAAGAAGCGGCACCTGCGCCCACTGCGGGGAAGCCATATCGTCTTTCCCTATTCCGTTATTCCCATTGACAGGGCAGTGACAATGGTTCACCCCGCCGACAACAGACCAGTATTCGCGATCCCGTGGGAAGGAGCCGTCCTCGTTGGAACCACCGATATAGACTACAGGGGAGATATACAAAAAGAACCTTCTGTTACAGAAGAAGAAATATTATACCTGCTGGAGGTTATCCATACGTTCTTCCCCTCCCTTGATGTATCCGTGGATAATTGCATATCAACATTTGCCGGTATCAGACCGGTGCTCAGCGAAGGCAAGCTTTCCCCTTCGGAAGAATCACGCGATTATGTCGTCTGGAAAGATAAGGGACTCGTTACCGTAACTGGTGGAAAGCTGACAACATTTCGAAAGATGGCATGGGACACACTTAAAGCGGCCAAGGCTTTCCTGCCACCGGTTCGATTCATCGGAAGACGCGATCCGGTCTTCTCCCCCGTGCCCGACACAATCCCTGAAGAAGATTTAGGGCTGTCCGCAGAAACCTGGCGGCGCCTCTACGGCCGGTATGGAGAGACCGCGAACGAACTTGTAAAAACGGCCGCAGCCGACGACCTCACACTCATTCCGGGCACCTTTACACTGTGGGCGGAGCTGCCTTTTACTGCAAAGTATGAACAGGTAAGACACCTTTCCGATCTTCTCCTGAGAAGGGTGCGCATAGGATTATTGACATCCATGGGAGGTAAAGAGTATATCAAGCGCATACAAAAACTGTGTGAATCGTCGCTGCCGTGGGACAGAACACGCTGGAAACAGGAAATAAAGGATTATCTTGATCTATGGAGACAGTCCTATTCAATTCCTGGCAGGAAAAGATAGCGCCCATGGATTGATGCGAAAAGCCATAAACCGGGGGTATATACCATGGAAAATAAGGATTTGCTTCTCTCCATTGATAACGGCACACAGAGTCTGAAAGCCCTGATATTTGACCTGAAGGGCGAGCTTATCGCAAAGAAACAGGTTGTATTTGAACCCTATTACTCAGAAAACCCGGGATGGGCGGAACAGGATCCCGATGTCTTCTGGCAGGCACTGTGTCAGGCATGTCAGGGAGTATGGCGGCAGGGGAACTACAAAGAGCGTATTGCCGGTGTATCCATCACCACACAGAGAAGCACAGTAATAAATGTCGACAGGAACGGCAAACCCCTTCGTCCGGCCATGATATGGCTGGATCAGCGCAAGACATACGGACAACCCCCCCTTGGGGGACTATGGGGCCTGCTGTTTAAGCTTGCGCGCGTCAGCGATACTATATCCTATCTTCAAACCGAGGCGGAGTTAAACTGGATCCGCACATATCAGCCCGATATCTGGGAAAAAACACACAAGTATCTCCTCCTCTCCGGTTATCTTACATACATGCTGACAGGGGAATTCGTGGATTCCATAGGCTGCCAGGTGGCCATGATGCCCTTTGATTACAAGGGTTTGCGCTGGGCACCTGATTGGGATTGGAAGTGGAAGGTTTTCCCCGTGGAACGTGAATTGCTTCCCGAACTCATTCCTCCGGGACAACCACTGGGAAGCATCAGCCGGAAAGCCGCCGGGGAAACGGGAATTCCGGAAGGCCTTCCCCTGATAGCGGCCGCCGCTGACAAGGCGTGCGAGGTTATAGGATCGGGTAGTCTCGAACCTTCCACAGGCTGTCTCAGTTACGGCACAACCGCTACCATCAATGTCACGAGTAAAAAATATGTGGAAGCGGTTCCTCTGCTGCCCGCCTACCCTTCCGCGGTACCGGATTACTACGCCTTAGAGGTTCAGATCTACCGCGGATTCTGGATGGTAAGCTGGTTTAAAAAGGAATTCGGCCATCTGGAAGAGCAGGAAGCGTCTCTGCAGGGAGTAACCCCGGAGACACTGTTCGACAAACTTGTTGACGATATCCCTCCAGGCTCCATGGGGCTGGTGCTGCAACCTTACTGGACCCCCGGCGTAAAACTCCCCGGACCGGAGGCCAAGGGCGCCATAATCGGCTTTGGCGACGTGCATACGAGGGGACATGTTTACAGGGCTATTCTCGAAGGCCTTGGCTATGCTCTCAGGGAGGGGAAGGAACGGATAGAAAAACGAACGCATATTCCCATAACGAGTCTCCGGGTATCCGGAGGCGGTTCGCAGAGCAGAAACGCCATGCAACTGACAGCGGACATCTTCGGATTGCCGACTGCCAGGCCGCGTATCTACGAAACATCAGGGCTCGGCGCGGCAATAGATGCCGCTGTGGGGCTGGGCCTGCACAGCGATTTTGGATCAGCGGTAAAGGCCATGACACATATCGGTGAGGTATTCGAACCGAACCGGGAAAATCAAGACATTTATGAACAGCTTTACAACGATGTCTATCAAAAGATGTACAAACGCTTGAAACCACTCTACGAAAGGATCAGGGAAATTACAGGCTATCCCAAATAACACAAAGGCCATCATCCCACCTTTGTTGTAGTAGATCCTGGGTGCAGAAACCTATAAATCCCTGACAAACAGGGCATCCGCTACTTTGGGCCTGCCATCCGTTATTATTATGGGATTCAGGTCTATCTCCCTTATCTGCGGGAAATCCAGCGCCAGCCGGCCAAGGGCCTCAAGCATTAAGGCAACCGCATCCATGTCCACGGGTTTCATGCCTCGGTAAGGGCCGAGCAGGGCGCGCGAAGAGAGGGCTTCCATCATAGAGATGGCATCACTGTGGCTGAGGGGCGCGAGACGTATCGCGTTATCCTTGAGGGCTTCGGTAAACACTCCGCCAAGTCCGAACATGATACATGGGGGAAATCCCGGGGCGTAGGTCATTCCCGCCATGAATTCCCTGTCTCCTGCGAGCATCTCCGACACTAATATGGGAGAGTTCCCATCATTGTCCCTTATTGAGTTGAATGCCTTCTCAAGCGATTCATCATCTTCTATGCCAAGGTGCACCATTCCCCTTTCTGTCTTATGCATGATATATGGGGAGCATACCTTAAGGGCAACCGGATACCCTATGGAGCGGGCACAATCCAGGGCATCACCCAGTGTGTTGGCAAGGGCCTCATTGGTAGTCGGAATACCGTATGTCCTCAATATGTTTTTCGCCGTGTATTCATCAAAGGCCTTTGTGCTCACACTATCAACGATGGCTTTGACATTCTCCGGCATCTCCAGATCATTATCCGGCTCGTCATGCGGACGGTTCTTTATGAGAAAGTGTTCGTACAGAGCGGCCATAGCCCTGCCCGCCTTTTCCGGCGAATTAAAAGTGGGGATGCCGTTTTCGTTGAAGACGCGCACGGAATTATCCTCGTCCCCGAAAAAGGAAGATATTAAGAGAGGTTTTTTATACTCGAGCGGCATATTTATCAGGTTGTCCAAGTCTACTTCCCCTAATTTTAAGAATTCCTCTCTTGAAATATCCATTATTGTCTTAACTGCGGGAAACATCATGTCCATCCACCCGGTGCCTATGATACCATGTATTACGATACCATCTATCTCTTCAGCGTCGAAAAGGACACGCGGAATCTTGTCTGTCATCACCGACATATCCAGATAAAAGGTAAGGTCCACGGGATTCGTGGCGCTTGCGAGACCGGGTATAAACTGCTTTATCTCCTCTTGAACTTTATCTGAAAATTCCGGAACCTCAAGCCCATATTTATTACACGTGCTCGCTATGCCTGTGCCGGGCCCGCCGGAATTCGTAAGAATGCCTATGCGCGGCCCCTTGAGTGGAGGTTGTGAGGCAAGGGTCCATCCTGTTTTATATACATCCTCAATGGTATTAACCCTGATTATGCCGGCCTGTTTAAAAAGCCCGTCATACACATAATCGGGACCTGCCATTGAGCCAGTGTGACTGGACACGGCCCGCGCACCCGCTTCCGTCCCCCCCACATACTGGGCCACGATGGGCTTCCTCGCGCTTATTTCTCTTGCGACCTTCAGAAAATCCCCTGCCCTGTTTATGCCTTCAATATACAGGGCAATAGCGGTTGTCTGTTCATCATCCCCGAGATATTTCAGACAATCCACAATGTCTATATTTGTTCCGTTACCTACGCTGATTGCCTTGCTTATTGTTATCCCGTGGTTATGAAGGTACGGCAGGGTCTGGGTAACATACGTCCCACTCTGCGAGGCGATACCAAGTTTGCCATTGTAGTCCTGAACAGGGGCTACTGTTATGTTCAGCGGAAGCTGCGTGTTGATTATGCCCACACAGTTGGGACCTATGAAACGCATCCCGTACCGCCGGGCGATATCAGTGATACGGCTTTCAAGGGACCGCCCCTCTTTACCAGTCTCTCTGAATCCGCCGCTTATAATCACGGCATATTTTGTTCCAAGTTTGCCGAAATCCTCCAGCATATCCGGCACGAGTCCGGTGGGAACAACCAGGACAGCCAGATCCGGGGCATAGGGCAGATCGCTTATGAGAGGATACGCCTTTTTACCGAGCACAACTTTCTCTTTGGGGTGAACAGGCAGCACATCACCCGGGAAACCGTTGTAAATCAGGCTGAGACATTGCATCGTTCCCATCTTGGCGAAATTGTTGCTCGCCCCTACAAAAGCAATTGAAGATGGATTCATTATGGCATACAATGGATCTGATGACATGCTGTTCCTCCTTATGTATTGTACATCGAAACTGCCCGGAGCGAGTTCTATATCTTTTGATATAATAGTTCAAGACAAAACATAAATAAAAAGAAAGGAGAACAGCATAGAGAGGCTTGTGACTTCATAATTTAATAAGAAGAGGTGTGATATGAGCAACGCGATTGACAAATACTGGTGGATAAAAATGTCCGATCTCAAGGTTGCGTTAGAGGCAAACAACTTCGAGGTCTTTCTGGCCAACAACGCCGAAGAGGCAAGGAAGCTGGTAATGGAGGAGATCGTCCCGGCGACGGGCGCGCTAAGCATCTCATGGGGCGGATCAATGACCTTCATAGATACCGGTCTTTATGATGCCCTCAAAAATTGTGCCGGCATGGAAGTGCTTGACACCTACGACAAAAGCGTCCCACGGGAAGATATCCTGGAGCGTCGCCGCAAGGCGCTTCTGACTGATCTGTTTTTTACCGGGACCAACGCGGTAACGGAGGCGGGACAGCTTGTTAATCTTGATATGATCGGCAACCGGGTGGGGGCGATTGCCTTCGGTCCGAAGCATGTGGTCATCGTAGTCGGACGGAATAAGATTGTCAGTGACCTGGAGGAAGCCATGTCCCGCATCAGAGACTATGTGGCTCCGGCCAATGCTATAAGACTTGGCATGAAAACCCCCTGCGCGAAAACCTTTTTCTGCGAAGAATGCAAAAGTGCAGACCGGATATGCAACACATGGACTATCACAGAAAAATCATTCCCCAAGGGGAGAATAAAGCTCGTCATAATAAATGAAGATATGGGGATTTGAACTGAATCAGGGCAGGAACGGCTTCAGTCACCCGGTAAAGTGAGACTAAAGTCCCCTGATCCTTAGGTGTAATTTCAGATGCGGAAAGCTTCAGGAAAGGCGAAAAGCAAGACCTGAACCCCACTTATTCCTTTGTCTTTGCCTGTTTCTTCTCTTCCTTTTTCTCCATTTTCTTTTTCAACTTCTGCTGGCGTTTGCTCTCCTCAAGAGTCTCTTCTTCCTCTTTTGTTTCCTTGACTTTTACCTTGGTGGAGGCAAGTGCCTTATCAGCCTTGATCTTTGCCATTTCTACTATTTTCTTCTGTTTCTTGTCTATAACGACAAGCCTGGCACCAATCTTCCTCATCTCGGCTCTTATCTTCCTGACAGAGGTATCCTTCGCTATTTCTCCCCGTTCAAGTCCGTTTTCCTTTAGAGCCTCCAGACGGCGGCTCAATGCTCCCTCCCAGTAAGTCTTCTGTGTATCCCTTGCAACTTTATCCTTAGAAGCCATTATTCCCTCCCTGTTTTAGTCTTTATCCAGTGCTGTAATCAAAAGGTTCCTCTACAAAAACTCTCTGAATAAATAGTCAAGGGGTTAAGCTGCCTTAACCCCTTGACTATTATGGTACGCCCAGAAGGATTCGAACCTTCGACCTTCGGATTCGTAGTCCGACGCTCTATCCAGCTGAGCCATGGGCGCACAAAACAAATCTGGCGGAGAGAGGGGGATTCGAACCCCCGGTACACCTTTTGAGGCGTACAATCGCTTAGCAGGCGATCGCTTTCAGCCGCTCAGCCATCTCTCCGCTTCTGAATCTGATTTTATATGGCGGAGGGAGCAGGATTCGAACCCGCGAACCTTTCGGTTAACGGTTTTCAAGACCGCCGCCTTCGACCTCTCGGCCATCCCTCCGATTTTGCATCGCTTACTTTATTTATTCCGGACTATCCTGTCAACCCCATTCATATAAGGTCTCAGCGCTTCAGGAACAATCACCGTTCCGTCCTTCTGCTGGTAGTTTTCCAGTATCGCCACCACTGTCCGTCCTATGGCAAGGCCTGAACCGTTGAGTGTGTGGGCATACTCAACCTTTGAATTCTCCTCGCGGCGAAATCTGATATTCGCCCTGCGTGCCTGAAAGGCTTCAAAGTTGCTGCAGGAGGATATCTCTCTGTATGTATTCTGTCCGGGCAGCCATGCCTCCATATCATAAGTCTTCGCGGAGGAAAACCCCAGATCGCCCGTGCACAGATTAACGATCCGGAAATGGATGCCGAGCCTCTTCAAGACCTCTTCGGCATTTGCCGTCAACTTTTCCAGTTCATCATATGATTCTTCAGGTCTGGTGAATTTAACCATCTCCACTTTGTTAAACTGGTGCTGTCTTATCAGCCCCCTTGTGTCCTTTCCATAAGAACCCGCCTCCGCGCGGAAACATGCGGAATAGGCGACATAATTAACAGGAAGGTCCTTTTCGTTCAGTATCTCATCCCTGTGTATATTGGTGACAGGCACCTCCGCCGTGGGAATGAGGTAATAGTCCGTGCCTGCTATTTTGAAAAGATCCTCTTCGAATTTGGGAAGCTGTCCCGTCCCCGTCATGCTTTCGCTGTTCACCATGAATGGAGTCAATATTTCTGTGTAGCCATGCTCCATCGTGTGGAGATCAAGCATGAAGTTTATCAGCGCCCTTTCCAGCCGGGCACCCGCGCCCCGATAAACGGTAAAACGCGCGCCGGCTATCTTGGCACCACAGGCAAAGTCCAGTATATTCAGTTCTTCGCCTATATCCCAGTGGGGTTTGGGCTCAAAATCAAACTGCGGTTTCTCTCCCCACTTTCTTACCACGGGATTGTCTTCGTCCCCTGTCCCACAGACAACCGACTCATGGGGCATGTTGGGTATGGTCATTATCAAAGCGTTCAGCAATGCTTCGGTCTCTTTAAGCGATTCGTCCAGTTTCTTTATCCTGGAGGATACACTGCCCATCTCTGCAATAAGCCCTGACGCGTCTTCCCCACTATTTTTCCTTTTTCCTATCTCCTTTGAAACGCTGTTCCTGTCACTCCTCAGAGTCTCCACTTCCTGGAGGATGTCTCTCCTCTTTCGATCCATCGCGGAGAACTGATCCAGATCAATGGCATCCCCTCTCTCCTTCAGCTTTCTCCCGACAAGATCAATGTTTTCTCTTATAAACTTTATATCCAGCATATCTTAACTTTTCCTGTCTGCATTTTATCTATTATAAAGTGGGCGTTCCACTAACATTCTAACCATTTTAAGTCAATATAAAATCCCGCTTTAGCGCAAAAGCTGTTGCAATAATCCGCACGTTGTACTATCTGGGAACACGATCAGGTCGGGAATGACAAACTTGCGTGATTTTGATGTTTTTACGGCTGCATTAAAATGGTTATTAACACAGAAAGGAACACTGAATTGTGAAAAAAATTGCGATACTTCCGGGAGATGGTATAGGTCCAGAGGTAATGAATGAAGCAGTCAAGGTGATGGACGCTGTGCAAAAAAGATTTTCACTTGAAATTCGCTATGACTTTGCGGATGCGGGGGGATGTGCCATAGACAGGCACGGCGAAGCCCTCCCTCCTTCCACGCTGAGATTGTGCGAGGACAGCGACGCGATTCTCTTCGGTTCAGTGGGAGGGCCCAAATGGGAGACACTTCCGCCCGGTGAGCAGCCTGAGAGGTCGGCCCTGCTCCCCCTCCGGAAACATTTCGGTCTGTTCTGCAATCTCAGACCGGCCAAGATCTTCCGCGGCCTTTCGGCCTCCAGCCCATTGCGTCCCGAAATAGTTGGAGAAGGTTTTGATATCCTCTGTGTGCGGGAGCTTACCGGTGGCATCTATTTCGGAAAACCGAGGGGGAGAGAGGGAAGCGGTCAGGACGAAACTGCCTTCGACACAATGATATACACAAGGGGTGAAATCGAACGGATAGCGAGAATGGCCTTCAAGGCGGCGAGACTGAGAAAGAAAAAAGTGACATCCATCGACAAGGCCAACGTCCTCTCTTCAATGGTTCTCTGGAGAGAGGTGGTAAGCGGTATCGGGGGCGAATATCCCGACATTGAGCTCAATCATATGTATATCGACAACGCGACAATGCAGCTCGTCAAAGATCCCCATCAGTTTGATGTCATGCTCTGCGGCAATCTGTTCGGGGATATTATTTCCGATGAATGCGCCATGTTGACCGGATCCATGGGACTTCTGGCATCTGCCAGTTTAAACGAAACGGGATTCGGCCTGTACGAACCCGCCGGCGGATCGGCGCCTGATATTGCAGGAAAGCGAATCGCAAATCCCATCGCGCAGATATTATCGGTCGCCATGCTTTTAAGGCACACGCTGAATCACGAAGCGGCCGCCAAAGCCATTGAGGATTCCGTCACAAACACCATAGAATCCGGGATGCGCACCGCGGATATTGCCGCCGGCACAAGTAACATTGTAGGGACAGCCGAAATGGGGAGTGAAATTGCAAAACGCATAGTGAATCCATGATTATTTTCCAATCTTTACCTTCCTTATATAATCCACCAGTCCGCCCGCGTCGATCAGCTTCGCCATAAAATCGGGGATGGGCCTGGCCTGAAACACCCGGCCATTTCCTTCAATCCTTCCGGCGGCAAGATCGATGATGGCATCTTCACCGTCGGACAGACCTGTTGAAGCCTCAGCGGACTCCAGCAGAGGCAGGCCGATATTGAAGGCATTTCGGTAGAAAATCCTGGCAAAGCTTTTAGCGATAATTACCCTGATGCCCGCCGCCTTTATCGCGAGGGGCGCGTGTTCACGTGAAGATCCGCACCCGAAGTTATTTCCAGCAACCAGGATATCGCCCACCAAAACTCCACCCGCGAAGTCCGGCCTGATATCGGCAAAACAGTTTTTTGCCAGTTCATCCTTGGCAGACACATTCAGGTATCTCGCGGGGATAATAACGTCCGTGTCAACATCATCACCAAATTTCCATATTCTTCCCTGTATCATCATCTTCTCCATTTTCGAAAAATTCACCTCGTTACATATCATCGGGTCCGCCAACCCTTCCCAACACTGCGGATGCAGCCGCCACAAAGGGATTGGCAAGATAGACTTCGCTCTTCGGATGTCCCATTCTCCCTACAAAATTACGATTTGTAGTAGCCACCGCCCTTTCACCAGACGCGAGGACACCCATATGTCCTCCGAGACAGGGACCGCAGCAGGGCGGGCCGATAACAGCCCCCGCGTCCAGAAATGCCTCCAGAATACCTTCCCGCATTGCCAGTTTGTATATCAACGGCGAACCGGGCATGATTATCAGTCTCAGACTTGGAGAAATCTTTCTTCCTTTCAGGATACGTGCCGCGTCACGGAGATCTTCCAGCCGTCCATTCGTGCAGGAGCCTATAACCACCTGATCGATCGGGATATTCCCCACTTCTGAAACCGGACGCACATTCGAGGGAAGGTGCGGAAACGCGACCTGCGGTTCTATCCCATCCACGTTAATATTTACCACCTTTTCATATTGCGCGTCAGGATCACTCCTGAATATATCGGGTTTTAAAGATGTTCTCTCGGCAACATAGGCAAGCGTTGTTTCATCAGGCTCTATGATACCGTTTTTTCCACCGGCCTCTATGGCCATATTCGACATTGTGAATCTCTGATACATGGGAAGTCTGCTGATCACACCGCCGGTAAATTCCATGGCGCAATAGAGGGCTCCTTCCACACCCAGAAGACCAATAGTGTGCAATATCAGATCTTTTCCTCCCACATAGGGCTGAAGAGAACCTTCATATCTCAACAGGATGGTCGGCGGGACCTTGAGCCATATTTCACCGGTGGCCATCACCGCTCCGAGATCAGTGCTCCCAACGCCGGTGGAAAATGCACCCAAAGCGCCATAGGTGCAGGTATGGCTGTCGGCTCCTATAATGAGCTGCCCAGGAAGAACAAGTCCCTTCTCGGGCAGTATTACATGTTCTATTCCAGACTCGCCCCCCTCAAAATAGTTTCTTAAACCCTGCCGCCGGGCAAACTCACGCACAAGTTTGACCTGCTCCGCCGAGGCGATATCCTTGTTGGGAACAAAGTGATCCGCCACCAGGACCACCCTGTCGGCGTCAAATACTTTCTTAACCCCTATCTCACCAAACACCTTGAGGGCAAGGGGCGCTGTCACGTCATTCGCGAGGGCCACATCGACCTTCGCCTCTATCAGGTCTCCGGGGGAAACCCGGTCCCGCCCGGCGTGAGCGGCCAGGATTTTCTCCGTAATGGTCATTGACATATTCGTTATCTCCTGTGTTTCTTGCTTAGATAGGGGGATTTGCTATTTTTTATCATCACGCATCTGGAACGACTCGATCCTGTTGAGCGCGTTGATGTAAGCCTTTGCCGACGCGACGAGGACGTCAGGGTCCGACCCCCGCCCCGAGACGATCCTTTTTTTGTGCCGGAGCTGAACGGTCACCACACCCTGGGCGTCGGTCCCCTCCGTCACGGCATGCACCTGATATTTGACCAGGCGATGATTCGTATCCGTCAGCTTCCTGATGGTGGCGAAAGTGGCGTCGACCGGCCCCACGCCGAAATACGCCTCCCGCGCGACCTCGCCGTCTATCTCCATCTGAACGGTCGCGGTCGGGATGGCCACGTTTCCGCTCACCACGCTGAGGTACAGGAGCTTGTACTTCTCCGGCCTCCTGAATATGTCTTCGGCGATGATCGCCTCTATATCCTCATCGAACATCTCCTTCTTGATGTCCGCGAGTTCCTTGAACCGTTTAAATACCGTATCGACATCCTCCTTGGCAAGATCGAATCCCATTTTTTTGAGGCGATCCCTGATGGCGGCCCGTCCGGAGTGTTTCCCCAGGACGATATTCGTCTCCGAGACCCCCACTGTCTCCGGGGTCATGATCTCGTAGGTAATCTTCTCCTTGATGAGGCCGTCCTGGTGGATCCCGGATTCGTGGGCAAAGGCGTTCGCCCCGACGATCGCCTTGTTCGGCTGGACCTCCACCCCCGTTATCTCGGCCAGGAGCCTCGACGTGGGGTAGATATGCCTCGTTCTGATGCCTGTGTGGAGCCCCAGGATATCCTTTCTCGTCTCGAGGGCCATAACAACTTCTTCCAGCGAGGCGTTCCCCGCCCTCTCGCCGATGCCGTTTACCGCGCACTCGACCTGCCGTGCCCCCGCCTTCAGACCGGCAAGGGAGGTGGCAACCGCGACGCCGAGGTCGTCATGGGTGTGAACCGATATAACGGCCTTATGGATGTTACCCACGGTATCGAACAGGTACGCTATCAGTTCGCCGAACTCCTCCGGCATGGCGTACCCCACTGTATCGGGGATATTGACGGTCGTGGCGCCCTCGTCTATGACGGCCTCCACGATCTCAGCCAGATACTTCCGGTCGGTCCGCGTGGCGTCCTGGGCCGAAAATTCCACATTCCCGGTGAGACTGAGGGCATGTTTCACCGCCGCTCGCGCCTCCTTCAGGACCTGCGCCCTCGTCATCTTCAGCATGTGATTCAGGTGTATGTCGGATGTCGAGATAAAGGTGTGTATCCGGGGAAGAGCCGCCTCCTTGATCGCGTCCCACGCCCTGTCGATATCTCCCAGGCTGGTCCTGCACAGGCCGGCGACCTGGGACTTCGTGATCTCCCCGGCTATCTGCCGAACCGACTCAAAATCCCCCACGGATGCGATGGGGAACCCCGCCTCGATAATATCGACGCCCAGCCGTTCGAGTTGCTTCGCGAATCGGAGCTTTTCGGTGGGGTTCATGCTGAACCCGGGGGCCTGCTCCCCGTCACGCAGGGTTGTGTCGAATATATACACTCTGTCTCTTTCTGATTTCATCTATTTCTCCTCCTCAGGGACATGATAAGTTTCGTCATCCTTACTCAATTTGTACTGTATACTGTCGACCAGCGCGTGCCAGCTTGCCTCTATAATATTTTCAGACACCCCGATAGTGGTCCACTCTTCACTGTTATCACGCGATGCCAGAAGGACACGCACCTTTGCCGCAGTTCCATCGGTTCCTTCCAGTATCCTGACCTTAAAGTCTACAAGGTTCATTTCGCTGATCCGGGGATAAAATTTGCTCAATGCCTTTCTGAGGGCATTATCCAAGGCATTAACAGGCCCATTTCCCTCGGCAGCGGTAATCTCATATTCTCCACCCACGGATATCTTTATCATAGACTGAGAGAGGGAGGAATTGTCCTTTGTCTTCTCATCTATCACACGAAAGGACTCAAGAGAGAAGGGTTCCCTGAAGCTGCCGATCGCCCTTTTCATCAAGAGCGAAAGAGAGCCGTCAGCAGTGTCAAACTGATATCCTCCATCTTCCATCCTTTTTATATCCCGGACAATTTTTTTGCTCACACTGCTGTCTTTGCCAAGATCGATGCCCAGTTCTTTCGCCTTATGCTCAATATTACTTTTCCCCGAAAGATCCGACACGATCACCCCGCGTCTGTTTCCCACGAGCTCTGGATTTGTGTGTTCATAGGCCGCGGAATTTTTTAAGACAGCGCTTACATGCACACCCCCCTTGTGGGCAAACGCGTTGCTGCCGACAAAGGGTTTCGACTTGACAGGGGGCGTATTAGCAACATCGCTTACATAACGCGACAGGCTGGTGAGGCACCGGATTGATGATTCCGGGAGACATTTTTTTCCCATTTTCAGGTCAAGATTACCTATGACAGAGATCAGATCGGCATTCCCGCATCGCTCACCATACCCGTTTACCGTTCCCTGGACCATTTTGGCCCCGAGCATGACGGCGGAAAGCGAATTGGCTACCGCCAGACCGCAATCATCATGGGCGTGAATGCCGAGAAGTTCCGGAGGAATTAGGGACGCCACATCTTTAAAAATCTCGCTCAGCTCCCACGTGAGGGTCCCTCCATTGGTATCACAGAGGACTATATTGTCGGCGCCTGCGTCCAAGGCTGCCTGTATCGTCTTGAGAGCGTATTGGGTATTATTTTTGTAGCCGTCAAAAAAATGCTCCGCGTCATAAATTACCTCTTTGCCCTTTGACTTAAGATACCGGATAGAATCACTGATCAGTGACAGGTTTTCGTCCAGCAAAACTTCCAGGATTTCCGTCGCGTGAAAATCCCAGCTCTTTCCAAAAATGGTCACAACAGGTGTATTCGCCTCCAGCAACGCACGTATATTGGGGCAATCGTCAGGTAACAGACCAGGCTTTCTCGTGCTGCCAAACGCTGTAAGCCTCGCGTTTTTGAACTCGATCTCTCTGGCCATCTTGAAAAAACGCATATCCCTGGGATTTGAACCGGGCCAGCCTCCCTCTATATAGTGGAACCCGGCGTCATCCAGTCTTCTGGCTATGCGCAGTTTGTCCTCCGCGGAAAAGCTTATCTGGTACCCCTGCGTGCCGTCCCTCAAAGTGGTGTCGTAAATCAACACATCCAAACTCTTCATTGTCTTCTACCTCCCCTTAAAACAAAAAATCCGCTATCAGCAGGCCTGATAACGGATTTTGATTTTTTCTCTTTTCGGAAACTTATTCCATCATCAGGTCACAAATATGCGTTCCCCTATAAGGAGCTCGCTAATTATGATGATGCTAATAAGGTTTCTCGCCAACATCTGTATCCTCTCAAAAAAACGAGAGTTCCTAGTAATACGGAATGAAACCGTTGTCAATAGAAAATTTAGATAGAAAGCTGAGTTCGGACATTACAGGCCTCCTTTTGATAAAGTTTATTTTGGGAGACAAACTTATACAGTGGGAGATACCGGATGTCCATTCTATTTGATTTCACTATAAGTCCCTCGTCTTCCCTTCAACTAAATGGGGGATAAGGGTCTTGTGACCGGCATGGAACCAATGATTTTTGGGGGGGTCCGAATATGGACCAGTGGCTGTAATGAGGAGGATTATTTCGAATTCCTGAGGTGACCTATCCCCCAATATCAATCAAGGGGGGTATGCTTTTATAGCAAAGTTAGCAATTAAGGATTAAAGGATTCTTTTCTTACTCCTGTCTCCTCGCAGTTATTTCGTGGTTTCGTGATTGTTTTTAATTCTGTTGCCATTTTTGCAAGAACTTTACACTTAAAGAACTAAAACCAGGATTTATGAACCCATAACTCTTCTTTCATACTATCCATATCATCCTGGAGCATAAGATACATGGAGGCATTTTGTATGGCCAAACCCCCTATACCCGCCAGGGCGGAGACTAACATAATCTCATCCTCTGTGAATTCTCGCGGCACTCCGGAATAAAGCCGTAATACTCCGATTACCTCATCTTTGACCTTTATGGGAACACTAAGAATGGACGCAATCCCCTCATCTTTCTTTTCCTTCTTATATTGAGCCCCTTTCTCTGCAGTGGCGTCCATGACTACCACGGATTTTCCCTTAAGGGCATCGGCGATACTTTTCTCGGCGGACACAGGCCCCTTGGCTAAATAGCTCTCGCTTAGACCATAGCTTGCCATAAGTTCCAATCTCTTCTTGTCCTTATTAAGGAGGCGAACAGAAGCGGCCTTTACACCCAGGGCTCTGGCTATATCTTCCGATAGACTGTGTAAAATCGCTTTAACGTCCAGAGTGGAATTGATGTTTGTAGCCAGGCTATGGAAAAGTTTCGTATTTTCCCTTATTTTTTCTAATAAGCTGGCATTTTCAATGGCCATACCCCCCTGTTCGGCAAGAGCGCTCAGGAAATCTGCCTCGTTTTTAGAAAAATCCCTGGGAGATGACGTATAAAGAGAGAGGATGCCTATTATCTTTCCTTTAACCATAACCGGCACGACCAATATAGAGACGATCCCTTCCGCCTTTTTAGCTTCATGATTTTCTGCCCGGGAATCTGTCGTTGCATTGCTAATGGAGAGATAACCTTCTTTAGCGACATCGGATATCGCCTTACTGGCGCTTCCCTGCCCCGCGTGCAAGTAGTTTTGAGACAATCCTTTTTGAGCTACCGGTAGAGATACGTCTTTTTTCTCATCAGTCAGGAAAAGGCAGGCAGCCTTTCCCTCCATTGTATCAATAGCACTTTCAACAATCAGATCCAAAAGTTTGTCTCTGTCCAGCGTTGTCCCAAAAACACTGCTTACCTTGCATATGGTTTTAAAATAATCTTTTTTTCCAGTCATTTTTTGTATCTCCTTAGGCAGAAATTTCTTTCTTTTCTTTTTTAGGTGACGATACTGTGGCTTTAGTCTTTGCAACTGTTCTCCTGGCAACAGGTTTTTTTCTGCCCGGAGATTCTTTCTCAGATTTATCTCTCTCTTTCAACCACTTGGCGATCCTTGGAGCAAATTCTTTTTGAACCTTTGAACTGACATATATCCCGATATGACCGGTATCAAGACGGACATCTTCGGTGTCCCTGCTTCCCACAGCTTTTGTGGTCAGCTCACAAGCCTCGGGGGGAACAAGGTGATCGAATTTGCCGTAAATATTGAAAAGGGGCATGGTGATCTTTTTGAGATCTACTCTGTGTCCCCCCAGTTCCATCTTATTCCGGATGAGCAGATTCTTTTTATAACAATCATTTATGAATTGCCTGAATGTCTCTCCAGGAATATCAGGACTATCAAAGATCCACTTTTCCATACGGATAAAATTTTCCACAAAAGTTTTATTATTGACATTTTGCAAGAACCCTACATATTTATCAATCATCAGGCGGGCCGGGTTAAGAAGCAAGAAACCGAAATTCATCATATCTGCGGGGATATTGCCATGGGTATCTACCATTTTATCAGCATTGATCGTCTTCATCCAGACATGAAGAAGGCCCTGATCTGTATCGAAATTTACAGGGGTAACAGTGGTAATAAGATTTTTGATCTTCTCGGGGTGCAGCGCACTGTACATCACAGAAAAGGTTCCACCCATACAGATCCCCATCAGGTTGATTTTGGAAAGATTATGCCTCTCACGGATAAAATCAATAACATTATTTATATATCCGTTTACATGGTCATCAATGGTCAAGTATCGATCCTTCCGGGCGGGGTAACCCCAGTCAATCATATAAATCTCGACGCCTTCATTGAGAAAATTCTGAATTGCACTCCTTCCTGGCTGGAGATCGAGCATGGTTTCCCTGTTTATCAGGGCATAAACCAACAAAAGTGGCGTTTTTAATTTAACGCCCGTCTTTGGTTTGTAATGTTTTACCTTGATCCGGTCTTCCTCATAAACAACTTCATAAGGAGTAGTGGCAATTTGGGTATCAAGAGGGCCGAGCAAAACATCTGAAGCCTTTTGAACGGTTTTATACGCCTCTTCACTATCCTCAACTAACTTTTTTATGATAAGATCTACGGGAATCTTAGTCTCGCCCATAGAACGCCTCCATTTCAGAACGGTCGGTTATTTGAAATCAGCTACCTTTTTTTGAAAGTTTTTTAACTTCCTTTTTCAAGAGATAAATTTCCTTATAAAGTTCGTCCATATCCTTATTGGTCGCAACGGGGGAAGATTGAAGGATGTCTTCAATTAAATGATTTTTGGCTGAAGAGTAATTCTCCCCGGCATCAAGAACATTGTTCAAAACCTGTATGTACTCGGTTGATTTAAACAGGACCATATAATGTCCTTCTAAGATTTTTATCCACTCTCTATAGTATTCTTCAAAGTTTTCAGATAGTTCTCCCTTTTCTGTTGCCTCTTCCAGTCTTTCAGAAATAGCTTTCGCGGACTTCTCCATGGGCAGATTCAACAGGCTCATAAATTCAGACATAGCAATCTCGAAAAGATTTAAGCGGTCTAATGTTTGGCCTATTCTTTCCTGATAAAAGCGGGTCAGGCCTATCTGCGGAACACTCAGGAACTGTCTGAATTCCTTTTCATAAACTTCGGACCAGGCCTTGAATAGATCTTTATCAATATCCTCAAATTTATAGGCTTCCATTCGCTTTCCGATTCTCGATGTCTTTTCCAGCCATTCTTTTTGTAAATCGGAATATCCTCCCCACCCCGACTGGAGTGTCTGTAACATTGCTTCCGGTAGTATGCTCGTTCCTTTAAACAGGGCATTTACGCTTTCCGGTGTACTCAAGGTCGAAATAAATGATTGCCACATTTTTGGTGCTGATTCTAATTTCTGAAATTGACTTTTTAACCCTTTTGACTGAAACGGCTCGGTGGCATCGGACCACATCCGGTATGTCGATCCCCAGAAATCCGTTGCCGATTTCATCCAGAAAGACATCAAAGATTCGGGATAAAGCTCTTCATTTTGGTTTTCGCTCATAGTTCACGGCTCCTGATAATACATTTTCACTCAAAAGATTTACCGAGTCACTGCAAATCCGCCTGAGAGGGACAGGGGTTCCCAACGTCAAAAATCCATGTCTATTTACGTTTTTTAGTAGTCTTCGCATTGGGAATCTCCGTTTGAAAAAGTCGACCGAGGTTCTTTGTTAACTCCTGAAATTCAGCTGTCTGTTTTTCCATGAGGGACTGATATCCGTCGGGCAGGGCAACTTCATCTACAGATTTGACGTTCAAAAGCTTTTTAAGATGTTTAATTGTCTCTTCCTGGGAGACAACTTTTTCTTTTAGTTTCTCATATTTCTCAACTAATGACAAATGTTCTTCTCCGGGAACAACCCCAAGGAGATTTAAATAATCCCCGAAAGAATTTAAGAAATTTTCTGACGCTCGATTCCATGTCTCCATATAATCAGGGTCATCTTTCTTCGCCTTATCCAGACCATAGGACTTTTGGAACATATTGGAAAGACCTTCAGAACCCTTTAAACCTTGTCCGATCCATTCATTCATGTCTTCTACCTGCTTTTTTCCTCTGGCGGCGCTCAGCAGAAAATTTCCCCAGAATTCCAAAAAGTTTTTATCCATAAAGATATACCTCCTAACCCGGACAAGCCGGAAATCTAAATTCGCAAAACGTAAATCGTTATTCGGAAATCGGTTTTCGAATTGCGAGTTTATTTTCTGCCGGAAAGGCTTTTGTTGGGTTTCGTATCTCAACCCAATCTACAACTTACAGCCAAATTCTTTTGCCATTTTTGCAAGAACTTTACACTCAAGGAACTAATGATCCAATTGATGTTATTATGCGAAAGTGTTTTATCGGGGCTTCGTGCTCGACAATTTCTTTTCCTGAGCAGCAATTACCTTTTTCTGATCTGCTATTGACTTTTTCTGATCTGCTATTGCCTCCTTTTGGCTATCAAGCTCTTTTCGCAATCTGTCAGCTGTTTTCTCATAGCTGTTGATCTCTTTCTTCTGACTCATAACCACTTTATTCTGTTCTGCGATTATCTTGTTTTTATCCTCAAGTGATCTTTCCTTCGCAGAAACTGCTTTTTCGCAGGCGCTAATCTCCTTTTTCTGATTGGCAACAACCTTTCGGAAACTTGCAACCTCTTCACCGAGACTCTCATATTTATTTAACAATATCTGGTGTTCTTTTCGGGGTACCACACCCATTAAGTTCAGATAGTCATTTAAAGACTTCTCAAAATTTTCTATTGCTTCTTTCCACATCTTTACATATTCATCGCCGGCCTCGGATATTCGGTCCAATCCGTACGACTTTTGAAATAGAACAGTCAAATAATCGACTCCCTTGAATCCCTGCTGCATCCATTCGGTCATATCTTCCAATTGCCTTTGCCCTTTTGCGGAATTGGTAAAAAAATCCCCCCAGAATTGCAAAAATTGTCTATCCATAACGTTTTTCTCCTTTTATAACTCTTTCATTATATAGCTTATTATTTATTATTTGTCCTCAACAAAATTAAACTCTTAACACTCAAAATTGAAAATTTACCCTTTGTATTCTTCTTCCAGATCCAGCTGATAACGTACCGGGCCTCGTTGATTATTTCCAAAACGCTTATGCAAAGCGTATTCGGATGTCGGACGTGACCAGGAGGTAGCCATTGCCACATGACCTTTCGGAAACATCGTGACCTCAGCATCTACATAATCCAACGGGGCAAGTGCCGTTGCTTTCTCTACCAGATCATCCTTTTCTCCGTAACAGATAAGCCATTTAATTCCCTTCTCTTTCAGGCGCTTGAAATTGAGTTCCCGGTCGAAAAGTTTTACTGGGAGGGCACCATCGCTTGTTATGGGTATGTTGTATGATTTAAAACTCATTTCAGTGATGGCCATTGGAAGATCATTCCGTTCATAGGTCAGCCAGTAGTTTATTGCCAGTGTGGTCTTGCCGACATTCAGCTCTTTTTCGCCCCGCCTGCGGCGTGGTGGCTGCCCGGCAGATTTCTGCCCCTGACGATCAACGTCAGATATATTTTTCAACATCATCAAGTCCCGATAAAAGGCAACAATCGGGGCTTCATTGTCTATGCTTTTAATCTTGTAAATCCAGCTCATGAGGTCGCCATCGGCAACCTTATTGCCATTGGGCAGAGTCTTTGTTCCGTAAGCAAGGTCATTGAATCGCTGCGGCAGATCCCTCAGAAACTGTCCCAGTCCCTTACTCCTGGTGCCGTCAATGGGGGACACGCATGTAATCAGGGCGTCCACCAGACCATCAAGTTCACCGGACAGAAGATCGCACACAGCAGAGAATCCTCCCTGACAGTAGCCATTAAGGGTTATCAGCTTCCCATGTTTTGCCTTTATCTGCTCACAGAAAAAACGGGTATCAAGGGCGTCATCCTCCCCTGTCATTACCTGGACAGCCGGGTTTGTTTTTATATCCTTCAGTATCCTGATGTAGGTGGGGATTCCCTGATTCGCGAAACTGTGCACGTAGCTTTTACCTTCCCCCGGCAAAAAAGCGAGGACATTCGGACCCAGAACATAAGGCGGAATAATTATAACCGGTTTGCCATTTTTCCTGACCTTGACTTTTTTGTCATTGGGAAGAACCTGGTAAAGATCAAATCGATCTGTCTCGGCTGCTTTAATATATCCGGCTTTCTCAAAATGAAATCCGTATTCAGATTCAATATCCCGGATGGATTGACGATATTGATAGGTAACTGACTCCAGTGTTTCCGCATGCCTGGCTATAAATTCAAAGATATCCTCTCCCTCCAGGTTAAATACGGTATTAAGCCATGCCACAAAGCACATGTTAAATTTGGGGAGATAATAATTATTTATGGCCTCTATCCTGCCGGCAAGTTCCTTGCCGGCAATGTCAAGATTCAGCTCTAATAGCTCTTTATAGGATTCCAGGCTGTCTGCAAATGGAGCATGTGTCATTCTATCCTGTTCGACACATGTAATATATTTCACAGCAATCTGGTATGGAATCATGAAATCGTCAATATACTTGCCAAGACCGACCCAGTAAGTCTGCTCGGCTTTTATAAGATTCCCTGTTGCCTCAATCACTTTCATGTTTATTTCCAGTAATTTCTCGGGAAACTGAAACATAGAATGATAAAATTCGGATTTCAGATCAAACAAATCTTTCATGTATACACCTTTCAATAGAAGAGGATCTGTCTGCATAGCTACACTGCTGATCATTGCGAGGAGTGAAGCGACGTGGCAATCTTTCATTTTTACAACAACTTAGAGATTGCCACGCTCCTCTCGTGATGACATAATGTATAATATACAAACCCCTCAAGAGTTTAGAAGTTTACCAGTTTAGTCTTATCCTAAATTAGCAAAGAAATCTTCTGCCTTTTTAAAACTGTCATCTGTTGACTTTCTGAAATCCTCACGCCCCTTCTTGTAGGTCTTGACCCACTCATTAATGGCCTTTTTTCCCTCCTCAGGAATTCCCTGGGTCTGATTCAGGAACATATTTGCCATTTTTTCCGCCTGCTCCTGGAGCATGGTCATTGCGTTAAAGGTGTTGTCAAAAGTAGTCTTCTGAAAATCGATCATCTGCTTAAATATTTTTTGTTGTTCCATTTTTTATTCCTCCTGCAACATATTTTCAGTTGCATCTTGAATAGCGGGTTCAACGAATTTTTTCATCCCGTGACCCCGCTATTCAGTTATTTTATGTTACTATTTTTTAGATTTCTCTACGTCGGCAAAAAAATCTTCTACCTTTTTAAAACTTTCGTCTACAGACTTTTTGAAATCCTCACGGCCCTTTTTATAGGCATCGACCCATTCACCAATGACCTTTTTCCCTTCTTCGGGCAGTCCTGTGGTCTGACCCAGAAACATGCTGGACATTCTTTCTGCCTGCTCCTGAAGCATAGTCATTGCGTTAAAGGTGTTGTCAAAAGTGGCCTTCTGAAAATCGATCATCTGCTTTGTCATGTTTTTCAAATCCATGTTGTTAATACCTCCTCCTTCTTATTTTTTAATAGTGGATCTTGAATAAGCGTATTTTAACACATAAATTTCATTTGTCAAGGAAAAATGTTGCATTGCAACAATTTATTTTCCGGTATCACCATAATTGTTACCTGTAATAATAGATTGATATAATTACATATACAAATACAAAAGATTTGTCAACGTGTAGGTGAAGAAATAATATATTGATTTTTTGTTGCATTATGTTATAAGAAACCAAAATTCTATATGAATAGTGAGAGGAATAAAATGGCTGATAAGATATTAATCAAAAAATATGCTAACAGGCGGTTGTATGACACAGGAAAGAGCGCTTATATAACTCTCGATGATATAAGCCACATGATTAAACAGGGTCAACATGTGGAAATTGTTGATGCCAAGACCAAAGAAGATGTCACCGCCTTTGTACTTACACAGATTATCCTGGAAGAAGCAAAAAATAATAAAAATGTTCTACCCGTACCTTTACTCCTCCTGTTCATTCAATACGGAGAAAATGTACTCAGCGAATTCTTCGAAAAACACCTCTATCAAACCATTCAAAACTATCTTTCTTACAAAACGTTTGCCGATGGTCAGTTTAAAAAATGGCTTGATATGGGCATGGACGCATCAAATCTGGCCAAGGAATCCATGGCTGAATTTGCACCCTTTAAACCCTTTTTCGATTTTGCCCCGCACGCAGAAGACAAAAAAAGTAAAACAGCGGACAATAACAAAGCGAAGGGATAAATCGTGGAGATAGGAGTAGAGCTATAGCTATCGGGAGTCTAACCGCTTTAACCTGAGTTTACAGCCCTGTCCGGATTTCCATTGAAGCTCCTCGCAATAAGTTAAGGGGAATCTCCGATTGTTTAGTAAGTTAGAAGTTGCTTTTTATATAAAGCAACTTCGTTATCGCACTTATCCCCTTTAGTGAGGCTTATCCCGTTTATCGGGGTAAGGAAAATACTTATTTTTTATTCGCTCGCTCCCCCCCCCGCAAGCAGCGAGAAATGCGCTCGCTGTTAAGTTCAGAAAAAGTGTTGACAACAGCACATTCAAATGACATTTATACCGCGAGAAATTGCTGGAATGGTCTATGAAGATAAAGAATATATTCGAAAAAAACAAGTCCATCATCTCATTCGAGGTCTTTCCACCATCAAGAGATGGAAGCATAGAGGAACTGTACCGCGTAATCGGTGAACTTGCGGAGCTGGAACCCGATTTTTTCTCCGTCACCTATGGAGCGGGAGGTAGCACACGGGAAAAGACCGTGGAGATCGCCTCTAAAATCAGGAATGATTTCGGGAGAGAGGCACTGGCACATCTGACATGCGTTCAGGCAGCCGGAACTGATATACTACAGGATATTGGCAAGCTTAAAAAAGCAGGGATAGAAAATATTCTTGCCCTGAGGGGAGACCCGCCAAAGGGTAGTGAAACCTTTGTCAAGACAGAAGGCGGCTTTGAATATGCCAGCGAACTGGTGGAATTTATTAAACTGAACGGTGATTTCTCCATAGGCGTCGCGGGCTATCCCGAGATACATCCGGAAGCGCCGGATATGGAACATGATATTGTCAACCTGAAGAAAAAGACCGACGCGGGGGCGGATTTTATAATAACCCAGATGTTCTTCGACAACGAAGACTTTTACCGGTTCCGCGACATCACGATATCAGCTGGGATACACGTCCCCATAATACCGGGGATTTTCCCGATCTTCAACTACAGGCAGATATCGCGCATAGCCTCACTCTGCGGCGCAAAGATACCCACGAAACTGCATGATAAATTATCCCGGACAAGCGACAGGAGCGAGGAGGTGGAAAAATACGGCATAGAGCATGCCATCCGCCAGGGTGAAGACCTTCTGAAAAATGACGCGTCGGGTCTGCATTTTTACAGCATGAACAGGAGCCGGCACGTTATGCGTATTACACAGGAACTTTTCAGAAAATAATGCGCCCGTAAAAAGTCAATTTTAGCGGTATTCTTAAAAAGGGCGATTAGCTCAGTTGGATAGAGCGTTGGCCTCCGAAGCCAAAGGTCGTGGGTCCGAATCCCACATCGCCCTCCAATAAAAACAAGGGGTTAGCTATTATTGGTTAGCCTCTTTTTTTGTGGAAAAGGGGCGATTGTAACTGTTTTGTAACTGCTCTATGCCTCTAAGTACCGTGCTTGCTGCTCTGCGGCGAGGTAAGCGAGCGAATACAAAACAAATCTTTTCCTTACCCCGATAAACGGGATAAGCCCCACTGAAGGGGATAAGCCACGCCGGTGATATCTCTATCGGGGATCTGCCGGGGCCACTGCGGTGAGAGGCTTCCCCTCCCGGTTCTGGACACCCAGAAGCTTCAGGAACCGATCGGTAATCTTTCCGGCAATCTGCGTCCGCTCTTCCGGTTTCAGCCCTTTAATACCGATCTTTCCGCCGGCAGCCTTCTCGTGCCCCCCACCGGTCCCGAGCCCCTTGACGACCCGGAGGGCTATCCTGCCGGCCATCATCCCCCGACGGGAGGTCCGGACCGACAGCAGAAGGGAATCTTTGTATTCCCCCATGCAGAGCGTCCAGCGAATATTTTCCATCCTCAGGAGGAAATCGGCCATCTCGGCGGTTAAGTCGGGGTTGTTCAGAGCCCCCATGTGGGAGATCATCACGTCGCCGTACTGAACAGAATGGGCAATAGCATCGGCAAACTTCAGGTAATAGGATTTCGGCACACTTGGACTCTCTATTCCCGCCAGAGTCCGCGGCGCGATCCTGGGGAAGAGATAGTTGAAGGCATCAAGATCGGCCTTCATGAAAGAACGGCTGAGACCGTTCGTGTCGGTCTTCAACCCGTAGTAAAGCGCGGTGGCAAGCCTGCGATCTATCGTCAGATCGAGTTCCTTTAGATATTCCGTCAGGATCGTTGATGCGCTGCCGTAACGGGGCCGAATATCATAGAACGCGCACCGTGTGGAGTCTTTCCTGACGGGGTGATGATCGATAACGATGTCAGGCAGGAGCTTCCGGGGAATGGCATTGTTCCCGGTATGGGGCTGGCTGTCGACAAGCGCGATGACTGAAAAATCATTAAATTTAAGATCTTTCGTGCGCACCATATCGATCTTCAGGCGCCGGACGAGCTGGCGGTTTTCGGCCCGGCCGATGGTACCTTCATACCCGATAACCGCCTTGTGCCGGAGCTTCTGGGCAAAGATGTATTTCAGCGCGGCTGCCGATGCGATCGTGTCGGGATCGGGATTATTATGACACATGATCAGAATGGCCCTCTTCTTCCCTACCAGAGAGAGCATCGTCTCCGCGGGATGATCCGGGGTATGTCCTTTAGAGACCATCATAAATAAACACCTTTCGCACCGGTAATCTCCGGGATGAAACCCGGAGCACATTCTGAGCGCGACAACGGTACCGCAAGAAGCCGCAAATCCATTGCTTCTACTAACACGATATCAGCATAAATTTCAAGATGCATGGAAGAAAGATATTGCCAAAGATTCCCGTATTGTATTACACTTGCGAAAAATAAGTGTCTATCCGGAACACCGTATCCGTCATCGGTTGCCGGAGACATCGGGCAGGGGCCTTTTCTCCCGCGTCAGACTTTTGAAAACAGGGTGCCATGGAAAACCATCTCCTCCAATTAGTTAATACCATCAGGATTCCAGATCTTCTTGATATCGCCATTATCGCCATATTCTCATACATGGTCCTGGTATGGTTCAAAAAAACGGCATCGCGATTCGTCCTGATCGGGATCTTCATCCTTGCGGCGATATACGCCGTCGCCCGGATTTTTCATCTGTACATCACCGAATACGTCCTCCGAGGATTCTTCGCCATCCTGGTTATCGCCCTGATCATCATATTTCAGGAAGATCTCCGCAGATTTTTCGAGCGTCTCGCCACATGGAGATTCATCAAAAAAGGCTCTCTCGACACATCACTGCGCGATAATGCCGAGATCATCAGCCGCGCGGTTATCCGAATCGCGCAGAACCACCGCGGGGCGCTCCTTGTTCTCAAAGGCGACGATTTCCTGGATCGTCACCTCAAAGGGGGGTTTGCCCTCAACGGAACCTTGAGTGAGGCCATCCTTGAAAGCATCTTCGATACCCATTCAATAGGACACGACGGCGCGGTTGTCATTAAAGGGGAGAGGATTGACAAGTTCGGCTGCCACCTCCCCCTCTCGGTAAAACCCGGAAAGATCGGCAATCTGGGCCTGCGTCATACAGCGGCTCTAGGTCTCTCGGAACGGTGCGATGCCCTCTGCATCATCGTTTCGGAAGAACGCGGGACCGTCTCCATCGCACGAGAAGGAACCCTCACAAGGCTTCACAGTCCGGGGGATCTGCTCTCCATCCTCGAACAGTTTTACCGTGAGGGAGACCCTGAAGGAGAGAGAAGCGCCTGGATGCGGTGGATCAGTGAACATTGGGGGGAGAAGGCCGTCGCCATTCTACTCGCCTGCGGCCTGTGGCTCGCCTTCGGATATCAGACCGAAAGTATCAGGCGCGATTACGTGAGACCCATCGTGTCTCGGAATCTTCCATCAGACTGGATCATCGAGGAACAAAAACCGAAGGAAACAACCGTAACTCTAATGGGCTCAAAACAGGCCTTTGGTCTCCTCAACGAAGAGTCGTTGAGTGTTACGCTGGATTTGGCCGGGGTCAAAGAAGGGCGGCAGGAACTGCCGATAGGAAACAACAATATTCAGTATCCTTCAAACGTAACGGTTGTTGGCATCAACCCGAATAAGATGAAATTTGTCGCGCACATGCTTACCCGCTTTGAAGCGCCCATTGATGTTAAACTCTCCGGGACCCTTCCCAAAGGACTGGCCATCCGGAAGGTCACCGTTTCTCCCGCCTCGGTCCAGCTCAAGGCACCGGCGAAAAACATTAAACATATCAAAATTACAACGGAACCAATCAACCTCCAGGAGATTACCGCCACAACAAGATTCACGCCGCAACTCATAGTCCCCCCGGAGATCCAGTGCGCTAGCGGGAAACAGCCCTCGGTCGAGGTAACCATAGAGGTAGGACCAACGAAGGCCCCTCCTGCAAAATAATCGTAAGCGGGGGTGTCCGTGGGCGGTAGAGAGTCGCTGTCACTATTTTCCCGAAATCTTCAGAGATAATCCTTGCTATTTATTTAATATCCCTGTACAAGGCACCCAGTGATCACGATAAGTTATTTGCTTTCCCTCCTTTCTTCTTTAGAAACTTCGGCAGGAAAATCCAGCTAATCGTAACAGAATCCAGCTATAGCGAAATGTTTGCAACCGGTCACTCCGGAACGGCATTAACGCATGAAGCGGTGTGACCAAAACAGCCGCAACGATTAGAAATGGGTTCAAATGTCACTAATACTTAAAGAAGAAGGAAAAGGAAGAAATGAGTTTTGAGAAGTTTGCATTAGACGAGAAAATAGTTGCCGGTGTGCAATCCCAGGGTTACACAACGCCGACGCCCATTCAATTAAAATCAATCCCGCCGATTATGGAAGGCCGCGATGTAATGGGGCTTGCCCAGACCGGCACCGGGAAAACCGCGGCCTTTGTTCTGCCGATACTACAGCGGCTCATGCAGGGACCACGCGGGCATGTCCGCGCGCTGATTATCGCTCCGACGCGGGAGCTCAGCGAACAGACCCATGAGGTCATCGGGCAATTGGGCCGCAGGACACAGCTCCGCAGCGCATCCATCTACGGCGGTGTGAGCATCCAAGGACAGATCAAAAAACTACACGATCATGTGGACATTATCTCCGCATGCCCCGGCCGTCTCCTGGATCACCTAGGCCGAGGTACCGTGGATTTATCCCACGTAGAGGTTCTGGTGCTGGATGAGGCCGATCATATGTTCGACATGGGCTTCCTGCCGGATATCAGAAAAATAGTGAAGTGCCTCCCGACAAAACGTCAGACGTTGCTCTTTTCCGCCACCATGCCCGAAGACGTGAAACGCCTTGCCAATGATCTCCTTCAAAATCCGGTGGAGATTAGAATCGGCCGGACGGCGCCGGTTGAAACCGTCTCGCATCGATTCTATCCGGTGCAGATGGACACCAAAACAGATCTGCTCAAAGATCTTCTTGACCATACGGACAGGGAATCTGTCCTGGTCTTTACGCGGACGAAATCGCGGGCGAAAAGCGTTGCCGGGCGGCTGGATAAATCGGGGTATAAGGTTATTTCCCTGCATGGAAACCTGACGCAGCAGAAACGCCAGAAGGCCCTTGCCGGCTTTCGCGACGGCCGGTATGAAATCATGATCGCCACCGATATCGCCGCCCGCGGCATTGATGTGACGAACATATCGCATGTCATTAATTACGATATGCCGGAGACAACAGACGCCTATACCCATCGCATCGGCAGGACGGGCCGCGCCTCCAAAACCGGAGAGGCATTTACATTTGTGACCAGTCAGGATGCCGGCCTGGCGTATTCTCTGAAAAAAACCCTGGGCGACAGACTGACATATCAAAGCGTCGACGGATTAACGATTGCTATGCCGGCTGAACCGGCCTCTCATCCCGGCAGTAATCGCGGCATGAAGACGCAAAACGGCAATGGAAGATCGTTTTCTCCCAAGGGTCATGGGAATAGAGCATCCCAGCAGCGTTCGACACAATCCGCAGGTCGTCGTTCCTGGTCGCATTGACATCTGAGAGGGAGACAGCCCCCGGTAGAGGAATTAAACCCTACAGATTTCGCATCGTACTTCAAGTGATTGGGGTAATCCGTGTAATCTGCGAAATCTGTGGATTTAAAAAATGTGTTCTCTATTGAGAGGTTCTCCTGCCAGTCGACCGTCTATACTATACCAAAGGAATTCCCCAGAGACGTGAAGCCTTCTCCACGTTGCATGCCGGGATCTAAAAGTACCAGGCAATCCACATATAGAAACTGTCGGGTGTTTTAATCAGGATATCGGTAGACGGTATTTTGAAGCCGCCGTATTCTGTGCCCCGTCCGCCATAGCATATATTCCCGCCGCAGGTAAGCTGAAGGTCTTGTGTGATATCCCATGTAAGACGCGGCTGAAGTATGCCGGACGGATCTTCCATGTTATTGATAACGGTAAAAAAGATGTTGACTAATGGATGCAACTCCATCCTGATATGCCCGCCCAGGTAATAGCGACCCAGCGTGAACAGCTCCCCGCGCCCGAGACGTTCCATAACTCCGTTGTCCATGATGGATTCAGAGTAGTTATCATCGCCCAGACCGTTGTAGAAGGCCTCCACGAATCCGTAAAAATTCTTGTTCCACCAGATCCAGGAATAATCCGTATTGGCAACAAGAGACAGAAAATTGCTCTCGTCGCTTTTCTCATCCGGGAAGGTCCATGTGGCATTGAGACGCCATGCCGCATCCCCTAAATACCCCAAACATCCGGCGCCGAGGACTTGTTCCTCAAAGTGCTTTGCGGCCATAATATCAAACTCGGTTGTACCCTTTGCGAAATGAATCTTTCCTGCCAGAGAATCCTGGCTTCCCTCGACTTTCCCTGTTGACGGATCGCGTCTCGGGACATAGAGAAACTGCGCATCGCCTGATTCCCCGAAGGACATCTGGACCTGGGCCATATCATCCCCGATCTTATATTCCCGCTCTATATCCGTGGGTGCAAAGGGGTTGAAAAGATCCATCGGGTTAAAAAGAAACCCACTCCCCCAGGTGACGGCCTGTCTTCCCAGACGAACAACAAACCGCCTTTGCTGAACCGTCAGGGAAAGGCGATCGAGTCGATGGTAGAGTATATGGTCATCATGGTCCTCCAGCGTCTTCGTGAGATCCATGAGACGGCGATCATCTTCAACTTCGCCTGACAGGTAATTTTCTATAACAGAACCAGCGGGGAGCTTCTCCAGCTCTTTTTGTTTTTTTCTTGTATCTCCTCCTGAAAAGATGATTTCATAGTGTGTATCAAGATAGACCGACGAACCGCAATAGAGGCGGTTTTTAAGGCGGCCTTCCGCGCTTCCGTCATAGTATGTTCCAGTTCCCACGAGACCGTAAAATGAGTCGTCGCCGGGCCATGAAACAGTGCCACGGCATTTTATGTAACCTCCCCACTTGGTCTCTATATTGTTAAAAAGATTTTCTGAAGTGTCAGCCTGTGCTGGCGCTGCCCCGGAGTCGGCCAGGGCCGGCGAAGTGTCTGCATTCCCGCATATGAACAGCGCAATCAGCAGAAACCCGACGATTTTGAGGTCTGTACCCGGTTTATTCACGATAGCATCATTCCTGATCGTCCGCCACCAAGCCATCCCTGATATGGACGAGCCGCCTGGCATAATCCATCACCATCCGATCATGCGTGGAAAAGATAAATGTAACATCCTTCTTTTCATTCATTTCCCTCATCATCTCCATAAGCCCTTCACCGGTCTTTGAATCAAGATTTGCCGTAGGCTCGTCGGCCAGCACTATCAAGGGATTTGACACAATAGCCCTGGCAACTGCGACCCGCTGCTGCTGTCCTCCGGAAAGTTCGGCAGGTCGTCTGCTGTAGGCATCTTTAAGACCGACATCGTCCAGAATGGCTGTCGCCCTTTTTCTTCGCTCTGCCGCCGGAACACCCTGAAGGAGCATGACAAACTCGACATTCTCCAGGGCGGAAAGGACGGGGATCAGATTGTAGGCCTGGAACACGAATCCTATATTGTTGAGCCGGAGGTTAGCGAGTTTTGACTGGCTCATCTCATTGATAATGTTACCGTCTAATGTGATACTGCCGGAATTAGCATAATCCAGACCGCCTATGATGTTCAGCAGAGTGGTCTTACCTGAGCCCGAGGGACCAGCAAGGGCAATGAAGCCACCTTTCCGTATGGAAAGATTCACGCCTCTCAGTGCATGGACTTCGACCTTCCCCTGCCGGTATATCTTTTTTACATCCCTGCATTCCACTATACTCATATGAAATCTCCCGTTCACTGTTCACTGTTCACTGCTCACTGCCCACTGCCCACTGCCCACTGCCCACTGCTACAAATGCGCCATTGCCTTCACTGGGGTAAACCTG